>Ga0181533_1002709_pt1 | contig 20334 bp, 22 predicted proteins | sample PEATcosm2014_Bin_45_FD_119772 | JGI IMG/M metagenome (GOLD analysis project Ga0181533, IMG submission 119772) | Peatland microbial communities from MTU Mesocosm Facility, Houghton, MI, USA - PEATcosm2014_Bin11_60_metaG | ecosystem: Environmental > Terrestrial > Soil > Wetlands > Peat | place...
GAGATCCGAGTCCGCACATCAGAAATCAAGCCGGAGTTCCCGCTCTGAGGTCGCGATAACGGAAGTCAAAAAAGACTCCCGCCACTACATCATTTTTTCAGTTGACCGCACGGGCTTTATAGGTGTTAGGTCGTGATTCGGCTATGGCAAGTTCGTTTGCGCCTCTTCTCGAGAACTCTGCTTGATACCCCCACCGCTAATGAGCAAACTGGCCGAGGCTCTGAGCTCTGGTGAGCCGCGACAACGCGATGGTGACCATGTCCGAAACCGAAAATGAATTTAATCGCCGCGATTTCCTCAAGGGAGGATCGCTCGCCACCCTGATGGCGATGCTGGGCGGCGTGCGCCTCTTCGCCGAAACGCCCGCCTTGCCGCCGGCAAAACCGGTGGGCCCGAAAGTCAAATGCGGCGTTATCGGGTTGGGCGCCTGGGGACGCGAAATCCTGGCTACGCTCGGGCGCCTGCCGCAGGCCCAAGTCGCGGCAATTTGCGACACCTACGCGTCGGCGCTGCGCCGCAGCGCCGACGCGGCGCCGGGCGCCATCCCGACGGAGGATTACAGAACGATTCTCGACAACAACGACATCAAAGCGGTCGTTGTCGCCACGCCGACTCACCAGCACAAGGAAATCGTCCTCGCCGCGCTCCGGGCAGGCAAACATGTCTATTGCGAGGCGCCGCTGGCCGATACGCTCGAAGAAGCGCGTGACATCGCGCTTGCCGCCAAAGCCGCTCCCCGGCAGGTGTTCCAGGCCGGCTTGCAGATGCGGTCGGATCCGCAGCGGCACTTTCTGCTGCCGTTCATCCGCTCGGGCGCGTTGGGGAAACCCGCCATGGTCAGGGCCCAATGGCACAAAAAACAGAGCTGGCGTTCCGCTTCGCCCAATCCGGAGCGGGAAAAAGCCCTGAACTGGCGGTTGAGCCAGGCCACCTCGCTGGGGCTGATCGGCGAAATCGGGCTGCACCAGTTGGATCAAGCGGGCTGGTTCCTGGACGCGCAAGCGCTTTCCGTGGCCGGCTTCGGCGCGATCACCTGCTGGAAAGACGGGCGCGATGTCCCTGACACCATCCAGGCCGTGGTGGAATATCCTAAAGGTGTGCGGATGATTTATGATTGCACGCTCGCCAATTCCTTCGATTCGGATTACGAGGTGTATTACGGCGGTGACGCGGCCGTGATGATCCGCGAGAACAAGGCCTGGATGTTCAAGGAAGTGGATTCGCCGTTGTTGGGATGGGAGGTGTATGCGCGAAAAGACGCGTTCTACAAAGAAACCGGCATCGCGCTCGTCGCCAACGCCACCAAACTCGCCGCCCAGGGCGCCAAACCGGCGGAAGAACCTGCCGCGATCCCCCCCTTGTATAGCGCCTTGGAAGCCTTCCTGCGAAACACGAATGAACTGAACGCCGCCATTGAGGATTTCATTTCCGTTTTCGGCTCGGACGATACTGCAGCCCTGGCGGAACACATCGCCAAAATCCACCGATCGCCTGCAGCGGGCTATCTCGAAGGGTTCCAGGCCACCGTCACCGCGATCAAAGCCAATGACGCCATCACGACCGGCGAGCGGATCGTGCTGAAGCCGGAATGGTACGACTTGAGTTGAACCGCTGACAAGATGAACACTACAAAATTACAAATCACAATTCGATTCACAGCCTTGCTCCTCCTCTCCACGTCCGCCTCACTGTGCGCGGCCGATGCGCCGATGCGTCTCAATCCCGTGCCGGGCGGCCAAAGCAAAGTGAGGATTGAAGGGACCTCCTCCATTCACGACTGGCAGGTCGAAAGCAGGCTCATCGGCGGTTACCTCGAAGTCGGCCCGGGATTTCCTGTCGAACCCGGCCAGGCCGTCAAGCCCGGGAAAGTCGACGCCAAAGTCGACGTCTTCATTCCCGTGCGCCAGCTTAAGAGCGTCGAGAAGGACGGCCGGCCATACAGTGACAGCATGGACGACATCATGTATGGAAAGCTGCTGGAGCCGGCCAACCCGCGGATCCTGTATCACTTGGACGAACTGGTGCTGAAGGAGGCGCCTCAAGGCACTAATGCCGCGTATGTTTTCGATGCCACCGGGCAACTGGTGGTCGCGGGTGTGACGAACAAAATGAGTATGCCGGTCGAAATCACGCCGCTTGGAAACAAAAGGGTGAAAATCACCGGGCACACGGCTGTGAAGATGACCGATTTTGCGATCAAACCGCCGGCACCTGCCATCGCGCTGGGGCTCATCAAGACCGGCGACGAGGTCAAGTTGATTTTTGAATGGGTGGTCGGCCAGAAGGCGGCGGCCGCTGAACGTTGAAACTCAGCGCGGCATCGCTGCAACCAACGGCGAGGGTTCTGCGCCTCCGCTCCTCCGCGATTCCGCGATCCGACTCGTGGTTTTCAATTTCCGCATTTGAAGACTGGCGGGAGCGGCGGGGCTCGAACCCGTTTGGACTGTTTCGCGTTCGTGCGTGAAAAGTGACAAAACCCGCGTCAATCTTCATGATTTTACGTGACGCGCTCTTGAAGGCAAGACGCATGTGAACGCACGAAAACCCCCTTTGGCTGTCCCCCAATTGTCCCTAAAAGAATTCCGCGGTGTCTGGTCGGTGACAGGGGCGGGGGGGGGGTGAGAGTTCGGGGGTGGGCTGACTCAACCCGATGGATTCGTTGAGAGCGGAATTTTCTACAAAAGGGCCACCGCCGAGGGGCGGCTATTTCGCGAGATAAACCCTCAGCAAGGTCTTGAACAGCTTCCCATGATTCGGCACGCGCAAGTGAAGGAGTTCCTCCACGATCACGCGCTTGCGAAACTCCGCGTGTTGCCGGAGCAGATCGGCGTCAAAGCTCACCCGCCCGCTCGTGGAACAACTGCCCCACTTGCGCTTCATGAGCCGGACGTGAATGACCTTGGGTCGCACGCGCATTTTCTTCGCCCACGCCTCGACCTCGGCTTGGAACACGTCGCGCACGAGCGGCTGCCCTTCAAGGCAAGAGAGCCGACGCAATAGAACTGTGCGACAGGGCAATTCGATTTGCCCGTGACGAATCTATGTTAAGTCAGTTGAAGCAATACAGAATCCGGCTTGCGAGCGATGATCCTGAGCGACAAATACCACGAAGATAATTAACAACCCAGCCAGAGACCAAAGAGATGCCCTCGTCCCCTGAAGATAACCATGCGTTGGCGGCGTGACAACGCCGCCCACAGGTGTTTTCTGCTTCCTCGACAGTTTCAGTGGAATTGTAGGCCCCGAAGCCAGCTCAGCGGACGATAGAACATCAGTAAAAGCTCTGTTTTTGGAGCCGAAAGGCCCAAGCCATTGCAAATCAAGCACGTCTATGAGTCCTTTTATTCCACTGAAAACGTCGAGGAACCTGTTTTCTTCTTTCAAGCAAGGCAAAAAAACACTACTTGCGTTGCGGGACGAATTCTGATTCAGTGTTAGAGGTTCAGAAAGGAAATCCATAGATACGAAGCCCACTTCACCCTCCAGCGGAGAAGCAGGCCATTCATTTCGACCGCCCGTCACCGTCGCGGGATTGTTGCTGAAACCATATTAGTTTGTGCCATTTCACATTTTATGAAGATGACAAGACCATTCATCGGCATTCTTGCCCTTATTTCACTGACCAGTGTCTCCGTCATGGCAGCACAGCCCGTGGTCACAAACGTCCGGGCATCGCAACGCGCAGGCACAAAGCTTGTGGATATTTATTACGACTTGACCTATGCCGGGACAGAAAACCTTCAGTCGAGCGTCCTTGTATCCACTAACGGCGGAGCAAGCTACTCCCTTCCGTCCACGCACTTCAGCGGGGCGGGTTACGGCATTTACGTCACTCCGGGTACTGGCAATCATATTATTTGGGACGCAGGAGCTGATTGGAATGGCAATTTCTCCACCACCGTGCGGTTTTGCATAACGATCTCCGAGTGGCGGGCCATAGTAATACCGCATTAATCAAATTGTGAACACGTTGTACGGCTACGATTTGAGCAACACGGGCTATAATCCGACGTTCAACGACGGGGTTTATTCCTACACCAGTCCAGTGGATCACTTTGCGCCGAACAGGTATGGGGTGTACGACATGGCTGGGAGTGTGTGGCAGTGGTGCTGGGATTGGTATGACGAGAGTTGGTATGCATATGCGGGGGCAACGAAGAGTGATAGGCGACGCCCGGTTTCTTCCCCTTACGGGCTCCGTATGTTACGGGGCGGCTCGTGGGTCAGCAGCGCCTACTTCACCCGTTGCACCAACTGCGGCATCTTCTTATTCAACCCGGACGTTGCCGACTCCAGCTTCAGGTTTCGTTGTGCGAGGGGATTTTAAATCTTGGACTTTCACATTTATGAAGACCATAAAAACATTCACTGAGATTGTTGCCCTGATTTTACTGACCAGTGTTTCCCTCATGGCAGTACAACCGGTGGTCACGAACGTGCGCGCTTCGCAGCGTCCAGGCACAAAGCTTGTGGATATTTATTACGACTTGACCTATACCGGGACAGAATATCTTCAATCGAGCGTCCTGGTATCCACTAATGGGGGAGCAAGCTACTCGCTTCCGGCCACTAGTATCAGCGGGACGGGGCACGGCTACTCCATCACTACGGGTACTGGCAAGCATATTATTTGGGACGCTGGAGCTGATTGGAATGGCAATTTCTCCACCACTGTGCGGTTTCGCATAACGGTCTCAGAGGTGTCGAGCTCGTCATTCCCGTTTTAATCGGATTATGAACACTTTGGAAACAGGAAAGATCACGGTGTTGGTGGCAATCACTGGCCTGTTCGCCGCCACGAGCGTGTTGGCTGACAGCGGCTCGGCAGACTCGAACATCATCACGGTTGACACGCGTGGTGTTTCCGTCGGCACGGTTACAGGGACTGTGTTGGGCAATGGCGCGGCACTGGCTAATGCGTCCGTGCGCGTGGAGACGACGCCTTTCGTCACCAACACAATGAGTGACGGAACATTCATGCTCACCAACATTCCCGCTGGCAACGGTTATGTGCTTGATGCCTCCGCTGCGGATTACAATTCCAAGCGATTGACCAGCGTGAGTGTGGCTGTCGGCTCCAATAACCTGGGCAACATATCCCTTGTCAATGCGAGCGGTCCATATCGTCTTATGCCGATGGTGCCGGACGTAAATCCAACGACGGCGACTGTAGAAGCAAGTGGCACGGCATACCGATATTATCGCGTGCTGAATTCGAGTGGCAGTCCGGCAGGCGGAATTGTTGTCTCGGCTCAGATTGTGGGCGGCTCTGCCATTTCCCAGACCGGGGATGTTTCGAGCTATTGGCCGGGGCAAACCGCCGGCATATCGGACGCGGATGGCGTCGTGCGCATAAGCATTCCCGCATCGGCCCTGGCAGCGGATGGGACTGTTCAGACGGTGCAATTGAGCGCGTCCGGCCAAGTCCAGCAGACGTTTCAGGCGCAGGTTCTGCCGCGGCAATATGACCAGGTCTGGAAACAGAAGCTGGGCGGCGGAGGCAGTGTTGAATTTCTTCCTCTCGTTTCTGTTGAAGGGGACACTTCTGCAGAAAGCGATCTATGCCGCACCTTGATAGGGGGAGCACTTACGGGTGAGACCATTTCCCGGATTCAGACAGTAAAGCTTGGATTGACGGCCGGTTTCGACGTGGGCTCATCTTTGTCGGTTTCAACGCCCTCATCTGCCATCTCTTTCGGCAATGAAGCATCTGCACAGGCGGGCGTATTCGGGGCAACCGTTTTGCGTTCGACTTACACCTTCGACCCGAACAGCACTGATCCGGGACAGAACGCAATGAAACTGTATGTGGATCTGGGAAACGTGATGTCCGGAGCGCCGGGCCCGCAAGCGGGATTCTACAGATTTGTGCAAGCGACAATCGAGCCGTTGTTTCTGAACTCCAATCTTCGCTCGGTGGAAGGTGATGTGGAGGTCGGCGGAGATTTCTCAGGTCAGGTCACGCTCAACAGCCCGCTGGCAGGCCCGGTAGGAATTAATTTTGATGGCGGCTTGTCGGCAGATGCAGAGCGGATTTTTGGCGCCGCAGCGACTTCCGGGGGCAACGAGGAATCAGCCACCATCAATGGGGCGGCGGCGAGTGGGTCAGCAATGGCCAGTGCCGGGCTCGGGTTGAATTTGGGCGGTCCGGCAACTGTCACGCCCAATGACTTGAGCTTTGGCTGGAACACGAGCGCCGACGTGAAGGTGCTCACCAAGAAATGGACGCGACAAGGTTCGAGTGGCCCCTATCGGACAGAACAGATGAGGAAGCTTTCGCTGGATGCGCAGACGCAGAACCCAGTCGCAATGTGGCAGCAATATGACCCTCAAGCATTGTATGGAAATTATCAACGGGATTTTACAGAGAGACAGGAGCAAACCAACGGAAACACCTTTGTAAACTACGAGTGGTCGGTCTATGCGGCTCAACAGAACTTCACATTCAACCTGAATCTGAATTTGGAGGCGCTTGGTATCAATTTGCAGGGAGAAGTGGACCAAGGTGCGGATGCGGTCAACCAACGCGGGGCCATTCTCCAGTCGCGTTACTGGCCAACGGAATCCTACCCGGCAATCACCAACAGTATCTTTCCGAGTCAGTCTTGGGATTCGATCCTCTCACAATGGGGAGATTACGCGGCGGGTCCCATTGGCCAAGGAATCAATCAAGTGATAACAGCCGTCAACAATGCTGGCAACACGGTCGTTCACGTAGCGCAGCAAACCGGACAGACCGCTTACAATGCCGTGTTGAACGTTTCGCAGGGCGCAATGGCTGGTGGTGCCCAACTTTATTCGTCGGTTTCATCTCGTTTTACTTCGACGTTTGGAACCCTTAGTCCGTTGATTCGGGTTCGCCCATTAGACGCTGGAAGCGGAAACACATCGACTTATCTTCCATCAGACGGCACCAGCAATTTTGTGTATGGAATCGGTGGTATTTATCGCTTTGCGAGCAGCAACTCATTCAACGGGACCGCCATCCTGTCCATCACCTACAGCGATGCGGATGTTGTCGGATTGAATCCGACGAATTTGCAGATTTACCAATTGCCTGACGGTACGAGCCGCTGGCAGTTGATTGGTGGCACGGTGGATACAGTTTCAAACACAGTAACGGCAACGATCACTAGCCTGGGCACTTATGCCATTGCGCCTCCACTACCTACGGGAGCTTTGCAGTTGATTCCGAGCATGATCGTTCTCCCGGCGGATGGGACCTCGCAGATGACAGTAACGCTCACCAATCTGATGTTGAATACAGGCAATGCGGCTACGCAACAATGGTTGTTCACTGCCACGGCAATCGGAGCGCAAATCCTGAATCCTGATTGCGATACGAACCTGCCGGGCATCCAGGTAGTGAGCAGCAACGCTGTGCTGAGTCTCTTGCTGCAGGCTCCATCGGGAGGAACTGTAGCTCAAATCAGTCTTGCGTCAGTAGCAGGGGACGCTTTCGGCAGTCTGGAAATCAATTTAAATGATACGAATCCGCCCGCCACCCCGACGAACGTTATTGTCACTGCCGGCCAAAGTCGGATTTGGGTGACGTGGACTACGAATAGTGAGCCTGACCTTGCTGGTTACCGGGTTTACTATCGCTCGGGACAGAACGGCCCTCCTTACGATGGTAACGCTGCAGTGGAAGGGAGTCCATCGCCCGTGCAAATCACCGGAACAAACTATTGTCTGCTTCGGGGGTTGACACTGGGCACAAATTATTTCGTCGCTGTTAGCGCAGTGGACACAACGGGCAATGAAAGCCCGCTGTCTCCGGCGGTGCAACTTACCACCACAGAAAGCCCGCCCACCCCGCCGACGGACGTAGCGGTTCGATTTGGGAGCGACCGAACCAATGTGCTCATGTGGGCACTCTCCGAAGACGATGGATACAATGACCGGGACGTAGCTCAATACTACATCTGGCGGGCGGTTTTGCCGGGAGGCAGTTATATCCAGGTGGCCCAGGTTCCTGCCGGCGTTGGAGTTTACACCGAAACCAATCCAGTACTGGCCCCGACCCAGTCCTTGAGTTACGCGGTGTCTGTAGTTGACAGTTCCAATATGAGTTCCGCCCAGGTCGTCGCGACTACGATTTTGCCCCCCAGTGTTGTCAGCAGCAACCTGGTCATCGGTTCCTGCCAGATGCTGCCGGGCAGCAAGTTCCAATTGTCAGTCTCGGGCGGCATGATCGGCCAAAGCTATGTGCTACTAGCTTCAACCAATCTTGTTAATTGGGTTCCTGCGTGGGTCTATGTTTCCACCAATTCGCCCATGATGTTGTATGACCCAATGGCCTCAAATTTCCAGCACCGCTTTTACAAGATTGGCCCGTTGACTTCCTTTCCGTCGATGAGCCTTGGCCTCGCCGCTTCAAACGCGTTCGGGGACAACGGACTGAATTTGATGTTGTACTCGTTGCCGGGGTTAAACTACCGCATCGAAGTGTCCAGTAATTTAGTTAATTGGACAACGCTCACGAATTTCGTAAAGACAAACTCACCGTTTCAGTTCAGCGATCCGGCTGCGACAAATTACACACGGCGGTTCTATCGGGCGGTGATACCGTAGGGCTGTAACGCGTAAATGACCGGCAAGAAATCGTTATTCGACTTCGCTTCTCTGAAGTGCTCCCCAAAAATCCGACCAGTGGTTAAGCTAAGAAAGCAACCACTGTAATGGCGTACACGCGACATGCCCATTGATGAATCGGTGCGCGGCCTTTTTTTGTTTCACAACATTTCAGCCAGGGCGGCTGAGCCAAAATGAAACGGGTGTGACCATTGGCCGACAGGCGAGCTTTAGGATCGTTTGCTGCACGACCTTGAACGAGTAGTCGCAGATAAAGAAGCGGCCGGGTATAAAGAGGCATGAGAACCAAATGTCTGCAAAAGTAGCAGGGGTTTAAAAAGAAGATGACGACCGTTCACGCCAGAGATGGGTTGGAGAGCGAAAGAAAAGTTTTCCCAGGGGCCGAGCTGCGTGACGGAGGTCTGGAGCTTCAGTTGTGTCACGCGAATCCTTCGCGTTGGTGCGTCATCGTGCGTGCTTGTGTTACCATCCGGCGTGCAGATGCACGGTGGTGTGCAGCAGGTGTCGTAACAAGCCGCCACGGTGATAGTGATGAAGAAGGCATCCAATGTGTTGATGGTCATGAGCAACATGGAGTTGCTTACGCTGCTCATCGGCGCAGAAGCCGCAGGCAAAGTCTGTGCGGCGTATCCGGCGCTGTCTGACATCAGCCGGGCGACCGCAGAGGACTAGCCAGTCGTCGGCCCACAGTTTGTTCAAGGCACGTTGTGTTGGAGTCATGAATCGTTAAAGCAGTCTCCCAGACTCCCTCAGAGAGGCACTGTTCGGACGTAGAACGCGTCGGAATGCCCCGGGCTGATGCCGGACACCCCCCCTGAGCCATGCGGCGCGTCCTAGGTCTGAAAACCCCTTGGGGCGCGGCGCGGTGAACACCCCTTTCTGCTGCATATCGGAGCCTCGCGTCGTGCCAAAACACTCGCCACGGGCGACACGCGGTGCACATGGATATCAGCCGAGTCCTTTAAGGCAGTTCTCGCCATTGGTAGGGCGGTAGCGCTTGCCATTGCGCTGGAGAGCCAACTTTCCGCCGCCCTACAGCCACACCCTTCCCGTCCGATTGGCCAAGGCAAGCGATTGTCACGATTCTCACGATTGTCACAGTGGCAGAAGAGATTTCTTCTTTTCTTATCCCCTCTCAAAAATGCGTTTTTCCAGGTCCAGGGCGTGACAATCGTGACGATTGTGACGACCGAGGCAGGGCGATTGTCACGGTTGTCGCGATTGTCACTCGTGAGGCAGCGAATGTCGCATCTTAAGGAAGACCTGCCGCCGTGGTCGCAGTTTAGAGCGCGGGAAGAAATTCTCCAAAAGCGCGCGATCAGTGGCTTCAGAGGCGGCGCGCGGTTGTAACGGTTGTCGCAAGTGTCGCAAGTGTTGTGGGGGCGCCTCGTGACTTGGCTCTCAGTCTGCGCTTATTTCAGCTGGTTTTGTCCCGACTGCCCCGGCGACGGTTGCGACGGTTGCGACGGTCGAGAGGCAAATGTCGCAGGTGTCGCCCATTGCTAAAAAGCACTTTGAGCCTTTTCTTTCTTCTCCGTCCAGAGTGGCGCGGTTCAGGATTCAAGGACGCAGCCAATGGCCACGGCTCACGCAGGGACTGGATTGCGGCCGCACCTGAGCCGGTAGCGGCGCTCGACGTGGCCGCCTTCAGGACGCCGAACTTCTTCGACGACGAGGACGCCTTCGGCCAACATGCGATCAAACACGGCTTCAGTTTCCGGAGCAGTGCGGGCGATATGGCGATTCTGTGCGATGCGGACGGTGAGGTAATCCTGCTTGAATCGCTGCCAGTATTCATCAAACAAGGCGAGCAAGCGGGCTTCGAGCTTTTTGCGGGCTTCTTGGCGTCCGCAGTCGAGCACTTGGAGTTGGTGGGCGGAGAACCAGTCGCCCATAGCGATGCCGGATTCCGCGCTTTCCAAGCTGAGAACGTGCTCGTGGGCATCCTTTCCCCAAAGGCCGGCATGGTGGACGAGGCTCAAGCGCATCGCCTGTTCGGTCCAGCGCATTGCATAGGCCTTGACGTCGGTGAGGTCGTCATTGAGCCGGCGGACGATAGGGTTGTGGTAGTCTCGGAAGCGTTCCCAAACGGACTGTGGTACGGTGATGATGTGATGCGCACCCGACATGCGGTAGGGGCGTAGCAGGGCCGTCAACAGCGCTGCCCACTGTTGACGCACGGAGTCCGAGACCGTGATTGCGTCAGTGGTCCACTCCACCGGCACAGCGTTGGTGTGACACAACAACAGACGGGCGAGAAAGCCCCCGGCTTGGAGGGCGGCTTCTGCGAGGAGCTTCTCAACGATGTCCGGCTGGACCAGCCAAAGAAGCGTGAGACACGGCTCGCGCAAAATGAGAGTGTCGCGTGATTGGCGATCCACCACGATGGAATCACCGCTGAACGCCTGAAGGTAGATGCTGTCATCGACCATTCTGCCGGGGTTGTTCCGGCCCAGCAAATTGTCTGCGAGCTTTCGGGCGTCGGCACACGCAGAGAACAGGGCTTCCTGACTCTGCGCCAAACGGACGCCGAGCGCTTCAATCGTCGCATCCTGGCAGACAAGGCGTGGGGCGGTGACGCTCTTAAGTTCCTCCAGGCGAGCCTTGGGATGGGCGAGAGCGGCGATCAGCCGCTCGCGGTCGTCGTCGCTTACATGCTTCTTGATGTCCTTCTTCAGCTCCTCGATCTGCTTGTTGAGAAAAATCTCCTCTGCATCCCGGTGCGGGCCGTCGTGCTTCCGCCATTGCTCCATTTGCTCGGCCTCGAACTCGAACAACGGCGTTATGATCTGCTTGAAGACTTTGGATTTGCCGGAGCCAGAGTCCGCAGAAGCCAAAATGAAGATGTTGGCGCGAGTACGTTGCTGGTCCGGACCGCTTAACAATTCCAGACCCGGCCCGATGGCTGCCGCTGTGGCGGCGAGCGCGCAGCAGGCGGGCAGGGCTTCCGGCACGCGATGTGCCTTTGCAATGGCCTCAACAAACTCTCGCAGCTTTGGTGGAAGTGATTGAGTGGGGAAGACAAGAGGCACGTCGTCGGCTTCTTCGCTGCATGGCGTAGTGAGGGGTTTTGAAACCTCGACGTGCGGGCCGCCGTGGAGATCAGGCAGCGATTCATGGGGGTCAGGCTTCAAAGGGATTGCCCCGGATTGAACGGCAGGCATGTCTTCCACGCGGTCAAGGATGCGCTCGCTCATTTTGGCAGAATGGTTTGCAGGTCAGGGTTTGCCGCAAATTCAGAGAGGCTGATTTGCAAGAAATCATTCAAGTCGTTGACAGGTTGGCCGTCGGCGCGCACGAGGCCGCCGAAGTCGTAGATGTCCACACGATCGGCATCCGCGGCACGGAGTTGCCTCTGCCATCGGCGCGCGGCTTCCAGCCCGGCCTTGTCCTGGTGGGGATAGATGCGGATGGTCTTGCCCTTGAAAAATTGCAACGCCTCCTGAGCGATGGCCGAGGACGCACCCAACATGCAAACGGGTGCAACACGCCAAAGCGCCTGATCGTGCAGAACAAGATCGAAGCAGGCGAGAAAGTCTGGCCCGCCTTCGACGAGCGCGATGCAGCGGAATTTCTCCGCTTCCAGGACGTTGAGCGGCCAGCTTTTCTGAGAGTGCCGCAGCGCATGACTCTTGCGCTCCGGCAATGTGCCGATGGCCGGGAACGGCAGGCCGTCGAGACGCCGGAGTTCAATGACGCGTTCCGTCGAATCCGCCACGGCCCAGACTTCGTGCCCGTGCCAGTCCTCGTTGAACAGCAGCACGCCGGTTTGCGTGGCGAGGTTCAAACCCTCGATGGTCAAGCCGCGCAACGCCGCAAGCCGTTCCAGTTGATCGGGCTTCCAGAACGGTTTGAAGCCCGAAAAATCCGGTGCGTCTGGGTCGTCGTCTTTGCCGAAACAGTGCAGATTCCACACCTCGTCCGCGAAGTCCATCACGGAGACGATTCGCGAACCCGGTGGCTGTGACGTTGTTCCGGCGAGTTGCGCGTAGTATTCAAGGATGTGTTGGAAGTCGCGCTTTTCGTCGAGGCCGAGCCAACGAGCGAGGAACGTGATTTCATCGCCCCCGTCGCCTGTGGCCAGGTCCTTAAAATGCCAGTGCCCGTTGCGCGCGTAGATGCCCCAACTTGGGTGGGCGTCTTTGCGAAGCGGGCTGGGACAAATGCGCCGGGCGTACTGGCCGCGACCGAGCGCGTGGAGCAAATCGGGCAACGGCAGCTTTTGCTTGAGTGAGTGAACATCGTGATGAGGTTTCATGGATGGACGCCAGAAACGGCGCGCGATTAGGTTTTCGGTGAGCGGATAATCTTTCACTTGGCAGCCTCCTTTTTTGGTGCGGCGCTGACGGTCTTTCCATTCATCCGCTCCAGGAACTCGCAGAAGTCCTGCTCCCGGATGAAAACCTTGCTGCCCACGACGATTGCGGGCAGGCCTCCGCGCCGGTAGCGCCAGATTGTCACGCGACTCGTCCCAAACTTGCGCTCGAAGTAGTCCTGCGGCAACGGTGTGTTGTGATAATCGAAGGGCGCGCTCATGGCTGGCCCTCCTGTTCGCCGCGCGCGCTCAGGCGGTAGTTGCGGTTGAGGGTTTCCAACGCTTCGCGCCACGGTATCAACACAGTGTGGCCGATTTTCAGAAACGGGATGCGTCGGTCGTGCATCCAATTATCCACACAGCGGACACTGACCGATGCGCGTTGGGCAAAGCGGGCTTTGCGTTCGAGTTCCGGCTGTGATTCGAGGCCCGCGCCGGATGCGGGCTGCTGAGTAGTTTTGTATTGCATTGTGTTTTACGGTTTTCTCGCCGCGTGATGCAGCGTGTATTTACCGTCACCCTTGGCGGCGATGTCACGGGGGCGTTACAAACACAAAGGCGGGGGCTGCTAGTGCAACCCCCGCCCTTCAAGGCGAAGCGCGCGCGCGCTCGCGGCGGGCACGTTACAGACGGTGTAACTCAGTCTGTCTCGGCGTCTGGCGAGATGTTGTCTGTTTTCCTTTTTCGGCCCGAATCGCACTGATCTGGATTCAGGCCTTTTTCGTTTTTCGCCCGCGCCTCTGCGATGCAGCGGGTGATGACCCGCCCGTGTTTTCTTTCGAGGGCGTCCCGGCGTCTTTGCACTTCTGTTTGGCTCACGCTCATTCTTTCCCCGATGTCTCGGTAGGACCGTGCCCATCCTGGCCGTTTGGGGTTCTTCGCAACAAGCCAGTTGAAAAGTAACTTTTCCTCAGGCGTCATGTTCTCCACCAGCTGGCCAACATTAAGCATGAGGCCATCCGAAAGCATCCGCTGCGCATCGGCCAACAACTCTATGTGCCTTGGGTCCGCCGTACCCCGCAGACGCACGACTTCATCAAGCTCCGGCACGGATGGTTCTTCGTTCAGTTTACAGTCCGACAGGTAAACTATCGTGTTGTCCGCGAAGCGCGCCCGATAGCGAACACACGCGCAGGCTTCCAAGAACTGCGGATTCTGCTCGTATTCCTCGCCGAAATGAGGCGGTTCTATGCCTTGTCGCAACTGGCTGCGGCCAGTGGTTGCGTCAATGATGTTGGCTCGCGTCCCTGTATGTGTTTCGAGCCATCTGCGAAAAGCGCGGCGCTCTTGCGCCATCACTCCCAAGTCCTCACCATTTTTTTTCGCCCACTCCTCCTGCATCCGGGCGTCGCGTATGCCCTCGGCACCGCGCTTGACTTCCTCCAAAGTCAGCTTCAAACGGCCCTTGCACGGCACGCCGTCAATCCGGTCTTCTGACTCCACGATGTCCAACTGTGCCCGCAGTTCACCCAATCGCTTTGCCCGTTTTTCCTCGGTGTCGAGGCCGAGTTCCTGCAATGTCGCAGTCCTCACCTGTTTGATCCTGTCGCGCAACGCGCCCGCTTTGTATTCGTGTGCCGTGCGCATTTCGGCAAGCCATTTGTCCATCCGTTCCTTCAACGGGCCTTCGTCTGCCGGTTCGAGAATCAAAAACTGCTTGTGCGTTTTCCAATAGACCCACTGCCAAGGGTCAAATGTGGGAAGGCTAAGGAATACTCCATCAAGCTCCTCCTGCGTCCGGTAACACGGCGGCGCAAGCAACCGACAGGGTGAGATTTCGACGCAGACCGCCTCTGGAAAAGGCTCGCCAGTGAAGACAGCCTTCGCGCGGCGATTCAGATCGTAGAATTCGGGCATGGCCGGTTTCGGCGTTACAACCACCGGCTTGCCGGTCTGGTCCAGCGCGTAGAAGTGGCGTCGGCAATCGTCCCCTTTTGGAGTTTTCCAGCCGATGGATTGAAACTTGCGTTGTGTGCCTTTCGTCAGTTCAATCGTCAAGGGTCTCATTTACCGCGACAGGATGCCAATTTGCGCGAAGATTCGCAACGGTGCGCGGCGAGCAGGTCTGTGCTCAATCTCACCTGTCTCCGGGCCGAAAGCTCTAACACGGAAATTGCGGGCGAGGAGGGCGTCCACGTCAGCTTTGGAGGAGTGAACCATTTTGGACGTGCGTTTGATGAAGGGCAGGCGGCGCTGCCCACATGCCAGCCTTCTCGCCGCAGCAACGCTGCGATCCGCCGATACCCGTATCGCGGATATTTCAGCGACAGTTCATGCAGCCGTTTCTGGCCCTTCCCGAACCAGGAAAAATCGGAATGCTTGATCTGGAACCGTTACAAAAACCGTAACAGTCTGACGGCCATACTGGCATCTGTATCAGCATTCTCTTGAATTACTGAGAATTATCGCCTGTTTTAATCCGATTGGAAATCAGAAGACGGCCTGGTCGAGATTCATGGGAAACGTGATCGAGGAGCCGCCCGGCCTTTTGTCATTTGCCTTGGAACCGACTCGTGCGGCCATTGGCAGGGTCGCACTCCGAACCGGCACCGCGAAACACAGTCGGCAGGCGGGGCGGGGGGGGGGGGGCGGGGGGGGGGCGGGCCCCGACGGCGGGGCGGGAGAAACGGGGGGGGGGGGGGGGGGGGGGGGGGGGGGGCGGGGGGGGGAGGGGGGAGATGAAAAAGCTAATGGGTCGGACGTTGCCGGAATTTTCACCAAAAGGCGACCGACCATCAATAGTCACAAGTTCACGAGGTCGAGCCCTTTTCTGGCACCGGAGGCATCTCTGCCACAGGCGAGGGTAAATATGGAAACGGCGGTAGAACAGTGCGGCAGGTGGCGGTCCAATAGTGCGGCACCTGGAGGCAGTGAAAGATCAGTGTCGCGAGCCGCCCAACGCCCCTTGCGCGCGCTGCTGTCATTGCCAAACGCGACCATTACCTCATCGGCCCGCTGGCCCAGCGCCTGGAAGCCCAGATGGGCGGCAATAAGTTCAAAGCTAACACGGTCCTGGCGATCAAACTTGCTCGCGCCGTCTATTTCATGCTCAAAAACAAAACCGTGTTCGATCCCCAACGCCTGGTGGCCACGTTGACGAACAAATGATTTCGGCCCTGGCCGCAGCCAACCCGCAGAGCCTAACTGGATGCGCTCAAACCGCGATGCCCCGACCAGTCACAGACCTCATTGCTGGTGCTTCGAGCACCCCGGTCCGTGTTGGGCACGCCAGCAATCCGTTGGTTTTGATTGGGAGCTGCGGTCAGCGGCCTCACCAAGCGGGGCACTGGGCAGTCTCACCGCCGGGGGGCGCGAGCAAGGGCTCGACTGCCGCCCCCCGGCTCGTTTTATCTGGCCGCCCACGCCTCACCCCAACATAACCTCAGAGATCACATGAATTGATTTTGGAGCATCCGCCCCTGGGACAAGTCCGCTAAAAACTGGAGCCGCACACCCGCCGGCAACCACGGGTGAGGCTGGCAGCCAACCTTCAATTTGAATGGATAGCCCCAGGGTTTACCGCATGAGTTTCTGGACCGCGCCGCGGCCTCTGATCACGGCGCTGGAAAGTCAGTTGAGGTTCAGGATTCGAGGGCAGGACTTTGGCTGACCCGATTGAGTCCGAATAGGTGTTTGGCCGGACTCCTTTCCTGGAGGGCTCCTTCCAGGGACTTGAGTCCGAGACCGCCTTTAAGAAATCAAGCCGGAGTTCCCGCTCTGAGGACCCGAAAACGGAAGTCAAAAAAGACTCCCGGCACTACATCATTTTTTCAGTTGACCAGACGGGCTTTATAGGTGTTAGCCCTATAAAGCGTAGCACGTTGCATGTCTCAATCCTTCGGATACAGATGCGTCTTGTCCGACGGCGGTAGTTCCTTCGCCCCGACAAGATGATGAGTGGGAGCAGGACCTACCGGGACAGGCTTCCTCAACCTGAATCCTCCCGCGCCGCTATCGTCGCGTCCGCTGTCAGGACGACCAACAGGAACCCCTCTCATCCGAAGCCGGAACTTATGGACTGCGTACCGGAGCATCACTCTCCACCACCGGAATCGAGCTCTGTGCCTCTCAAAGGTAGCGGATGTGCCCATAGGCTACATAGGGGCTAACGTTCCGGCTCAGCGACCCTGCGCCAATGGCCCCAGATTGTCAACCAAAGCGTCATCGCAGGGTTCGCTGCGGGCGCAACCGGGCACTGCCCCCGTTAGTCGGACTTCCAGAGTTGATCCCAGTGGCCGTTACGGCGGGCTTCCTCCAACGCACACAGATTTCGCAAGCCTGCTTGGGTCCAGAACTGACCCGGCCGTTTAAATCGGCACTGCCTCTGGCGACAAGCTGATTCTACAGCTCCAGACCCAATGGGCCAGCCTCTGTCCGCAATAGCCCGATAGTTCATTCGCTGGGCGTGCGAGGCAAAATAGTTCTTTTCCCGTTGGACGATCTGACCTGCCTCCGTGCGTGCCACCTTCAATGCCGCAATCTCTCTTAACAGGCTGCTCTGCTTGCCATGCCGCAGCCGGTGTCGCCGCGGTTGCACCCAGGCTTCTGCTGTGAGGTCTGAACCCGTAATCATACGTCCCATTTCCCAGAGATGTTGACTGGCGTGGTAAAAGTCCAAAAGTTCCGTGGCTCCAGACCATCGGTCCTTTGCCACGTTCCAAATCCAAGGTGCGCCATCCCCGACCACCAGCACGGCCTCAGCTCGGGCCAAGCCACCTCGCAGCGCTTCCCCATGTAGTCTCCGGCCAATCTCCAACGGTTCTCCTTGCCAACTCACCACAACCTTATCGGCCAAAACTCCCCGCCTCTTTTCGGTATGGCTGGCCTGTTCCTGCCGATAAAACACCCCGGTCCTTAATTCGTGCCAATCCACGCGCTTGTCCTGCGTTTTCTTCTTCCCCCAGCCAGGACCCCGTTGCCGCACCTGCCACCCATCCAACATCAGCACCGCCAGCTTGCTGGCTGCCGGTTGGGGTTGAGTCTCCTTAGGTGCTGACTTCAGCCGCTCTTGTGTTTGTACTTCGGCTCGCTCTCCCAACCGTTGGGCCAACGCACGCAGCGTCGAATCTTCCACCTCACAACCCCACTTCCCCGCCACAGCTGCCGCCTCCGCATAAGAACCGGTCGCTGTAACTGTGAACGCTAACCGGTCCTCCAACGCCAAACTCAACTGCTGATGCGCCGATAATCCCCACTGCTCTCGAATCGGGCATCCCCAATGCCCATCCTTGGGGTCTTGCCCGTGCCAAACCACCAATTCAACGACGCCGACGCCGCTGCGCACCCGCATCGGATGGCGGCGCCGATGGACTAGCCTTCGGCCGCTGAGGGGGGAAAACTTCGCCGTGTCGCTCGGCTTCTTCTTGCAGCCTCTGTTGTAGCCGTTGCCGCGTCCACTCGCGTCCTTCGGCTTCCACTTCCAACTCAATCTCCCGCAACGAGCGCGCCCGACTTGGTTGTTCCGAGTTCATCAGTATCCTTTGGTTGAGGGTGACTTGCCTCGGATAAGGAACCTGTCATGGCCCTAAGTATGGGGGCGGTGTCAAGTTGCGCCCGTTCGCTGCAGCCGGCTTGTTAAGCAGCACTATTTTGCTATCCATATGTTCGAGATATTTGTTCCCAACGCTGTCGCTACAACATCAGCCTCTTCGCGACTGCCCAAAACCCACAGGAGACCAATATTTGTGCCGTTCGACAACGCCGCTCCAGAACCATATCGGCCGTGAGCGACAACGACGCCGTTCACTATGATATCAGCCGGTCCCCGCCGCAGTGCTTCGATTTCGTCGTGAGACTTGCCCACAAGGTGAACAACCATATTGGGGTGCTCGTCTGGCCCCCATACTCGAACTGAGTTCGGGTCCACATCGTTTGAGGTGAGAACAACCGGAACTGGCGACGAGGCTGACGCGTTCTCGCCTGCGAGCCTGGGAGGATTATCGGTAAGACGATTCGTGCAATCCTGCAACTCTCTACGAACAGCATCAAGGAGGCCTCGTAACCGTACCACCTCGGACCGGAGGCTTCTTGTTTCGTCCTCGCCCCACTTCGTTGCGCTCTCGATCTCCTTCTCAACATCCACGCGTGACCGTTCGGCCTCCGCTTGTGCGTGGCGCAAAATGCGAATATCGCGCCCTTGTTGTGAGAGCCTAAACCACTGAACACCGATCACCAGGATCAAGAGTGCTACTAATGTAATGACTTTCTTCATATGGCCACTTCAACATCGGCCGAGGCCTTAGCTTTCTGCCTAACTGTCCCGGCTCAGGCACGCCGGGCCAATGGCTCCAGATTGCCAACTGAGGCGCGATCCCGGCGTTGCCTGCAGCCGGTTTGTTGAGCGGCGGGTCCTGTCCTTCGGCTCAAGACCCAACAGTTATCCGGTTCAAATACATTCTCCGATGTGGAAAATCCAGGGTCACGAGATGGCGCGCCAAAAAGCTCAAGCCCAGCACGTTTGCATGATCAACCGCCGCGACACGGATATTCATATAGACCTCGCCATCCCAAACACATTTCGAAATGTTTAGTCTTTCAGGTTCACGTCCATTGTTCACGCCTTTGGCCATCAAACCGTCAATGCGGCATCCCGTGTCAATCAGCAGATTCGTGTCTGCTCCGACAAGGCCAGCGTGATGAATGACCGGGCGGACGAATCTGCCTTGAGGCCCGCTGCGTGCGAGTGTCAGGGGAAAACCTTTGCCAAGTCCATCAACCTTCATGCGGTCGGGATTCAGAAAGCGCACGACGTGGTCGGCAAAATCCAATTGAATGCAATAGTGCTGAAGGCAATCCATGCCGAGAATGCCCATCGCACCCTCCAAATGACAAGTAGCCACGTTACTACCTGTCAGCAGCGGCGTGCTCCCGATGTATATTTTGGACGCCGCGTAAATTCCTGATTTCTCTTGTTTGTGGCCTGGCGTGCTAATGCCCATCGTGCCGAGGCGTTTGCCCAATTTCGACTCTAAGGACCTGTCGAAAACTGTAATAGGTGAACCTGTGTCCACTATAAATGGCAACTCCTCACCGGTTTCAAGGCGGAGCAACAAAAGCAGAAAGTCTCCCCGCCCCGCATTTTCGTTCATGGTCACCTCGGCCGGTAACCTCGGCTGGGCTGGGGCCCTCGTCACACACATGCACAGGATCAGTAGCCTTAGAAACATGCCTGCTCCTGCAGCACCGGGATTTGCGATCTGTGGCATGCGTTCAATGCCGCTCAACGTCCCAGATCAGCGACCCGGCGCCACTGATCATTGAAATGCACCTGAAGCTTCGTCGCCGGGTTCGCTGCATCTGGCTTGTTGAACCCAGCCGCTGGGCGGCGGGCCTGGCGGCGGCTTGAGGGGCCTTGAGGGTTGGACGCTCCTGGTTGCATTGGATTGGTCAAATTGCGGGCAGCGTTTTCCAGCACTCACTGGCAC
>Ga0181533_1002711_pt1 | contig 20329 bp, 17 predicted proteins | sample PEATcosm2014_Bin_45_FD_119772 | JGI IMG/M metagenome (GOLD analysis project Ga0181533, IMG submission 119772) | Peatland microbial communities from MTU Mesocosm Facility, Houghton, MI, USA - PEATcosm2014_Bin11_60_metaG | ecosystem: Environmental > Terrestrial > Soil > Wetlands > Peat | place...
AAACATTCGGACCTATCTGTATTTGGCCATGGCCGGCGGAATCGTCCTGATCCTGGCCAGCTACGTGCTCTTCTAACGGAGGAGACTGGGCTTCGCTATGGACTACCCAACGACGTCAACGTTGCTTTCATGGATGGTCTTCCTGCCGCTGATCGGAGCGGCGCTGATCCTGGTCCTGGCCTGCGTCAGGCAGGGGGTCAACGGGTCGAAGGAGTTCTTCGACAACGCCAGCCGCGCGGTTGGCCTGGCGACCTGCTGCGCGGTGCTGTTGCTCGCGTGCCTTCTGTGGAAAAATTTCGACGGGTCCTCGACGAAGCTGCAGTTCGTCCACCACTTCGTCTGGATGCGGCAGTTCAACATTGAGTACTTCCTGGGCGTTGACGGCATCTCCATCACCATGGTGCTGCTCACCGCGCTGATTTCGCTGGTGGCGATGATCGCGTCGCTGCCGTGGTGGGGCAAGGTGGACAGCAATCACTTCAGCCGGAAAAAAGTCCCCGGCTACATGGTCATGTTCCTGCTCCTCGAAACCGGCATGCTGGGCACCTTCTGCGCGATGGACTTCTTCATGTTCTACATCTTCTGGGAGCTCATGCTTCTGCCGATGTACTTCCTGATCGGCATCTGGGGCGGGCCGCGCAAGGAATATGCCGCGATCAAGTTCTTCCTCTACACCCTCGCCGGCTCGGTCCTGATGCTCCTGTGCATGATCGGCCTCTACTACACCTCCGGGCCGAGCGTGCTGGCGGACGGGACCGCGACCCAGCACACGTTCAACATCATGGCGCTCTCGGCCATGGGACAGGCCGGCCGGTTCGCGAAGGCGGCGCCGATCCTGGGCTTCGCGTTCTCCAAGGTCATCTTCGTCGGCCTGTTCATCGGCTTCGCCATCAAGGTCCCGATGTTCCCGTTCCATACGTGGCTGCCCGACGCGCACGTCGAGGCGCCGACTCCGATTTCCGTCATCCTCGCGGGAATTCTGCTGAAGACCGGCGCCTACGGGATGATCCGTTTCAATTTCCAGATCCTGCCCGAAGCGGCCCTCTGGGCGGCCGCGGCCATCGCCCTCTTCGGAACGATCAATATCGTGTACGCCGCCTTCGTCTGCCTCGCCCAGCGCGACCTGAAGAAGATGATCGCATACTCTTCGATCAGCCACATGGGATTCGTGCTCCTCGGGCTCGCGGCGATGACGCCCCAGGGCGTCACCGGCGCCGTGTTCCAGATGGTCAGCCACGGCCTGATCTCGCCGATGTTGTTCCTCATCGCCGGCGTCATTTACGACCGCGCCCACACGCGCGAGATCGCCGGCTTCGGCGGCCTGGCCCAGATCATGCCCGAGTACTCCGGCATCACCGGCCTGGCCTTCATGGCCAGTCTGGGGCTGCCCGGCCTGGCCGGATTCATCGGCGAGTTCCTGGTCTTCGTCGGCGCGTTCGTGCAGTTCCGGATCATGACCATCCTCTCCGCGACGGCGGTCATCATCACCGCGGCGTACTACCTCTGGACGATGCAGCGAATGTTCCTCGGGCAGCTCAACGAGAAATGGAAATCGCTCCTGGACATGAACTGGCGCGAGCGGCTTACCCTGTACCCGCTCGGCGCGATGGTCATCTTCTTCGGCTTTTATCCCGTCCCGATCTTTGACCTGATGAACAAATCGCTCTACAGCCTGATGGACATCGTGCGAGTGACTCCCCCGATCGGATCATGAGTACAGCATTTCAGAAGTCCGTCCGGACTTCTGAAATGCGGTACGGCGCGGGAGGTTTGGAGGGCCGCGTAAGGCCCTCCAAGGGGTTACAGCGGAAAGACGCGACGAGAAGGAGCGTCTTGAAGCGCCATAGGGGCGAAGCCCCTGTGGAAGTGCGGCATTTCGCATGTCCAGTCGGACTTGCGAAATGCTGCAATGAGGTGATTGGATGTCGAGTCTCCATGACCTGAAGCTGTTTCTGCCCGAGACGATCCTGGTCTTCGGGATACTTTTCATCCTGTGCGCCGACCTGTTGGCGATGAACGCCCCGGCGCTCAGGCGAAAGATGGCGCTCGGAATTGCCCTGGCGGCGTTCGCCCTAGCCGCGTTGGCGCTTTGGAGCCGTCATCCTCCGGCGGCCGGCGCCGTGTCCATCTTCTCCGGCATGGCCGTCGTGGACGCGTTCTCCGACTACTTCAAGTGGCTGTTCCTGGTCGCGGGCGCTCTTGTGGCGGTTCTGTCTTATTCGTCCCGTGAGGTGGAGCGTCCGCAGGAAGGCGAGTTCTTCGCGCTCCTGCTGGCCCTCACCTTGGGCATGTTTCTCCTCGCAAGCGCGACCCATTGCCTGATGATCGTCCTCTCCGTCGAGTTTCTCTCGATCAGTTCCTACGTCCTGACCGCATTCAAGCGGAACGACCCGAAGTCCACGGAGGCGGCGCTCAAGTACGTCGTGTATGGCGCGTTGGCCTCCGGGATCATGTTGTTCGGCTTCTCGTATCTATATGGTCTGACGGGGCAACTGGACATCCGGGAGATCGGCAAGGCGATGGCGGGGCTGTTGGCGAGTGGAGGGCAGGCCCCGGCCAAGCTGATCTGCTCCATTGCGCTCGTCATGGTGTTCGCCGGGTTCGCGTACAAGATCGCGGCGGTGCCGTTTCACATGTGGTGCCCGGACGTTTACCAGGGCGCGCCGACCCCCGTGACGGCGTTGCTCTCCGTCGGCCCGAAGGCCGCCGGCTTCGCGGTGCTCATTCGCTTTTTCACCACCGTCGTCGGTTCGGCCGAAGTCCCGTGGCCCGCCTTGTTCGGATTGGCGGCCGCAGCCACCATGACCCTGGGCAATCTGGCCGCAATCCGGCAGGAGAACGTCAAACGCCTTCTCGCCTATTCGAGCATCGCCCATGCCGGCTACATGCTGATGGGCGTCTCGGCGTTCACACCCGAGGGCAGGGACTCCGTCATGCTCTATCTCGGCGTCTATCTGCTGATGAACCTGGGCGCCTTTCTCGTTGTCATGGCCGTTCGGGACAGCACGGGGCGGGAAGACCTCGCCGGGTATCGCGGCCTCTCGCAGACCCGGCCATTGCTGGCCGTAACGATGACGGTCTTTCTTTTCTCCCTCGCCGGCCTGCCGCCGCTGGGCGGATTCGTGGCGAAGTTTTATATTTTCGCCGCCGTCCTTCACAAAGCCGGCCCCTGGTACGACCTGCTCGCTCTGGTTGGGGTCATCAACTCCGCCATTTCCCTTTACTACTATGCGAGGATCGTCAGACTGATGTTCTTGACCGACGTCGAAGCGGGCGCCGCCGCGCCGAGACCGGTGGCGCTGTCGTACTGCGCCGTGATGCTGCTCCTCGCCGTTCCGGTGTTGTTCCTGGGCGTTTACTGGGGGCCCCTGCAGACGTTCGCCTCAAAATCGGCGCTCGTGCTGAAGTAGAAGAGAGGAAGTCACTTTGCCACGAGCTTCCGTGAATCCTCGTAGAGGGTGTCCGGGCAGATGTCCTGCTTGTGCGGCCAGACGACGGTGCCACCCATTGCGCGTGCTCGCTTGAAGTAGGATAGGTCGCGCAGTTCTTTGAAGATGCCGAAATTCAGCAGCGAGGAGCAGTCATAAAGACCGACTTCTCCGTTGGTGAAAGTAATTTCAAGCTGATAATCTTCTCGCGGAACGACCGTCCGCACTCTGGGATTCATGGTTCACCTCAAAGGCGCAACCTTGAAAGGCTGCTGGCCGGTTACGACAAGCTGCCAATTGGCAAGGAGTTCATCCCTGTGGATTTCCACCCATGCAAGTACCAGGCGAGTCTTGCCCGGAGGAAGGCCTCCTTCCAGCACTTCGCCGCTGGCGATAGCGATTATGGCCTCGGCGTCTTGATATTTCGCGTGAATGTGCGGCAGGTGATGCCGTTTGTTGTCCAGGAAGTATAGCGACACGATGATGCCGTAGAACATGGATATGACCGGCATCAGCCTCCCTCCTACGGACGGCGATCTCATCAATTGCTTTCCCGCCAAATCCCAATTGTAAGACTAGCCGCAGGCCATTTCAAGGGGAATAGCCGCTTTCCTCAAGTGCGGTGGCTAGCCGCCTGACCGCCGCACGTGAAAATTCCCGGAAGAAGATTGATGGCTCTTCCTGCCGCTGCTATGCTACGTGCGTGGGAGGACTGCGTTCCCCGGCAATTGGCGATTTGTGCGGAATAACAAGTTCTGAGGGAATATGAAAAAGAATTCACAGGTTACTGGTAATGTCGGTCTGTACTTCGTCTGTTACCATCTATCCCTACTCGGGTGGAATGCGATGCCTACATCACGCAACGCAAAAGGAATAGATATCCTGGCGTACAACGGAGACTGCACACGCACAATCAGTTTACAGGTCAAAACCTTAAGCAAGCGCGCACCCGTACCTCTAGGAATGTCAATTGACAAACTGCTCGGGGATTACTGGGTCATCGTCAACAACGTCGAGAACACGCCCGGAATATTCATCATGAAGCCGATGGAGATTCACGACCGGGCACACCGGGGAGAGAAGGATGGAAAGGTGTCTTTCTGGCTACAACCGAAATCCTACGAACTGGACGATTTTCGTGACAAATGGGATCGGATAGGAACACCATGAAAGCAGAACAAATCGTTGTTGGCGATCGGGTGAACCCGCCGACACAACGATGACGATCGTTGGGCCGCGTTCGTCTCCTCCTCCGCGTTCGGTTCAGGTTGCACAAATGCGCGTTCACGCTGCCGCTCGCGGGCTATTGATGGATCGTCTCTTCCATCGCCGCCCCATTCGCCGCAATCGTCCGGTCAATCTGCTCCTCGGTGTGCGCGGCGCTGATGAAGAAGGCCTCGAACTGGCTCGGCGGCAGATACACGCCGGCCGCGAGCATCGCGCGGAAGTATGCGGCGAACCGTTTGAGGTCGCACGATTGCGCGTCGCGGAAACACCTCACCGGCCGATCCGTGAAGAACAGCGTCGCCATTGACCCTGCGCGTTGAAACTGCCCCGGGAGCGCGCACCGCGCCAGGTTCCCCCAAATGCCCGCCTCCAGGCGCGCACCGAGAGCCTCCAGCCGATCGTAGACTGCGCCGTTCAGTCCGCGCAGTGTGGCGATCCCCGCCGCGACCGCCACCGGATTGCCCGAGAGCGTCCCGGCCTGGTAGACCGGCCCCGCCGGCGCGAGCAGCTTCATGACGTCCGCTCGCCCGCCCACCGCTCCGATCGGAAGTCCCCCGCCGACGATTTTCCCGAGCGTGGTCAGGTCCGGCGTAATCCCATAGAGCGCCTGGGCCGAGCCGGGGCGAATTCGGAAACCGGTCATCACCTCGTCGAAAATGAGCAGCGCGCCGTTGGCCGTGCACAGCTCGCGCAGACCCTCCAGAAAACCCGGCTCCGGAAGGATCACGCCGGCGTTTCCGCAGATCGGCTCGACGATGACGGCGGCGACCTCGCCCGGGCTCTCCGAGAAAACCTCGCGCACCGCGCCCAGGTCGTTGAACTCGACGGCCACCGTTCCGGCGGCGACCGCGGCCGGAACGCCCGGACTCGTCGGCACGCCCAGCGTGGCCGCGCCGGATCCCGCCTTCACCAGGAACGCGTCGGAATGGCCGTGATAGCAGCCGGAGAACTTGATGACCTTCTCGCGGCGAGTGAAGCCCCGCGCGACCCGCAGCGCCGTCATGGTCGCCTCGGTGCCGGAGTTCACCAGCCGGACCATCTGGATCGAAGGGATTCGCTCGACGATCATCTTCGCCAGCGTGACCTCGCCCGCCGTCGGCGCGCCGAAGCTCACCCCGCGCCGCGCCGCCTCGCAGACCGCCGCCACCGCTTCCGGATGCGCGTGCCCCAGAATGAGCGGGCCCCATGAGCCCACGTAGTCAATGTAGGAGTTTCCCTCGACGTCCCACACAACAGCGCCCGCCGCGCGGGCGATGAAGCGCGGGCTGCCTCCCACCGATCCGAACGCTCGAACAGGGCTGTTCACCCCGCCCGGTATCACCTTCACGGCTTCGCTGAACAACTCGCGGCTTGATGTTGCCGTCATGTCTTTTGACCTTCAGGAAGGACTCTCGGGGCCTCGGCGAAGTACTCAAAGGACTTTTTCTTGTATTCGGCGGTTGAGAAAAGGATGTCGTAATTTTCCAGCCCCAGATCGTGCGCTGCCCGGCCGACGAACGCCCGCACCTCGGCCTCCGATCGGCCGTGGACCATCGCGAAAAGATCATAGGGCCAGTCCGACAATCTCGGACGGCGGTAGCAGTGCGATATCTCCTCGTATTCCGCCAGGCGCTTGCCCGCGGCATCCACGCGCTCCTCCGGGACCTGGAACACCGCCATTCCGTTGGCGCTGTAACCCAGCCTGCGATGGGCCACGACCGCCCCGAAACGGCGGATGGCGCCCGCCGCCCGCCACGCCCGTAACTGCTCCAACAGATTCTGCGCGCTGATTCCTGCCTGCGAAGCCAGTTCCGCGAAAGGCTCCTGCACAATGGGGAAATCCCCCGCCGCCAGCCGCGCCAGCCGCTTCTGGTCGTCCGTCAAAGCAACGGCATCCGTGCTCGTTTCGGCGCGCGGGGGCGGAGAGTGCGGCCGTTCGTCGCCCGCCCGGAAAGTGGCCTGGATCTTGTACATGGCCATCGCGGGCAGGCTGTGGAACTCGACGATTCCGGTCCTCGCCCGCAAGTCGGCCAGGATGCGCTCGATCTCCGCCTCCGACCTGGCCGTCAGAGTGAACCAGAGGTTATACGAATGTCGGCGGCCGTAATTGTGTGTGACCGCCGGGACCTCGCTGACCGCGGCGGCGACTTCAGCCAGCCGTTCCGGCGGGATCCGCGCCGCCACCAGCGTCGAGACGTATCCCAGGCGGCGCGTATCGAAGACCGCGCCCAGCCGGCGGATGAAGCCCTCCGAGCGCATCCGCCGGACGCGCGCGATCAATTCCTCCGCCCCGACGCCGAGCCGGGCGGCCAGCGCCTCGAACGGCCGCTCGACGAGCGGAAAATCCGCCTGGATTGCCGCGAGAATCTTCTCGTCGAGCGGATCGAGCCGTTCGGCCCTGAGCCTGTCGAAGGGCTCACGGCCGAAGGGTTTCGCCCGGACCCGCTTCAAAGCGTGCGGCTGGTGCGCGCAGAACGGCTCCTCGGCGAGGTAGTCGCCCGTCACCGCGTGCGCCCGCGCCCGGCATCCGCCGCAGAGCTTTCGGAATTCGCAGCAGCCGCACCGGCCGCGGTACGAGTCCACGTCGCGCACCGCGGCAAAGAGCGGGGAGGTCCTCCAGATCTTCGCGAAATCGAAGTTCTCGCGCCGCAGATCTCCGGCCTCGAGGTCCAGGAACCCGCAGATTTGCACCCTCCCTCGATGCGAGATGAAGGCGAACGCCTTGCCGCCCAGGCAACCGCCGGGCGCGCGCGCATCCGGCGCCGCCGCCCCGGGCATCTGCCGGAGAATCCGCTGGTAGTGCGGCGCGCAGGTGACGCGGATCGGCATGTCCGGTCGTTTCGACTGCGCGGCGAGCCACTGGAGCACCTGTTCGTACTGCTCGGAGGACAACTCCTGGTCCCGAAGCTCGCTCCCTCGGCCGGTGGGCACGAGCAGGAACGGATTGAAAAGCGCCGCGCGCAGCCGGATCGCCAGGTCGAGGATCGCCGGCAATTCGGCCAGGTTGTGCCGGCTCACCGTGGTATTGATCTGGAACTCCAGGCCGCCGCGCCGGGCCGCCTCGATCCCGCGCAGGACGGACTCGAAGGCGCCGGGAATGCCGCGGAACTCGTCGTGCGACGCCGCGGTCGCGCCGTCCAGCGACAGCGAAATGCGCCGGATTCCCGCCCGGAGGATCTTCGCGACGCTCTCGTCGTTCAGCAGGGGCCCGCACGGCGCCATCACCGCCGGCAGGCCGAGGCCGTGCGCGTAGCCGGCGATCTCGTAAATGTCCGCGCGCAACATCGGCTCGCCGCCGGTGAGGATGATCGTCGGCCGGCTGAAGGAAGCGATGTTGTCCAGGAGCGCGCGGCATTCCGCGAAGGTCAATTCGCCCGAGTACGCGCCCTGCCGGGCCGCCGCCCGGCAGTGCTTGCAGTTCAAGAGGCACGAGCGCGTGACTTCCCAGGCGATGAGCCTCGGAAGGGGCGCGTCGGCCGCCGGACCCGGGTGAGCGGCGTGGTTCATGCCCCGATTTCCTCGTCGGTCAGGTAGCACGCCGGGTCGGGCGCCCACAGGTCGCCGGTGGCCGCCTCGGCGCGCACGCGGAAATTGCCGGCGCAGAGGTCCAGGTACCGGCAGCGCGCGCAACGCCCGGTCACGTGGCTGCGCCGGTCTCTCAGTTTCGCCAGGAGCGGGTTCGAGAGATCGGTCCAGATCTCGGAGAACTTGCGCTCGCGCACGTTCCCCAGCGTCACGTGCCGCCAGAATTGATCCAGGTGGACCGAGCCGTCCCAGCTCACGCAGCCGATGCCGGTGCCGGAGGAGTTGCCGCCGTTCATCAGCAGCAGTTCGCGCACGGTTTCGGCGCGCGGGTTCCCCTCCCGCAGCATGCGCAGATAGAGATGGACTCCGTCCGCATGGTTGTCCACCGTCAGCACCTCGGTCGGGATGCCCTGGCGATGCAGTTCCGCCGTGCGGTCAATGATCGTGTCCACGACCTTGCGCGCCCCGATCGGGTCAAGGTCCTCGGCCATCAGCGCCGCGCCCCGCCCGGCGTAGACGAGGTGGTAAAAGCAGATCCTCGGCACGTGTTCCTCGCGCACGAGGTCGAAGAGCGCGGGGATGTCGGCCGCGTTGCTGCGGGTGATCGTGAAGCGCAGCCCGACCTTCACTCCGGCGTTCAGACAGTTGCGCAGTCCGCGCAACGCCCGGTCATAGGCCCCTTCCACGCCGCGAAACAGGTCGTTGGTGGGGCGCATGCCGTCGAGCGAGATGCCGACGTAGCTCAGGCCGATTTCCTTGAGCCGCGCCGCCTTCGCCTCGTCAATCAGGGTCCCGTTGGTGGAGATGACGGCCCGGAGGCCCAGTTTCACCGCGCGCTCGACCAGCACCAGGAGGTCGGGGCGCGTCAGCGGTTCGCCGCCCGAGAACAGCACGACCGGCGCGCCGAACTGGGCCAGGTCCTCGAGCAGGGCGAATCCCTCCTCCGTCGTCATTTCCGATTCGTAATGCCGGTCCGCCGAGCGCGAATAGCAATGCCGGCAGCGAAGGTTGCACCGCCGCGTGCAGTTCCAGACCACCACCGGCTTCTTGTCGCGCGAGAACTGCAACAGGTGGCTGGGCAGTTTCTTCGCCTCCGCCCCGTAACGCAGGACGTCCGAAGGCTCGACCGTCCCGCAATAAAGCTTCGAAATCCCGATCATGAACGCTTCTTCCTATAACTGGTTTCAAAACCTCGTAATCTTACTCCTAATCGTAATCGCCGTTTTCAGTTTCAGCCGAACAAGGCCGAGTACGATTAGGATTACGATTACGATTATGAGGAACGGAAAGAACTCCGCGCCCTTCGTGGCTTATGAAACAAGCTCTATTACTATGCGTGTCAGAAAATGTTTCTCGCAAAGACGCAAAGAGCGCCAGGAACAACATAATATCCGGGCGTTCAAGCGCAGCAGTCTTTTGACGCGCCTTTGTATCTGTCGTGATATCGCACCCAATCCTGCGTTTCGTCGGGTCTTTCGTCGCGGCCTTTGGCGGTCAGGTCGAGGAAATTGTAGGTGGTGTTCATCAAGTCAATCCCGCGCGCATAAGTCGAATAGGTGTGATAAATATCGCCGTTCTTGTCGCGGTAAAACACACTGATGCCTTCTCTTTCGCCAATTTTCATTTTGCACTTGCCGTAGTTGTAGGGAAGCACTCCGCTCTTGATCTGCTCGGGCGTGAACGAAACGTTGAAATCAAAATTGAAATCCGTCTTGAATGAGGAAAGCCATTTGAACCGCCAGCCCATGCGCTTCTTGAACGGCTCGATTTCCGTCAGCGGCGCGTGGGAAATGACGGCGAAAGCCGTGTCGCGCTGTCCAATGTGAAGGTTCACGCTGTCGTAATGGTCGGCCCAAAACGAGCAATGGGGGCAACCTTCCTTCCAGCCCGGGCCGAACATGAAATGATAAATAATGAGCTGGCTTTTGCCGCAGAACAAATCGGCGAGCGTCACCTTGCCCGTCGGCCCGTCGAAAACGTATTCCTTTTCGACTTTGACCCAAGGCAGCTTGCGACGTTGAAGGTTCAATTCGTCTCGCAGTTTCGAGAACTTCTTTTCTTTAACCAGGAGTTTCTTGCGGGCGATAAGCCATTCCTTTGGCGACACGACCTTACGGTTTTCGATTCCGCGGCAGGTTCTAATTTTCGGCATAATGTTCTCCTTGACTTTATCCGGCATAGGTCAGCACATGAGCCTTGTACTTTTTGCCGCCGAGCAGCGCTTCCAGCCGGTTCCAGACCGCGCGATTGACCGGCGACAGGGAAGATCTTACCCCAGCATTACCAGGAAAGCTATGAGTAGAACGACGCCGACGACGGCCATGTGCCTAAGCATAGGGGACCTCGCCTCGGCTCATGGTGTCCGGTTCTCATTCGGCGAATCTGACCACCGCTCATGGCTTTTCCTGAGCGCGGAGAGCGCCGGCCAGGTTCTGCACGTTGTCTATTGCTTCCGCTTCCAGTTGTTTCGTCTCCTTAAGCAACGCAATCTTGTCATCCGAAGGCATGGCCTTGTCGTTGACCTTGTGGAGGTTTTCGGCGATCTTCAGATACTCACTCCTGAGCCGCGCGCACAGATCGGCTGCGTTCTTGTTCTCTTTCCCTATGGCTGAGAAGTACTCTGCCGCCATGCGACGACACTCGCTCCACACCGTTGCGTTCCACCAGTTGCCGTGTCCCGAGCCGTTCGCGGGAACGGCCGCAATCCAGTTGTCATAGGCTTTCGGCCCCACCCCGTAATCCTTGGAACTGTGTTTGACCGGGTTTCGCCACAGGTCGGCCGCGTAGTCCAGGCTCGCAAGAATCGCCGCCCGACGCTCCGCCGGCTGCACCTTCTCGATCGTGTAGAAGTTGACATGGACCTCTTGGCCGAATTCCTCCCAGGAGCCGAATGTCAGTCTTCCCGGCGGGAAGTTGCTCTTAGGCGCCCATGGCTGGGAGCAAAAGAACCCTTTCGCGTCGTAGCCGCTGATGATCTGGTTCTCCATGTTGGTCAACGAACACGGGACTCCCCTGTCGAGCGCTGCGCGCAACTTGCGTTCAACGCCGGCTCGCGCATCCTGCTTCGCGCCTGCATCGAAGAAGCCAAGGTCGGTCATCCGCAGGCCCATGTTTTCGATCAGTGGCGTGGCGTACTCCAGCTTCCAGCAGTAGGGGCCGCTGGGGCAGATCTCAGTGTGGATGTTGATCAGGAAGGCGTGACCCGAAAGGCCGTAGATCATCGGCGCGTCCAAGTTCAAGCCGTGGTAGTCAGCCGCTGCCTTGAGCACTCCCATCATGGTGGTATCCAGCGGGGGCTGTCTTAAGTTCTCCAGCCGGGTCCCTTCTGCCGCCATGACCATCGCGCCTCCTCCAATCAGGGTCGGCAGAAATGCCATTGCCATTGCGGCCGCGAACGCGCGCCGCTTCGCTGTTTTCAGCATGTTTTCTCGCAGCGCAAACCTTGCGTACGGAAAGATGCCTGGAATCATACGGCGGAAGCCATTATTCGGGATTTGCCATCTGACCGTCCCTCCGGGGACGGCCATGCACCACACGTGAGATTGTACCCGCCGAGCAGCCGTTGTCAAGACCGTTTCTGACAGTTTTGCAGCCTCTGGGAGGCTTCGGCGACCCTGAATCAGCCGAAATTCGGGCCGAAGACAGCCTTCGAGTCGTCACGTGGCGTTGGGACAGCATGCCTTCCTCAAGCGCATCGCGCTTCACGGTCTGTGGTCGCCTCTGGCATGTTGCTAGACCGGCACTGGGCATAGCCGACCGATCCGACGAAGGATCGTTGCGAAAAGACGGCGCGGAATGGCGACCTCGGCCATCTGAAAGACGACCTGCCGGACATGTCGCACGACCTTCGCGCCGATCTTCATCAACTTCTCCCGCAACGTCGTCAGGGACCAGTGCTCCACACCTTGCGGCAGTGCCAGTCTGAGCAGGAAGTTCCCCAAGTTGTAGGCCAAAGCGAATAGTTGAAGGCGCACTGGTTATCCCGAAAATCATGGCAGGACAACCGCGTCCACTTCACCGCGTACTTGCCCTGCTTAATCCATTGCTCGGCTGTGCCTCTTTGATTCTAGAACCCGGTCAGTCCTGTCAAAACGGCCGGAAATCTCGCTAACCAATTCCTGTGGGCGAAGTTAAGCAATACTCGTGCCAATAACATGCAATCCTATCTGGCAAATCCGGGTTAATATTCTTGTAAGAAAAGGTCTCTCGCAAAGACGCGAGGAGCGCCAGGAACAACATAATCAGTTTGATTTTCGTTCTTTGCGCTCTTTGCGCCTTGGCGAGAGCATTCCCTTCTTTGTGCGAACATCAATAATGAGCCGTTTCCGACTGAACAATCGCATCGAGCAAACCCTGAATTGTGTGCTGCTTCGCCTCAACGATGGCGCTCAGGCCGCATTCGCGCAGCGTGGCGGAAGCCGCCGGCCCGACGACCACTAAGGAATTACTCTAACGGGAATCCGTTGTTTTGATGCTTGTCGCGTTGCGTTCTCCGTGCCCGTTGTTTCGTCGAGGTCGAAGTACTTGTATCGCTGTAAGAATTCATTCCATTGGCTACTTGCCTTCTTGATTCATGTTCTGAGCTTCGCGCCAGGCCATGTACTTCCCGCGACTCGCGAACGCGAGAGAGCCCGCTATCAGGAGCGGCACACTGAACCACACAACAAAGTCCGGATCGGGCCAGCCACCCAAGTACTCCCCAAGCATCATGGACAGGCCATAGATCATCGAAACGCAGGCGGTGAAGACCGTATCTCGTGCGCGGCCCCGAAGTGTGCGCACGCCTTTATAGAGAAAAAACGCACCGGCCATCCCAAACAAGAGGAATATCAAGAGCCCGTCTTTGTCGAATGAGCTTAAGACAAACCCCTCTCTGACGAATGCGAGCAAGATCCAGGGGAGCAGCCCGGCGGCAAAGAGCAGGGCTAAGCAGCCATAGACGATCCAGATCCAACTCACAGTGGCCGTAGAGAACGGCCGCGGCGTGCGGCCCGGCTCCGGAGGATTAGAGTCGGGATTTACCATTTGACCGTTCCTCCGATAACGGCTGCCTCCCGCAGTTGAGATTGTACACCCAACGCTGCCACTGGCAACGCCATTTCCGACAGTTCTTCGCTCCTGGAGATCACGCCACGGCCTCGGTCAAGCAAGAATTCCGGCCAAAGGAGAATGTCGCATCACCTTTTGGCGGTAGGAGAGCCTACCTTCCCCCGCGTCATCTTGATGTTTGCAAAAGTAATGGTCACGCAAAGTCGCAAAGTCGCAAAGTCAGGCAAATGCTAACCTCATGTCGCCTTAAGTGCGATGAGGTTCCTTTGCGAATCGTCCTCGTCCTCGGCGTTCTCGTCCTCGTCCTCGAACAGAAGTACCGTACGGCCGAGGACGGGGACGACGACTGGGACGAGTACGACGTCCAGGCGTGCGAATGAGCCATCGAATTTATGCCCAGAGCACTAATCTTGGCCATTCTTGCCTTTCTTGTTCTCTGCGTCTTTGCGACTTTGCGTAAGACCATTCAGTTTCTTTCACAAAGATCACTAACGAGCCGTTTCCGACTGGACGATGACATCGAGCAGGCCCGGTATGGTATGCTCCTTCGCCTCAACGATCGCGGTCAGGCCGCAGTCGCGCAGCGTGGCTGAAGTCGCCGGCCCGATGCTGGCGATCCTCGGGCCGCCGGAAACCAGCGCCTGGCGCCCGACGGCGGAGCAGAAGTACTGCACCGTCGAGGAACTCGTGAAGGTCAGCCAGTGGACCTCGCCGCGCAGGAGCATGTCCTTCACCTGCGCGGCGTTCGAGGCGTCCGGCACGGTTCGATAGGCGACCACCTCGGTGACCACGGCGCCTCGTTCTCGCAGCGCGGCGATGAATTCCGGCGGAGCGATGTCCGAGCGCGGATAGAGCACACGCCGGCCCTTGAGGTCGCCCGCCGAGGCGAGCGCCGCGAGGACGGCTGCCGTGGTGAACGTGCCCGGCTGCGCGTCCGCGCGAATGCCGTATTGCGCCAGCCGCTCCGCCGTCGCGGGGCCGATCGCCGCGACCCGGCTGGGCGCCAGTGCGCGGGAGTCCAGCCCGGCCTGGCGCAGAGCGCCGAAGAGGGCCTCCACGGCATGGACGCTGGTGAACGCGATCCAGTCGAATTTTTGGCCCGCCCGCGCGACGCTCTCCTTGAGCGGACCCAGGTCCGCCGGCGGCTCGATGCGGAACGTCGGGACCTCGATCACCTCCGCGCCCTGTTCTTCGAGCAGCGCGGCGAATTCCGAGGCCTGCGCGCGCGCCCTCGTCACCACCACGCGCCGGCCGAAGAGCGGCCGCCGCTCGAACCAGTTCAGCTTGTCTCGCAGCGCGACTACTTGGCCGATCACGATCATCACCGGCGGATCGAGCCCGGCCGACTGCGCCGCGGCCGCGAGCGTCTTCACCGTGCCGGTCACGACCCTCTGCGACGGCGTGGCGCCCCAACGGATTGCGGCGGCGGGAGTCTCTGCATCGAGGCCCTCCGCGACCAGCCTCTCGCAAATGGGGCTGAGGTTCTCCGTGCCCATGTAGAACGAGAGCGTGCCTTTCCAGTTCGCCAGCGCGCTCCAGTTCAGCGAGCTTTCCTCTTTGTCCGGCGTTTCATGTCCGGTGAGGAGACCCACGCCGCTGGCCAGTCGCCTGTGGGTGACCGGGATCCCCGCATACGCGGGCGCTGCAATCCCGGCCGTCACGCCGGGGACGACCTCGAAGAGGATGCCGGCGTCGCTGAGCGCCAGGGCCTCTTCGCCTCCCCGTCCGAAGACGAAGGGGTCTCCGCCCTTCAGCCGCGCGACCGTGGCGCCGCTTCCCGCGCGCTCCACCAGAAGCCGATTGATTTCCTCCTGGCTCAACGTATGAGCGCCGGCCTGCTTGCCGACATAGACGCGCTCCGCGCCGGCGGGCGCGTACTCCAGCAGACGAGGCGAGACGAGATGGTCGTACACCACCACGTCGGCGCGCGCCAGCAATGCTTTGCCCCTCAGTGTCAGCAGCCCCGGGTCGCCGGGGCCGGCGCCGATGAGATAGACGCGGCCCGCGCTCATGGCCCTTCCTTCAGCGTAGTCATGGACTTGGAGGCGATCTCCCGCAGGATTTCTTCCGCTCCTTCCGCCCGCAATCGTTCCGCAAGCCGCTCACCGAGCGCGACGGCATCACCCGGTTCCCTGACGGCGCCGACGACCGTCCGCTGGATCAGGCGCGATCCGTCCGGGCTGGCCACCATGCCGGTCAGAGCCAGGTTCTCCGCTCCGTCCGGCGACCGGCCGTAAGCGCCGATCGGCGCCAGGCAGCCGCCCCCGAGTGCGGCCAGGAACGCGCGCTCCGCCGTCGTGGCCAGGCGCGTGGCGCGGTCGTCGAGCGCCCGGCAGAGATCCGCCACGCGCGCGTCGTCCGCGCGGACCTCGACCGCCAGGGCGCCCTGGCCACAGGCGGGCAGGAACTCGGCGGGATCGAGCCGCTCGGTGATCCGGTCGGAGAGGTTCAGCCGAACCAGCCCGGCGCAGGCGAGGAGCATGGCGCTTGCGTCGGACCGATCGAATTTGCTCAGCCGGGTTTGCACGTTGCCGCGCATCGGGGCGATCTTCAGGTCGGGGCGCCGGTGCAGCGCTTGCGCCTGGCGGCGGAGCGAGCCGGTCAGGAGCTTCGCGCCGGCGGGGAGTTGCGCCAGCCTTCGCCCCTCGCGCGCGACGAGGGCGTCGGCCGGATCCTCGCGCTCGAGGACGGCGGCCAGGCAAAGGCCGTCGGCAAGTTGAGTCGGCAGGTCCTTAAGGCTGTGCACCGCCAGGTCCACATCCCGTTTCAGCAGCGCGTTCTCGATCTCCTTCGTAAAGACCCCCTTGCCGCCGATCCTCGCGAGCGACGGCTCCGGCAGAACGTCGCCCGTGGTGCGGATGACCTCGATCTTGACCTCCAAGCCTGGATGCGCCTCGACAAGCGCGCGGCGCACATGGTCCGCCTGCCACATCGCCAGGGGGGAACCGCGCGTGCCGATTACGGAGACTTCCATTATCCCACCTCGCGGCGAGCGGTGTCTGCCGCGTTAGCGTGACGAATAGTGATCCCGCTGCACAAGGGAGGCAACAAAACTACAATTCGGAGGTATTTGGCATCCACATCCGACTCAAAAAGCCATCGGATCATACCACTATTATGCCACAAAAACAGCAGTTTTTCCAATGGGCGAGAGGCCGAATGTCGGTATTCGCTGCGAACGGCGACAGGCCGTTATTTCAATGCCTGGATCACGCAATCCATTGCCTCTCCTCGGTTTAGGAAGGAAGGCCTGTGGAAGCCCGCCGCCAGCAGATCTTCGCTCAGTTCACGGAACGTGCAGGTCCCGCCCCTGGGCGTATTGACCAGCATGTTGATCGCGAACATGGCGCCGCTTGCAGGCGCTGTGCGGGACTCGCGCATTACGATGTCGCGAATGAGCACTCTGCCGCCATCCACGAGGGCCGCGCGCGCCTTTCGGAACAATTCGCGGTTCTCCGCGCGCGAGTTCATGTGCGCAATGGCGCTTATCCATGCCAAGTCGGCGCCCTGTGGAAGCGCGTGCCCGGAAGCCAGGTCTCCCGCGACGAGGCGCACGCGTTCTTGCAGTCCCGCGGCGGCGATGTGGCGTCGCGCTATCGGTATCACGTCCGGCAGGTCGAACAGTATGGCGCAAGCCGACGGCGCGGCGCGCAGGAAGGCGATGGTCCAGGTTCCGGGTCCTCCGCCGATATCCAGCAGGCGCCGGAACGGCGGGGGGCCGATACGTTTGACCAATTCCGGGGCCAGGGAACGGGATGCGTCGTCCATGGCCTCAATGAATGCGGCAAGGTCGGCGGCGGCGCCGCGGATGCTTGGCGCGCGTCTTGCCGGTCGGCCCGCCCTGACCACCCAGGCCAGTTGAGCCCAGTTACGCAGACAGTTGGCCTGATGTCGCACCATCGCCAGCCCGCGACGCCGGCCCGTTTCAGTGAGTACGTCGGCGGTTCCTGCGCCGAGGGAATACCGGCCGCCCCGCAGGGTCAGAAGGCCCATGCTCGCCAAGGCGTCCGCCAACACCTTCATCGCCCGAGCATCCGTCTTGAGACGTTTTGCCAGCGCTTCCGCCGTCATGCGGGTATTGGCCAGAGCGCCGAACACACCGAGTTCCGCGCCGGCCATCAACACGCACGCCGGTTGAAAGCCGCTACAGATTGCAGTTATTTTTTCGTCGGTCCACTTCGTCCTTGTCATCGCGATTCCTCACCCGTGAAAACAGGGGCCCATCTCTTCGCAACTTCAGCGGGAAACACCGGTTTCGCCGATGAGTTTCGGCTGGCGCTTGCACATCCCGCGAAGCACGGCGCCGGCGACCCGCAAGCCACGCCTCACTCCGCTCGTCTCGGCGAGCAGGTGTTGGAACGTCCCCTCGCCGGAAACGCAGCAATACATGGCGGTCCTGAGAGCGGCATCCCGATGCGCTTGGCGAATGAGATCATCTATCGCGCCGGCGCCGCGCGCAACGCGAACCAGCTTTCGGACGATTCGCCCGTAGAAAATATCGTCGGTCAGATGCTGGCATTCCGCGTAAAAGTGGCGCATAGCGTCTTCGCCGACCCCGCAGTCGAGCATCGTTGTCGCGGCCAGGTAGCCGGTCTGGCAGGCCGTGGTCACGCCTTTCCCTTTGAACGGCCGCACCAATCCGGCCGCATCGCCGATCGTCAAATAGCGCTCGCCGTGAATGTGATGCGCCAGCGACGTGGGGAACCGGCCCTTGTGGTATTCCGGCGGCCGCTCCTGGCATTCCTCCGGGCGCACGATCTCCCGCACCGGTCCCCATTGCAGCAGCCGGTCCATCATCTCCGTTCGCAGTTTGCGGCCGGCCATGACCAGGGTCAGGTGGTTGCCCTTGGGAATGATGGCGGCGAACTCGACCCCGTCGAACGGCGGCAGGAAGGCGTAAGCCGTTCCGCCGTGGCGGGCCATCTGTTCGATGGGCGGGTGAAGTTTCGTGATGAGCGTCTCGATGCAGTGCGGCGCCCGATAGGGCGTTGCGCGGCCAAAGGCCGCCGCCGTGCCGCCGTCCAGGCCGAAAGCCCCCACGACGGCGTCGGCCATCTGGGTGCCGCTGTCCGTGAAAATGCGCACGCCGCGGGAGTTGATCTCAAGATCCTGGACCCGGGCGCGAACGATCCGAACTCCTCGGCGGAGCACCTCGCCGGCGAGGTAGCGGTCGAACTGCACTCGGCGCAGCGCCAGCGAAGGCTGGCCTTCGCCCGGCAGGGAAATCGTCTCGCGGTCGCCGCGGAAGAGATAGCCGGTGATCTCGCGCTGGACCAGGTGCGACGGGAACTTCACGCCCAGTTGCTGTTCCATCACCTCGACGATCGGCGGCGAGAGCAGGCCCGCGCACTGGTTGTACTGCTGTTCACCGTCCAGATCCTTTGCCTCATACAGGAGCACGTTCACGGCAATCCGGCGTTTCGCTGCCAGATGCTTAAGGGAGATCGCGCAGGAAGCGCCGGCCGGCCCGCCGCCGATGATGGCCACGGTCTCGCCGCCGCGGAGCGGCCCCAGTCGCGTGGGCGGGGGACACGCCGGCCGGACGGGGCGCGCCAGCGACACGAGGCGCCGCGCCAGCAGGCGCACGGCTGATTTCGCCAGCTCGAGGCTGAATGCCGGCGAAGCGGCCGCGTGGACCATCTCGCGGTAAGGCCGGTCGCCGGTGATCATGTTCCAATTGACAAGGTGGAAAGTCCTCGCCGCCCGGTCCGCCGGCGCGCGGATGCAGGCGCCCAGATACACTGAGGAAAGGAAATCGTTCCGCGTGAAGAAATCGGACGCCGAGGCCAGGAGGCGTCCGCAGGCGTTGTCGCGCGCGATCCGGCGCTGGGCCGGGAGCCAGAAATGCCGGCGCAGCGCATCCGCCGAGACGCCGTAGTCCAACGCCGCACGGGCCGCCAGCGTGGCGGTGACGTAGGCCGAGCCGATGCCGTTCTTGTAGTAGCGGCTCACGGCGGCGTCGCCGATGACGACCAGGCGGTCCGCCGCCGGCCCGGACGCGTGCCGGACCGGCATCAGTGGGAAACAGCGACAACCTCGCTCGGAGTACTCCCATCCGGGCGGCATCTCCGCCCGGAGTTCCGGGTGCCGCACAAAGGAGCGGAGGTCGTCGGGCTTCAGATCGCCATATCCGATCAGCGTCAGCGTGATGAACCCGCGCTTGGGCACCAGTGCAACGTAACGGATGCGCTCCAATCCGAGCGCAAAGAGGAGGATGTCGCTGCCGAAACGAGCGTCAATGAAATCGTTCGGCAGCGGAATTTCGGCCTGGCAGGCGCGCCGGCAGACGGGGCGGCGATAGCCGAATTTCATCGCCTCCAACCTGGCCGGCAAGGTGGAGTTGACTCCGCAGGCGACGACGACGAGGTCGGTCTCCAGCGTCTCCGCAGCGCTGTCGCTTCGGAACCGGACCACCGCGCGGCCGGAGCGGTCCGAGGGCAGACCCACGCCGGCGACTCTGCGTGGGATGAAATGCGCGCCCAGCTTCATGGCGTGCTTGAGCAGAAGGTCGTCAAAGCTCATCTCGACATGAGGGCTTTCCGAGGGCGGGCCGTTGCCGCGGTATACCGTGGCAATCGAACCGTGTGCGGCGGCCCGCGGCATTCGGAGTTCCCCGACCCGCGTGCGAAAGCGATACCCTTCGATCAGGCGTTGCGTGTGCGCCGGAGGCAGTTCAACGCCCATGTCCGCCAGGTCATGGAGCAGGTCGGAACAGATGACGCCGGCGCAGAGGTTGCATCCCCGCGGCCCTTCGCGCAAGAATTGCTTTTCATCGAAGAGGGTGACGTCGAGGGCGAGGCAGCGCTCATGGGCCCAACGCAGCAGTTGAGAGGCGAAGATCGAACCGGCCGGACCGGCCCCGACGACCGAAACGCGCGAGCCATCGCGCAACCTCATATCGTCGTCATGGCCGAACATGGCCTCGACCTCTTGCACACCAGTGACCCGGCGCTTTTGGCACGCCTGGAACTGGTTTCAAAACCTCGTAATCGTAATCTTACTCATTACTGTCCGGTTAAACTTGCGGCAGTTTGGCACAAAGCGTTAATCGTGAGCAAGTTGCAACAGAAAATGACCGTTTTCGATTTCAGCATCGAGTGCCCTCTCGGCCATAGTCTAGC
>Ga0181533_1002717_pt1 | contig 20295 bp, 18 predicted proteins | sample PEATcosm2014_Bin_45_FD_119772 | JGI IMG/M metagenome (GOLD analysis project Ga0181533, IMG submission 119772) | Peatland microbial communities from MTU Mesocosm Facility, Houghton, MI, USA - PEATcosm2014_Bin11_60_metaG | ecosystem: Environmental > Terrestrial > Soil > Wetlands > Peat | place...
CGCTCTGCGGGGTGATGTACTGGGGCGTAGCTGTAAATGTATTGCTCTGCCCGGTGCCCACCTTGGCGGCGAGCGCAGCGTTTAAATCGATCTGGTTCGAGAGGCTGCCAGTGATTGAGCCCCACGACGGAGCCGCACTGCCACAGTTGCCTGGCCCCCACTGCCCCGTTGCAAGCCAGCACATCGCCTGGCCGTTTACCGCCCCGTCCTGCGCAATCCACGAGGGGGAGACCAGCGCGTAGGCAACGGGCGGATTGATCGACCTGACTGCGGCCAGGTTCACCGTCCCCGAGGACACCGGCACGATCCACTGCTCGTATGCCGGCACGCATCCCGCCGGCGTGATGTTATAGCTCGCCGTGTACTGCCCCGGCTCCAGGGTCACTGTCAGCCCGTTCACCGCCGGCGCGATCGCGACCTCGGTCACCCCCGCATAGACTAAGCGGCCGTCCGGCGCCGTGAACGTCTCCCAACTCACGGTGAGCGTCCCCGAGCAGTACCCTCCCGTCGCCGTATACAGCGTATCCTGGACCGTCGTCAGCGCCGCAAAGCAAGGCGCGCAGAGCGCCAGCACGGCTAGCGCAAGCCGTTGCTTCATCGTGTTCCCCTTTGCTCTGCGCCTATGGCGCGAACGCGTACGTCACCGTCACGCGGATCGTCTGGTGTCCCAGGAACGTCGGCGTGATCACCGTTACCGCCGTGCCCGGAATCGTCGATTTCAGTCCCGTGGGATAACTCACCGAGAAGGTCTGCACGCACGATCCCGCCGCGGTCGCTCCGCCGCTCGCCATCACCCACGCCAGGCTGGTCGCGGTCGTCGCGCCGCCCAGGTTGGTCGTGGTCACGTACGTCGGAGCCGCCACCGCTTGCCCGGTCGCGTCTTCGCAGTTCGAAAAATCGATCTGGTAGATGTACACCGATTGGCTCGATGACGGCTGCAAGGTCAGGGTTGTCGCCGTGGCGGCCACCGTCTGCTGCAACAGCGCCGCATCCAGCCTGCTCGCCGATTGCTGTATCGAGGATGGGGCCTGCGCGAGCGCCACAGCCGCGAAGATTGCGGGAAAGAGTAATTTCTTCATGGTTGTCTCCTGTCTCCCGTGCGCTCCTTTATGGCGCCGAGCTGTAGACCACGTTCACACCCACGGTCTGATTGGTCGCGAAGGTGGGCAGCACCACCGTCACCGGCGTCCCCGGCACTTGTGATTTCAGTCCCGTGGGATAAGTCACCACGAAGTTCTGCACACACAGGCCGGCGGTAGTCCCGCTGCCTATCTGCCATTGCGGAGATCCGGTCAGGTTGGTCGTGGTGAGGGCCGTTTGCGCGGCGGCGGAAACCGCCGATGCTCCGGCGCAGTTGGTAACGTCGATCTCGTAGATATAAATCGACTGCGAGCCGAGCGGAGTCAGCGTGAGCGTCGCTCCGCTCGAATGGCTGGACAGGGCCAGCAGCGCCGCGTCCAGCCTGCTGTTGGTCTGTTGCACGTTGGTCGGCCCCTGCGCGCTCAGCGACAGCGCCAGTGCGCACAGGGACAGGAACAAAATCGCGGTTCTCTTCATGACTTTTCCTTTCAATTGCAAAACGTCGTTCGGATGGTGCTGCACTTCGGATAGAGCGCCGATTTCACCGCCGGCAGGGGCGGCGTCGTTAGCGCCGGGGCCAGCGCCACCGCGTGCCAGTAGGTGCCGTCCGAAACGCAGACCGCCAGCGCCGTCCCCTGCGTTCCCCCCGCGCCGGCGTACGGGCACACCCCCGGCGCGATCGCCGAGGTGTAAAAGTAGGGTTGTCCCGCCACCGCGCTCGCCGCCGGCGGCAGGACGCTCACCGGGGCCAGTGGCGGATAAGTCGCTTGCTGGGCCGCCAGTCCCAGCGCTCCCAGAATCGCAATCGATAGCGCGCGCTTCATCGTCAGATCCTCAAATTCACGCTCACCACCACCGGATCGCCCGTGTGGGAGCCGTCGATCCACAGCTTCGTCAGGTCCGCCAGGCCGCCGCCTAGCACCGTCGCCCCATCGCCATAGGTCCCGCCAGGCAGTTGCCCGGAGGCCGGATAGAGCTCTGCCGTCAGGTGCCCATTAGTGGCCGCATTGGCCTGCGTGCCAACCGCAAAGGCGTCCAGGTCCATCACGTAACCCAGGCCCGCTCCCCCCGCCAGCATCTGGATAAAATGCCGGTTCACCATGATGGGATTGGCCGTGGCCAGCGCCGCCGCGCTCGCCACCACCCCCAGCGCCACCGCCAGGTTGATCGGCGTCCCCGCCGTGATCGTCAAAGTCGCATTGATCCGCATCGTTTGAAATCCTCTCTACTTTCCGACGACCGCACCACTCAATCCCCCCCCAGGAGGTACCGGGCTAGGGTTCCCCCCGGCAGCGCTGCCACCTCCCGGAGTTTCCGGCGGCGTCTTCGGCCCTCCGCCACCAGGCGGTATCGGCGTAATGTCGTCCGGGCCCGCGATCTTCATGATCTGCGATGCGGCCATTCCCGCCGCTCCCACGCTCGCCGCTGGCCGCAGTCCTCCGGTCAGCAGGGAAACCCCGCGCGGGCTGAACAACAGCTTCGCCGCCGCGTATCCGCCCAGCAGGTAGCTGGTCCCGACAACCGGGTTGCTAATCATCAGCATGCCGCCCGGCACGAGCTGCGCCACCACGGCCGTGCCGCTCGGGTTGGGGTTCTCGGCCACGATCTTGGCCCCCAGAAAAAAGTTGTCGAGAGCCGACCGCAGCCCCGGGTTCGGGTACAGCAGTGGCTTGGTCTGCGGACCCAGGTTCTCCCACTGCTTCAGCAGCCCCTGCGCGCTCCCGAAGCCCCCTTCCTGCGTCGCCTGGTCGAACAGTTTCTGCACGAACGCCCGCCCCACTTGCGGCAGCACTTCCGGCGCCGTATCGTGGATCCGCTGCAGGAAACTGATCCCCGTGTCCTGGCGCCACGTCAGCTTGTCGAACGTCTTTACCGGCTCCTCGCGGAGCTGGTCGGCCAGGTCCGCGATCTCCATCTTGGTCGCGTGATACGCCCGTCCGTCTTGCAGCCCCTTCAGGTTCTGCGGGTCTACCTTGGCCACCGCCGCGTCGATCCCGTCCTGCAGGTCCGGAATGATCCCCGCCGCCATGCCCTGCGCCGTGTTCCGCAGGTTCGCATTGGGGGTGCGTGCCATCGTCTTCAGTCCGCCCAAGCCCTGCTCGGCCGCTTGCGCCGGAATGAAGTCCGGCCCGCTCAGGATCTTCTTGACCGCCTGGAAGCCCGCGCTCGAGGCCTGGTCGCTCGCCGGCATCCACTGCATCGACTCATAGACCGGGCCCAGTTGCTGCTTAATGCCCCGCACGTCCACCGGCATCTGTACCTTCGCCATCACCGGCGCCGATTCCGTTTGCCCGGTCTCGCGGCCCGTCGCGTCATAGATCGGCCGCTGCACCGTCTTTACCGGCACTTCTACCGCGTTCGCCGGATCGTCGGCCCCTTGCCAGGCCTCGCCATAGGCCTCGTCCTCGCGCAGCTTCAGATTCTCGATCTGCTTGCCGAGCGCATCGCTCACCGCCTGGCCGGCCGACGCCGGCGTAACCGGCGTGGGGTGCGCCTGGTTCGCCAGCTCGCCAGCGACCCGCGTGAGCCCGGCCTCGGTCGCCCGCGAGGCCTCCGCCGCCACCCGCGCGCCCAGCGGCTGGTTCTGCACCAGCGCCTGTGCCCCCTTCAGAAACTTGTTGCCCGTGACAGTCCCGGCGTTCAACGGTACGTCTTGCGATCGCAGGTAATCCACCGCCGCCTGTTGCACCGGGTTCAGGGTGCTCCTAAACAGGCCGCCAGAAGGAGCAGGGGCCGCCCCAACGGCGTCCGCGGCCACCGGCGCTACGTCGGTGGCTGCCGCCTCCGGCGCCGTTCTCAGACCCTTTACTGCCGCCGGCAACGCCGCCGCCGCCACTTGCGGAATTGCCTCGCCCACCGCCCCCATCGGGTCCGGCAATTCGCCTTGCGTGACCACGTTCCCGTATTTGTCCATCGTCGGCGGCGTGCCGCCAAAACGCGTCGCAATGTGCGCGGCCACTGGGCCCACCATCGGCGTCACAGCCGCTAGCGCGTGCCCGAAGGCCTCCGTGTAGTTTCCACTCTTGGCCGCCTCCAGCGCCTGCTTTGCCTGGTCGTAGTGCGATTGGAGTAAATCCATCGCCATCTTCTGCACCGCTGGCGTGTCCGGCTGCTGGCCGCTCAGCACTCGCCCCGCGTTCTTTAGCGCGTCCACCGCCATCGCCGGAGGGCTCATGTCCCACAGCGACTTCAGCATCCCGAGCCCGCTCTGGGCAGCCGAGTGGAACAGATTCCCCACTGTTTGCGGTTGAGCCGGCGCGTAGGCGGTCTTCGACATCGCCTGCACCTGCGACGGGTCCACATGGATGGCCTCGACCTGCGACGGATCGACTTGCAGCGTTCCCATGTTATGGAGCCAGTGTCAGCTTGCCTGTCTGCGGATCGACCGCGGTTACCTTGTGAGCCTTCCCCTGGTACATCACCGAATCACCCACGTTGAACCTCGCTGCGGGCGTCCCGCCTCCGGAGGGATTCGCCGCCGGTGGAGTGCCCCCGCCCCCTATTCGCGCCCGAATCTCGGCCAGCTCACCGTCCATCGACTGATGCCGATTAGCCATGTCTTGCCGAAGCACCTTCGCCACCCCCACCGTTTGCGCCAGGGTCGCGTTCATCGGGTTGAAGTCGGCTACCTCTTTGCGCGCCGTGTCCGATAGCACGGTCGACATGCCGCCTCCGGACGTAACTTTGGCGATCTCGTTGGTGGCCACCTGCCGCGCCGCGTCGTAGGCCGCTTGGTCCGCGCTGCCCAGCCCTCCGCGCGCGATCGACCGCAGAGGCGTGTTGATCCACTGCGATCCCGAGTCCACTACCTTTTGCGCCTGGCCCAGGAACAGATCCAGATTCTTGCCAGCCGTGTTCTCGAACGACACGATCTGATCCCGGTTCTTTTGCATGTTCTTCAGGCTGCCGGCGTCGCCCTTGTAAGCCGCCTGCATGGTCACTACGTCGGACGGGCTCAGCCCCTTTGAACGCGCCCACTCGTTGGCGGAGTGGTTCACCAGCGCCCGCGCTTGCGCATCCCGCGATGCCACCCCCGGCATAATCCCCGTCCGCGCGTACTCCTCTCCCATCCGCGAATAGTCGTCCGCAGTCAGCGCGCTGGCGCCCGTGTTCACTACCGGCCGCTCGGCGTTGTGCTGCTGCACCATCGTTTGCAGCGCGCCCTTGGCCGCGTCGCGCAAGGCCTGCGGCTTGCTCGGGTCGTTGACGATCAGCGAGAGTTCCGGCTCCGTCTTCGGCAATGCATTCTGTGCCGCGTTCGCCGCCGCCTGGTCCGCTTGCGTCCGCGCCTGCACCGTCATCCCCACCCGCTGTACGGCCGTCTGCTGGCCCGGCAGCCACGCCTTCCCGGTCGGATCGAACACCAGCCGCGAGGGGGGGAACTGCGCCGCCATCCCGCTCTGGTCGCGGATCTGGTCGTAGGTCGCCGCGTCCGCCGCCTCCCCCAGCTTGGCCGCGATGTTCGCGCGTTGCGCTTGCTCCGCGCCGGCCTGCTGCAGCGGCAGCTCCGCATTTTCCTTCGTCGCCGTTGTCTGCGCCTGCGTCGCTGCCGCCTGGCCGCGCATCTCCGCGGCTTTCGCGGAAATCCATCCGCGCGTTGTATAGGCGTGATCCGCGTCGACGAGATCCTGCGGGCCCGTGTACTGGATCAGATCGGTCGGCCGCAAGTTCGGATACCGGCTCAGCAGATTTTGGTTGATGCTCGACACCAGGGCAGCCTGCTTTGCCGGGTCTTTCTCCGCGAACGCCGGCTGGTAGGCCGCATGGAGAATGTCGTTTTTCGCGTCGTCCGCCGCCAGCGTGTCCTTGTCCGTCTCCGCCCTAGTCTTCGCCATCCCCATCAGGGTGGTGTTCATCGCCATGATGTCTTTCGGCAGCACGTTGTATTGCGGGGCAATTTGCGCCATCTTGGTGGGGTCCCCGGCCGCCGCGTGCCAGGCCTGCATCATCCCCTGCTGGCTCGCCAGTTGCATCTGCTGCTCCTGGATGGAGAGAGCCTGGCTCTGCTGCTGCTGCCTCATCAAGTTGAGCTGCTGCGCACCCTGCGCCGTCTGGAGAAAGTTCTCGGATTGCGGGTTCTGGACCTGCGGCAGGTTGCCGAAGTAGGTCGGCGGCGCGAACTCGATGCCTGGCATGGTTATCTCTTTTTTGCGGTTCTCAACGCTTCGGCCGGCGCGGGTTCCACCCCGGCGGCGGATGCTTCGGGGCCTTCCGGCGCCTGCTGTGGGCCTCGGAGGCCGGATTCCAGCGTGTGATGCCCGGCTTTCCGGGCGACGGTTGTGGCGTTTTTAGGACGTTTTGCCCCGCCATCGCCACCCCGGGCCGTGGCGTTTCCGACACGCTGCTTTCTTTTGCCGTCATTGAATGCGATTTCCTATTTGCCTAAGAATTCCTAGCCAGAGGCGAACGGATTACTGAACATGCTTAAGCCGCCGCCCGTGGCCAGGATGTTCCCCGCCGTGCCCACCGTCCCCAACGTACCGTTCCAGGCGTTCGCCGCCCCGATATCGCCCTGCGCCACTGCCTGCCCCGCGCCGACCTGCGTGTTGGCCAGGTAGTTGGCCGCCGCCAGGGAGTTCTGCGCCGTGGTGGTTGCCGCTCCGTAGTTCAGCCCGGCGCCGTATTCGGCCGTTCCCACCCCGGTATTGCCTGCGTACTGGGCCGCGTTGGCGTTCAGTCCGGCGCCGAACTGGGTCCCTTGCGCCAGCAGGTTCGCGCCGAACTGGGCCGCGTTGGTGTTCAGCCCGGCGCCGAACTGGGCCGCGTTGATCCCCGCCGTCCCTCCGTATTGCGCCGCGTTCGCTCCCAGCCCCGCGGCCGTGGTGCTCGCCAACTGCCCCTGCTGAGCCAGGCTGTTGGTGTTGTTGAACAGGTTCTGCTGCTGCGTCGTGTACTGGTTGAAGGCGTTGTTGTAGGCCGTGGACGCGAAGTTCTGGTTGTATGCGTCCAGCGCTTTCATGGTGCCGCCCGACCCGCTCAGCCCCGCCGCCGCGGCCGCGCGCTGCACTCCCTGCTGCCCCTGCGCCAACTGGAACTGATAGCCCGGCGACATGCTCGCCATGGTCGCGGCCGTGAATGGGGTGTTGAACGCCCCGCCTGGCTGCAATCCCGCGCTCAGCGCATTGCTCGCCGCGCTCCCGTTCGCCATGTACGGGCTCAGCCCGGCGATCCCCGTGTTTGCCGCAGTGGTTGCGTTGGCTCCCGCCGTGTTCGCCGCCGTGGTCGCGTTCCCAGCCCCCGTCGCTGCGGCGGTGGTCGCGTTCCCGCCTCCTGTGTTCGCCGCTGTCAGCGCGTTCGCCGCGCCCGTGTTCGCCGCCGCCAACACGTTGCTGCCCGCCGTCGCGCCTGCGTTGAGCACGTTGTTCGCTTGCGTGCTGGCCGCGCTGGTGATCCCAGGGTTCGCCGCCGCCGCGGCGTTGCTCACCGTTTGCCCGGCGGCGTTGTAGCCCGTCTGCAGCGCGTTGGCCGCATTGTGCGACGCGCTCGCTCCCTGTATCCCCCCGATGATCGACGTGATGACGCTCGGCATTGGCTTATTCCCCTGGCTTGCTCCGCCCCATCAAAACCTGGTCCCAGAGCCTGCCGCGCTTCAAAAAAGACTTCTCGTTCACTCCGAAAGGCAGCAGATGGGTGCCCTCCGGGTCCGCCGCGTACTTCATCGCCGCGCGGTTGCACACCGGAATGCTGGCGATCAGCCGCCGGCAGGGCGTGTTCGCCCACAGCCACGCCATCCACTCGCGCCCGATCTGCCGCGTCATCGCCGGTGGGATGCCGCGATACAGCGCCACGTGCGCCGCCCAGCAGATGCCGTTTTCCGGAAACAGGCAGAAGAGGCCCTGCGGCACTCCCCCCTCGCGGGACTTCACCAGCACGTACCAGATATCCGGGTGCGTGTTGACCCGGAACTCTTCCGGCGGCCCCGCGAAGTCGTCGGTCATGTGCGGATACAGCGACGGATGGGTCAGAATCAAGCGCACCAACTCGTGGCAGCCCGTCCGCTCGAAGATCACCGCTTTGGTGCAGTGGGATTCGCCGGCGCTGCTGGCGCGGCCTGCACCGGTGCCGCTGGAGCTTCCCTCTTGGTCACCGTCTTGCGCTCCAGGTCGACGGCACAGACCTTCGGGTCCGGGTCCAGTCCCTCGGCCTGGCACAGTTCCCCGTAGAGGGACTTCTCCTCGTCCTGGATCGGCTTCAGTTGTTCCTTGACCATCGCTTCGCGCAGCAATTGCACCTCGAGTTTGGCGAAGCGCGTCTCTTGCTGAGCGGCCTTCAAAACATCGGCCGGCTTGTCTTTGGCCGTGAGGGACAGGCCCAGCAGTGCGATCATCGTTGGGTAAAACACGAGCTTCATTTCTCCCTTTCGTGCTTCGGAATTGCTCCTACCACCATTCCGCCAAGCCGGTTATCGCGGAGTTGGTCGTCAACGTCGATTGCAGTTCGTAATAATTCCCCGGCAGCACATTGAAACTCATCGGAAACCCGCTGGATATCGCCGCTTGAGGTTCGATCGCGGCCACCGTTGTGCTGGGTGTCGAGGAGCTGTCGGTCAATCCGTAGATCGTGCAGCAGGTCGAGTACACGGTGGCGGTCACCAGCATCGTAGTACTGTGAGTGTTGCGATAAACCGTGTTCAGCGCCGGGCTGCCCCCAAGGCAGGCGCTCCCCACACACTGGTTGCTTGCCCCCTCCGGGCTCCAGGGTCCCCAGCCGCCAGCCCCGTAAATCCCCGACCCCTCGGGTATCCAGAATTCCCAGGTAGCCCCTGAGCTGAACCCTAATCCCCCATAGCTGGTGTAAGGGACCGACCAGGAGGACGTGGCTGCCAGCGCCAGGTTGTTTGCCGCAATCACCCCACACGTCGCACTGATGCCGGTGGGACAGCCCGTGCTGATGTTGCCCTGAGCGTCCATCTGCGTGGCTACGTACGTTCCCCCGACGGTCTTGGTCTGGAAGACGATTTGTGTGTTGTATCCGGCCAGAGGGTAGATCTGCACGACCCCGGAGGAGTTGATCCCCAGGTACTGGCTCCCCACCAGCCGGCCTTCGATCTGCAGCGCGGCGCCGCTGCCGTCGCCGGAAGTCTGGCCAATCAGCACCTGGTCGCTCGTGCTCGCCGGGTAAAGCAAGCCGCTCGAGAGGTCCCAATATCCGCCTCCGCCTCCGCATCCGGTGCACGTCCCGTTGATCGTCAGGTTGTTCAGGACGACATTGCCGGCCGTGGTCACTGTGAACGGCCACGTATAGCTGCTGCCCGATCCGTAGCCAACTGCGAGCAGGGTCGCACCCGTGTTCGTCGTGTTCGATGCGAGATACTGCTGGGCGCTAACTACCCCGTTCCCGTTCACCTGGAAGTTGTAAGGAGAGCCCGTCTGAAAGGCGATTGCCGTCCCGCTCGCCGTCGATTGAATCACTCCGGTGGCTGTGAGCGAGGCGAACGTCGGATTGGACCCCGTCCCGATGTCCTGGGGGAGAGTCAGCGTGATCGCGCCGGTCTGTGCCGTCCCGGAATTCCCATTCGCCAGGACCTCGTTTGCCGTGCCCGTGATCGAGGACACTCCGGACCCGCCCCCGATACAGCTCCACGTCGACGTGCTCGCGTTGTAGTAACGCAGGCAGTGCAGATCGGAGCGCGTCGCCAGCATCCCTTCGCCGGGCGACCCGTAGCCCGGCAGCAGGGGGTTGTCAACCGTCGCGATAGTGCCTGCCGAAGGGTCCTGGTCCGCTGGGTAAAGGTACAGTATCCCACCCAGCGCCGTCGGCACCGTCAGCGTGCCCGTCCGCGTCACCGTACCGCCCGGATAGATCGTCGTGGCCAGGATTTGCCCGGCCACCACCCCTCCGGCCGGATACCTCCCATCCGAATACGACTGGAAGGAGTTGTACGCCCCGTGCGTCATTGCCGCGAACCCATAGAGGCTCGCGAAATACGAGCTGCTGTTGATCCCGTTGGGGGCGCCCGAGGGAACGATAGGGCCGCCATTGCAGGGCGTCTGGCCGATCGGATACACCCCGGCCCCCCAACCCGCCACTGAGAACGGCTCATAGTACGGCACGCTGGTCTGGGTGCCTGCGCTCGTCTGCAGTGTCAGAGCCGAGGAGGAGCCAACGGACGACACGATGTAGCTCACCCCATTGATGAAAATCGGATATCCGTCCCAGTAGGTCCCCGTGCGGAATCCGCCACCGCTCACAAGCGATACGGATGTGCCGGACGTGTTCACCAGCCCCGAGTATGGATCCAGGTATCCCTGCATCGGCGAGGTGCTGTTCCACATCGGGACGTCGGAATAGGTACCGGCCGTCCAGAGGTTCGCCGGCAGCCCAGGCAGCGGGACGGGGATGCTGACCACGTTGCCCCACACGTCCATGCAAGTGCGCCCGGAATTCGGCGAAATCGTGACGGCCCCAAAATCGAGCGCCCCGCCCGCGGTCCCCGCCACGTTCTCGGCGATGGCGACGCCGCGTGCCGCGATGCCGTCCGTGGCGCTGTTGAATCCCTGCCACGAACCTCCCGGGACCGACGAGACGAACCCCGGCGCAATCACGTAACCGCCCAGCAGCCCCAGATTGACGTTGAGCGGCATCGGCGTCCCCGCGCTGCCATACACCGTGATGTAGGCTGAATCGTACGCCGGGTCGTACCAGAGGTTCAGCCCCATCGCGGTCGAGCCATAGAGGGCCGAGATGGTTTTCCCCGAGACGTGAATTCCTTGCTCCGCGAGGGAGTAGCCCTGCACCAGCTCGTCGCCCGCCAGCGCTCCGGCGGGCAGCTTGTACTTGATGCAGTGGGGCGCACCGGTCTGATCGCAGACGCCGAAGTACGCGCTGTTCTGCGCCGCCGCAACCCCCGCCAAGACCGAGAGCAAGATCGCCGACCTCATAGCGTCATGCCCTCCGAGCCGATTCCGGCGCTGATCCAGCGCCCGTCCGACGAGCGGCCAATGAAAAGATACGTGCTCGTAGTGTTCGGGTCCGTCGGCACGGTCGTGTCCGTCACGCCAGCGAACTCGGCACTCCAGGAGACCGGCCACCCCTCCGCGTCCTGCGTGATCACCACGCCGAGGATCAGTCCGTCCGCCGCCGCCGTGTTCGCGACCACCGTCAACGGGGCCCCGGCGACGGCTTCGAACTGGGCAACCGCCGTCCCTCCGGCCGGCGACGCCGCGCTAGACCCCGACGCGCTGGCCAGCGCGCTGATGAAGTTCAGCCAGGGCAGCGTGAAAGAGCCGTCCGCCGTGAGCACCTGTGCCTGGGTTGGCATCTGTAGCCCGCTCATCCGGTGCCCTCCACCAAATCCACGTACGCCGCCACCAGAGTGATCGCCGCTGCCCCGCTGGCCACGGCGATCGGCGAGCGTTCCGTAAAGCTCAGGCAACGGTCGTCGGAATAGCTCAGCGTCAGGTTCCCCGCTCCGTCGTCGTCGACCTGGTAAATCCGGTCGCGGCTGGATCCGACCCTGAGCCAGCGCACCCGTGGGGGAGCGTTATTCAGGTCCGCTTCTTGGGTGTCGCAGTCCAGCTCGAACAGGGAATAGAAGCGCCGCTTATTTTCGTTCGACAGGTGCGGAGCGCGACGCCGGCGGTGAATCGCCGTCCCGTTGTCCTGCGCATAAGCCGACGCCATGGTATACAGGTTTCCGTTCTGCCAATCGCCCACGAAGTGCACTTCGTCAATCGTGTCGATCCCGATGCACGCGTGAAACGCCGCGCGCTGCCGGTCCCACCCCGTGCCGTTCCACCACCCCTTCTGGTGCCACTCGCCCAGCGTTGCGTCGTACACCCACGTCGCGTTCGCCGTCGGAAAGTTGATTTCCCAGAATTCGTGGCCGTCCTGGATGCGCGAGAAAGCCACCGCGTCGTCGACGGTCGCGTACGCTCCCCAGGCCTTCTCGATCGCCGCCGTCGAAATGCGCTGCGGGATGTACCCGATCGCCAGAAAAGCCACCCGCGATCCGCGCTTCACGTCCCCGCCTATCCACGCCACCCCGGTGCTCAGACGGCATACGCTCCACGGCGCCTGGCACCCGTAGTGCATGAAGTAGCTCGGATTGCGCTGAAACGGGTTGGTTCCGCTCCCGGTGTCGTACCACACCTCCGTCGATTCCAGCGATCCCAGCAGATAGATCTGCTCGTGGTCGGCTATGATCGCCGCCACCGAGTCGGGGTAGGCTTCCTTGCTGAAAAATTGCAGTGGATCCCAACTCGTTCCGTCGTTCAGCGCCGAGTAGTACACGATGTTCGTGTACGGGTCCAGCGCAAAGAAGGTGCCGTCCAGAAAAGCCCCCTGGGCGGCCGTGACGTATTGCGGCAACGTCTCTGTGGCTTCGCCTCCCGTAGAGCCCGGGGTCCCCCAAGGTTGCTCTCCAAATGCTTCTCCCGAGGCGTTCACGGACGTGATCGCCTGCGACTGGAAATCGAAGCCTGTGCCGTAATCGACCGTAATGATGGCACCCACGTCCAGCGCTCCGAAGCCGCCCGGAACCTCGAGGCCGCCCGTGCTGGCGTCGATGGAAAGTCCGGTCAGCGATCGCGGCACCCACAGGTTTTCGTAGCCGGTCCCCTCGACGGATCCCTCGGTACCCCAGGATGCGCTGCCCACGGCCGAGCCGTCCCCGTTGACGGCCGTGATCGTGAATGTCCCCTGGTTGAACCCCGCTCCTCCCGTAATCACCACCGTGCAGTGCACGTCTGAGGCGTCGAAGATGCCCCCCGTGTCGCCCGTCAGCGCGCCGGGGTAGGCGCCCGTCGACGGCTCGATCACCAGGTCGTAAAGCTGCGTCGAGAATTGGCACGGAGCCACCCCGTAGCCCGTGTCGCAATAAGCCTGCCCCGCCGACACCACCAGCAACTGATCGCCGTTGCCCAAGATCTGCGCCGGCGCGCCATCGTTGCCCACCGAGCCATGGCCGACCAAGGACGCCGGGCCCTTCACCTCGTACAGAAACAGCCCGTATACCACGAACAGCCGGTTTTCTCCCGCCCATAGCGCCCGGCACGGGCTGGCCGCCAGTGCCATGTAGAGATCCAGCCCCGGCGTGGGCGTCAGCACCTTGCGCGCTTTCTCCGCGCCCTGCGGGACCCCGGCGTTCGGCAACGATCCTTCCACTAGATCCGGGTAATAGTTCATCGTCGTCTGCGCCGCCGCGTTCAGCGAAGGGAACGAATAGAACCCGGAAGTGAAACCGTCAAACCTCATGATCCCGGCCTAAAATCCTCGCGTCCGGTAGTTGAACGTCGGCATCGCCGGCCCGCTCTCCGGCATGCCGGAGTCCTTCGTTCGCAATTTCGGAGATCGGGAGTTCAGTCCCTGCACTCCTGCCCTGGCTTTGCGTGCCATGTCGATGACCTGCTGCGGTACCGGTGTGCCCCACTGGGGACCCACTAGCTCCGCCAGGGTGTACAGAAATGCGGTCTGATACCCCGGAGGCAGTGCGATGATCTCTGCCAATCCCGTAAACGCCGCGATCTGCTGCCAGGTGAAGCACTGGAACAGATACGGCAGGGTGGGCTGGCCCCAGAAATACAAGTTCGCGTTCGGATAGGCGTAATCGCAGTACATCTTGGTCGGCAGCGTCACCGGCATCTGCTCCAGCGTGATCGCCGCCCATTCGTCCGCGTCCAGAATTTGCAGCGGGGTGAACACTCCCGGTACTTGGTCGGTCAGGCAGATGTTGGCGTTCTCGATGTGCGTCGGCCGGACGCTGCCGGGCCAGTCGGCCGAGCCCGGCCCCAATTGGTACACCGCCGGCTGGTTGTTATCGGGTGGCCCCTTGTCGCTGAAGGTGTACATGTCCATGCGGATCGTGTAGACGAACAGCCGCCGCGTCTGCCAGTAATCCACCAGCGCGTTCAGCACGCCTAGGCCGTCCGCCTGCTCGGAGGCGCACAGGCCGCCCCCCGCGCGCAGTTTGCCTAGCGCCTTCGCCGCCGAATTGATTAGGTCCGCTACGGTCACTGCCGGCCGCCTCCCGGCTGCGGAGGCTGCGCCGGCGCCCCAGGCATCGGAATCCCCAGGATCTCGGCATTCAGCGTTTGGATGGACAGCATGGCCGCTTGCGCCATTTGCGGCAGCCCGTCGGGGATCGGCCGCCCGAACGGAATGCACAGCTCCATCGCAAACGCCTTCACCAGCGCCGTTTCATATCCCGGCGGCAACGCCACCGTGTCGGTCAGATAGACGAAATCCCCGATCGCTTCGTAGGTCCAGAGCGAACAGGTGCCTGCCGCCGGCATCGGCGTGACATAGACGTTCCCGGTGGGATACCCGCCGTCGTAGAGCAGGCTTTCGATCACGAGTCCCACCCTCGTTTTGTCGCGAATGGTGACCCACTCTTCCGCCGTCACGATCCGCGCCGGCGACTCCAGCCCATTGCCGGCAATCGTCGACGCCGCCTTCACTTTGATCGGCCGCGTGGTCGAGCTCCAGGTCTGCCCGATCCCGTAAGCGTATCTGCCGGCCCCCGTCAGAGCGTAGTTCGCCTGTTTCACCCCGATCGGCGAGAGCTTCTGTGCGCTCCAGCTATCCAGCAGCCGGTTCACGCACCGCAAAGCGAAGGTCTGGTCGTCGGTCGAAACCGTCTCGCCCGGGCCGTACGCCATGATGTAAAACAGCGAATCGTCGATGATGTCGGAAACTAAGCTCATTTGGGTCTAGCCTCGAGGCGCGCCCCCTCTATTTCCTCTTCTTGGCTGCTTCCAGCGCGTCCAGCCGCAGCCCGTATTCCTGCAGCCGGGCCAGTATTTCTTCCAGCAGCTGGTCTAACGGCGCCGCAGCTTCCGTCTCCGGTTCGGGCGGCGCGACCATCTGCTCGCTCCATCCGGGGCCCAGGGAGCTGAATTCCGCGGCGCTCTTCACCAGCCGCGGGCTCTCGGTCGCGTGATACATAAAGCACGGAAATACCTTTGGCATGTCTTTCTCTTTTCGTGGGAAAAAACGGGGCGCGCTGGAAAGGCGGCGCGCCCCATCAAGGAGAACCGCTTGGCCCGATGCTATTGCTTCTCGACTGACATCGTTAGGTTGGCCGCCGTGTCCGTCGTTCCGCTCAAATAGCTGAACGTGATCAGATCGCCCGCCACCACACTCACCGAGTGAGTCGTATCGTTGCACACCGCGACTCCCGACAAGTTACAGGTGATCGCCGTCGCCGAGCCGTTCTTCAGTACCGTCGCGATTTGGTCGCTTGTCGTCGATGTCGCCGCGGCCGAGGAGTGGACCCGGAAATTGTAGAGGGTCCCGGAGCTGCTCACCACCACCGGCACTTGGCCCGTGGTCGTCGCGCACGCAATCCCGTCGTTGACAAAATCCGTCGCCGAGCTCTGCGTTACCGCCCCCGTGCAGAACTGGTTGATGAGCTGCGTCGACGCAGTCGGTCCCATGGTGCCAACCTGGATCTTGACCCACTGCGAGCCGACACAGTTGAAAATGTCGCCGTTGTTGATCTGGATGTACGGCAGCGCCGGGATATTGGCTGCGATGCAGGCCCCTGAGGGGCTGCTCGTGCCAATCGCACCCGCGGCCGCCTGGCCGCCGAACCAGCTCGGAGGCCCCACGTAAACTACGGCGCCCGAATTGTGCAGCTCGCCGCGCGTGCCCCACGCGCCGCGCACCACTCTCAGAACACACGGCGAGCTGGTGATTTCCGCCGCCACGTCCATTGCCTCGGTGTCGACGTACAGCAGCGTCGTCCATTGTCCCACCGAGTTTTGCACTAAATTGCTACAGGACGCGAGGGTAATTACGTCCGTTGAGTTGCCGGGCGCGGGCGAGGAAGGCCCGTTTGTAAGCGCCACCGAAAGCGTGGTGCTCGCCAGCGTGGCTTGCGCGTGCAGGCATCCGAAGGACACCAGCAGCAGCGCAGCCGCGAAAAGGACTTGCTTGATTGTTTTGGTCATTTGGTCGATTAGTCTCCTGTTGGATTGGCGGGGCCGGGCTCGTCCGGCCCCTGGCTGCCTACTGCAGGCTCGCGATCCGGACCGCGCAATTGTCCGAGTACAGGTTGCCGAAGCCTAGCAACACGTCGAAGCGGTTCACCATCTTGCGCTCGATGGGATCGAACATGCGGACGAACGCGATGCTGATGCCCGTTTTCGGGTCTCGCGCCTGGCTCGACATTTCGCAGGCCTTCGGAATTTCCAGCTTCACGCCCACCAGGGCGAAAGCGTCGCGGTGCAGCGCTAGGCCGTTCATGCCGGTTTTCGCGGCTCCGTTGGACATGGTGGTGCCCGGCATCAGGGCCACGTACGCGTTCACCTGCGGTAGCGCGTCCACGTTCTGGTACGGCGAGCCGGGACCGATCAGCCCCTGCGTGCCGGCTTGGATTTGCAGCGTGGCCGCGCTCGACGAGGCCGAGGTGTTCTGCGTGATTAGGATGTTCTTCAGCGTTCCGGTGGAACGCCGGGTCCCCGGGTTGACGTTGTTCACCGCGGCGATGGTGATGATGTCCCCCGCGTTGAAGGTGTCGGCCGATCCGCAGCTCACGGCGATGGCAGTCACCGCCCCGGTGGCGTTCGTGGTGACACCCGTCACCTGTACCCCGGTCGCTTGATTGGCCCACGTGCCCGTCGTCTGGCTGTAGAGGGACATCGATTCGTCCCACTCGAACCCTTGCGCGTAACCGTAATAGCCTTCCCGGAAGGCCTTCGCGACTTCGTTTTGCGGGTTGAACTGCAACGGCGTCGAGCCGCTGACCAGTGTCCGCATCATCTGCGGCGTCACGATCATGCCCTTTTGGCCCGGAGGACACGCATTTTCGATCAATCGCGCGCGCGCCTGGCCGTAAATGTCGAAGGTGGTCGGCGTGGTGCCGAGCGCTCCCACTACGTTGTTGGTGTTCGCCAGCGCCCATCCCGCGGCGCGGGAGTCGATCTCCTGAGCGAGCTGCTGGACGGCCTTGTCCAGGTACTCGGCCTTGAACTTCTCGCGGCCCCGTTCCAACTTCAAGGCCTGCTCGATCGAGTCGTATTCAAAGTGGATGCCGAAGATCTGATCGCACATCACCGTGGTGAAGATGCGGTTGATCCCCTGCGGTTGATAGCCCAGCCCGGAAGTCACCAGCCAGCGTTGCGGCAGGGGCACTCGTACGGTTTCCCCTACGGCGAATTCCTTGGTGAACTGGTCGTTGTAATCGGTGTTGAAGTACTGCGCGATAGCGAGGTTGTTGATGAGGCCACGGAGGGACTCCTGGCACAACCAGTCGACTACCTGAAAAGTGTTCGCCACGTATGATCCCCTTGCGCGGCGTCACGAGAAACGCTTGCCCTTACCGCCGGCGTCTCGCCACGTCCCGCGCGTTCATGATCCGCTGGTAGGCAGCGGTATCACCGGCTGCGATCGCGGCTTCGGCGTCGTCCACGGTATTGCCGGCGCTCTTGCCGCTCAGCTCCGTGGCCGGCCTCCGGGCCGCGCTCGTGATTTTCGGTTTAGGAGATGGCAGGGGCTTTGGCTCTTCTTCGGCGGGGGGCGCTCCCAGGATGGCGTCTTCCACGCGGTGAATCTCGCGCGCAAGCTTGGCGGGTGAAAGTTTCGACACCCGCACCTGCTCGTCCTTCGGGAGCCGGTAGAAATGCATCACCAGCTCCGGCCCTACTTCGCTCTCGATAATCATCGGCGCCACGCCTCTGGCCGTGAAGAATCTGCCCACAATGTCGTCGGCCGATTGATATTCCGGGTCCGCTTCCATTGCGGCAGATCGCCGTTCCTGCCAGCTATCGTTGGCCGCCTTCGCCGTCGCTTCCTGCTCGCTTCGCTCCGCCGCCTGGCGCTCCCTCAAGGGCGCGTTCATCCGCCATTCGACCATCTCGTCGAAATACTTGATCTTGGCCGCCTCCAGCTCTTCCCACGTCCCGGTCCACTTGGCGGGATCGGGGGGAACGGGCCTTCCATCGGCCGGCGGTGGTGCCGCTGCCGCCGCTGCGGGGGCTGAATCCGCGGTTTGGTCAGCCGTCTTCTTCGGCGCGGCGCCGTCAACCTCGGCGCGCAATTGCGCGCGCCGGCGAAGCAGCTCTGCGATCTCGGCGGACAGTTGGCCTTTGCGGCGCTCTGCCCTTGTCTCCTGTACTCTCTCTCCGGTGTCCGTCGCCGGTGCGATTGGTTCAGCCTGGATAGGCTCGGACGATGGTGTCTCTTCCTTCGCGGGTGCCGGATCCGCTTCGTCTTTCGGCTGCGGTGTGCCGTTTCTCAGCCAGTCCAAACGTCCCTTCTCGTTCAGAGTGTCCAAAAAGTCCGGCGCTTCTCCGGTGGATGACGAATCCACCACTTTGTCGTCTGCCATACGCAACGCTCCTTACAACTCGCGGTTCTTTTACGCCTTCCGCGATAGGCGAAATTGCTAAACTCGAGGCATGCGGGACGCGCTGCAGGGACCTTGGCCGCTTAGCCTTGAGCAGATGCGGGAGGTGTCCCAGAAGGTTGCGAAGACCCTCCTCCCGGACTGCTTTGTCCTGGTGTGGCCGCGGCTTGGGCAGCCGCCGCTTCCTGCGCCGATTGCTGCAAGCTCGCTTCGTGATCCCGGTCCGCCTGCGAGTCCATCGTGTCCATCGCGTGCTGAATAGCTCCAACTTGCGCTTCCAGCTTCGCCACCGCCGATTGAACCCCCGCCTGCAACTCCGCGATCCGCACCTGCGATTGAATCGCCAGCCGCTTAGTGTCTTCCTGCATCGTCGCGATCGCCAGCTTCGCGTTCACGTCCGGAAGCTTCGCCGCCAATTCCTGCTGTAACTTCTGGATCACAGCGGCCTGCTCCGTCAGCGTCTGTTTCTGCTGCGCCATCATCTGCTGCGCCGCCGGCGGCAATGGCGGCCCCTGCTGCCCTTCCTGCGCCGCGATATCCGGTGGCACCAGGCGCTTCGCAATCTCGTCCCCGATCGGCCCCAGGTTTTTCAGCTTCACCACCAGGTCGCCGATCCGCGGCATGATCTGCGGGTTCTGCGCCAGCTGGTCGGCGAACTTGCTCTCCTCGTCTCGCTGCGATTGAGTGCTCGGCCCCGTGGCGATGGTCACCGCGTGCCGCCCTTCGCCGATCCTGTAGTGATACTCCTCGCCGGTCTGCGGATCCCTGAACGCCTCGTTGATCCGCACCACTTTGTGCTTCCCGTCCGCCATCCGGATCCCCACGTCGCGCTTCGCGTCGTAGACGTAATCGATCTGGTCGTCCATGATGCGGCCCATGTGCTCCAGGAACCCGTCAAATTTGTCGATGAAGTGGAACGATCCCTGGCTGGATTGATCGTCCAGCGCCCTGACCGCCACGCCCGATTGCGCGTTGGTATCGTGCTTCCCGACTGAAGTGTTGTACATCCCCAGCGCCGACTGGATCGCCCTCTTATAGCTCTCGGTCAGGATCTCGACCGATTCTAGTGGCGCTTCCCAGTGATTCCACACCGGCAGAGGAAGAATATTCTCGCCCGTGTCCTCCGTCTTCGCCTTCGCATAGATGAACGGCCGCGGCGAGTGGCCGATGTGCTGCACCTCGTCTTCGTGCCCCTCGAATTGCCCCTCATAGGCCATCCACATGGCCTTGGGCATCATCCCCAGCAGTTCCAGCCCCGTGGTCTGCGCGTAGCAATAGGCCATGTAGGCTTCCCGCGCCAGGCGGATCAGCGATTCCACTTTGAGCTGAGAGCCGCCGCCTTCGTCGACGTACTTTTCTCTGCCGAAACAGCAGCCGATCGGAATATACTTGCCGTCCTGCGGGTTCTCCTCGAGGATTTCCACCCCGTTGGTCAGGTACTGGATCACCTCCCGCTCTTCGCTGTCCCTCTCGTTCAGGATCTTGTGCGTGCCCTTCGGGACCGTGATCCCATCGCCGATGTCGCAGTCTCTCGCCAGCGTGACCGTTTCGCTGCCGGTATCCGCGTCTTCCATCTCGTCGGCGAAGACGTTCATGCCGCCGCCGATGTCCAGGCTGAGCAACGTGCGCGTGGTCTTTTCGACTTTCCAGTATTCCGCCACCTGGATGAAGTCGTCCTTCACCCACATCGGCAGTTCGCGCATCTGCTCGGTCGAAAAGTCGGTCGCGGTTGCCTTTGGCCAGCGCTTCTCGAAGTCGCTGCGCCGCACCATGTCGGTCACAAAGCAGTAGCCCATGTCCGAGCGGTCTTCCTGCTTCGCATCCGGATCCACCCACACGGTGTTGGGATTCGGAATCGGCCTCACCACCAGCTCCTGATCGAACGAATCCGGCGAGACGTACCGTTTCGAAACCCGCGCGTAGCCGTA
>Ga0181533_1002720_pt1 | contig 20277 bp, 15 predicted proteins | sample PEATcosm2014_Bin_45_FD_119772 | JGI IMG/M metagenome (GOLD analysis project Ga0181533, IMG submission 119772) | Peatland microbial communities from MTU Mesocosm Facility, Houghton, MI, USA - PEATcosm2014_Bin11_60_metaG | ecosystem: Environmental > Terrestrial > Soil > Wetlands > Peat | place...
ATCCGTGGCCCGGCGTCCGTTTTGCCGCCAAATACCCAAGGTGGGAGCCCGGTGCGTGAAACACGCACGCCGGGATCTGTGCGGGGGGTACTCAGTAATGGTTATCCCTACCGCGATAGGCAGCTGTTTTTGAGCGGAGACTATCATATCGTACATTTCACCGGTCACGGCAGGCGCGGCGGCTACCTGGTTATGGAGGATGAAGAAGACTATTCAGCAGAAAAGACCTTAAGTGCCGGGGAGCTGAAAGAGATATTCAAGGGCTCAAACATAAAGCTCTTTTATTTCGACGCCTGCGAGACGGCCGAGGCCTCGGAGATGGAGCCCTCATTGGCAGGCCACATATACCGGGCCATCCCTTCGGCCTGTGTAATCGCAAACATCCTGAGAGTGAAGGATACAAGCGCCATAGAGGCCACGAGGCATATCTATGAGACCCTTTTCACCGGGCCCCTCGGGGCGGCGGTGGACAAGAGCCGGATGAAGTCAGGAGATGAATGGTGGAAACCGGTCCTCTTCGGCAGGCCGGATATGAGACTTTTTGACCTTAAGGACGCGAGGCCGAAGGAGAGAAGAAGGCTGCTTCTGAGGCCGCCGGAGACAGCTAGGAATTATGTCTACCGATACGGCATAGTAAGGCAGGCATCTGAGCTTATCGAAAAGACCAACCACCTTGTGTTGCACGGCATAGGCGGAGCAGGCAAGAGCACGCTTGCAAACTATCTGTCGCAATTCTACGACGCACGCTTCGACCATGTACTCTTTTTTGATTTCAAGGACATGGGCATAACTCGGCCGGGCTTGCTGCTAGATGAGATGCTGCATGTCCTAATGAAGCATGGGTTTATGGAATACGAAGGCGTAGAGGCGCTCAACAAGCCGAACATGCCTCCTAGGCTGCTTGAGGCGCAAAAGTGGGGACTTGTAAGGAAGACCCTGAACGGCCCGCTGCTCCTCATCCTCGACAACCTTGAAGATACCATGCAAGATCAAAGAGGTCTTGTCAGGCATGAGTGGAAGGACTTTGTGCGCGACCTCTTAAACGACAAGGCGGTATTTACGATCTTTACGAGCCGTCTCAAGATAAGATTGACCGACAGGGACTTTCTTGGCAACCTCCTTGAGATAGGCGAATACACTGAAGCCGAGGCCGGGTCCCTTTATAGGGGGATGGATGAAAGAGAACGGGAATATTTCGGCGGGCATTATCCCGAGATCGTCGGCGCTGTTGGCCTTCATCCCCTGTCTGTCTCAAAGGCAGTCGAGAAACGCTTTGCAGACGTTAAGATGTTGTTCGGGCTTGAGGAGTTCAAAGGGTATTTAGAGTTTTACAGGACATACTTCGAAAGGTACAAACAAGACGCCGGCCGCCTCTTCAGTCTCGGCTTTCCTGTATCGGATATCTTTATGGAGAACCTCCTCTCTGCCGACTTTGTTTCCTTGATACGCGATTCTCTTTTGATACTTCAGCCTTCAGAATATGGCTCGTCCCCCTATAAAGTGATTTCAGCCTACTTCAGTAAAGACTTCGGGCTCGCTGAAGAGGCCCTAAAAGCCCTTGGTGATGATATCCAAAAGGCTTACAAGGCCGAAAAGTTTGAGACTTTCGATCTGATTTGTATCTTTACCCTTCTCCTTCGTTGCCGTGATGCCGTCAGGGAAGAAGATGAAAAGGAAGAGATTGTTAATACTTTGGCGGCTATGACCGGCCTTATTGGCGAGGCAAGGCTGCATTTCTATCTGCCCGCTGCCTCCCTCGATGTCTTTACGGAAGCGGTCAATGCATCGGCGTTTGCCGACGCTGACAAGGCCATGACCCTAAACAACCTGGGCGTTTTATACAGTGATGCAGGGAGGATGGATAAGGCTGAGGAGGCCTATGACGAGGCCTTGAATTTACATAAAGTCCTCATGGACTTTACCGGACAGTTTAACTTGTATCCGCACCTGATCAATGTGACCGCAAAGACCACACCCGTAAATTATAGACTGCTCGCCAACCGTTTTTGCGGCTTCTTAGAACTCTTCGACGCCCTTTCAGGAGACAATGAAAGCGCACCGGCCAGTCTTGCCCATTTCATTCGGGCAAAGACGTTTGCCGGCCTTGACCTTGCGGCTTTGAAAGAAGAGGCCGGCGGGCATCCGTTATGCGTGGAGAGGGCCTCAAAGTTTCTCGATCTTCTCAACACGCTTTCGGCAGAGCTTGACAAGGACCTTTCTGACGCCTCTGAAGCCGGGTAGGTGAAAAGAACGGCTTCCTTCTTGAAAGTTCGGGAATGACAAACCCACCCTAAAAAGGCTTTCCACAGGTTGTCAAGGTTGCTTCTCCTGCGCTTTTTTGGGGCTCACCTTATCCAGCCACCCGAGAAGGGCGGGCGGAGGTTGATTATCAATGCTTCGACAGTCATATATTTCTTCCTCCCCCAACTGTATCCGGCAGACAGTAAAAGCATGCCGCGTTTCCCTACTGTTATCGGTAAGGATCGCGGCGTCGGCAATGTTAACGGCATGCCTAATCGCTTCCTGTGTTCTCGGAAAACGGGTGATTAGTTTTTCAGCGTCTACTCCGTGCCCTCCGGCTGCAACTCTGGTGCTTACGCGCGCTATTGACAGCTGATAGTTCGTGAGGCCAACAAATAAAAGAAGAACATAATAGCCACTGACCCGCATCTGCCTGATCAGGTCGATCTTCGATTCTATCGTGCCGTCGTCCCTTTTCTTCCAGTGAGAAAAGACCGTCTCCATCGCAAAAGGAACCTTGCGCGCCATGGCCTGGGCCACGAATGCCTCCACGCCTTTTTGTGCCACCTTCATCCAGTTTTGGTCCCTGTCTCTAAGCTTTGAGGCCCAGGAGGGCAGGCTCTGTCCGGCAATAACCTCAGGCAGTATAGACATCATAATCCGGTCTGCATTTATAAGAGGGATTTGAAATTCATCTGCGAGCTGGCCATACCACAAAGTGGATTTGCCGGAACCGTTGTGGCCCGCGAGGATTATAGCAAGCGGTTTATTGGCTTTCTTGTGAGCAGAACGAACTACATTTACGGCCCGTGAGATGGTGATCATTTAATGATCTTGAACTTGCCTTTCACAATCACCCCACGCTCGCTCTTCCCATCCAGCTCACGGATGATCTGTCCCGGGTGTAACGGATCTGCATGAAAAAGCGGCACACCCTTGACCGCCTCAAGTTTGATCCCAGGCTCAATGATTTTTTCAAGCGCCCTATCCAAACCAGCCTGCCCCGCTTTTATGTTGCGTTCTATTTCCGAGCTTTTCAGTTGAGGAATTGCCACACTCGTAATGCCGAATAGCAACACGCCTTTATCTGTGCCACGTTTCACCGACCGCCCTTTGCCTTTATCGACTTTAACGCCTTGCGCCTGGTCTATGCGCACCGCCTGACCGCGGGCTTTCGTTCTCACATGTGCGCAGCCAAAAGGTCCTTTCGTTTTTTTATCCATATTCGTATCTTATCAAATCAAGGCTGCCTATGGCTACTGCGGAACGCATTCTTTCAAGAGACCGCACGCGCTGCAAGACTTCGGGGAATTTCGAGTATACGGCTTTAACCGATAGTCTCCGAAATCTGCATCAAGCTGGCTTGGCAAGGAAGCAGTATTATTAGAACTACCTAACACTCAGGCAGGCTATATTTCCGAGCGTACCCCACATATTGTTATGAAAAAATGAAACTGTGGCTTTCAGGAAGAAAATCTTCATGAGTGGTTCGGGGCGAAAGAGACCCACCTCGACCTCTCACCAGTGGCAGCGGATTCAACTATTATTTCCTGTCACGTGTTGAATCACGTAATCCAATGTTGTTGCGGCAAGAGCAGCCAGGCCACAGCGCCTCGGCTAAATCTCCCAAGGCATCCAGCCTTGCTCGAAGGCGACGCCGGCCCGTTCAGCCATCCTCGCGTCTCAGGCTGCCGACGCCCGCTACGGCGCCATGTCCCGTCTGCTCTTGCCTCATTTTGCAGGTTAGTTGAAAGCACTTCTTTACTTTTGCCGATGATAGTTTAATAAGCTTATTATGAAGTTTGCTTAGCTGCCTTAAGCTCGGTATGCAAGAAAGAACCAGGCAACTGATCACCGACGATTCAGTGTGCGGCACTGCTTAATTCAATTTTACCAGCCACTGCTCATAGCGTTACGGCATGGGCTGGGTTGTTTTTCGCTTAGGAGCGCCTACTTTTGGTTGCAGTCGGGCGCCTGGGTTATCGGTAGTGGGTGAGTGACGCCGAGCCCACATATATAACTGGAACTCAGATTATTCTCCGCATACACAGCAGGACTGGCATAGAGGGCTAATCGCTCGCAAAGAAAAATGACCCAGTCCATGCCGGAAAATCGAAAATGCTTCGAATAGATTTTGCGCGAGACAACACATACTTAGCGGATATCCGCCATAGTTTGGCGTTACCTTTTTCTTCATAGGCCGCTAGGCCGGATATTCTGGTTCAGGCTGAAGAAGTTCTCCGGGTCATACAGGTTTTTGAGGGCAATGAGCCTCTCGTACTTTTCAGGACGGTAGGCGGCTCTTACCCTGTCTTCACCCTCTTCCCCCAGGAAGTTCACATAGACTCCGACTGAGAAAGGCGACATCGCCTCTGCAAAGGCTCGGGTCCATTTCAAATGTTTGTCCGATTCCGCCTGAGAAATCCACTTCGAGACTATGTTCAAGACACAAAGGGCGTTGCGGTGACTGAATGACATCTTTTCCTCATCAATTCTGTTTACAGCTCCTTGCATATGCTGGATATGCACCTGTGTCAAAGGCGAGCTCATGTTTGCGGCATAATCAACGATCACATCGATGCAGGCGTCGCTGAGAGGACCCAAGTAGCCCGACTTCCAGTAGTTCTGAAGTCCGGGCGGGGAGTTGGAATCGAGCATGGACTGAAGCCCGACATAGGACATCACGGCGATAGAGTCTGCAAGCGGAGCGCATACTTCAGTGAGCGGCCTCAGGACCTTCTGCCCTTCCTCGACAGGACCCGCATAACAGACATGAATGGCAATTGCGGGCTTACCGTAAATGCCTTCCGGCAGATACGGAGACTGTTGCACCGTCAGAAAAAGGACCATGGAGGTAAGCTCGTCGGGGACTGTTGCGATAAAATCACGATAGAAGCGGAGGAGTTCGGCGGCCCTCTCCGCCGGATAAACTATCATGCCGGCCAGCACGGGTCCCACATGATGAAGCCTATATTCAAGGGAAGTAACGATGCCGAAGTTCCCCCCTCCTCCCCGCAGTCCCCAAAAAAGGTCGGAGTTTTCTCCCTCATTGGCGGTCAAAAGTCTTCCCCCCGCGGTGACGATTTTGGCGGAAAGGAGGTTGTCACAGGTCAGGCCGTGCTTTCGCATAAGCCAGCCTATACCTCCGCCAAGGGTGAGTCCGGCAATGCCGGTCCGCGAGACTATCCCGCCGGGCGTAGCAAGACCGTAAGTCTGCGTTGCGCGGTCGAACTCTCCCCAGGTGAGGCCCGCCCTGACGCGGGCGACAAGGGATTGACGATCGACTTCTGTCCCCTTCATTCCGGAAAGGTCGATGACGAGCCCACCGTCGCATACCGCATTGCCGGCTACGTTGTGACCCCCACTTCGCACCGCAACAAGTAAGTTGTTCGTACCTGCGAAATCAACCGCTCTTCTCACGTCCTCCACGCCGGCGCAGTAAAGGACCAACGAAGGATGTCTGTCAATCATTCCGTTCCAGACCTTGCGGGCGGCCTCATAACCTTCGTCTCCGGGGCGCACGATTTTCCCCTGCACGCTACGTTCAAATTCCTTCAGGACTTTTTCCCTGATTACTGAGTCTGCCCTGTCCAAGACTCTTTGTTCTGAAACTTTTGTCATATGGCCCCTATAGAAACTTTACAACAAGCCCTTCAGTTGTCAACGGGCCTTGGAGTGAAGCAAGCTTTCCCGGGGATTTGTGCAACACGCGTTTATGTTATATAATAAATCATGGAAGCGAAGATAAAACGGATAATCAAAGGTGTCAAAATGCACGATACCGTGCAAGAAGGGATAGAAGAAGCCCTTGAGAAGCAGGACGCAATAGATAAAATCCAGTCTACCCAACACAGGACAACTGAGCATTTGGAAGACAAGAAAACAATCGAGGCAGGCAAAATAGAAATCCAAAAGAAAATAGAAAAGGAATACAAAAGGAAACTTCTGACCACCCAACAAGCCAGGAATTTTATCGAGCAAAGAATGCAGGATGAAGGAAGAGGCCTCAAAGCGCTCGGAGTTGTGGAAGCTGAAGAATTGCAAAAAAACGTGGCAGCAACCATGCCCCAAAAGGAGCTGACGGAAGAGGAAAGAGATCAGCTTGTCATCGATTATCTTGATGAAGTGATGCAACTGTCCGAATTCTGGACAGGCAGGATGGAAACTCCGGATGAAAAACCGAAGAAAGAAGAAATCGAATTGTTGGAAAAGCGCAAATTCCATGGAATAATGGGCTACCTTATCAGGAACAGGAGCACCGGCAAGAAGTTTTTTATTGCTGATCTGCACAGCTTGAACAAAAATATTGCAGACAAATTACCTGCAGCTCTCAAAATGAATTTTAAGCGCTATCATATCAGTTGAATCCGGTCAGTTCCTGATTTCTTTTGTCCCGTGATAAATTCGTTTGTTGCAGCTGTTGCGGGGTATGTTAGAGTGTGCAAGTCAGTTGTCCAGCAGTATTATCTGTATATCCATGACATTCGTACCGGTCGGCCCGGTAATAAATAAATCACCTGCCCTGCAGAAGAAAGTATATGAATCGTTGTTCTTCAGGTATTCCCCGGCGTGGATACCGGCCCCTGCTGCTTTTGCAACAGTTTGACCGTCTGCAAACGCCCCTGCCGCGTCGGTCGGTCCATCAGTGCCGTCGGTGCCTGCCGAGAGAAAAGTAATCCCAGGGTGTCCTATTATTTCCATTCCGAAAACAAGGGCAAGTTCCGTATTTCTTCCTCCCTTGCCGTTTCCTCTGACCGTGACTGTTGTTTCTCCCCCGGCTATAAGACATGCCTTGTCTCCGGGAGATAATGTTTTTTTGAAATTGATCGCTTTTCTTGCAAGTTCCCCGGCAACGAATGACGCTTCACCGCTCAGTTCGGTAGATATGACCGTTGTTCTGTATCCCAATAACTCCGCGGCCTTCCTGGCTCCATCAGTCGCTATTTTGTTGCTTCCGATAATGATGTTCCTTACCCTCTGAAAAACAGGATCGTCATCCTTCGGCGTTTCAGGCATAAGCCCATGCATGCCTTTACCTATTATTTCCGCAATACTTGCTGGCAATCTGCCTTCCAGCTCATATTTCCTGAGAACATTATGTGCATCATTATAAGTTGTCTTGTCCGGAGCTGTAGGTCCCGATGCGATCATGTCCAGTCTGTCTCCAATAACGTCGGAGAGTATCAGTGATATAATTGCTGCAGGTTGAGCTGCTTCAGCCAGCCTGCCTCCTTTTACTGCCGAAATGTGCTTTCGAACAGTGTTAAGCTCATGGATATCTGCCCCGGCCTTAAGAAGCATGCCGGTGACTTTCTGTTTATCAGCCAGAGTGATGTCTTTGTATGGCGCTACGAGAAGAGCAGACCCTCCCCCTGATATAAGGCAAACGACGAGGGTATTTTTGTTCGCCTCTTTGAGCACGCGCACAATTTCCTCAGCGGCTTTTAGTCCGTTTTCATCAGGCAGCGGATGCCCGGCTTCATAGGTGATAATTTTGCTATTTCGGTCCCCCCGCGCAGAATGACCATATTTTGTTACTATTATTCCACACGCAAGCAAGTCTCCGAGATTGTCTTCGATTGCTTGTGACATAGGAGAAGCCGCTTTGCCGAAACCTACGAGGAAAAGTTTTCTGAAATTACCGCTCTTGTATGCAGAGCGAATTATGCCTGAGTGCGAGGCCACTGCTTTATAAGGGTCTACTGCCAGAAGTGATTTATTGAAAATCTCTCTAATGGCAATCCTGGGGTCTTCGCCTGCCATTGTCATTAGTGCCGTTTTCAGGGACCGGGCACAAACATCGGGATCACATAAGGCCCTTCGGGGACAACGGCTATACGGCGATCACCCTGTGTCTTCACACTCTCCGTGACAGCGGCCAGTGGTGATTCGATCACGGTGACTCCTGTAAGTGCCTGCTGGTCCTTCGCCAACCCCCCGGTGTAGAGAAAAATATGGCCCCTTTTCATGGCCTTGACCTGCATCTCCGTCTGCCATTCATCGATAGCCGCGTACTTTTTCTCGATAATCCCACGGAGAAACCTGTCAGGGCCTTCGTCTGTCAGGCACATTTGCGCCTCAGCATAGTCGGGCGATCCAATCCCCTCGGAACATTCAGAGACAATGATGAGGTCCCCGTCCGGCTCCAGTATGTCGAGAGCGCCCACCATTCCCTTGACTGTCTGGTAATAAGTCTTATCCAGAGGGTAACCCCCGGAACTGGTCACTATGGTCTTGAATCTTGTATTAAGGCGGACCTCCGCATAGGGTCGCACGAAAGAAACCGCTTCAAGGTGACTCTCTTCGATTTCGCCGAAATTGACAAAGGATAGCCGGCGGTCCTCATCAATGACCGTATTGACAGCCAGGCACCTTCCCAACATCTGCATTATCTCCATCTGGACAGCGTGCAGCGGATTGCCCTCTATAATACAGTTTGCGGCCCTGCGGTCCTCCAGGACCCGCGCACAGTGGAACGCGCGTATCGTTTTTTCATGTGCAATGCCCGGGACGACAACTTTTCTCCCGCCGGAGTAGCCGGCCATGAAATGGGGCTCTACCAGCCCGACTGCAATGCGAAGGCCGGCCTGGATAAAACGGCGGTCGAGCCTGGCCTCTATGCCGCCGGATGTAGTCCCTAAGTATTCGTGATCATCATCCTGCCGCGCAAAATGGTTCGCAACTGTAACGGCGCCGAGGACCCAGTCGCTTCCGACCAGTTCACGAAGCTCATCCCCGACATTCGGCCTATGTAGACCTGTCGCAACGAGAACGGTGATCGAACCGGGGGCCATCCCAGCCTCGATCAGCTCTTTTATAAGGTGAGGGAGAATAAGGCCGTTAGGTACAGGACGGGTGATATCGCATATGAGGATGCAACAACTGCGGCAGCCCTTCGCTTCTTCACGGAGCGTTTTGCAGTACAACGGATTCGAAAAGACAGCCTTGACAGCTCCTTCAGGGTCTGCGAGGACAGGCATGGTTTTCTTTTGGATCAGCGTAACGTCGATATCCCCCGGCAGGTCAATAGACAGTCCGGTTTTGCCGTACTTCATATTGATATTCATAGATCAGTATTACAAATTAGCGGCTTACTGTCAAGGACTCACTATGCGAGAGGGGTGTGTGTCATGGTTGTCGGTTTGTAATTTTATCATTCTGGATTGGCAGGAATTATGCTCATAAAGAAAAGAGCTTTTACATGACGCATTCGTCTAACTGTCATTCGAGCGGCGATCATTATTTCCTCAAGAGTGCCGTCTATGTCGAAAAGGATAAGTTTCATAGCTCACCTCTGTCGTAAGCTCTATATCGATTGGACTGTCATCAACAATGAGGATCATTCTCTTTAGCGCACTCCACTATAGAGATTTAGAGATTCATGTCAAACTGAAATAGACCGTCGCCCCTTTTCCCTCTATGCCCTCTGCCCAGACCTTTCCTCCATGACGGCCGATGATACGGTCGACAATGGCAAGGCCTATTCCGGTACCCTCAAACTCAGCCTCCGAATGAAGTCTGTGGAAGGGCAAAAACATCTTTCCCTCATATTTATGATCGAACCCGGCCCCGTTGTCCCTGACATAATAAATGATTTTACTATCCCGCTCGACAGTCCCGAATTCTATTCGGGCGTGCTCGGTCTTCTCGGTGAACTTCCACGCATTCCCGAGCAGGTTGGAAAGGAGGATCTCGATCAGTCCAGGGTCTGCAAAGACAGTAAGCCCTACCTTGATGTCTACCTCGACGATCCTGCCTGGATGGGCCTCACGCAGTTCAGCAATGATTGATGCTGCTATTGCGCTCACATTGACCTCTCTTCGCCGGATCTCCTGCCTTGATATCTTGGAAAGGTTTAAAAGATCGTCGACAAGACGACTCATCTTTTCTGTGCCATTATGGATGCGAGAAAGATATCGCTTCCCCTTCTGGTCCAGGTTGTCTGCAATGTCCTTCATCATGATTTCGGAGAACCCATAGATGGCCCGAAGCGGCCCGCGCAGGTCATGGGAAACAGAGTAGATAAATGATTCGAGCTCTTTATTAGCTGAAGTCAATTCGGACGTGCGCTCCTCTACCAGTTCTTCCAGACGCCTTTTATATGTCTCCAGTTCCTGTTCAGTCCGTTTCCGCTCCTCTATTTGGGCCAACAATTCTTCGTTGGTAACCGATAACTTCATAGTCCGTTCAAGAACCCGAACTTCCAACTCATCATTCAGCTTTTCCAGATCGATTCGCGTCTTGATAAGATCACGGTTCTGTAGATACGCGCTTTCATAAGTTGAAAGCAGGAGATCGAGCATGTGAGTGCGCTCAGCAGTTACATAATAGTCCTTACCCGAAAAAAACACTTTTACGCCTGGTTCGTTATCTGATTTTTTGCGAAATTCCTTATTTGCGATGATATGCTGGATGCGGGTAACCAGAAAATTCTCATCATAAGGCTTGGTGATGAAGTTGTCTGCCTCGGCCTCTAGCGCCTTGAGCACGTCCGTTGGGTCCGAGAGAGCGGTAACAATGATAACCGGTACATCTTTAAGGTCTGCGTCCGACCGGATTTTTTTGCAGAGTTCGTAACCGGACATCTCAGGCATCAGGATGTCGGTAACAACTATATCCGGTTTTTGTCTCTTCAGAAATTGAAGGGCGTCTTTCCCGTTGGCAACAGCCCAAACTTTAAAGCCGTTCTTTTCAAGGATATATCTCAAATGTTCCGCCTGCGTAGCACTGTCTTCGGCTATGAGAATTTCGATCTGTTTTGTCGACATTACATCTTTATTGTCCATTTAAACTCCTGTTTCATATTATACTTCCCGCCCTAGCAACCTTGCCAGTACTTCGGCTATTTTTTCAGGCGGCAGGACATAGTTTGCCGCCTCCAGCTTTACCGCTTCTCCCGGTATCCCAAAAACCGCCGAACTTTCCTGATCCTGGGCGAAAGTGACAGCGCCCTTTTCCCTCATCAGCTTCAACTCCAAGGCGCCATCCTTACCCATGCCGGTCAGCAGCACGCCAGCTGCATTTTTCCCGAAGACTTTTGCAACAGACCTGAAAAGATATGAAATCGACGGGCGGAGTCCATTTTCGGGGGCATCCCCTATGCAGGAGATTCTTCCGTTTGCATCAACTTTCATCTGGACCCCGTCAGGTGCAAAATAGACATGTCCCGGACGGATAATGCTTCCGTTGAAGGCAATATGAACAGGCAGCGCTGAGGTCTGCCCCAGCCATTCAACAAACCCCTGAATAAAACCCGGCGACATATGTTGAACAATCAATAAAGGCGCCAAAAAATGCTTCGGGAGGGTGGAAAGAATCTTTTGAATTACAGGTGGGCCGCCTGTTGATGCGCCCATGGCAACAACCCTGATATCAGCAGGCAGTATGGAAATGCTGTCAACAACTTCACCTGTCGCCGTGCCCTCTTGGGACGTGGTCCGAGCCCAACGCCTGACCACCCTGATCTCTGACATCAGCTTCACCGTTGTGATCAATTCTTTGGCATTCGCCGCATAGTCCGGATGACCGATTCCATGCGGTTTTTGCAGCACTGCAAGAGCGCCAGCTTCAATAGCGCGGAAGGACATCTCCAATTCACTCATATCTGTCCTGCCGGTTACAATAATTATGGGAACAGGATCGGTTTCCATAATGGTCCGCGTGGCGTCAAAACCGTCAATGCCCGGCATGTTGATGTCCATAGTGACAATATCGGGTTTGTTTCTCTTTATCGACTTTATTGCTTCCGCTCCGTTATTGACAACACCCATTACGTGGATCCCCGGATCGGAGTTCAGAATGTGCGATATTAATTCACTTGCCACAGAGGAATCTTCCACAACAAGGACCCGGATGCTCATCCCTATATAAACCTCCTGATCACTTCCAGCAGGTTGCTCTGGTCAAAGCTGCTCTTCACAATGTAAGCATTTGCGCCGACATCTATCCCGTGTTCCCTGTCTTCGCGCGATTCGAGAGCCGTCACAAGCACCACAGGCAATTCCGAAAGCTTTTTGTCAGCCCTTATTTTTGCGGTAAGGTCAAAGCCGTCCATCCTGGGCATTTCTATATCCGAGACCACAAGATCGAACTCCCCGGCCTTCAATGCAGTAAACGCATCGATACCGTCGACGGCTGTCCTGACATAATAGCCACTGGCTTCAAGAATATTCTTCAAAAGGGTCCGGGCAGTGATTGAATCCTCAACGACAAGGACAGCTCTCCTCTTCTCCGATACTTCGGCAACCGGTCCGGCAAAAACCGGAGCAGCCTTGACGGCAGACTGCATAAGATCGGATACATTAAGGACAGGCACGATTTCCCCACTGCTGAGAATAGTGGCTCCCGATATATTTCTTACCCTGGCAAGCTGCTTGCCGAGGGGTTTCACCAATACCTCCTGTTCGTGCAGGACCTCGTCCGTCACAAAAGCCATCCTCTTCTCCGCCGAGCCCAGCACCACTACCAGCACAAAGGGGCCGCCGGTTTGTGACGGCCCGCCTTGAAGTTCCAGCACGTTCCCTAACCTTACCAATGCGACCGGCTGCCCGTCGAAGGAGACGGTTTCGCGATTCTCGATAGTCCGGATTTCCTCCTTTTTGACACGCTCCACTCTCTGGACGTTCGTGGAAGGAAGGACAAAGAGATGTTCAGCCACCCTGACAAGGACCCCGCGAAATGTAGCAAGCGTGAGAGGGACGAGCATCTTGATCGTTGTGCCGATATCCTGCTGAGAATCAATTTCAATAGTGCCGTTCAGTTTCTCGACTTTTTCCCTGACTATGGCCAGTCCAAGTCCCCTGCCCGAAATGTCAGTTATGATACGACTCGTAGTGATCCCCGACCTAAAGGCCAGAAGGAGCGCCTCGCGATCACTCAGCCTGTCTGCTTCTTCCTGAGAGATAAAGCCGTTCCTTACAGCGGCAGATTTCACTCTTGAAGCATCTATCCCGGATCCATCGTCGGAAATCGCGACCTCAATATTATTGTCCCTCGAAGAAATGGTAATTCCAATATTGCCGCGCGGAGTCTTTTCCTTTTCCTTACGGTAATGGGGGGCTTCAATGCCGTGGTCTATGCAGTTTCTGATCAGGTGTGTAAGGGGGTCCTTGATCTCCTCCATTACCCTGCGGTCTATCTCGATCTCTTCGCCCCGGACAGCCAATTCCACTTCCTTTCCGGCCTCGCGTGAAAGATTACGCACCACGCCGGGCAGAACATCCAGGATAGACGAGAACGGGAGCATCATCGTCCGTTTCATGTCATCAAGCATGGTATCAACCATGGCGCCTAAAGACCGGTGATCGAGTTCAGCCGCTTTCACGATTTTTGTTAATGTGCCTTCGAATGCTTTCATAAATGACTCATTATCATCTTTGTCCCGTCTTCTGTCCCTCCCCATCGGACGGTTTTTCCCTCTGGTATTTTTCCACAGGTCAAATATTTTTTTTAATCCCCTGAGATCAGCCGCACGCTGGCCTGCCGCAAATTTGCCCGAAAGCATTTCTTCAGCATGCAAAAGGAGAGTATCAAGCTTTGCTGCAGAGATTCTTATGGTCTCAGCCCGCGCCGCAGCAGGTGCAGGAGATGGCTGAATTTCAGGGCGAATAGAGGATAACGTTTCCTTGTGTTCGATACCGGGTCCCCGGCCAGTGGCGCCTGGCCCTTCGTCTTCAGCCCCCGTTGTTTGCAAGTGGCATATACTCTGGAGTTCGCGGATCAATTCCCTGATCTCTGACTCTGCCGGAGCTGAAAATTCCTTTCCCGGAACAAGCTTGCCTGTAAAGTCCACTGCCTTATGAAGAAGATCCAGCGCGCGGGAAGAGGGGACAATTTCTTTCCGCTTCATCGCGGAAAAGACATCCTCCATCGACTGGCAGACCGCTACTATACGATTCAGATCAACAGAACGGGCCGCACCCTTAAGGCTGTGGGATTCGCGGTATACTGTCTCGATAATCTCCGCCTGTTTCCCTCCTTCGCCTTTCTCAATTTCAATAAGGCCGGAAGTGATTACGCTGAGATGTTCCTGTGCCTCGATCTTAAATGTCGAAAGAAGCCTTTTCAGAAACTCCTCATCCCTCTTGTCCATGCCGACTCCTTAAGTCAGACCTTATATTTAGAAACGATCTCTTTCAGCTTCTGTCCGAGCTCATTCAGATCTGTAGCCGCCTTTTCCGCCTGTTTGGTCCCGGACATATTCTGCTGGGCCGCCTGTTTGATGTTCTCCATCGCCATTGCGATTTGGTCCATGCCGGCAAACTGCTGCTGGCTGGACGCCGCAATCTGGGTAGCTGACTGTGCCGCTTCCGTCATGCTTGCAGCCAGCCTCCTGATCGACTCCCCTGATTCAGTGGCCTGTTTTACGCCCGCATCCACCGCTTTGCTTACCTGTTCGGCTGCCAGGACCGAGGCGCCGGACGCCTTCTGAATATCTCTGAGGATGACCCGCACCTGCTCGGTCGCCTGCTTCGACTGGTCTGCAAGACTCTTGATCTCCTGTGCAACGACTGTAAAGCCTTTGCCGTGCTCGCCGGCCTTCGACGCCTCGACAGCGGCATTCACTGCTAACAGATTAGACTGCTGTGTCAGATCGCTGACAGAAACCATAATCTCTCCTATGGCCTGGGTCTGCTCACTCAGTTTCACAATGCTCTCTGCTACCGATTCCATCAATTTCCTTATATTATTGGTCTCCTCAACAGTCCTGGCAACTGCGTCACTGCCCTGCTGCGCAACCAAGGCCGATTTCTGCGCGTTCTCTGAAACACTTCTCGATTTTTCGACTGTAAGCTGAGAGGTCTGTTTGACCTCCTCCACGGTCACCGTAGTTTCGCTCACAGATGTGGTTGTTTCCGCCATGCCTGCAGCGGCCTGTGTTGCGGAGGCAAGTATCTCACTCGTAGATGACGCAAGAACATTTACTCCATCACGAATCTCCCGGTTGACGTTGCGCAGGTTCTCTATCATATCTGCAAATGCAACTCCAAGAAGATCTTTGTCGGACATCGGTTTAACCGTTACAGTCAGATCTCCGCCAGCAATTTGCCTGGATACCGAGGAAATTTCCCGCAGATAACTTGTCATAGAGGAAAATGCCTTTGACAGTATGCCGACTTCGTCCTGTCTTCCATTGGAATGCACAACTACGTTCAGGTCTCCGGAGGCGATCGTTTCAGCGGCATTGGTGATTTCTTTCAGCGGTTTAGCAATTATACTGCTCAGGAACAAAACAATCCCTGTACTCACCAGGAGTATAAGCATTCCTATAATAACAAACGTGTATGATATCGCCTCTGCATTTTTCTCTGCTTGTGCTACGCGCGCCTTGGCACGGGAAACCGCCTGATTCGCGAGTTCAAGCAACATCGACCTTATTTTATTGTATCTTTCGTCCTGGATCGTGGCGCCCAGCTCTTGCGCCTTCGCAATCTGGCCATCGTAAATCAAGGCGATCTCCTCAGCCCTTGTCTTTCTGTAGTCCTTGATGAGAACGACAATCTCTTCGAAATTTCTGAGCTCCTGGGGCTGTCCCTTTAAGGACTCGGTGACGTTTTTTATTCCTTCATCAACGGACCTCACCTGTTCCCCGATATTCTCCTCCAACGCCCGCTGCTTTGCTTTGTCCTTGGTAATCATCATTTCAAGCACCAAGGAACGGGCACGATTTACATCCGCCCTTATCTGGACGACCGCAGTGGCAACCGCGAAATCGTTCTGAAACAGTTCGACCTGCGACCGCCGGAGATTCGAGATGCCGTTATAAGCCGTAACAACAACTACTAACAGAAAGAAAACCATTACGCCAAAACCCAGAAACAATTTTGTCCGCGTAGAGAAATTAAGAAACCATTTCATGCAGAATCCTCCTTTTAATTGACCTTTATAATTTCATATTTCTTCGAACACGACAATGTTCCCGTCCTCAAGAAGTCTCTTTGCGTCCAGAATAACTATCTGTTCACGCGTGATACCCCTCAGATATTCCTCACGGATGCCCGTGAGCGTGGGCGGCGGAGTCCGGATCTCACCAGGGACAACGTTCCGCACTCCGAGTATCTCATCGGCAAGTATGCCGAACTCCATAGTATCGTTATGTATAATGATGACCTTGTTAAGGTCACTAATACCTTTGTCAGGCATATCGAAGAATTTTTTTATATCGATTACAGACACAATCTGTCCGCGCACGTTTATCAGTCCGAGAACAAACGACGGCGCGCCCGGAAGAGGCGTATAGTCTCTTATCGGATAAACCTCGCGAATATAACGTGACTCGAGGCCGTAATATTCGTTTGCCAGAAGAAACTCCACAATTTCGAAAGAATCTTTCTCCTTTGTCTCTTCAGTCTCCCGGGCCAGGACCTCGGCTCTCGCCCCCAAAATACGTTCCCTGTCACCGCGGCCAGGTGACTGTCCCTTCTCTATCTCAGCGCTGATCGCCTCAAGCCGCAGGCGGACCGCGTTCCAGTCTATTTTCCCGCCGCTCATTAGATCACCACCCTGCCGGAATCAAAAACATAAAAAAACAATCTCGCGCAAAGCCGCAAAGAACGCAAAGCAAATCAACTGTTGGGGAGGGATCTTTCTTGATAAGTTTTTGTTTTTCTTTGCGACCTTTGTGCCTTTGCGTGACAATTGGCTGTGCTTTCATTTTTTATCCTTATCTTTATGAAACTTTTGGCATTGCCCCAGCCGGTCTCATTGTCTGAATTATTTCGATCAATCTCCCTGCGCTGATACCTTCGGATTCAGGCAGGATGTCATCTTGACCATACGATTTCAAAATGGAGCAGGCGTTTTCGAAGTGTCTCCCCGCTTCCTTGTACCTTCCCTGCCGGTGCATGAGATGCCCAAGGGCAAAATGTGCAATAACAAAGTCCTGGTCTATGTAGATCGCCCGCTTGAAAGATGCAGCCGCTTCGGCTGACCTGCCGCTTTCCTGGAGGACAGTCGCATACAGATAGTGCAGGGACGGGTTCAACTTGTCTGCGCCTATGGCCTTTTCACACAACTCCAGCGCATCCGAGAGCCTGCCCCGGTCCGCTGCCGACCTTGCCTGTAACACCATTGAAGCCTCAGCATTATCCTCTTGCGGCAACAGCGGCAAGTTCTCGCCGGACAACGCGGTTTCACCGGGTCCCTTGCACAGAGACAATTCTTCATACGGAGAGCCGGCACGTTCTTCTTTTGCAGGCGCGATATCATGTAATAGCTGAGATATCGCATCGCCCCATTTCGGGGTTGGAGTTTCGATTACTGTTCCGGCTAACGGCGTTTTAACATCTTCATGCTTGGCTTTTTTATACAGAGTCGCCCCCGGGAATTTAACGACTTTGAACAGTGATGACGCAGCATGAAAATGCTCGACAGGACTTATGACAAGCCATCCGTTATCCGTGAGACACCGGTTAAGGTGGCGGACAACTTCCTTCGTCCGCTTCCGGGAGAAATACATCAGCACATTACGGCAAAAGATGATGTCCATTGCGCTCGTATTATTGATAAGCGCGGGATAGGGGTCGTCCACCAGGTTATGATAGGCAAATGAGACCATTTCCCTTATACGAGGGAGGACCTCAAATCCGTCTTTTGTCTTTGTGAAATACCTTTCTTTCACCCACAATGGCGCGCTGCGAAAAGACCATTCACGATAGACCCCTTCCGCGGCACTCTTCAGGAAATGAGGGTTTATGTCTGTTGCCAGAATCGTAATGCTCCAATCCTTTATATCCGGAATAATATTGTCGAGCAGCATCGCTATCGAATAAGCTTCTTCGCCGGTCGCGCAGCCGGCGCTCCAAAACCTCAGACGTTGTTCTTTTCCTCGACGTGACTGGATCAACCCCGGGAGGACGTGTTCACGGAGGGCCTCGAAACTCCCCTTGTCCCTGTAAAAATATGTTTCCCCCACTGTAAGGTGGCTAGCCAGCATTTCGATCTGGCTATGGGACAACGGAGTCGATAGCAGCCAAGCCAGGTACGAGCAAGCATCCTTATATCCGAATTCCTTTGCAGCAGAGAAGAGACCCCTTTCGAGGTCCCGAAAACGTTCTTTTGGGAAGTGCAAGCCCATCCTTTCTTCAACAAACTTGCTGAAATCGGAAAGAAGGGAATGTGACAAGGTGCAGCTGTTAGTCATGCCAGCCCACCTCTGGCATCGTGCTGCCGGGAGGCAGCAGTCGATCAATGACAGCCTTTTCCTCGAGTGACAGAAATCTGTCCAGGTCGTAAATATAAACAATCCCTCCTGAACTCCAAAAGGTCTGTGACTTTTCCCGGACCCCGGCCTTGAGTTTAACCACCCCTTCCAGATATTCTATGCCGGGGAAAAGCTCTTCAGATGTAACAACATCTTCCTCTCTATACTCGTGCACACCCTCGGTGTTGTCCACAAGAAGTCCGACAATCCGGCCCGAGGTATGGGCAATAATTATCTGATCACTCAGGGCCATTTCGGGCGAGGGAAGGCGGAACAGTTTGCGGACATCCAGAACAGGAATGGCCCTCCCGTGGACGTTTATCAGGCCCAGCACAACTTCGGGAGCCTTCGGCAAAGGATGGATTTCGACGACACGAACGATCCTCTCAATCACTGAAAGAGGCAGCGCGCAGAGTTGTTGGGAAAGGGTGAAGATAAGAATATCTTTTTCCATCGGGTATATCATTATACTATTGTTTCAGATCGTCTCCTTCTCTTGGCACTGCCAGCGCTAATTCGGCAGCCGGAGCATAAGGCTCTTGTGCGCCGGTGAAAGGTGTTGTATGAAAACGACGGCGAAATCGAAATCCTTCGGCAGCGCCTCAATAAAGCAGTCAAGGGAGTGAAGGCCGCCTGCCGATGCTCCTATCCCGACAATAGGGAAAGGGGTATCAGGATTATTGTTTCCCATAGTATTATCAGTTTTCATCCGTCCTCCGGTAACTGATTTCTACTGCAGTCAACCACTCTTAACTATTCCCCCTCTGTGAGGCAGGAGCGGGTGGGCTGGATTTATCAGATTTATTAAACCCAACTGGAAATAATAACATGAAAAGTATAAATCCATAAAGCTTGCCGAGTTCGGCATCGGAATTGGCAATCTTCAGAGTATAACTCAAATCCTGCTTGAACCATTTTGCCTCGATAGTCTCGCATGACTTACGCGCTCCGCTCCTTGCGGTTGCTTATGAAGAGCTTGCAACTGGCTAATCACTGTACTATAATAAAACGGATTATTTTAATGCAGCTTATTCTTTTTGTATTTTTTGATTGCGGGTCGGACTGGAAATGATTCTTGGCGAGGTTATAAAACAAACGGCAGAATATAGAGATACTGAGAATATCTTGTCCCATGTTTTCCTCTATGTCGGTCGAGCGTCAGCCAAACGCCTCACGTCTAGGCTCTGCATAACGAAGAGACTGCACGCAATGAAGGAGCCTTTCAGATGAAATCGCCTCTCAGTATACTGCACCTTGAAGATTCTCACCCCGATGCCGAACTCATCAAAGCGGCCCTTGATAGGGAAGGAATTGTCTGTAACGCGGTCAGAGTAGAAACAAGAGGAGCTTTTATGGCAGCTATTGATCGTGGCGGCTTCGATATAATCTTTGCCGACTATTCGTTGCCGGATTTTGACGGGCTTTCTGCGCTTGCTATCGCAAAAGAAAGAAGTCCCAGCATACCGTTTATTTTCATTTCCGGGGTGATGGGCGAAGAACTGGCCATCGAAACTCTCAAGAGCGGAGCCACGGATTATATTCTGAAAGAAAGGATATCAAGGCTTGCGCCTTCGGTACGCAGGGCTTTGGAAGAGGCAACAGAGAAGATGGGACGCAGGAAGGCGGATAAAGAACTTGAGAGATCTCATGAGCAATTACGAAAACTTGCCGCACATCTACAGTCTATAAGGGAAGAAGAAAGAACCAATATAGCCCGTGAAATGCACGACGAACTGGGGCAGGCGCTGACCGCATTAAAGATGGATTTGTTCGCAATGAAAAAAAAGCTTGCAACCAATCAGGGGATTGAAACACTTCCGGAGCTGGTAGAAGCG
>Ga0181533_1002724_pt1 | contig 20246 bp, 21 predicted proteins | sample PEATcosm2014_Bin_45_FD_119772 | JGI IMG/M metagenome (GOLD analysis project Ga0181533, IMG submission 119772) | Peatland microbial communities from MTU Mesocosm Facility, Houghton, MI, USA - PEATcosm2014_Bin11_60_metaG | ecosystem: Environmental > Terrestrial > Soil > Wetlands > Peat | place...
CATGATTCTCACCGACGCTGAAGTGTTATCGTCAAAGTCGGCATTGCATTTCTGGGAATGGGTTGGATACATCTCAACAGGACTTGTAACGCTTGGCTGTCTCGGAGAATTCACAACTGAGTTAACTTCGTCTCCAGCGACAATGCCTTCGAGGTCGTGTTCGCACGCCAACTGGAACAATCCCTCGCCGTCCGCTTCCACATGATCGCAGTAGAGCAATCGCTCAGCCCGTTGCGGCACGACCGACCGGAGCCGGAGTTTGCGCTCGATCAGCGGCAGGTCACGCAAGTCTTCTCCCTCGTACCAGAGCAGGTCGAAAGCGTAGAACCGAGGTTCGCCACGCCGGAATAGCAAGTCTCGGAACTGCATTTTGCCGTGGCGGTCGAGGCACACGATTTCGCCGTCGAGGATTGCTGATCGGGCACGGAGTTACGGCTAGGCAGTCCGTGATAGCTCGCCGCTCGTTCCTGCCGTTATGTCGTGTTTTGGAGAAGAAACGGAAAGAGAAAAGTCAATGATGTATCTGACGGGGCTTGAACGTCGGTGGCGCGAGCGATGAACCATCTTTGGACGAATACTGAAATCACGGACGGGCGCGTAGGTAGATCGCGCCCATCCGCTATACGAGTCGAAAGCGCTCGTCCTTTAGACTTCAGGCCAGCGCATCGTGATCAGTTTGCTCCCGAATCATTCTGAATCTGCTGCAAGCGGTCTATCTTTTGTTGGGGCTCCCTCTTATCCTGATCACTCACCGTCGTCGCATTTCGGTTGTTATCGGGATCCGTGTTGGTGGACATGCTTGTGCTCGATGCAGTGCCCTGACTCTGCTGAGTGGACATGTTGCTGTTATCCGGCGAGGCGGGTGTCGAAGTAGTCCGGTCGGTAGATTGCGTCGTGTTCTGATCCGAACCGGTTGTGCTTTGGGTTTGTGCCTGCACACTCAAGGTGAAGGCGAGTGCCAGCATTGTAACCAGCGCGAGAACTCTAAACGTTTTCATTGATGTAACCTCCTACTGATGTAACTTCCTTCTACCTATTTATTCAAACTTATATCTTCCAAGTTCACATTCGCCGAAATCATCTACGGCTCTTCGAAAGTCAACCACATGACGCCGTCTTGAAGCACTTGTTTGCTTTGTCTCAAGTTCGACCGTCACAGGTATCTGATGCACCACTCCACGCGACGGTTCAGGAAAATGAAATGTCACATCGATGAAAAATTATTTTCACCGCTATTAATCATTGTTTGTCGCGGTCGTACGTTCCTGTATTGTCCGCGTTTGTAAACAACTTGTAAGACATCTCGCGTTGCGCAAAGAAAGTATAATAATAAAGACTACGATCAGCCTTTCCGGAGACTTCTCGCAACGAAGTCTTAATCGATACATTGCGCACTGTCATGATGTTATCTACTTCTACTTACGTAGAATCAGAGCAGAATCAGGGAGAATCAGTTCTGAACCTCACAAGGAGGATGAATGGCAGCAAAGATGACAAAGACGCCGTTGGTTAATTTGATGCCGAAAAGCACGAGGTCACCAACAAGCAGGCTGCGGCATTTGTGGAAATGCTGGCTGGCGTGGCGGTGGCAGAGGCCAAGAAGAATGGCGTGTTCGTGGTGCCCGAACTAAGTCGCCTGAAGAAAGTGCAGCGCAAAGCTCGCATGGGTCGCAATCCGCAGACGGGTGCAGAGATCAATAAAAGATTAAGGCAAAGACCGTAGCAAAATTCTATGTGGCAAAATTGGTAAAAGACGCATCGCCCCACCGAAGAAGTAGTCGGCGAGATTTTTGTTTTCCAAACTGGCAGCAACGCTGGCCTTTTCACATTTTTGGCTCTTCACCTTCCGGTACAATCAGAGAGTGACAATCAGTAAACGTCAAAATCCCCAAGTGCCGAACCAGCAAACCGCCCTGCATGCCATCGAGGAAGCCCTCACACTGCTGCATTTCGTACAAACGCTGGAGGGCCCAGAAAAGGACAGTGTTGAACACTTGTTGGAGGCGACAATGGGCAGCCTGCGAGAACGGTGTCCCCAAAAGCCTCGTCGCGGCATTGAGAACCAAGCAGATGCGGAGGTCGTTCCCCTGCAAAGCGCAGTCTTGTGTGTTGACTGCGAGTCCGTCAGCAACAGTCGATTTGATAAATGCCCCGTCTGCGGTAACCACTCACTCTTCAGTATTGCCCGGATGTTAGGCGGTACTCTGCTACCTGAGAAGGTTGATTGCGCCAAAAAAGACGACAATATCCTGCTATTCGACTTGGAAATCACAATTCACTTGAAACAGATGGAGCCCAAAGATTTGAACGCTGTTGTCGAAGGCATTACCAGTCTAATTGAGCCGAGGCTCGGGCGAGGACGAGCATTCTTCCACATCAAGGTGGAGCCTGTCGTCGATCGCCATACTACGGATGAGGCGATAGCCGCATAGGTGAGCGTACGAGCCACTCCGGGCGATAGGTCAGGCAAACCCGTGGATTCCCGTAACCCCGATGCATCAGCCCGTAGGCAGAGCTTAGAAGATAGGTTCCATAACCCCGCCTCGGTGCGGCGTGGAATATTGTACTACTGTGGATTTGGGTCTTGCCGCTTTTGAACGATCTCGCCATCGAGCAGGATGCCATTCTGATGTGCACGGTTGGGGCTTCAGTGTTTGGGGCGTGTGCCGATTCGGGCGACCTCAGGACAATCGAAACTGAACCGTGGACGAGCAGAAGTCACAGGTGGCCTGTTGAATACCGGAGGCAAGCGGCGTCCGAACAGAAAACGTCCGCAAGCAGTGCGTGCAGGTTACGGCGATGTACTTACTTTCTCCGTGCGGAATCCAGACTGGCGTATTCCGCTTCTCCACGGAAGGGCGGATTGGGTCTGTCCTCACCAAGTCGGCGATTCGTTCAAAGAGTTGATCTGGCTCGTACTGGGATTTCTCAAAGAAGGCATCGGCCAAAACGCTGTTGGGGACATCGACGCCACTGAATTCTCCGCTGATCACAATGACGGGTAGATGCGGGAACCGTTGCCGAACTACGGAAAGAAATTCAAACCCGTTCATGTTCGGCATCTGCAAGTCAGAAATAATGAGATCAGGCAGTGATTCTTTGAGGGCGACAAGTCCAGCGAATCCATCTTTGGCGCAGTGGACTTCGTAGCCCTGCGGTTCCAAGGTCGCCCAACTACGCCTATTGCGGAACCGATCCAGCATCCAACTTGCCGCTCGTAATCTTAGGCGTACGTAATGTGGCCAAGGCAGTGTCCCTGTTGGACACAATCACTGGAAAGAAGGCCATTGAAGCAGCGTAAGAATGGCTGCGTTATGACTGGGTGGGTCACGTCTGGAAGGTAGACTGCGGGTGTACTTACCCCAAACGTGCGCCCACATCCGGGGCTCGAATCGCGGTATAATGCGCTCCACAATCACGCTCGGAGGTGGATGCGTATGCCTATTTACGAGTACCTGTGCAAGGATTGCCGCAACTTATTCGAAAAGATTCTGACATTAGCAGAATACGACAGAGAGCCCATCGCCTGCCCGAAGTGCAGCAGCAAGAATGTGGAACAGGAACTCACGGCTTTCTATGCCGTCACTTCGAAGAAAAGCGCGTGAGATCACACTTGAGACTGAATCTGAATATAGCTGAAGGGTTCGTGGCCAATTCAAATCGGGGTTATGAGGTGAGAGGGTAGCTATGCCTCCAAATGTTTTCAAGCTTCGTGTGACGGCTCCTGTGACGCTTGAATGCGAGTTCTGGGTCGAAAACGACGTCTGGATTGGAACGACAGCGCAGCTAGCGATCACGGTGCATGCCGGAAGCTTTGAAAACGCCAAACGCAAGATGGAAGCTGCATTGGCTGAGCACCTCGAATCCTTGCTTCGGCGCAAGGCCGAACCAGAGCGGAAGACTGCGTGAAGATTGCAGCGTAGCCAATCCACCGCTGTCCACAGCCTGACCACGGCTCGTCGGCTGATCCGGCACAGGTAAAGCCAGCTTTGTAACTACATCTTAAAATCACGTTGCCGAGCAACCCGGAACAGCCCCATGAGCAAAATTCACGACGCCAGTTTCGCGGTTGTTTTCTCCCGATTCGCTTCAGGCAATTCTATCGGCAGGAAAACAGAGAAGCAGGTACCACTGCGGCCAAAGCGTGTGGTGCTACGCAAGCAAATCTCGCCTTGGTGCTTTCGCACGATTCCTTGGCTTACCCATAGCCCCAATCCCGTTCCTTCTTCGCCTTTGGTCGTGAAGAACGGCTGAAACAGCTTTGAGCGCTGTTCAGATGAAATACCGTGACCGTTATCAGCGATGACCACACGAACTCCCTGAACTTCTTCTTTCTGCCACTGCCTCGATGGAAAGATGTGGATTCTCAGCGTGCCCCTATCTGGAGTTGCTTCAATTGCATTTGAGACCAGATTCAAGAAGACCTGCCTCAACTCACCCGGAAACCCCATCACAGCGACGTTCCCTTCAATGCGTTTGCTGACCTGCAACCGCTTCCTGTCGATCATTCTGGCGTCCAAAGTCAGCACGCTGTCCAGCACTTGCGAAAGGTTCACTTGCACAGGCGAACTCGAATCGCGGTAAAACGACAGCGTATTTGCGACGATGTGCTGCATGCGTTCAACCTCTCTCTGGAGAAGCTGCACGCACTCGCGCCCATGCTCGTCCAACTTTGAGTCCTGCAACAGTAGATACACAAGGTTGTTGACGGCGTCGAGGGGATTATTGATTTCGTGGGCTAAGGTTCCAGACATCCGTCCAACAGCAGCAAGCTTCTCGCTCGTCCGAAGCGATTCTTCGGCTTGCTTCATGGCAGTGATGTCCTCAACAGTTACGACCGCCATTGTCACATTACCACTGCTGTCGCGTACGGGAGTGGCGTTGACACTGACAATTACCTCTGTTCCCGTGTCGATTCGGCGTACCCGCTGCTGCTGTTGTACGACTGTTTCCCCACGAAGGGCTCGGGAAAATGGCCAGTCTTCCGGAGGAAGTAATCTGCCATTCAGGTCGTAGCGTTGGAGCAGCGGTGATATGGCATCTGGCGAACCTCCGGGATCAAAGCCATGGATACGGAAGTACGCTGGATTAGTCAGCAGTCGCTTCCCGTCGATGCCGATGACGTACATTCCCTCCGACATGCTGTCGATGTTAGCCCGGAATTGTGCCAGCGTCTTTTCCGCTAGTTCCTTTGCGGCAACCGCCTCGGAGTGAAGATTTTTACGGGCAAGGTCTGCCAACCAGCAAATGGACGCAAAGGTCAGCACAAAGAAAAAGGTGCGCAGCAGATTCGCAACGTCGGTGCTGAAAGCATTGTAGGGTGCGAGAAAGAAGAAGTTTGCGCTGACCGAAGCCAACACCGTGGCCAGCAGACCGGGCTTGAGACCGCCAATCCATACGGCAATAATGACGGCAGGATAGAAAAACAGAAACGGCGTTGTGTAACTGAATGGACGCAGGTAGAGACCGAGCAGGGTTGCCAGCCCAACCGCGATAACAGCGACCCCGTATCGAATCAGGCGTGATCCGGCACTGAGACCAGTGACCTTGGGGTATGGGGAATGCCCGAAGGAACGAATGGACATGCCGCCTCACAAAACGAACTGGAGGAATTCTGACATCCTGCAACTGCCGTTCGGCTGGCAGAGCAGTTTTTGGCAACTTCTGTGCGATGAAGCGCACCCCAGCACCGCAGAATTGTATTCTTCTGGAACGAGCGATGCAACATTTCGGCTCACGCTCATCGGAGCGGATTTTGAGTGCGTTCTGGTCAATTGACTGTAGGCAATGGGCCAGCACGGATTTTCGAAATCGGGGCAAAAAAGCCAATAAAGTCGAGGCTGCGGAACGAGGCTTTTTGAACCACCCGGTTCGCAAGGTGGTTTGCATTGCTGGGGCTGCCGATCGGGGCGATGAATGGGATGCTGGCGACGGCGACCTGATCGCCATTTCACCAGCAAATGCCGAGGGGTTCCGTTTTCAGCTTGGGTGTGAGAAGCCCTGTTTTCGACAGCGCAAGTCTGTGATTAATTCGGCGATGTTAACAACAGCCACAGGGCTTGCCGCGAATTGCCTCACGCGCCTCGAACAAAATCAACGGAGTAATCACCAAAGCCGCAACGGGGTCTGCCCATGTAATGTGCCAAATTGCATGGACTGCAAGACCGATGAGAGCGATGACGGAAAGATAGGCGCATAAAGCGGACTCGGCTGCATCGGCTCTCAATGCAGCACTTCCGGTGAGTGCTGACAAACGCCGTTTCTCCTTGGCGAGCCACGGCATGAGAAACGCTGCTACGACCAAGACCGCCATACCCAAGTAGCTGGTCTGTGGTTCGCTGTACCCAAGCAAGGACATCGTCGAAGCGAAAACAACATACGCCGCCAACGCAAACAGCAACCCACCGGCAATCCGAGCCGCACGCCGCTCTGCGCCTTCTGATGCATTGGTGCGGAACCGCCACAGCACAACCACCGCTGACAATAGTTCGACAGCGCTATCCCCGCCAAAAGCAGCCAAAGCGGGACTGCGGGCCGTCCATGCTGCCCACAACGATAAGGCAGCTTCGACGCTCATCCAAGCGATGGTGATTGTTTGAACCCGCTGGATTCTCCGTATGGCAGCTTGGTTTGAGGTTTGAATCATCGAAAACACAGAAGACAATTATGCCAGACCGAGCCGTTGTTGATTGCTGGTGAGAAGTTCGCGTTTTTCGATTGTTTTTCGCCGCAATTCCCGCGAGCGAGTTTTTCAACAGCTACGCCTGTTATCGACAATTACCGGCATTCAAAAGTTCTTTCGGGTAGAGTGTTGGCGTAAATATCCTGCAACCACGTTTATCGCATAAAGGCCTGCGCGCTGAAGGCAGGCGTTTACGCTGAGCCGCTGGAGTCCACGCCGTACGAATCCAGCACGTCTCGCAGGGTTACGATGCCTTCCAGCTTATGGATGTCTGCCCGGTTGACCACTGGCAAAACGTCAACATGGGCATTACTCATACGTTCCAGCGCCTGATGTAAGGCATGGTCTTTGTGGACATGCGGAAATTCTAGCGTTTCGAAAAGATCGATCAGCTTCCGTTCTGCTCTGCCGTCGTCAAGAGCGCTTTCCAGTGTCGCTCGACTTAAGACACCAACAATGCTTTCTTCGTCCACCACCGGCCATGCGCTAAATTGCTTCGAGCGCATCTGTTCAACCGCCTCATGGACGCTCATTTGTGCCGGCAGGGTCTCCGCGTCGTTAGGGCAGATCAAGCCTCCGGTGATGGGTGAGGTTGCCTGCGCGATTTGATTGGCATAGGCAAGGTGAAACTGACCGCGATGCCAGAGGCGGGGGGACCGCAGTGTGAGCTCCCAGCCCTGAATCAAGGCTCCCTCCCACGTGATCGGCCAGAAGAGATTTGATTCTCCGATATTGTTATGATCCAGCCAATTCTTCGCCCGTGTTTGGTAAGTATCGGCGTCAAGAGCCCAGCCGCGGAAAGGAATCGTGACGCCAAACTGGTGTACTTCATCGCGCTCGCCGCGCAGCGGAGCAAAAGTGAAATTCTGGCTGTTCGCTAAACCGAGCAGTGGGCCGGTGGCCGTCGCCAGTGGCGGAGCTTGGTAGTAGTCGCCGTAGAAGGCGCGAAAAACCCAGTTCAGATGCGGAATTTTCACGGCCACGCCAAAGCGGGGGTCCGTCGCGTTCTCTACAATGTCCGCCGTAAAATGTGTTTGGCGAAGGCCGGCGATTAAGGTCAACCACGAGGTCACTTTGAACTTGTCGCTGATGAATACGCTCGCCAGCCCTCCAGTTACAGCAACCGAAGAGGCGGGAAAGTTTTGACCGCCGTCCGTGAATTGGTTATCGAAGAAGTTGTACTGGTGCTGAGCAAATCCGTACACTCCGACCTGAACGTCGTTTCTCCAGACGGTTTTGCCAAGGGTCGCCTGCAAGCCCCCGTAATTGGCAATCTGATTCATGGTTGAGATGACGGGATAATCGTTCGCGCCGCCTTGGTAGTTGGCGCTGTTGTAGTGATAAAAGGGAGAAACCGTAAGCAGCGTAGTTGGATCGAAGGTGTGGATCCATGAGAAGACGACGTAGCCATCGCGCTCATGCTCGCCATCACGAAGGCCGTAACTGGGGGACTCTCCCGCCGTCACCAACTGCTGATTTCCAATTGAGTTGGGATTAGGGTCGTAGGGAATCTGGTAATAATCCTGCCGCAACGAGGTGACCAGCCGAAACTGGTTCTTGGGATTGGGGTTGAATATGAAGGACGCAAATCCTCCATAGCCGTTCTCCGCATCGTGAAATATTTGCCCAATCGGGGTCTGAAGTCCGTAATTGCTCCGATTTCCGTTTAAGCTCGCGAAATAGGCGAAGCGCTCGGTATGACTTCCGAAATTGAGCTGATCGTTGGTTTGATACCAGTTCCCGAAACTGGTGACGAGTTCCGCCTCATTGTTCCGCTCGAAGCCGGTTCGCGGCACCACGTTGAAGATTCCGTACGTACGGTCTCCGTAAGCGGCGTCGTAGCTGCCTCTTTGAACCTCGAGATAATCAATGTCCTTTGGGTCAATCACCGGGCCCAGATTGGCGGCGATATTTGTGTTGGGTATGGGGACGCCGTCAATCAGCCAGTCAACCTGGTGGCCTCCTAACATATGCAACATGTCATGGGTCACGTAGGCACCCGGCACGTAATCGGTGATCATTTGCAGGGCGTTGGTGCGGGCGGCGCCGGGCGTCTCCGCGATATCCGCGCGCGTCACCAGCGTGGTTGGCGTCACACTCTCGACGTTCGCCACATTTTCCGGTGCTTCTTCAGAGACCGTTACGGTCTGGTTCACCGTAGCGATCTTAAGTTGATAGTGGAAGATCGGCGAGGCACCGGAGACCACTGTAACCGTTTGCTGATCGTCCACAAAGCCGCTCTTCGTCACCGTCACCAGGTAATCGCCCACCGGCACCGCTGTAAATGAAAACATGCCATCCTGGTCTGTTTGCGTCGTCTGAGTCCAGTCGGAGGTAGCCGACTTGAGTTTCACCGAGGAGTCGGCAACCGGTCGGTGCTGCGGATCGTGTATGACACCTCGGATGGAACCGAAAACGGTACCATGCGCCGAGGCCGCCAACAGAAGTATGCCGACGAGAAAAAGATTTCGTAGATGGGACATCACTCCTCCCGCGAAAGTCAGGTTGTCAAACCGCTACGAGAAGACAGCCGGAAGACAGCCGGCGTTACCAACGCCGACGCTGCACTCCAATGCGATTCGGGCATAAGAACCGACCGCAGAGATGCTGGTGGCCCGGCCTTACCGATGAGTAGCAGGCGATCGCCGATGCCGCCGAGCCATCTAGCCAGGCAATAGACCGGGAGCGGTTCTCGTGCCGGAATCGATGGTTTCGCTTTGACTATGGGATTTAGTCGAGGAGAGCGGGAGGTCCGCGCTTCCAGTGAACGCGCGCTTCAGAGATGCGTGCCGCAAGCGTGTCTTGAACGAACTCTGCCGGATGGCTGACTAGTCCGGCGTAATGAATCGAGTGCAAAGGAATTCCCGTGCCGTGCCGAGCACTTGGCGCAAACAGCGCGGAGCGGAAGGGGCACGGTTCAGGAGTGCTTTCCGCCCTTGTCCCGCCCTGCTGCTTTGACCTTGAAGCCTCATACTGAAGCAGCATTGCACAGTGATGCCGGCCGTCTCTTCGGCAGCAGGCTGGCAACGTAGATTCCGGAGCGGGAATCGCCAGCGGCAGGCCGACAGGCACCACCAAGGCAATCAGAATCGCCGCTGCTACAGCATTACGCATTGCGAAGTAAGATGTACCGGAAACGCAAGTTGTTGCATTTTCAGACAGCGAACTGCCCCCCGTCTCGGTCGTTCCGCCAGCACCAGCCAGTGTACCGCGCATTTCCCCAATCGCCCGGCGATACGCCCAGTACCCGCCGGCTTCTGGAGGCACACTTTGCTCAGTGCCGCCACTGCGCAGCCTTGGTGGATAGCGTTCACAATGTCGTAGTGCTGATCGCAGATGAGCGTGTCTTCACATTGCCCGCGGGGTTCAGCGAGCGTCTCCGTAAGCGCTTGGCCGTCGAACTTTCAGGTAAGGCACCAGAGGGCCAACAATGAGCAGCACGCCGGCGCCATCACGCTCCCATTTCGGCCGCGACGCAGGTCGTCTTCTCTGGTGCTCTCTTTTCCGCTGAGATCAGGCAAGGTCGAAGCGATCAAGGTTCATCACCTTGTTCCACGCAGCCACGAAGTCCTTCACAAACGCCTCCTTCGAGTCGCTGCACGCATAGACTTCCGCGAGGGCTCGGAGCTGGGAGTTGGAACCGAAGACGAGATCGACAACGGTGCCCGTCCACTTGATTTCGCCCGTCGCCCGATCGCGCCCCTCCAACACGCCTTCAGATGTGGCGGACTTCTGCCACTTCGTGTTCATGTCGAGCAGGTTCACAAAGAAATCATTGGTCAACGTCTCCGGCCGCTTGGTGAAGACGCCGTGTTCGGACTGTCCGACGTTTGCGTTCAGGACGCGCATGCCACCGACAAGAACCGTCATCTCGGGAGCGGTCAGCGTCAGCAGGTTCGCTCGATCCACCAGCAGCTCAGCCGCCGATCCCTCGTGTCCCTTCCGGAGATAGTTGCGGAACCCGTCTGCGGTCGGCTCCAGTACAGCGAATGAATGCACATCGGTCTGCTCCGGCGACGCGTCCATGCGCCCCGGCGTGAAGGGAACCTTCACGTCGTTGCCGGCCTTCTTCGCAGCTGCCTCGACGGCTGCGCAGCCGCCCAGAACGATCAGGTCAGCAAGCGAGACCTTCTTCCCACCGGACTGCGCGCCGTTGAAATCCTTCTGGATCGCCTCCAGCGTCCGAAGAACCTTCGCCAGCTCGGCCGGTTGGTTGACCTCCCAATCCTTTTGCGGCGCAAGGCGAATGCGCGCCCCGTTAGCCCCGCCGCGCTTGTCGCTGCCGCGGAACGTGACAGCCGACGCCCAGGCCGTCGTGACCAGTTGGGAGATCGACAGTCCGGAGGCCAGTATCTTGGACTTCAGGGCAGCAATGTCCTGCTCCTCGATCAATTTATGATCCACTGCGGGAATGGGATCCTGCCACAGTAACGGCTCCTTCGGAACAAGCGGACCAAGATACCGCGAGATAGGCCCCATGTCGCGGTGCGTCAGTTTGTACCAAGCCTTGGCGAAAGCGTCCGCGAGCTGATCCGGATTCTCGTAGAAGCGCCTTGAAATCTTTTCGTAAACAGGGTCGAACCGCAAAGAGAGGTCCGTGGTCAGCATGGATGGCGCGCGACGCTTGGATGGATCGTGGGGATCCGGCACCGTACCGGCGCCTGCGTCATTCTTCGGTCGCCACTGATACGCACCGGCCGGGCTCTTGGTTAGCTCCCATTCGTAGCCGAACAAGTTCTCGAAGAAGTTGTTGCTCCACTTCGTCGGTGTCGTGCTCCAGATGACTTCCAGGCCGCTGCCAATCGTGTCATCCCCTTTGCCCGTGCCAAAACTGTTTTTCCAGCCCAGGCCTTGCTCCTCGATGCCAGCACCCTCGGGTTCTGGACCGACATACTTGTTCGGATCAGCAGCGCCGTGGGTTTTGCCGAACGTGTGTCCGCCAGCGATGAGGGCGACTGTCTCCTCGTCATTCATAGCCATGCGAGCGAACGTCTCCCGAATGTCCACTGCCGCAGCCACTGGATCCGGCTTGCCATTGGGTCCCTCCGGATTCACATAGATTAGGCCCATTTGAACGGCGGCGAGAGGATTTTCAAGCTGACGGTCGCCGCTGTAGCGTTCGTCGCCCAGCCACTTGCCCTCAGATCCCCAGTAAATGCTTTCGTCTGGCTCCCAGATGTCCTCGCGTCCACCGGCGAAACCGATGGTCTTCAATCCCATCGACTCCAGTGCGACGGTACCGGAGAGAACGATCAGGTCGGCCCAGGAGAGTTTCCGGCCATACTTCTGTTTGATCGGCCAGATCAACCGGCGCGCCTTGTCGAGGAGCACGTTGTCCGGCCAGCTGTTGAGGGGTGCAAATCGCTGCGCTCCGGAGCCCGCGCCGCCGCGACCATCGGAGATACGATAGGTGCCTGCGCTATGCCACGCCATACGAATGAAGAACGGCCCATAGTTGCCGAAGTCCGCAGGCCACCAGTCCTGCGAGGTCGTCATCAAGGCACGGAGATCCTTGATCACGGCATCCAGGTCGAGGCTCTTGAATTCTTCAGCATAATTGAACTCCTCGCCCATGGGATCGGACAGGGGAGAGTTCTGGTTGAGAATCCTCAGGTTCAGCTGATTCGGCCACCAGGCCGCATTCGTCGTGGCCCCAGCCGCCGTGTGTCTGCGAGCGACGCCCGTTACCGGGCACTTGCTTTCGGTTGACAAGTTTTGCTCCTGATTCTCGGGGACAGGCGCCCCCGCTGCGGTGGTGAGTTTTTTATCCATATGTTTGTCTTCCTTCGAATTAGTCAAATAAACTGTGACGAACTACGAACTGAACCCATCCTGGCTTTCCCATTCGCGCAATCGCCGCCGACCGTGCTCGCTGACGCGCGCCATTCATCCGGTATCCACACGCCTACGACACTTAACGGGAAGCGTGCCGCGGAGCGCACTTCGTGCAGATTCTCTTGCGCACTTCGCGCAGGAACCCAGGCTACCGGAGGAACAAGCCGCAGCTTAGAATTGCCCCTTCACTGCTGAAGCGCTGTCGCGAAGTTTGTTGGTTGCCACCGATATAAACCAGGCCGTCCGTCACTTGCAACAGTACGGCATACCCGGACCCCGGCCTATCAAGCGGTAACCGCCTCCTTGGGCGGCCGCGTCTTCGTGCCGGCCCGTACTCCCTTGCGGCGAGGCTTCTTGGTCGCAGGTTTCTGCTCGGCTGCGTATTCGCGCTCGGCGATAAGGTCTTCCAATGTCTCCTTCTGGCGAACGAGTTCCTCAAGGGTCATTGAACTGTAGTCGCTCGCACTGGCGCCGGGAAGATGGATCCCCTGGCTTTCCAGCCAGGTGTCCACCTGCTTCTGATTCATTTTGTAGACATAGAAGCCTGCGGCAGCGACCCCTAGCCCGACGACGAACCCCGTGACATGCTGCGAAGTGATTGGCATGGAATCTGATGCTCCTTTCTAGTCTGTAACACTTTCATTGTTCGGCGAAGCCGCTGGTTGCGCCTCGAATGCGCAACGGGATGCCGCGCTGAAAACCACTGACACCCTCCAAAACCTGGTCGTGCATCTTCGCTACGCGCCGGATATCGTCGATCAAACTCACATGCTGTCCCGGCGTCCCGCCCGTGATCGCCTGGAATAGCATGGTCGGTATCATCCCGAAAAACGTTGCCTTATTCGGCGGGGTACGGTCGGGAGCGACCACGACCTCGAACTGTGGCGACCTGCTGTCTCGGCCGATCTGAGCGGGACGGATCTCGACCCCCTGGGCCGGCAGTCGGACCAGATGTCGGCCGAAAGTGCTGACCCACGTGAAAATCGCCGCCGGCAATGCATTACCGCCCAGCAGTGCAGTAAGTAAATAGGTTACGGTCAGCACTTCCGGGTCGAAATTACCCCGCAGTCGATAGTCCGTCCACCCGTGGTGCAGAGCGGCCCCGGCCGTAGTGAAACTGGCAATCCGATCTAGAGTAGCGCTGGTAGCCTGGTACCGGCCCACGAGGCGCAAAGCAAGCGCGGCGAGCAGTACGACTCCTGAATAGAATGCCGAATCCGTCAGCTCGCGTGTTGGGGGGCGTGTCAGAACCCGAATGGCTGCATTGTCGTGTTCCAGGGACAGCCCCGTGGCGATGCGAATCACGATCTCTTCGGTCGAGATGTGCTTCGAATCATATCGCACCAGCACGGAACGACTGACCGCGGTGTACTGAACCTCGCCGACGCCGGCGTGCTCCGCTACCAGGCGCCGCATACGCTCAGGCTGCCTCAAGACATGCGACAGCCGAAGGCGCAGCCGGCCTGGAAGTTCGTGCTCAATCGTAACCGCAGGCTGTTGGTCACGGTTCATCGGCTTCGCTCCATGTCGTGCAGCAACAGGCGCAGGGAGTTCAACACGACCAGCACCGTTGTCGCGTTATGGATGGCGGCGCCCCAGACCACCGGCATCCGGCCGAGCGAAGCCAGCACCAGGGCCGTCGTGTTCACCCCGATTGCGGTTGCAAAGTTCTGCTTGACGATGTTCATCGTCTTCTGCGAGAGGCGGATGGCAGCAGGAATCATGAGGGGGTCGTCGCTGGTAATCGTAATGTCCGCGGCCTCCATCGCGATGTCTGTCCGCATGCCTCCCATGGCGATGCCCACATCCGCACAGGCCAGCGCGGCAGCGTCATTGATCCCGTCACCGACCATCACCACACGCCTTCCCTTCTGCTGCAACCCCAGCACCACGTCCGATTTGCCCTCGGGCAAGACCTGGGCTTGGTAGCGGTCCATCGCCATCTTGGTGGCTACAAGCTCCGCGTGCTGCTCCATGTCGCCCGTGAGCAGAACGATATCGTCCATGCCCAGCATGCGCAGGCGATTCAGCGACTTCTTCATGTCCTCGCGTAGAGTGTCGTGAATACCCATTACTCCGAGAAGGACATGCCCGCGGGCGACATAGATGACCTGCTCTCCGCGCCGCGTTACCTCCCGCGCGCCCTGCTCCCCTCGCGAGAGGTCAATTCCCTGTTCGAGCATGAAGGGCGCATTGCCCACGTAGACCGGCACTCCGGCGACGGTTGTTTGCACCCCGCGACCAACTCGAACATGAGTCGGCCCATGGACCGGGATGGGCCAGCCCTTGCGGCGCGCCTTGTCCACAAACGCAATTGCTACGGGATGGGTTGACGTTTCCTCGGCCGCCGCGGCCAACTCGATCATCTCGCGTTCCCCGATGCCGGACGCCACCGGGATGACCGAAGTTACCTGCGGCCGGCCCTCTGTTACCGTGCCGGTCTTGTCCAGGACCAGGGTATCGGCTTCGGCGAGCATCTCCAGATAGTTGCTGCCTTTGATCAGGATGCCGTTGCGGGCCGCGGTGGCGATGGCAGCCGACAGCGCGGTCGCGGTGGAAAGCCGCACCCCGCATGAGTAGTCGATGATCAGCATGTTCAGGGCGCGGTCCGGCCTATGTGTAGCGGCGTAGACGATGCCAGCCAAGCCAAAGTTCACCGGGATGAACCGGGCGGAGAAGCGGTCGGCAAAGGCTTGAATCGTCGCCTTCCGATGCGCCGCCTCCTCGGCCAAGTGCACAATTCGCGCCACAGCCGTGTCGTCGCCGACCTTCTTCGCCCGAACGGTTAAGTGGCCGGCCTTGACCACGGTGCCTGCAAAAACAGCGTCGCCCTCCTGCTTGCGCAAAGGCATGAACTCGCCGGTGATGGAGGCTTGATCGACGGCCGCCTCGCCCTCTTCGATCACGCCGTCTACGCTGATCTTTTCGCCAGTCTTCACGACGATACGGTCCCTGACGCGCACCTGCTCGACTGGAATCTGTACCTCCCGGCCGTCTTCCTCTAGTCGCCAGACGTACGCCTCGCCCACGGCGAGCATATCGCGAATGGCACGGCGCGTACGGTCCATCGTATAAACGGTGAGCAGCTCAGCCAAGTCAGCCAGACCGATGATCGTTAGGGCAGCGCGATCGCGCCCGGAAAGCAGACTCGCGGCAATGGCGGTCGAACTCAGGGTATCGGCATTGGGCCGGCCGGTTTGCACGAGCGAGCGCAAACCGCTGCGCAGGATTGGCCAGGCCAGTGAGAGACTCGTCAAGGCGGGCATCGTCATGAAGCGACCAAGAAGAGTGGCGGGCACTTCGCGAGTGGACAGGGCGCTGAATCCCAACGTGGCGGCGCTGGCGAGTACGCGAGCCAGAATTTCTCCCACGGACGCCTCTTGCAGGCGCCGTTCCTGCACGGTGGATTGCGCGGCCAGCGTCCGTTCCGCCTTGAACACGACCAGGGAATGCTCGTTGAGAGTAGACTGGGCGGCGGCGAGAATATCTTGGGAGCCGCCCTTTACTGGGTCGAAGTGAACCAGGACGTTTTCGGTGATCGCACTCACGCGGGCTGAACGGACCGCAGGCAATGCACCCAGCCGCTCGCCTACCTCGCCGGCCTCGTCGGGCAGGTGTCGGAGGCCGGGGCAGTAGATGCGCAGTCGCCCCGGAAGTTCGTGGACGATTTGGCAAACCTTCGCTTTGTCGCGTTTAAGCCCAAACATCTTCGGGAATCTCAAATTTGTCGTCGAATACCAGGCGGTGACGAGTCCCGGCGCGGATAGCGCGGACCAGCCGCCGCAACACATGGGGCAGCTTTGCCGGAGGAGTCGCAGCAAGTCGGTCCCAGTACCGGAGGGCCAGACGATTTACGGCATGCAGGAAAGCGAGCAGTTCCACCTCTGTAAGCTGGTCCGCATGGTACCGGATCAATAGGCTTCCCGTTGTCAGATTCACCTCAACCGTTTCAATTTCGGCCGGGCTGCCCAACAGGTCACGCCATACGAAAGCCCATTCCTGCTGCACATGATTGATCTGCTTGAGCGCCGGGAGGTAAAGTCGCAACCGTCCGGGCAGGCGATGAACGATCCGGGGACGTAAAAGCAAACTCCGCAATTGTAAGACGATGTCTTGGGGTTTCATTGGCGGCCCCGTAATGCTGGCGGGAACATGGCCAGATACGCCCACCACAGCCGTTGCCAGCCTAGCTGCGCATTGCCCGCAGCGACGTGCCGAACCCCCATCGCCAGCAGCAGTAAGGCCACCGATGTCCACAGGTCGATCAATCCGCCAGTTTGCTCGTGGATCGCGCGGTTCAGGGAGTCGCCGGCTTGGCGGATTCCTTCTCCGATGTGCGAGCGCGGCGGGCGCTGGATCTCTCTCTCCAATCCCAGCAGGCGAATCGCGGCACCCAGCAGCATGTCAGGCTTGACGCGATCGGGCGCGAACTGGATCAATAGACTTCCGGATAACGGGTTGACCTCCACGGCGAGGATACCGTCCAACCGGGCAAAGCTCTTCTGAAGCTGGTCGGCCGCCCGGCGTTGGCCGATTAGCACGGGTGCACGTAGGCGGAGCCGCCCTGGAAGAACGTGCGCTGTCTCCATTACCCCGGCAAAGCTCGGAAGCCGATGATGACCAACACCCCGTTTTCGGCCGAGCAAGGCACTTACCACGGCAGCAGTGATCAGATGCATAAGTCCTCATCACAACATCACAACCAACGATTTCGGAGATTCCCATTAACAGCAGCCACATGACTTCCCGCGAACTGCTTCCTTTGCTTCCCATAGGATGAGTGGTATGACCGCCAATGCAGCGATCGGGTCAGCCCAAGTAACATGCCAAATCGCATTGACTATGAGTCCCGCCAGAGCAACCAGCGCGAGATAAGCGCATAAGCCTGACTGAGCGGCATCAGCCCTGAGGGCAGCACTGCTCGTAGCCGCGGAGAGCTCTCGCTTTTGTTTGGCCAGCCACGGCATGAAGATGGCAGCGATGACAAGAATGATGATTCCCAAATAGCTTGGCCGGGGCTCATTGTACCCCATCAGCGTCATCGCTGAAACCAAGGCCACATATACGGCCAGCAGCAGAAGCAGTACTCCCGCAACCCGGGCCGTACGGCGCTCCAACTGACTTTGGGCCACCGGTGTACTAAAGCGCCACAGGACAACAACTGCGGAGATCAGTTCAATGGCGCTATCAACCCCAAAGGCAGCCAGTGCCGGGCTGCGTGCCTGCCACGCTGCGAATTGGGAAACGGCGGCTTCCACGGTCATCCAAATGATGGTGATCACTTGAATCCGATGAATCCGGCGGATCGTGTCAGGAGTCGAGACTTGAGCCGCAAATATCGCTGCAGGGAGGGTCTGTTCGTGTTGTTCGGGGGACGAGTTCATACTTCATTCCTGCGCTAACTCGATACTGATAAAGAGAATGCTCTAGTGACCGACGATGACCGCCCATGCCTGCCGCAACGCATCCGGCAGGCTGTAGATGTCCATGGCCGTGATGAGGATTGCGCTTCCCCAGCCGGCAATCGACAAGAACCATCCGCTCCGCCATTGCCCCATGCGCTTGCGCGAGCTGGCAAAATGTAGCAGCGGGAACATCGCAAACGGCAACACGAGACAGAGGACGACTTGGCTCAGGTTGACCAGATCGGTCACGCTGCCATTCCCGCGAACGCTGATAATCAAGATCGCCGGTATCACGGCCAGAGTTCGTGTAATCAAGCGCCGAACCCATGGGCGGATTCGCCAATGCATGAACCCTTCCATGACCACTTGCCCGGCGAGCGTGCCAGTAATTGTGCTGCTTTGTCCACTTGCCAACAGCGCCACAGCGAACAGTGTGCTCGCGAGCGTTGTCCCCAGCAGAGGCGCCAGGGTCAGATGCGCGACTCGAATCCAATCGCTGTCCGCGCTGAAGGTCACCACTTGGCCGCCCGCTACCGTGATGCTGGTTTTGCCATAAAAGACTGTTGCCGCCAGTACCAAGATGGCCGCGTTTACGAAGAATGCTATGGTCAACGCCACGGTTGTGTCGATGGTGTTGAAGCGAATGGCACGGCGAATAAACGGCTCATCCTGCTGCAAGCGGCGCGACTGTACGAGAGCCGTGTGGAGGTACAGATTGTGGGGCATCACCGTCGCCCCAATGATGCCAATCGCAACGACGAGCATCCCGGCGTGCCCGAAATTTGGCCGCACCATGGCTTGCCCCATTTCCAGGAAGTCGGGTCGGGTCTGCGCCAATCCGAAGATCTCAATTCCGTAGGAGACGCCGATCGTCAGCACGAAGATGGCGACCACCGCCTCGATCAATCTCATGCCAAAGCCTTGCAAAGCCAGCAAGAGCAACACATCGAAAGCTGTGATGATGATGGCCCATGACATTGGGATGTGGAACAATAGGTTTAACGCGACGGCGCTGCCCAGCGCTTCGGCAAGGTCGGTCATGCCGATGGCGATTTCCATGCACACCCAGTTGGGCCACCGCGTCCAACGTGGATACCAGTCTCGGCAACACTGGGCTAGATCCCTGCCTGTGGCCACGCCCAGTCGAGCCGCGACCACTTGGAGAAAAATGGCCATCAAACTGGCTAAGCCGACAACCCAGAGCAGCCCATACTTGTATTGCGAGCCGCCCGCCAGGTCGGTGCCCCAGTTTCCTGGGTCCATGTAGCCGACACTTACTAAGATCGCCGGGCCAGCGAAGGCCCGCCATTGTCGCCAGAAGCCACCTTCGGAATCGGGAACCAGCACCGAGCTGTGCAGTCCCTCGAGCGACAAATGGCCGACACGCTCTTCGACGGCCACCGCGCTGCCACCAGCACCTGGTGCGTTCTCGTTAGTCCCGTGGGCTCGCATCGTTTTTCCCTCTGGAAAACGGCTCAGAACTTACTATTATTTTGGCCATTCAAAATAGATTTCACCACTTCTCCTAATGCGTTCAACCTATTATCATGCTAGTAAAGAAGTTTGGTCAAACATCGACCTTCGGCAAATCGAAAAGTGGAGAATGCAATGCCAACCGCCGTCGCAGAGAATTATCTGAAGCAGCTTTATTACGGACAGCAGGCCGCTAGCGGCGAGTTGGTCCGCGTAGGAGAACTGGCTGCGGCTATAGGCGTAACTCCGGGCACAGCTACTACCATGGTCAAGTCTCTCGCCCGTTCCGGCTGGGCTGTCTACGAGCCTCGCACTGGCGCACGCCTGACCCGCCGTGGCGAGCGCTTGGCTTTATCAGTAGTGCGCCGCCATCGGCTACTGGAATTGTTTCTGTCCAAGGTGCTGGGGTTGGACTGGTCAGAGGTGCACGCGGAAGCCGAAGTACTGGAGCACGCCGTGTCCGAGAAGGTTGTTGAGAAGATTGACGCGCTTCTCGGTCGACCGCAAGTAGACCCTCATGGCGATCCGATCCCTACTGCCAGTGGCACATTGCCGAAACCTCCGGCCACCACTTTGGCCGACTGTCCCCTGGATCGGACTATGCATATCGTTCGTATCATGGGCGCCGACCAAGACAAGGACTTTCTTCACTTCCTCGACCGCTATGGCCTCATTCCGGGTGCCACAGTGACGGTCCGCCAGCGCCACCCAGCGGCTCAGGCGATACAGATCGACGTTAAGGGACATCCCCCCATTGCTTTCGGTACAACGGCGGCAAAACGAATTCTGGTGAAAGCAAAAACGGCGTAGCCGAGCAGCCCGTCCCACTAAGAAGATGTTCGGGGAAACTA
>Ga0181533_1002727_pt1 | contig 20229 bp, 19 predicted proteins | sample PEATcosm2014_Bin_45_FD_119772 | JGI IMG/M metagenome (GOLD analysis project Ga0181533, IMG submission 119772) | Peatland microbial communities from MTU Mesocosm Facility, Houghton, MI, USA - PEATcosm2014_Bin11_60_metaG | ecosystem: Environmental > Terrestrial > Soil > Wetlands > Peat | place...
ACGAGGAATACCGGCAGTTCCTGCTCAAAGAAGGCGCCGACTGCGTGCCGCCGGGCGAGCCCGAGCGCCAGGAACTTCTCCGTTTGCTGGAGGAGGAAATCGCCAGCGTGCGGGAAGAGTTCGATTATGCGGAAAAGGCGAATGAGGAGAGAGCGGCGATAGAACGGGACGCCTGCCTGGCTCCGGAGGGGGAGACGTGGGGCATGATGCTGCGCCAGGAAGCTGCCCTGGACCACTCCATTGACCGCAAAGTGAGGATACTGCTGAGGCTGCGGAAGGAATCTATCGACCACCCGATGGCTCCTGCTGGCCAGGGCGATGGCGGGAGGATGGAGAACATCGAGGACGTCCCCGACAGGGACATTGTGTCCGAGACTTCACAGGGTGTGGAAACAGTCGAGAGCTTAAAAATGAACGAACGACGCGGGAATGTTGTTGAAAACAAAGGATCGGGTTTGGACAACCGGCAGCGAAGCGGTAATGTTGTTGAAAACAAATATACTTACGCTTAAAATGTAGGAATGCTATTGAAAACAAAGGGTGTTATCGGAAGCACAGAGTTGCACGCGACAAGCAAATGGCCCAGTACTCTACCCGTATCTGATGATGGACGCTCTCTACGATAACGCGGACCCGCTCGATGTATCTTACGGTATGGCTCACCGAGGGGTGTGAACCGCGCGGCAGGCGACACTAGCAAGGCATGAGCCGAGATGGCTGGATTGCTATGGGAGAACTAACTATGATCCTTCCGTTGACGAAAGTCGTGGGCGTCTTGTTGACGCCGAGGTCGTTCCCTTCTTGACGAGCTGCCTCGACTCGCGAGAGGGAGGCTTTGGAGTCGATGCAGGCGGCGAGTCTTGACATGCAAGACTCCCTTCGTTGCGCTCCTTGTGTGTAGCGCCGCCGTGCCGGCGGCATGTCTCGCTGCCGGCGCGACCCGCAGCCAGGCGAGGCGCGTGCCGGCGTTACACCCGAGGCGTCACTGTTTCTCGCAACCCTCAATAATGTTGGATCGGCTGGCCGGCCTTCTCCCACCCCGCAAGCCCATCTTGATAGACCTTCACCTTATCGAAAGAGAACCCATACTCGAGCAAGGCACGCCCTGCGGCGCGGCTGGCAGCGCAGATGTCACCCGAGGAATGTCCGCTCTCGTAAAGTACGATGGTCTTGTCTTTGGGTAGCTTGCTCCAATCCCGTCCAAAGTTCTCCGCCGGCATGTTTATAGCGCCGGGAATTCGCCCGCCAGCGTAGTCCTTGGTTGACCTGACGTCCACAAACAGAGGTTTCGGCGTAGCCTCGAGAAGCTGACGGACCTCGGCTGTCCCAATCAAGGCTGGCTGCTTCTTATTTGCCTCTGCCTCGCTACAGGCGCCAACAGAAGTCTGGAAGTCGGAGAGTGATCCTCCTGGGTTCGATCCGAACAGCCCAGCAGATTCTGCATTGGCATCCTGGGGCTTTGCGCCGGCGGGCGTCGGGGCAGGGGATTTGGGAGTTTGCGACGATGGCTGGACTGCGGCACTCTGAGAAATGCTCGTGGTGCTGGCCAACTCCTGGTCCACCAACTGTGCAAACGTGGCGAAGTCCAAAGGGCGCACGATCATTTTCTGGCCGATGAAGAAGGTTGGTGTCCCGCGCACGCCCAGCGCGTGACCGTCGGCGAGGTCCTGCTTGACGCGCGAAGCGGTTTCTCCACTGGCGAGGCACTGGTTGAAACGGCTCTGGTCCAGGCCAAGTTCTCCAGCGTAGCGCTTGAGGGCGTCCTCGCTCAAATCAGCTTGTCCGGCATAAAGCTTTTCAACGGCCTCCCAGAACTTGCCCTGTTCTGCTGCGCATTCCGAGGCTTCCGCTGCTTTCTCGGCCTGGGGATGAATCTTGCTGAGGGGGAATTGGCGGAACACGAAACGAATCCGGTCCCCGTATTGGGCGCGGATTTGGCGAGCGGCTTCTTCCGAAAGGCTGCACCCTGGGCACTCGAAATCTCCGAATTCGACGACCGTGAGAGGCGCGCCCAAGTTTCCGGTCATGTGGCTTTCCGGGCGGACCAGATGCTCGGCCAGTGCCTGGGATGAAGCTTGCGGGACGGGGGGGAGTACCCCGTGCCGGGCGAGCAAGATGAAGGCCGGGACGCCGATCAGTAGCGCCACCACGCACAGGACAAAGTTTGTCCTGATTCTTGCAATCACCGCTAAAGGGTCCGTCAGGGCGAGCGGCCGGCGTAGTTCAAGAAGCGACAAGACGAAAATGCCGGTTACGACGAGCGCCGAGACCACGCACCACACGCACAAGGCGTGGATGACAAACTCTGCCAGCGAAGTGAGGTAAATGGAAAACAAGAAGCCGCCACACGAGATTCCCGCTACGGCGTATTGGATTGCTCGCCCCAGGCGCGGCGAGACCAGGACTTCTGCGAAAATCAGCAGCCCCAGAAGCGCGTAACTCGCAACTCCAAAGGCCGGAAGTGGCAGTCCAAAAAGGTGCGCGTAGGAGCTTGCCCGCACTGCGTCGCACCCCGATCCCAGGCAGACCATGGGCCGCGACGGCGACGTATAAACCCAGAGAAGATAAAGGGAATCGAAAAGTCCGAGCAGGGGGAGCGCCAGCAACAGGGTTTTTCGCATAGGAGACTATTCTACATCCATTCCGGCAGCGCGGCGGAGTAATGCTAGCGAGGCACGCTCCTTGCTCGCCGCCTCACGCTTTTCTCGTTGTCTTGGCAGGCAGTCAGCAGAACATGGCAGGCGCCGTCGAGTACCTGCGCGCGCACCCGGTCCCCGGCGCCATGTACAACACCTCCAGAGCATCCGGGCGACGGCGAGCGCACAAACTCGCATTCAAGGGAACATTCCTAATGAGCTAAGGAGGGGGAACATTCCTAATGAGCTAAGGAGGGGGGACATTTCTAAAGAGATTCGAACTAGTCCCTCCCAGAGCTTGACAATGCGCGCTCTTGATCCTCAAAATAATACCCCGTGGGTGAGAGGGTGTGAAAAATCGCGTTGTAGGGGCGGCCTTTGTGGCCGCCCTGGGGCAACCATCCCGCGCCTGCGGGACCCCTACGACGCGCCGCCACAACGCGATTTTTTCACACCTTCTGAGGCGTGGGGGATATCTGCAGGTGAGCAACCCACCGGGCAATAGCCAGTTGCAGACTCATCCCGATGATTAGGGTGCGACGTCAACGCCGCCCCTCCTTTGGACATCGTTGCCGGAGATTTTCTCTGCCTCAGGAAACGCCGCAGCTCGGACGTAAGGAAGTGGGTGCCCCTTACCCAGAAATTCTGCCGAGGAACCGGGGAGCGAGACCGCCAAATGAAGGCTGAACTGGTCAAAGCCGAGATGAAACTGGAGGGAACCTACTGGTGGTTCGTTGGGCGGCGCGCCATTCTGGAACGAGTCCTGCGCCGTTTAGGGAAACATAGCCGCGTGGCGGTTGACGTCGGCTGCGGAAGTGGGCGGAACATGCAATTGCTGTCGCGCTACACTGACTGGGTGATGGGATTTGACCGTTCCCCCGCGGCCCTGGAATTGGCGGCTTCCCACGGGTTGCCGATAGCTTGTGCTGACGGCTAGGCCATCCCCCTGGCTGATTCCTCGGCAGACCTTCTCAGCGCGCTTGATGTGCTTGAGCACCTGGACAACGATATGCTCGCATTGAACGAGTTCCACCGCGTCCTGCGACCTGAGGGATTTCTGGTCGTGGCCGTTCCTGCTTATAGGTTTCTCTGGAGCGAGCATGACGAGGCACTGATGCACCGCAGGCGATATGTAGCTTCAGAGTTGCATATCAAGCTGACTTGTTCCGGCTTCCGAGTGTTGAAACGAAGCTATGCTGTCTTCTTCGCCTTCTTCCCTATTGTTTTCTACCGTCTGTTCCGCGGTCTGTTTCCCAAAGATCCCCTCGCCCCCAAGGCATCGTATGTGCTGTTGCCAGCCTTTCTTAACAGTCTGTTCATTGTTTTGCTGAGAATCGAGGCCTGGATGATGGGAGCGATTGATTTGCCTTGGGGCACCTCGATCATAGTCCTGGCCCAGAAGATTCCGGCAGAATCTTGACGGATGCAAGGGCAGTTGGAAGGGGCCTCCGCTTGGGCGGATGAAACCCGGCGCTCAGAAGCTGGGAAGGGAATCGGGCACCTCGACTTTTGGATAGTATAACCTATTGAATAGTCGTATGGGACACAATGCTTATCTCAGATTTTTCGCGGCTTCTCACGGCCTGAAGAGGCACGCCAAGGTACGGGGGCGAGCAAGGGCACGTCCAATGGGCAAGGTCGCGTCAGGTTATCAATGAGACTTTCACGCCAATCACCGCGGTTCTTCGCGTGCTTTGGAGGCCTACCCATGTGGCTGCCGCTACCCGCCGCCTGGGCGGAGCGGACCCGGCGGGTGGGCCTTTCGACGCGCCGGGCAGGCCACACGGGGTGATTCGGATGATCTTGATGCAGAAGGCATCCCGGCGCAAAACTCGGTCGAGAGTCTTCAGTTTGGCGCGCAGGCCAGGACGTCGGTCCCGGCCGGCAACTCGCCGACCCGTCGCGACGTCAGCGGCCGAGGTCAGGAAAACTCCCCAGACTCCACCCTCTCGGCCCGAGCGGGCTGCGTCCCCGCTGGATCGCGCCCGCGCACTCCTCATCACGGCCCTCGTGGCCTGCGCTACCCTACCCTATCTCAACATTCTGTTCAACGGGTTTGTCTATGACGACGACACTGCGGTGGTGAGAAGTCCGTACGTGAGGAGCTTCCGGTACCTGAAGGAAATCTTTACCACCAACGTTTGGTCTTTCCGGAGCGCGCACGACGTCACCAATTACTATCGGCCGATAATGACGCTCGGGTTCCTTTTTTGCTATAAGCTCTTCGGTCTGCGGGCTTACGGCTTCCATCTGGTCAACCTTTTGCTCCACGTTCTCATCGTTTGCCTCGTCTTTGTGCTCACTGAGCGCCTGACGGGGGACCGTGTGTGGGCCTTCGTCGCCGGCGCGCTGTTCGCCCTGCATCCGGTTCACACCGAGTCGGTCGACTGGATCTCTGGGGTTACGGACCTCGAGCTCACCTTCTTTTATCTCATCACCTTTGGGCTCTTTTTGGCGGTGGCGAGGCCGGGGGGGCGGCGTTCGGAGCCTATGCTGGCCGGGCTGGGGGTCACCTTTCTTCTCGCCCTGCTTTCCAAGGAGGTGGCGATGACGCTGCCGGCCCTCGCCACTGTCTATGAGCATTTCTGGCGCGAGGACCGCTCCGAGACAAGCACCTCCCAGAAGCTGGCCCGCTACGGTCTGCTGTGGCTCATTGGATTAGCCTACGTGCTCTTTCGCATCCACTTTCTCGGAGCGCTGGCCCCGGCCAAGAATATGCCCCAGCTCACTCCACAGCAAATAGTGCTCTCCGCCATCGCGCTCGTGGGCCAGTACGTCCTCAAGCTCTTCTGGCCAGTGCGGCTTTGCATCTATTGGGTCTTTCGCCCAAGCACGAGCCCGTTCGATCCCCGCGTTCTCGCCGGCCTGCTGGTCCTCCTCGCGCTGGCTGCCCTTTTCTTTGCCTGCTGGCGCAGCCGCGAACGAAACGTCCGCTTCGCTTCCTTCGGGATCGTGTGGTTCTTTGCTACGCTGGCTCCCGTCCTCAACGCCCACTTCTTGGGCTTCAATGTTTTCGCCGAACGCTACCTCTATCTGCCATCTGTGGGCGTGGCGTGGCTCGTCGGTCTCGGGGCCTCGAAGTTGTGGCGCCGAGCGGCGCCGCATCGCGCGCAACGGTGGGCCCTCGTGCTCGCCGGTTCCGTGGTGGCCGGGCTTTTCGCCGCCCGCATCGTGATCCGCAACTTCGACTGGAACAATGACATCGTGCTGTACAATCAGACACTCGAACTCTCGCCGGACGCCTTCCCAATCGAAAACATGCTGGTCACTGCTTACTGGCGTGAGGGCGCGGTGGACAAGGCTGAGAGCTTTTGGCGGCGGATGCTTGTCCGGCACCCCCACGACGCCAAGGTGCTCAACAATCTGGGCCTAGTGGCAATCCGAAGACATCAGTATGAGGAAGCAGTCCGATTCTTCCTGGAGGCGATAGACCTGGGCCCAGCCTTGATGGACGCGCATCTCAACCTGGGCGAGACGTACATGAAGATGGGGCTGACGGACCGTGCCGAACCCCAGCTTCGGGCGGCAGTCGCGCTTTCATGGCTTGATGTCCGCGCTCACAATGAGCTCGGCGAGTTTCTCGGCAAGGAGGGACGCACGGACGAGGCCGAGGATCAGTTCCGGGCCTCCGTCGGCATTGAGCCGAATGCCGTCGCCGACGACTTTCTCGGCATGCTTAATATTCGCCGGGGCGCTATGGAGGAGGCGGAGCGTGACTTTCGGGCCGCCCTCAGCTCGGATGAGTCTGACAGCAACGCCCACTTCGGACTTGGCTATCTTTACAAGGCCGCGGGCCGCAAGGCCGACGCTCTGAGGCAGTACCAATCCGGCTTGGAGAAGGATCGAACCAACACCCAGGCGCTGGCGGCTGTTCAGGAACTCCAACGAGGGAGCGGCAGCGCCGCCCCGTAAACCGCGCCACGGCGGGCATCACGGCCAACCATGGGCTGGTCACCCAGCTTCACATTTCCGATTCCTTGGCCTCGCACCTCAATGTCATCGGACTTCCATCGCCCCGGCACCTCTAGCCCTATCGCCCCCCAGCATAGCTCCCTGCTCCTGCCTTGAACCCCATGCTGCTTACCAGCATAGGCCGTCATACTTGCCCTTCTCGCTCCTGCGACCGGTAATCCGCACGAAATCCACCAGGACCTGATCATCGCGCAAGCGCTCCGGCACGTTCCGGAAGTCGGGATCCTTGTTGCCGATCACGACCGTTTGAGCGTGATCCAGAACCGCATCGATACCGTCGACCATGAGCCTGGATACGTGCGGAATGCGGTTGAGGATGAATTCCCGGTTAGCGCCCACCAAGCTGGCTATATGCACGTTCTTGTCATAGATGCGCAGGTCATAACCTTTGCCGATGAGACGTTCGATGACTTCGATCACGGGGCTCTCCCGCAGATCGTCCGTTCCCGCTTTGAAACTGAAGCCCAAAATTCCGATCCGTTTGTGTCCTTTTTCCATAATGAGCTGAAGGCCCCTGGCGACCTGCATTTCGTTGCTCGACAGGATGGAAGTAATAATCGGCAATTCCAAATCGCACATTCTGGCCTGATAAGCCAACGCTCGGAGATCCTTGGGCAGACAGGAGCCGCCGAAGGCAAAACCGGGCAAAAGATAGGCGGGAGAGATGTTGAGCTTTTCATCCTGGCTGAAGATTTTCATGACCTCGTGCGCGTCGAGGGCAAAAGACTTGCAGAGATTACCGATTTCATTGGCGAAGCCGATTTTGAGCGCATGCCAACTGTTATCGACGTACTTGATCATCTCGGCGGTTTCTAAATCCGTCCTAATCAGCGGTGCATCGGTTTTTCCGTAGAACGCAGCCAGCATCTCGCCACTGGCTTGGTCCAACTCACCGATAACCGTCTTGGGAGGGGAATTGAAATCCTCCACTCCTGAACCTTCACGCAAAAACTCGGGATTGTGACAGACGCCGAAGTCAGCCCCGGCTTTCTTCCCGGAGGATTCCTCCAAGATGGGGATTACGATGTTGCGCATGGTTCCAGGCAAGATGGTGCTGCGGACGACGACCACGTGCCGCGCGGCTTTGTCTTTGAGCGCACGGCCGATTTGCTCACTAACGCGCTTGATGTACCTTAGGTCGAGGTTGCCATTGGGCAGACTCGGGGTGCCGACGCAGACGAAAGACAACTGCGTTTCCCGGATGGCTTGGGCCACGTCGTCCGTGGCGCGCAGCCGGCCGGCTTGGGCGCTCGAGGCGATGATCTCACTGATCTCCGCTTCGATGATGGGGGATTGGCCATTATTTATCAGGTTGACTTTTGTCTGGACCGGATCGACGCCTATGATTTCATGTCCATCATTGGCCAGGCATCCCGCCAACACCGTACCGACATAACCCAATCCCAAGATGCTGACTTTCATGATGCGCTCCTTATTACAGATTGACAACCATTCTCGCACAAAACCACTTTCTCTTTTCCCAAAACCGCGTAATTTGCCGTTGCACCGTGCCGTTGCTGGTGCGATGGCGCTTAAGCGCGATTAATTCAACGGAGGGGGCGGAACAGTGTCCCTTGATTTACGAATTCGGCATATAATCTCGTCGTGCCCTCTGATCCGGTTGTTCGCGACCGCCGCTTGATTCGTCCGCCCTTAACCGGTCATGCGGACTCCGGAAAGCACAATTGAATCCCGGCGCCCGTGGGGCCGTTCAGAGAGGGAAGTCATGATCGGCTACTATGCCTATTTCAGGTACGTTGAACCGCACGCGCCTGACTGGCTGCACAGGTGGGCGGAGCTTCTGTGGAGGCATTTCCACGAGCATCACTACTTGGAAGCGCTCCTCCCAGCATCCCTCCGCAGCAAGGTCCGCGACGCCTCCGAACGAAGGCGTCCCCGGCTCTTCCTCTGGCGAATCAAGCCACTTCCGACCCGGCTCCTTGGACGAAGCTGGTCGCGGAGTCGCGACCGGGTGACGATTGACATCACCTATTCCTGCAACCTGAGGTGCTACAACTGCAACCGCTCCTGCGAGCAAGACCCCAGTAACGACCGCATGTCCTTGGAGCAGGTGCGCCATTTCTTGGAAGAGAGCCGGGCGGGTCGAGTCCAATGGAAGCGTATCAGCGTTGCCGGAGGAGAGCCGACGAATCATCCGCAGGTCCTGGAGATCATGAATCTGGTTCTTGCTTATCGCTCCAGATACTTCCCCAAGGCCCGCGTGCTATTGAAAACGAACGGATACGGCGAGCGGGTGAACAAGGTACTTTCTCTCCTCCCTCCAGGCGTGCAGGTTATGAATACGGCGAAGAACGCAAAAGTCCAGGCACGCTTTCAGACCTTCAATGTCGCACCGATCGATGTCGAAGGGTACGAGGGGGCAGATTTTTCAAATGCCTGCTATGTAACGTGGTCGTGCGGATTGGGAGTAACGCCCTACGGATACTATCCGTGCGCCGTGGCGGGAGCCATCGATCGTACCTTTGGCCTGGATTTGGGCCGAAAAACCTTGCCCGAACCTGACGACCCCATGATCACGGAGTTGCGGACCTTCTGCCGCCTTTGCGGCCACTTCAAGCCACCGCCTGGGGAACGGTTGAGTGGCCCCGTGATGTCATCTACCTGGGTAAAAGCGTACGCACGTTCACGCCAGAACCCGTCCACGCTCTCGCGACTGGCCGAATCGCCAGCCCTTGTCCAGATCGGGTGCGAAATCGGAGCCTACGACTCTAGCTAAACTTAGCCTGCACTGTTTTCAACCAGGAAGTTCCCGAGCACCAGGCAGTCCATTTCACTCTTGGAAAAAGTGTTGAAGGCGTTGGCGGGCGTGTTGACGATGGGTTCGCCTTTCAAGTTGAAAGACGTGTTCAAGAGGACGGGAACGCCAGTGGCCTGACCAAAGCGTTCGATTAGACGGTAGTAGCGCGGGCTTTGGTCGCGAAAGACGGTCTGTAATCGTCCCGTGCCGTCCACGTGGGTGATGGCGGGAAGCGTGGCATAATGGTCCGGCTTGACGGGGGCCACATAGAGCATGTAGCGGGCCGGGTAATGGTGTGCGGCCTGTGGGAGGTCAAAATACCTTTCTGCACATTCGGCGAGCACAGAGGGGGCAAACGGCCGATAAGGCTCTCGGAATTTGATTTTGGCATTGACGATGTCCTTCATCTCTGGATTTCGAGCATCCGCCAGGATGCTGCGATTGCCGAGCGCCCGCGGTCCCCATTCGAAGCGTCCCTGGAACCAGCCCACAACTTTCCCCTGTGTCAGCCGCTCCACGACTCGGTCCAACAACTTGTCGTCGTCCTCGATCAGGCAATGCGAGATGTTGTTCTTGGTCAGGAAGGCGCTGACTTCAGACGGTGAATAGGCTCGGCCCCAGAAAGCATGCTCCATTCGGAAGGCGCGAGACTTGCCGAGCAGCGTGTTGTAAGCCCACAGGGCAGCGCCGAGGGCGGCACCGCCATCGCCGGCGGCCGGTTGAATGTACAACTCCTCGAATCCGGACTCGCGCAGGATGCGACTGTTGGCGACGCTGTTCAGACTCACACCTCCAGCCATGCAGAGCCGCTTGAGACCGGTTTGCTTGTGGAGGTGCTTCGCCATTCCGACCAGCAGTTCTTCAGTCACCCGTTGAATGCTGGCGGCAATGTCTGCATAGTGCTGGTTTAGGCGGGATAATCCCGGGTAGTCGGCCGGGCGCTCGCCGAAATACTTCGGAAAGCCAGTGGACTCCGTGAAGAAAAGCATCCTGGGATGGCGCGGCTCGCCGAAGAGCTTCAGGAATCGCCCGTTGAATGTCCGGTCCGTGGAGTGGTGGAAGCAAAAATAATCCATGTCCAGGGAAAACGAACCGTCCTCGTTCTGTCGCACCAGCTTCCAGACCTTGTCGACGTAACGGGGCTGGCCATAAGGGGCCATGCCCATCACCTTATACTCTCCTTCATTTACTTCAAAGCCTAAGAAAGCCGTAAAGGCGCTATACAGCAAGCCGAGTGAGTGCGGGAACTCCATCTGTTTGGTCAAGCGAATCTGGTTGCCCCGCCCGGTCCCATACGTGCCGGTCACCCATTCGCCCACACCATCCACCGTGAGGATAGCCGCTTCGTCGAAAGGAGAGCAGAGAAACGCGCTGGCCGCATGCGAAAGATGGTGCTCCGCGAAAAGGACTTTTTCTTTCGGCACGCCCAGGTCGGACTCCAGCTTGCTGGCCACCCAAAGCTTGTCGAGCATCCAGGTGATCATGGACTCGCGAAAAACCTTCCAGGACTGGGGATAGGTCTGGAGGACGGTTGCCAGGATGCGATCGAACTTGCGGAAGGGCTTTTCGAAGAAGACAACGTAGGCGAGGTCAGCGCCGCGAACCCCTCCTGCATCAAGGCAGAATTGTATGGCGTTCTCCGGGAAGTCGTAATCGTGCTTTTTGCGGGTAAAACGCTCTTCTTCCGCAGCAGCTACCAATTGGCCGTCGCGCAGCAGAACGGCTGCCGCGTCATGGTAGTAACAGGAAATTCCCAGGATGTCCAAGCTTCACTGCTTTCTGGCCCATTGTAAGTCGTTCGCCTCGTCTGGATGGTCCAGCCAATGGGTTGGGCGCTTCTTGATTCGCAGGGGGTCTGCGAAAACACGCACGATGATTCCAAAAGGCAGCACGAACAGCGCGTAAAGCACGGTGAGCAGCACTCGCGCCTGAAAATTGCCGATCTTGTGGGCCAGGCGCGTCCAGGCTGCCCAGAGGCGCCTCAGGCCCTGCCAGAGGTTTTTCAACATGCTTGCCTCTCTAGAAGAGTGTGTAGATGAATGGCGCAATCACAGAACTCTGCGCCAGAATAATCAATACGCCCGCGAGCAGCAGCGCAACGATGATGGGCAGCATCCACCAGCGCTTATTCTCCCAGAAGAACGAGACTAATTCGCCCGCGATTCCAAACCGTCGTTGGGCAATCTGTACAAATCCCATCGCTTTCTCCTCCCTAAACACGGAGATTATGGTTTCACCAACAAATAGTTGTCGATGACCAGCGCGTCGATTGCGGAGGGTATGCAGAAACGCGCGCGGGTCTCATTCTTTCCCCATGATCTGTGGCGCATGATCACGAATCTGGGTGCATCCCTGCTTGACGTATTGCGGAAACTTGTTTGCAAGCATTGGACATAGGGACCTGTAGACGATGTCGGTCACCACTTGGGCACCTTCATTCGTGTAGTGCATGTAATCCCAGAAATAGCGCGAACTCTTCGGCATTTGCCTCGCCAAGTCGATAACCAAGACGTTGTTTTCGTGGCCTACCTTCCTGGTGACGTCGTTGAACGCCTCAAGCGTTTCCCACCACATTTCACCATTGCGGGTCTCATCCACCTTGATAGCTGCGAGATCGACCTTGGTTACATCGTCGACAGCGGGCCCGACGAGCAAGGGTTGGGTGATGAATACTGGCTCAATACCGGCTTCCCTTGATATGTCAATCAGGCGCTTAAGCCTGGTCTCGTAAGACCGAATGTACGGTTCACTGGAACTCGCCACATACTGGTCTTCTACCTCGCGGGGGACTTTCAAGCAGCCGACCTTAGTCAGATCGACCGTGCCTCCTGCGAGGCTGGCTCGGTAGGCAGTATAATTGCGGTACAAATTCACCCCGAGCGCAACGACTTCGCTGTATGCGGATACGGACCGCAGGAAACCCGTCACCGAGCTGAAGAGGATCCGCCCCTTGAGGTACTCGGAGTCCACCTCACTTAAAAAGCGTCCTTTCACCAGGTCATTCTCGCCCACGAGAAAGAGCACGACTTTTGGGTGCAGCTTGCTGACGAATTCTTCCATCAACACGATATGCGCAAAAGTCGAGTTACCAACCAGACCCGCATTGTCGACCCACACCCCTTGGAAAGACTCGGCCAGACGATTCTCCAACTGTGCCGGCCACGTCTTCTGGTCTGAGAGCATGAAGCAGTACGTAGTGCTGCCGCCAACGGTAATTACCGTTAAGTGGCGACTAAAATCACTGGGTGGCTCGGCACCCCGAAATCCTAAGGAATTGATGGTGACGGTAATGACTGGATCCAGGCGCTTGACGAATTTGTTCTTAATTCGAATCGTTCCACTCTTCGGGAAAACAAGCCGCTTGCCCCTAATTCTTGTCTGGAAAGGATTAGAGAACCGGAGCACGGCCTCGAGGAGGACTACTGCGGCCGCGATACCTAGAAACAACAAGAGCGCTTTCAGCGACGCAGACCATAGCCATGACCTTCTTGGCAACATTACTTCCGCCTCCTTAGCGACATTGCCTCCGCCTGAGAAACCTTATGGACCGGGGTATGAACATGGGCGCCACTTGGCGGCCTGCGTCGAGAGCGGCCGCTGGTGAACGAGACCTCATGCCCCGACAACCTCCGCGCGGACCGCTCTGGGTGCGGGTACAATGCACCAATTGGTGATGAAGCCTGCAAGATTGCCCATCACACCGGCTGATACCATGACCAGTGTCATGTGGACCAGACTCTCCCGGCCAAACAGAAACATGCCCACTCCTTGCCAAACGAGAACCCCCACCAGGGCATAGATAAACGCCGGGCGCTCCAGAGAAAGAGCATAATTCAGCCAGATATTCAAACCAGCGTAAAGACTCGCTGCCAAGGTCGCCAGTGCCAGGACAATGCCCGGATTATGGTAGGCGTCGGTAAATATGGTGCTCACCAACAACCCAGGAAACAGAAAATAGAAAATTGTCACGACCAGGCCCGGCGCCAGCGCCCCCGTCAGCGCCAGGAACAAGATCGGCCGGGCATCTCGGCCCATGGCGCGACGCCGCACCGCCTTGGGGAGAAGGATGATACCCATCGCCAAGGGCAGGAACAAACTTACCTTAGCTAGGGTGACCACCGGCCCGTAGTCGCCGGCCATCCGGGGGCTGAAAAAGTGCTTTACGAATAGCGCATCCAGGTTCGCCAACACGCCAAAGGCTGCCAGTCCCAGCAGGGTGTAAGACGAGTAGTGCCAGCTTACCGGGCGGGCAACAACCTCGCCGCGGGCCTGGAAATAGGGGCGTAGCCACCGTAGTGCCACCATTAGGACTACGGTACCGGCAAGCGGTACTGCGACGATGGCCCCAACGGCCTGGCATCCCAGCCAGATCAGCCCGGCGGCAAAAAGCAATCGCAGGAGTGACTGAGTGACCTGCACCACTCCCAAGCCTGCAAAGAGTTGCATGCCCTGAAGTGCGCCATCGGTCACCGGCCGCACGAAGAACAGCAGCACCACGGCGGGGCTGGCCGCCCACAACGGCCAGGGGTTAGGCAGCCGCAGCAGACGTGCCAAGAAAGGGCTGATGAGGACCATCAGCGCCGTCGCCATCAGACCCCACTGCCAGGCCCAGCGCCAAGCGCGCTGCACGAAAGCTCCCACCTGTTTGAAGGAACCACTTTCGACGCCCAGTTTCGCGGTGTAGACGGCCACAACGTTTCGGATGGCGACCGACAGGTAAACCAGCACTTGCAGGATAGCCGCCACGCAAACAAAGATGCCGTATTGGACGGGTTGGAGCCAACGGCCAGCTAAGACGTTGACCGCATAGTCCAGCCCGCCAGCCAAAATCATGGCCGCCCACATAATCACGCCGTGCCGGATGCCGACTGAGCGAAACAGCGCGAGCCGCCACGCCGTCATATACCTTGTGTAACGAGCGCGCAAACGCTCACCCTTCTTCAGCTTGCTGATAGGTCATCACCGGACGGTAGACGCAGCCGCAACGGTGGCCTTGGGGACAGTCTGGCAATGGCAGAAGTGGAGCCTGGTCAGGATGGTAAAGCTTACCGGCGGGCAGCTTCCGCGCCGCATCGCAACAATTTGACGCCGGCCGAACCACGACGCCTACGATGGAACCCTTGGCCTTCATTCCCAGGCGGTAGGCCGCCAAAGTTTTCACGGCGTAGTCCGGTTCCTTCTCTATGTCCTGCTGGAACTTGTTCAACCAATCGAAGGCCATGGGTCTCGCCCTGCAATCTTCCGTTATCTCACTCTCCGGCTTCCTGGCGAACCGCCGGCGCCGGTTGGCCCGGGTCACCGATGGCGGCCTGCGGGCGCTTGTTCCCTGGACGCAACACCTTTGCGCCTATGCGCGCCAGCGTCGGAAAGTCGTGCAACATGTTGGTATAAGATGCGCGGGCCAGCGGGCAGTGACATTCCTTCGCCGCGATACTCCGGCGTACTTCTTTGATCTTCTCGCCAAACCAGACTTCCTTGAAATCATACTTATGATTACGGAGATTGCCCAGATTGTCGGCTCGCACACAGCAAGGCCAGACCGTCCCGTCGGCGTAGATGTGGGCGCTGACCCAGCCGGCGTAACAGGCAATCACTTGGTCTTCCTCGTCCAAGATGCGCTTGACCAGCTTGTAGTATTCAATACGCAGAGCTTCCGTGATTCGCGCGATGCCTGTGAAGCGTCTGCTCTCCACGTAGGCGATTACACGATCTATGGCCTTCGCGTAATCTTCAGGGCTGGGCGTAATGGGCAATCCGACAGTGTCAAGCTCCACTCGGGGTTCCGCAATCTCGGTGATGAACTGGTCGGCGCCCGATTGGTTGGCATAGGCGATGATTTCGTCCAGGTGGCCCACGCTGAAGACCGACACCACCGAGTGGATTCCTATCGTCAGGTTGCTCAGCCGGCTGCGCAAGGACAGCAGTTGCTCCAGGCACTGTTCAAATTTTTTGAAGTTGCCCGGGACGCCACGAATAAAGTCATGCTTCTCCCCCACTCCGTCCAGGGATAGGTTGATGATCACCTGGCTTTTGGGACACGACCGGGCAATGTGCTCCACTCTCTCAGGGATGGTGGGTAGGATTCCATTGGTAGGGATGTTGATGACGCCCGGCCGGCAATGTTCGTACATCAACTGGGCGAGCTCGACCACGTACGGGTACATCAGCGGTTCCCCACCACTGATCGTGAACCAATACGGGGTCTGGCCGAGGGAAGCCAGGACCTTATCCCACTCCTCCAGGGTCAGTTCGTCCTCGCGTTTCATCCAGATATTGCAAGTGAGGCAACGCGAATTGCACTTAGGGGAAGGGGCGAGGGTCAGGTTGAGCGGCAGCATTCGCGGCCAGCCAAGCCGGCGGTATAGCTTGAACAGCGGAATGCGCAGCAAAACGCCAGCCATTGAATTCATGTCGCCGCTATCCCCTTGCCTTGAGGTCTTTCGTTGTCTTTGCGATTTCCCACACGGAGTGGTCGCGTCGTTTCTTGTAGTCGCTCCTGCCCAGGAACCGCCCGTAAGCTTCGAGTGCCGCCACACCCCACGTCCAGAGAAAAGGCCGCGGCCGCCAATCAAGGTTAGGCAGTAAAATCCACAGTATCCTCCAGCCGCTCATGGTGCTTACGGTGAAGCCAAGCGTATTGCGCAAAGCCAAGTGTCCGGAATAGATACGTCGGCGCTGGCGCAGGAAATCGCCGACCGTGAGTGGACCTTTGTTGTGGACGACGGCCGTCGGTACGTAGCGTGCCTCATATCCCTGAACGCGAACGATCGGCTCGACTCTCGCCTCGTCCCCCGACGTGCGGAAAGGGATTTGCTCGAAGATCTTGCGGAATGCGATCAACTCCCCGCCCTTGAAGCTGCGCAGGTTGACTTGGTGATGCAGGTCCCAGAGCAGATGTGCGGCAAACCCCATGAAGGTCCCGGGGTCGTTGACGGGCACCGGCCGGCCCGCAGTCATTCCCACTGCCGGGTCGGCGAAAGGAGTTACCAGTTGTTCAATGGCGTCCGCTTCCGGCAGCAGATCGGCGCCGCAAAGCACTACTATTTTCTCCCGCGCTTGCGGAAGAAACTGATTGATTGCCGAGGACTTACCCTCGCGCCGAGGCTGGACCACCAGGCGAATTCGCGGGTCCCGCCTTGCCCAATCTTGCACGATAGATTCGGTGCGGTCAGTACAGCCACTGGCTACCACTACAATCTCCGTAAGGGTTACCTTTACGGTTCGTTGCGAAACCACGGCGTCGAGCGTGCGGCCGATATTGGCTTCCTCGTTGTAGGCCATTATCCCTATCGAGCATGCGATGGACATGGGGTGATCCTTCATTATAGCAATTTCGAATCATGGCGCGCCGACCCATCACGAACGCCGCCCAGCACACCCTTACTGGCGCGACGAAGAGGTTTGGCCGGTTAAAACCAGCCTTCGGTTGCCGGAGTCGTCCCACACCGGACCTTGGCTGTCCGGAGCGGGCGAATCCCAACTCCGCCAGATGGTCGGCACGTTGAAGAAGAGGTTCCAGACGCCCCCCAGCGTGACCCCCGCGGCGGAGGCCAAGGGAAGCGGCACCCCTCGCCAATTCAGCAAGAGCGTCAGCGAGGCATTAAGCACCACTCCAGTGGTGCAGACCTTCCCGTAATGGAGCAGCCGGCTGAGGACTCCCGCTCGAGGTTCCACGCTGGGGGCTTGCGAGGAACGAAAAGTGAAAAGCCAGTTCCAGAAGAAGTTGTTCACCAGGGCGAGCGGGATGGCGACCGCCAATGCCCACCCGACCGGCCAGGCGCGCCGCTCGGCCAGAAACGCCAATACACCGACGTTCACCACCGCGCCGCTGAAGCCCACCGCAGCGTAACGGATCCAGCTCCGCAGTTGACCCGTGAAGCGGGCCAACCGCGCCAGATGCGCCAAGTATTGCGCGGACTCCCGCATGCCAAGCTTGGAGCTTCCCAGGCTCCGGGCTTGGAACACGAAAGGGACTTCCACCAGTTCGCGGTAATGAGCCTTGCCCAGGACCTCGAGCAGGATCTTATAACCCGTGGGTTCAAGCCGGATTCCCTGGAGCGCCCGGGCGCGGAACAGAAACATTCCGGACATGGGGTCGCTGAGGTCGGCCAGCGTCCGGGGAAGCACGCACGCCGCCAAGTGCCTTGCCGTCCATGAGGTTAGCCGCCGCCTCCAGCGCCAGTCTGCGGCTGAGCCACCGCCCGGACCGGAACGGGTGGCAATCGCCCCATCCACGCTCGGATCCCGAAGCGCCCTCGCGAGCCGGGTCAGAGCTTCGGGCGGATGCTGGAGATCAGCATCCATCACGCCCAGCACGTTTCCCTTGGCGATGCTCCAACCGTCCACCACGGCGGTCGCCAAACCTTGTCGTCCCGGCCGCCGTAAAACTCGCACCGGAATCTCGTTTGCCAGGGCTTCAGCCAGGTCCGCAGTGCGGTCCGGACTTGAGTCGTCCACCACAATTAATTCGTGGTCTTCCTCGGCCTTCCGCAAGGCTTCGGAGGCCCGGCGCAGGACTTCCTGAATGCTCCGGGCTTCATTGTAAGTGGGAAGCACGATAGAGATCATGGTTGGGGAAGTTTAGCACACTAACTGCCAAAATCCATTCGGAAGCGAGCTCGTGCGGGGACAATCAGGTGCTTTCGATTAATCCCTCCCCCCTCCCCACTGTCTGAGAAGCTGTGAGATAATCCCAGGGGGCGGGTTTTGCGCGGTCTAATTCATTCAGCAGCAGAGAGATAAAGTTGGGATCAGAAACTTGGGGTTGAAGGACATGGGACGTAGCCGCAAGCACAGAAGTTCAGGCGTGATTCCCAAAACGGATCGCCCGCCTGACAGGACAGAGGCCCTTTCCTCGAAAGGAACTTTCTCGATAGCGGAAGCGTTGGTATGGATTGCCTTAGCAATTATTCTTGCTTTTTCTCTCGTAACCCTTGTCTATCCGGTGGCCCGAGCTTTCTATCGTTTTGAAATCGACTACAACGAAGGGTGGAACGTTTACAACACCCAGACCGCCATGCAGCATCGCTACCTGTACTCTGCGAAGAATGGCTGGAGCGGTGTCGGTTACCCATTCCTTTCGTTTTACTTAGTTGGATATGTGTCGCATTTTACCGGCGATTACTTATTGACGGGTCGTTTGATTTCTCTCGTCGCGCTTCTCGTCTCGTGCGTTCTGGTGGGGCTCATTGTTAAGAAGCTGACCGGCGGTTGGGGACCTGCGGTTTTTGCAAGCGCGTTCTGTCTCGGCCTCTTTTGCTCACGAGCGCTATTACGCGTGGGGGTGGACGATCCGCAGATGCTCGCCCATCCATTCTTCCTTTTCGGCTTGTGGGTCTATTTGCAGGCTGTTCCGAGCACGCTGCGGATTGCGGGGATCACATCTGTTTTTATTCTGGGAGGCAACATTAAGCACAATCTCCTCCCTGTTCCCCTTTCGGTACTCTCCGACCTATTCACAACCTCATTAAGCAAAGCAGTTCGATTCATTATATTTGGAGTCATTCTCTTGGCCTTGTCGATCGCAGTCAACATACTGGTCGGCGGTCCATTCTTCATTTCTCAAATATTGTCTTCAAGAGCTTATTCACTCGCGAAACTTCGCCTCGCGTTCATTTTGTTTTATGTTCCACTAGCACTGCCCCTCGCAATTTCTGCCTTTTGGTCAATCTGGCAGTTTCAAAACCGGCAGGCGCGTGTGATCTCCTTCTATTTTTTCTGGTCGCTACTGGTTGGCGTGGCCTTCGCAGGAGGCGCGGGGGTTATCAACAATACCTTTTTCGACGCCTTCTTTGCCATGTCGATCATTATGGGTGCTTGTCTGGATTCATTGTGGAAAGCTCCAATCCCTAATTTAGGGAAAGGCGGTCGGTGGAGATTCCTGGTGCCCGTCTTGCTTTATTCGACTGTGGTCATGGCGTTTGTCGCACGGGACCTCAACGTACCTAAATTGCTCTCCGACCTGCCGGAGCAGGAGAGGGCGTATAAGACCGAGGTGTCATTCCTGGCCGCGCAACCAGGACCCGCTATCTGTGAGAGCTTAATTCTGTGTTACGACGCTGGTAAGCCCTACATTCTCTCATCGTTTGGCTTCACCTCACGCGTGCGACGCGGGAAACTGAACAGCAATGAGCTCGTGAAACAGATTGCTGAGAAGAAGTACGGGGCTATCCAAACTTCCCTTCCAGTGACTGAAACGCCGCCCGATCGCTTCCCGGGCGATGTGCTTGACGCCATAGATCGATACTACGTCGAGGCACTGAAGGGTCCCGATTGTCATATCTACGTCCCCCGAGTGGAACCAAAGGGCCCATAGAACCCCCAGTAACCGTCGTGCACTCCACTTTTGGTTGTGTCAAAGGTTGAGAGGCGTGGAGCACGCGGAGAGTGTCATCTTGGTTGCGGCCGGCCGTCGCGCTGTCATCCTGAGCCCGCCGTGCTTTCGGGCGGGCGAAGGATCTCTGCAGTTGTCTTTTGCGCTTGGCATCCAGCGACGAACTGCAGAGATTCTTCTCCCGCGACTGCGGGATCAGAATGACACGGGCTGTCACACACATATTCAGTTGGTCTGCTTTCGACTTTGGACCTTCGACGCTCGACTTGTCGGGTGGCGTTGAGAATTGGAAATATGTTTGGAGGAACCGCATGCTTGTCCCCTATTTTGATTTGAAGAAACAATTCTCAAGCCTTCGCAATGAGATCAGGGAGGCCCTGGATCGAGTGTGCAGTAACACGTCATTTATCCTGGGCGAAGAGGTTAGTGAGTTTGAGAAGGAATTTGCCGCCTATTGCGAAGTCAAATATTGTGTCGCTTTGAACTGCGGCACAAGCGCCCTGCACCTGGCTTTGCTGGCTTTGGGAGTG
>Ga0181533_1002730_pt1 | contig 20219 bp, 4 predicted proteins | sample PEATcosm2014_Bin_45_FD_119772 | JGI IMG/M metagenome (GOLD analysis project Ga0181533, IMG submission 119772) | Peatland microbial communities from MTU Mesocosm Facility, Houghton, MI, USA - PEATcosm2014_Bin11_60_metaG | ecosystem: Environmental > Terrestrial > Soil > Wetlands > Peat | place...
CACCAGCGCCTGGCCGGGCGCCAGCAGGCCGACGATGCTGTGAATCTTGGTCGTCTCGAGCGCCTCCTCGAGCGTGAGCGGCGGCAGGATTGTGGCCAATCGCTTGGCCAGCATCGATTTTCCCGCGCCCGGGGGCCCGATGAGAAGCAGATTGTGGCCGCCGGCGGCGGCCACCATCTCCTCCACCCGATGCCATCGTCCGGAAAACTCGAGGCAACCTTGCCTTTGTTTCAATAGTGAGGACTGACACTTGCTTGCTGGTCTAAGGCTGTTGCATCGCCCTGTAGAACCGGGCTTTGAGGGAGTTGGCGCTTGGGTCGGTAAACTCTGTCGTGGGGTTAACGTTGGTCAAACTCAGCAGTGGTTCCCAGTTCCTTAGGTCGCCGGACGCTTGAATCTGGTAGTTGCCGCCCAGCGGCGCCGTCAGTTGCAGGCGGAACTGGCCCGCGCTGTTCCAGCCCAGCGCGGTTAGCCGTTGCAGCTCCGAATCCGATTGCAGTATGGTGGCGGCGGCTCCCACGAGGACCGCGTAGCCGTTGGCGTAGCCCATCCGCAGCGTCCCTGCCGGATATACAGACCCTGAGCTGGTCAATGTGAACCCCGGCGTATGCACGGTCCAGTTGGTTAGGTTGGTCGAGCTGACTACGTTGACCGCGTCCCCGTACCCTGCTGACGAAAGGCTGAGCCCGAGCCAGCGGCCGGAATGCCACTGGATGTCCGAGGGGACGAGATCTCCATAGTCGCTTCGGGCAATCATCGTCCAGTTGGTGCCGTCAGCCGAGGTGCTTAGCCAGTAGAAGGATTGCCAGGTCAAGCCGTTGATGGACATCCCATTGGCCAACCACTGTCCGCCGCCGTAGGTCACCGACATGGCACCGGATGCTCCATAGCTAGTAGTCCAGTTGGTGCCGTCCATCGAGCTGTACACGCAGTCGCCGATGCCCATCCAGACGCCGTTGAGGTAGCGCACACCTCCTAAGCTGGGGGCCGCTGGCTGGAGTGTCCAGTTCACCCCATCGGTGGAGGTGCGGAGCTGGTAGCTGGTGTTGATCCAGTCGTTCCATGTGGTGGCCACCCATATGCCTGCCCCGTAGTCCAACGAGCTGAAGGAAGAATAGCCTGCCAGGGTGGAGAGGCTTGGCCCGGCAGCGCTAAGGACCCAGTTCACCCCGTCGGTAGAAGTCACCACCCTTTCGTCATCCCCGACAGCCAACCAGAGACCGCCGCCGTAACGCACGATGTTGAGTCCGCCGGCGTGGCTCCCAAATGCCACGCTCCAGTTGACGCCGTCGGTGGAGGTAGCCACCACGTTGGTGGGGTCTTCGATGTCTGTCGGGGGAACGATCAAGTCGGAGGAAATGCCCGCTCCAACTGCTACCCAGCGGCCTTCGGCGTAGGTGATGTCGTTGAATTGTATTTCCTGGTTCAGGTTAACGATGCTCGACTGGCTTTCCGTCCAAGTCCGTTCGTCGGTCGAGGTGACGATGTTTCCCGAGGACCCAACGGCCACGCACCGGTCCTGTGCGTATTCGATGTCTGAGATCCCCAAATGGGACGTGTAAGTGGTTGTGAAGGTTCCGTTGGCGAACACCCCGATGTCGTTCCCCCCAGCGGCTATCCATGCGCCCTCCTCTCCTACCACGTGTTCGAAGTCACAGTTTGCTACGGTTCCCACCGTGGTCCAGTTCTCTGCGTCGGTTGAGGTAAGGACCTGGGACACATAAGGGGAAGAATCGGAGATTGCCACCCATTTTCCTGATGAGAAATTCAGCGCCTGCGCGCCATCCGGCATCGGCACGTTTGTCCAACTAATTCCGTCGCTGGATTCAAGAAGATGGACCTGATCCAGGGACGGCCAGTCCACCCATTTTCCGCCGCCGTATTGAAGGTGGTTCAACCACCCAGTGGTCGTCGAGTCAACCTGGTTCCAGTGGAGTCCGTCGGGGGAGCTGAGGATGGCGCCACCCTCATTACTACCCTCCCCGCTCACCATCCATTGGTCTTGGCCAAAGGCGATACTTAGTGGCAAAAGGCCGGTGCCCGTATCGTAGCTGGTCCAGTTGACTCCGTCGGCCGAAGTCATTGCGATCAAGGCACTGCTCACCACCCCGCCCACCGTAGCCGTCTGGCCGTTCACGGCGGCGGCCACCCAGAGTCCATTCCCAAAGGCTACCCCTTTGGAACTAGTTCCTCCTCCGCTAATGTAGTTTGGACCCCAGTAGTCCTGTGTCCAATTGAGCCCATCGGTCGAGGTCAAGATAACGCCGTTGCCGGCCGCCACCCAGAGCCCATTGGCGTAAACCACAGTGGAGAGGTTCTCTCCCTGTGGCAAGGGGTTACGCCAGTGCCACTGGCCCAAGCCGTCGGCCTGGACCGGTGAGGCGATCGTGATCGCCAAAAGCTGATTCACCCAGTTCGTAGCCGCATCGGTCACCCGCACCATGAAATAACCGGTGCCGGTCGTGACGGCCGTTCCCGAGATTTCCCCATTGGCCGCCAGTGTCAGGTCCCACGGCAGGTCGATCGAATCGGGCGCCAGCGACCACGTGTAAGGCGGTTGACCGCCGGAGGCGAGGAGCGTGGTCGTGTAGCTGGCATTCTGCGTGGCCGCGGGCAGGGAGGTGGTCGTGATCTGCAACGGGGTCGCGGGCGCAATTACGACCAGGGAAAAGGGCCGCTTCGCCGTAGCCCCTGCGCTATCCGTCACCTGCACGACGAAACTGGCGGTCCCAGCGTTCGTCGGCGTGCCGGAGATGAGGCCGTCCGAGTTCAGGGCCAAGCCCCCGGGCAAGCCGGCGGAGGCAGGCGTCAGGCTCCAGTTGCAAGGGGGTTGGCCACCCGCGGCGCCAAGTCGCGCGCTGTACGCCACCCCGACGGTGCCGCTGGGCAAAGAGAGGTTGGTGATCTGCAAAGGCGGGCTGAGAACGTCCAGGAGTAGCGGGTTGGGCGAGTCGGCCACGTTGGACGCCGCATCGGTCACGCGCACATAAAAACCAAATGTCCCGTTGGTCGCGGGGGTGCCCGAAAGAACACCGTTGTTGGCCAGGGTCAAGCCGGGTGGCGGTCCGTAAGAATAGTACGGAATGGACCAGCTATAAGGGGCGCTACCGCCGGAGGCTTGAAGCGTCTGGCTGTAAAAAACGCCATTGGTGGCGTTGGGCACATAGCTCGTGTCCACTTGCAAGGGCGCCCCCTGGATGCTGAGCGAGAACCGCTGAGTCACCACGTTCGGCGGCGAGGCATTGTCGGACAACGACACCCAGAATGAGAAGGTTCCAGGCGTTGCGGGGGTGCCGGAAACGACCGCTTGGTTGCCCTCGCTGGAGAAATCCATGCCCGGCGGCAGCGTGATCGTGCCGCCCAGCCACCACTGATAGGGCGGTTGGCCGCCGGAGGCGCCCACCAATTGGGCGTAAAACACGCCCACGGTGCCGCCGGGCAGCGACGTGGTGGTCATCTGGAGCGGTTGCAGAAGAGCGGTGAAATTCACCGTGGCATCGCTGTTGGAAATCACGACCGTTTGTTGTGAGGGGCTGATGTAGTTGGAGGGCAAACGGTCGCCGCCGCCCGAGTTGACATCCACCGTCCAAGTGCCGTTGGCCACGTTCAGCGAGTAGTTGCCTTCGGCGTCCGTGTCCACGGTTCCCTGGCCGTACTGTGCCCCGTTGATCGTTGCGTAGGCATAGACCCCGACGCTGGCAATAGGGTTGCCGTTGTTGTCCTTGAGGGAGCCGGAGATCCGATCGTTGGCGAGAAGAGCGGTGAAGTTCGCCAGCACCGCCTGTCCGGCGCTGAGGTTCGTGCCGCCATCTTGATCGAACGCCGGTTGTGAAAAAAGGTAATTGGCGGGACTGCTGTCACTGCTGATTTGAACCTTCCACGGGTCACCGTTCAAGCCGCCAAGGGCGCCGGCGGCATAGTTCCCATTGGCGTCAGTGTAGCCGTCGCCTTCATAGAGGTTTTCGTTGCTGTCGCCGACAGAAACGTCGGTGCCCGGGAGGGGATTCCCCAGACCGTCCTTCACACTGCCGTAAAACAGGGCCGTGGCCTTGGGCACGGCGAGGATAACCCCGGTCTGCCCGGCGTTGGCGCTGGTTCCCTCCTGCAGTCCGAGGTAGCCGTGGACGATCAGGCCCGTGTCATCGACGGTGAGCCCCCACGGGCCGGAGCCGGACTGGACGCCCATGGTGAAGTCGCCGTTGGTGTCCGTGAACGCCACCCCGCCGATGCCGTTGGTCGCTTGGGCCGACAAGAGGATGCCTGGCATTCCGAGGCTGGAATCGTTGGCATCGACCATTTTGCCGGAGATGATGGCCGTGGCCTTCGTCACCGCCAAGTTCGTGGTAACGGTCTGACCGCCGTTCAAGGCAAGGGCCGGTAGCGTCCTGCGGAAGCTCTGGAAGTTAGCGACATAGTTGCTCTTGAAAGCCACCAGGTAATAAGCGCCCGGCGGGGCTTGGATGGTGTAGCTGCCGGAACTGTTCGCCACCGCGCCCCCCAGCGCCACTGCGTTTCCGTTGAGCAGGACGACAACGGCATCGGGCACAGTCGTGCTGGCGCCCTCGATGACCACGTTGCCGGCGAACTTCTGCGCGTAGGGAAAACTGGTGACGCCGAAGGGTTTCGTCATCGGCGCGAAATGTCCGGTCGGACTGGAGAGCCTATACAGATACTTGCCGCAAATGGCCTGGAGAGCGCCGCTGCCGTTGAAGTTTAGCTGCGCCGTGATCTGTCCGGCGGTCGAGTCGGTGTCGCCGGGCACGTTGGGGTTGACGATGCCGCCGACGACCATGCCCGGCTGGCCGTCGGTCAGTTGAAATTGTTGCACGAGCAGATCGCCTGCGTCAATGACGCCGTTGGCGTTGACGTCCATAAACTTCTGGACGACCACCGTTTCGCCGCTGGTCAAGCCCTTCACCTGCAAGGTGATGACGCCGTTGTAAGTGTTGCTGACGGTGGTGGGCGTAGCGGTGAACGTGACGGCTGCTGGCAGTGTCGGGCACAGGAGCAGCCCCAGTTGGACCGCGACCAGATGCAAGACGGCCTCTTTGAAGGAGACTTGGGGCATTGGTTTCATAAAGGTTCACGGTCCTTACTAAGAGCGCAATCGGAGTCGCTAATGGCCCGAGCCAGGGCTGGTCGTGGTTTTAAGCCGGTAAAACTGAGCCGGAAGATTCGTTGAGAAACCGTCTTGGTACGTTAGAAATCCGTCTTCGTTGTACACAGTCGCAATGGAAACCCAACTGACCAAGTCGGTCGAAGCTTCGACGATATTCGTCGTCCCCGGGGTTCCCGTGAAGCTGAACTGGAAGACCCCGTTTGTCGTTTTTGCTCCTTCGAGTTGAGCGGCTGACGGGCGGGCGGTAACGACCGTCAAGGCGGTCATTCCATTGTAAGTGCCCGTGATCGTCGCGCTGCCAAACGAGTTCATGGTGATGATACCATTTGTGTCAACTGTTGCTACCGAAGAGTCCGAAGATTCGTAGCCTACCACGCCTGGGGGAAGATAGAGAAGCATGCTTGCTCCATTGGTATACTGGCCCCAGACCTCGACCGCCAAGGTGTCCCCAACGTAGAGCGCCGTGGCAGACGGCTCAAGTGCAATTGCGTTGAGCGCGGTCGACGCGAATGAGGAATAGACCCCGACCGGCCTGGCATACACCAACTCGCCATTGGTAGCGGCATAGTAGGCATAGAGAACAACGGTTCCTCGTAATGATTCGTCGACAGTAACGGCTACCTGGGCCGAATTAGTCGCATTTACCTGCACCGTAAAGCCCTCCTCCGAAACCCCGTTTGTCGAGAACGCCTCCGCGAACCACGCAATTTGCCCTCCGGCCTGCAAACCCTCGGGCAATTGCATGGCATAATTAAAAGTTGAAGGGGGGTCGCCGCCTGAAACTATCAAATCCAGGATGGTGATCGGTGGCACTAAGCTGTCAATCGTTTGCTGTTGAATTGGTGCCAAGAGCGATGGGAGCTGAAAAGGCCCGAACGGATCGGCGGGCCCGTTAAGCAGCTCCGTTACCTTTTCGCCGACGAAAAACAAGGTAGTCTCGCTATGACCGGCTGGCACCCCAAACAAAGGATTGACCAAGCTCGGCGGGTACACCGACAGGGAGATGTCCGCATGCGCAATGTCATCCGTGTCGGAAGTAGAGTTGGAGAGCACTTCGACTGGAGTCCCCGCGCCTGCCCCCTGGCTCAAAAAATCGACCACACCGTCGGAGCCTTTCGGCAGAAGGACCTGGCCGCGATCCCACGCCACGCCGGGTTGGTTCTGGGTTAGGGAAAATAAAGAATAGCATAGCGGATTGATCTTGCCCGGCATGGGAGGCTGCCCTGAGTTAATTGTCGCGGCGATACAGCGAAATTTATTCATGCGGCGGTCGACTGGAAAGAGAGGGTTGTTTGCTTCCCGTATTTGGGGGCCAAACGGGTCGAACTTTGATTGAAGGTACGGACTGATGAGGCGGGGAATGACATTCACCAGCTCGCTGTCTGACCTCTCGCATTGTAACAGGTAACGAAGCAGGACGCTCCCGTTGTGCGGAGAGCCGATAGTTACGACGCGTCGAAACCTGCCGCGGTAAAAGTTTTGAGGTGAGACGATCGGTGCGGAGGAAAACGGGGCGCTCCCATTCGGAGTGATTTGGCAGAGCATCCTCGCCAATAGACCCCCCTGGCTGTGACCCACCACATCATACCTGGTAAACGCCCAGTCGCTAGACACAGCTTTCTCGACCTGAGTTTGTAACGAAGTGTCCAGAAGCGCGGCCAAGGACCTTAGATCCCATCTCGTATTGGGGTAGGTTGTAGGTGTGCCGCCGCTGACGCCGTAGTTGACTCGTACCACGAAACTGTCGGGTCTAACCGCGAGCAATTGATCTAAGAAGTCCTGACTCCAAGTGCCGCCGTCAGCGCAATAGCCGTGTATCAGGGCCACAGGTGGAGGACGCACTCTGAAGGTTGTGCTTGCGATGGGAGCGGCCCCCCCTGCGCTTACCTCCAAGGTCAGCGGTACGTCATTAGAGGTGGAAAGGCCGTCAAAATCCGCCCATTCCAGCCCTTGCAGATATGCGAAGGCCGTCCCCGTGCCGGCTCCTTCGGAGGCGGTAATGGTAAAGTTGGTGGTCTGCGTCCAACCTCGCTCTTCCAACACAAAGAGGTTGGTCGATATGGATTGGTAGCCCGCTTCGGCACCGGTGATGCACAGGGAATAGGCGCCGGGTGAGCCGGCGATATTAAAGAGGACCGCCGTCACCCCGTCCGCCACGACGCCGAGTCCGAGCGCGTTGAGAATCGGCCCGTTTTGCGATTGGAGCTTGTTCGTGTCGGTCACCGGGACAATCCGCGCATCGATGTCATCCGATGGCGCCACTGCGGCTTGCTCCAGTGTCAGCCGAAGAGGTGTGATCGTCGTAGCCGCAGCCCCACACTGGCCGCAAGGTGTGGTCGGAATGGCTAAGTCGGCACCCCATGCCAAGTAGGCACCCCATCCCGTCCTGCCCTCCACATAGTGAATGGTCTCTAGGCGATAGTCGTGGGCAAATATACCTTCGCCGAGATCTATGGCAGCTATGGGTGCGTTTCCCGAGAAGCAGACGTTAGTCAGACCGTAGCACCACTGGAACGCCCCGTACCCGATGGAGGTAACGCCGCTGCCGACCGTCACGCTTGTCAGTGAAATGCAGTCGTTGAACGTGTCACCCACCAGGTTGGTGACGCTGTCGGGGATCACGACACTGGCCAGGTGATAACACTCGGCAAACGCATACGCCCCAATGCTGGCGACGCTGTCTCCTATGGTGACGCCGGTGATGTCGCTGTAGGCGAAGGCAGCGCCTCCGATGGTGATCACACTGTTCGGAATCGTGACGCTTGTTAGGGAGGTGTTGGACACAAAAGCACCTGCCCCGATGCAGGTGACGGGCAGTCCATTGATCGTGCTCGGGATAGTGAGAGCGTCCCCTGGGCCATTATATCCGGTGACGGTCACCGCTCCGCCACTCGTCGTATAACTGAATTGGCCTTGGGCCGCCATAGCAACCAGAAGCAGTAGCGCTAGAAAAATGAGGCAATGTCTTTTCATACTGAAAGTCATAAGTTGCTCTTCATGGCACTGTGACCCCTACGGGACCACGACACGGTAGAACCTGCAGGAGTAATTTGCGCCTGGCCGCGCACTGCCTTGTTGTTCGAGTTCCGCCAATGAGTTTGCGTAGGTTCTATGTTGCTAAAAACGCCGTGAAAGGACAAGACTTTTCGTCAATATTCTCGTGACACCACAGGGGCGATTATATCCGGTTCCATGCTTTGTTTGGCCAAGGAACTCGGGGGGTCTCCCTCAGCTTGGTGGAGTTCCTGGCTGGAGCCCCTTCGCCGCCCGCCGGAGGTAGTAGCTTCTCCTTTTCCCGCGGGTTGCTCGCAAGCTCCAGGTCGAGGCCGGGTTCGACGCAGAGCTGATGGATCTGCTCGACCGGGGCGTTGATCGCGTCATCGGTGCGGCACACGATGCCGAAGATGTCCGCGTCATCCACTTCCAGCTCGCTTTCTCCGGCACAGTGCGGTGTCTATCAATTCAGCGGCTTCGCACCGTTGATCCGATCCTGATGCCCGGCGCTTCTAATCGCGCCCCCCCAGGAAGACCTGGCCGCCATGGTTAGTGCCCAGGAAATAGCCCCAGCCGTTGGTTTGGCCCTGCAGCACGACGCCATTGAATGACACGGTGTTGCGGGTGCCGGGAATGACCTGGCTGCCGCTGAACAGCCCGCTCGAGGCGGTGAAGCTGAGCGTCAGCTTGTTCGTAAGGCTCGGGTTCTTCACCTGGTTGCTGGCGTTCAGGGTGAAGGCGTTGGTGATGGGGTGGGTCAGGCCGCCTCCTTCGAGGACCAGCGTGAGGCTGGAGCTTGCCGTTCCCATGACGTTGGTCCCTTTGCCCGGGGCGTAATAGCGCGCCCCGCTGGCTGGGGTCGTCCAAGCGAAGGCCGCCGGAAAGAGCTTGGTCTTGGTTGCCGGCTTGGTCCACACGAGGTCGCCTCCCAGAGTTGCCGCGTTGGTCACGGCCATCCAGCCGAGGATCGAGCCCTGGTTACCGTAAAGCCCGATATACAACGGCCACAGCCCTCCTGGAGCCACCGTCGCTGACTGTGTGACTTTGGTTCCGTCTGCCAGCGAGCCGGCAAAGCTGACGGCCCCTGCCTTGCTCACGCTCACGGTGCCGTAACCGGTCCCCTCAGGTAGCGCCGCGCCCCCGTTGGCCCCGGCCACTGTGAGGGTGTATTGGCCGGCTTGCGGGGCCAGATTCTCCTTGCCGTCATACACGGCGCGGGCGGCCATCAGGGGGGCGGTCCAATCGGCGGCGCCCACGGAGCCCAGCAGACAATCGGTGCCGCGCATCACCAACTGGACGTTGAACGAGCCGTGGTTGGGGCCTGGGATACCGGTCTTGCTCCAGAGCCCGTTCGCGTCGAATTGTCCGCTGATCGAGTAACCGCTTCCGGCGATCTGGAGCTTGGCGGTGAACTTGCCCTTGGCGGTGGTCGTCAGGGTGATCACGCCAGATTGCTGGGGCGTGACGCCGTTGGTCGGGTAGAACAGGCCGTGATAGGTGCCGTTGGTCTGAGCATAAGGGATGGTGGCGAAATTGGCTTCGAGGACCAGGCCCTGGCGCATCGTGAAGGCCAGGCTGCCGGCGCTGCCGGTGAGGGCGCCAGTCCAGCCGGTAAAGGCGCTGCCAAAGGCGGGGATGGCCTGGATGGTGTAGTTCGCCCCCACCTGTTTGAAGCTGGTGCCCGAGAAATCCGGCGCGAGCGAGCCCTCGCCGCTGACCGAGACGGTGAGCGCGGCCACGGTCAAATCGGGCGCCGTCGGCACGGCCTGTTGATTGCCGATGGAGTCGCGGGCGAGGCTGAAAAAAGCGTAGGTGTTGGCAAGGCTGGTCGGGAAGACCGCCGAGATGTTGGTCGTGCCGGCCAGCCACTCCCCCCAAGGGCCTCCGTTGGTGGAGGCATAAACATCATAGGAGGCGATTCCCGGTCCGTCATCGATGCCGGCCCAGGAGAGCACGAGGTTGGTCTCCCCGGCGCCGGCGGGCTGCATCGTGACCGAGGAAACCGGCGCGCTGGCGTCCAGGGTGTTGGTCGTGGTGTCGGTGGCCATGGGAGCGTTCACGTCGAAGACGATGCTGGCGTGGTTTGTGATGAGGGTGCCGGAGGGCAAACCGTTCCTGGGCTGTATCGAGTAGGTCACATAGCCCTGGCCGGAGCCGGTGGCGTCGTTGGGGGGCAGGAAGCCGGCCAGCGGGTCTTCCACGAGCTGGCCGGTGACCGGATCGATGGACTCCATCTCCCAGCTCAGGATGCCGTTGGTTGGGTTGAGCGAGGCGGTGACCTGCACCGGGTTGGGGTCGGTGGACACGGAAACGTTGGTCGTGAAGAACTGCAGGCCGGGCGAGACCGGGATGACCACGTTGTTGAAGCCGATAGCGCCCAACTGGAGTGTGGACCAGTCCAGTTTGGCATCCAGCGGGTCGGTGATGCTGACGATTTGCGCCGGGGCCGTCGCGCTGGCTTGGTTCTCGAAATCAATGGTGTAGGTGATCGGCTGGCCCAGCGGCACGAAGCCCGCCCCGCCGACGCCGCTGGAGAGCTTGTCGTTGGGATCAGTGGATTGCTTGACGGGGTTGGAATTCTTGGCGGCGACTTTGGAAGGGGTCGATATGGGAGAATTGGTGGGGGCTGGCGGTGGACAATTGTTGCAGTTGTTCGATGCGAGGAACCTCCAATACGCCGCCACGTAGCTGTCGTAGGCCTCCTCGTAGTCCACTTCGGCCTGGCCGAGCGCGCTCAGGCTGTCATGCCAATCGCTGTAGGCGGAGTAGAGATCGAGAATCACCGTGATGGCATCAATAGCCACCCCGACTCGGTCGCCTAGGGAAGAAAAGTTCGCGTGATTGTTTTTGTAGCCGGCGATGATGCCTTTGAGGGACTTTAGGTCAATCCCAAGGGTGCCCAGATCACCGAGCGAAGAAAACATGGCGAGGATGCCGTCGTGGACCGACGCACGGTTGTTCCAATCAATCGTGCTAAGTGTGTTATAGTTCGCGGCCGCGGCGTCGAGAATTCCTTTGGCCGCGTCGGCGCTGCCGACGATGCCCTGAAACACCGTAAGCGCAGCAGACGCCCCTCCCGGGAGAGTCGCCAACGCCTTAAGGGCCTGAGCCCCCTGGGCCTCCGGGGTGATGAGCGCCAGGATATCGGCCAGCAACCGCGCTGTGTCCGCGCTCGCAATGCCGACGCTGGCGCCGGTGATCGTGGTGTCCGCGTCGTACAGCCCCTGCCAATTGTCGAAGGCGCCCAGTGCTTTCCTCTTCGCGTCGGAGAGTGCCAAATACGCTTTAATGGCGCAGGCACAGCTCGTGTCCAGGGGCGGTTCCTGGAAAAACTCACGCAAAACGGGCCGGTCAGTTCCCGTGAGGGCGAACAAAGTCGAGGCGATCAACTGGGATTCCATCACAAAGTAGCCGGTCACTCCGCCGGGCGATTCGTCCGTGGCGGCCGAAGTGAGGACACTGGATACGACCAGCGGGACACCGGGCGCCAAGGTGATCGTCGTGGCCGGCGGCCCGAGATAACCGAGCGCCGAAACCGCAACCGCATACGTCCCCGGCGGCAACTGCGCGGTGGACCACGTTCCGTCCACCGCGCTCACAGCCCAGGTCAGCGCCTCGCCGGTATTCGTATCGACAACGCTCACCTGGGCGTTGGCGACCGGGTTGGCCGCGGTGTCGGTGACGGTGCCCTGAACCAGCGTGTTGGTGGGCGCCAGCGCGGCGTTCAAAGCGGCCGAGTTCGCGGAAACCAGGAACTTGGCCAATTCCGCGATCTGGTACTGGCCGTTGTTGATGACCACGTCGTACCGGGCGGCCGGGAGGTCCTGCGCGGTGTAATCCCCGTGAGAGTCGGTTTGGGAAATGCCGATGGCCAGGTGTGTGGCCGGATCAATGAAACTCACCGTGGCGTTGGTCACGCCCACGGTGCTGACGGCGTCGGTGATCGTTCCCGTCACCGTGATGCCTGGCGCCAGCGCCAGCGCCAGATTGGTGCTCTCGGCAATGCCCAGCGATTGCAGGAGCGGGGCGTAACCGGATTGACGAACTTGCAGCATATAGGTCCCCGCGGCCAGGCCGCCGATGCCAAACGGGCCGCCGTCGGACGTCGAGGCCAGGAAGAACGCAGGGCTGGGTGGGCCGTCTGCCCGCGACACCAGCACGGTGGCGTTGGTCAGGGACGCGCCGCCGTTATCCGTCACGAAACCGCTGAGCAGCAGATTCCCAATCTGCAACGCTGGCATGCTCAGATTGGTGTTGGCGCTGACGCTGACGATGGCAGTGGGGCTCAGACCCACCGCGTACTTGCCAGCGGCAATGGTGTAGCTGCCCGGCACCAGGACGCGGAACCGATAGAAACCGTTGGTGTCGGTCGTGGCGGTGGCGATGATCTGGTTGCTTTGGTAGAGATTGACCGTGGCGCCGGCCAGAGCGCTGACGCCGTCGCCCTCCAGCACCTGCCCTTGCACCACCGAATCGTTCAGGGTGAAATTGAGCGTCTGGGGCGCCAGTGTGAGAGGGACTGTCACTGGCTGTTCATCGATGCCGCCGTCGTTGCCCACGGTCACGATATAGGGTCCGGCCGGCAAACCCAGCAGCGCGTAGCTGCCGGTGGCATCGGTCTGCACGGCGAAGGCAATGTCCTGGTTGGTGGGACTGAGTCCATAGACATTGACATCGAAGTTGGCGATCGGCAGGCCACTGGCCTCGGTGACCCGGCCCGCGATGCTGCCGAGCGTAGGCAAGGTTTCGGCATTCGATACCGTGGCCCCGGCCGCCACCGTGATGGTATTGCTGACCGTCTGGAACCCGTAGGTGTCCACCGTCAATACGTATGTCCCCGCGGCCAGGTTCGGGAACACCGCCTGGCCATTCGTGTTATACTCCCAAGCAACCTCGTTGCCGTTCTGCAGCAGGGTCACGAGCCCGTTGGTGACCGCCTGGGCCGAGGCGTCATCAAACGTGGCCGTAATGGTCGCGCCGGACAGCAAGGTGATGTTGCCTGCGTTGAGCGTCATGCCGGCAACGAGATTGGTCACGATCGTCAACGGCGCGAAACCCTGGGCCTCGAACTGGATGGTGTAGGCGCCCGCCGCCAGGCCGCTGTCGGCGAAGGCGCCGCTGCTGTCCGTCACCGTGGAGGTCTGATTGCTGGAGGTGTCGGTGAAAAACACGACCGCGTTCGTGAGGGGCTGGCCGTTGCCGAACACTTGGCCCTGGATGGCGGCGCCGTCGGCCAGGAGGAAGTCGGCTGTCAGGATTTGCCCGTCGCTCAGCGACAAGCCCGCGACTGTCTGGAGCTGGCAGGCCCCGCCGCCGGCGGTCAGATCATACGTGCCGGGCGGCAGCCCGCTCAGCCTGTAGGAGCCGTCGGCGCCGCTGGTGGCCGTGGCGAAGCCGTTGGTCCGGGTCGCGACGGCCTGGACTGTCACGTTCGTCAAGAACACCGTGCCGGCCTGGTTGCGGATCACGCCCGTGATCGCGCCCCCGCTCCGGGCCACGATCACCAGGCCCGCCACGGAGCCATTCGTCGGCACCGTCACCGTCACCGGGTCTGGCAGCCAGTAGCCGGGCACAGCGACCGTGTAGGTGTCGTTGGTCAGGCCGCCGACGCGGAAGGTGCCATCGCCCATCGTCTGGTCGGCGCCGCTCTGGCTGGCGTCGGCGTTGGCCAGGTAAAGCTCGGTGTAGGCAAGAGGATGGTTCGTGTCGTTCAGGTAGAGCGTGCCGGTTACGCCGCTTTGGGCCTGAACCAGCGTGTCGGCGATGGCGTACGCCAGCACATCGCGCAACAAATAGAACGTGCCGACCTGCTGCCCGGCCGCCGCTTCGTCGGCCACGATCGTCGAGTAGCGGGCCATGAGCGCGACAAATCCGCCCCACGTCGGTCCCGCCTCCGCCTGGAGGTAGTTCCAGGCCGTGTTCCAATCCGAATCGCTGTAGCTGGGAGGCCGGACTTGGGCGCCCAGCGATGGATAGTCCACCGCGTTGGTGGCATCGGCTGGCTCGTAATCCACCCCGAAGGGGATCGTGACGTCGTAAGTCGCCAGGGCCGAGAACGGAATGCGCCACGTCTGGCCCGGGCGCAGGACGCCGGCGGGGCCTTCCAGGCTGGCGCCGATCAAGAGCAGGTCGTTGGTCGAGTAGCTGTCCGTGGGGAACAGCCGCATCCCGGCGGTGTGGCCGCTTGTGAGGATGAGAATTGGCGCCGGCATGTCGGAGTTGCCGGCGTTGCCATACACTACCGCGCCGCTGATTGGCAGGTCCGTGCGATGCCAGGGTGGCAATTGCAGTTCTGCCGAAAACTCCGACGCCGCGGCGGTCGAGCCGACTTTGACGGAATTGGAGAGAGTCCTGGTCGAGCCATCCGGCTCAGTTACCTGCAAGTTGTAAACCCCGGCGGCCGCGGCGCCTAGATCAAACGTCGCGTAGGCGCTCGTCGAATCCTGGACGACCAACGCCGTGGCCGAGAACGTGCCGCCTGGGCCGGTGACCTGGAACAGATCGCCCGGTCCCAACAAGCTGCCGGAAACCTGGAGCGTGACCACACCGCTCAGCGGGCTGTCGCTCGGACTGACCGCGTTGAGGGCAAATTGCGTCGGGGTCGTTGCGGCGAGGGTGTAGGCCACGGTGCTCGAGTTGAGCGCGCTCGCGTAAGCCGTCACATAATAAACGCCGGAACCCGGGTTGGGCACCAGCACGGAAACGGTCGAGGAATTGAACTGGCTGCTCTTGTAATCATATCCCGCCGGTCCGGCTACGTACCCTTGGCCCACATACAACTCCAAGGCGCTGCCGGACTGGGCACCGGCCAGGCTTAGCAGCACGTCCCGGCCCGGAACGGGGAGCACCTTGAACACCGTGGCCTGGCCCGTAGCCGTGAACGCGTTGGTTGTGCCGGCGCCGTTTAAGCTCAGGAGCGGCACCGTGAGCGATGTCGACTCGGCAGACAGCGTGGTATTGTTGGTCCAATTGGCTCCCTCATATACATCCCCGCGGCTGTTGACATGGACCTGCCAGAAATAGTTCCCCTCCAATCCGCCGGGCACCTGGAATGTCGAAGTGGCCCAATAGGTCTGCCCGGGGCCCAGCACTGCGCCCTGGCCCTCGAGCGCTTCCCCGACGCTCAAAACGGTGTTCGCGTCGCCCGCGGACTCCAGCGAGACCGTGTCGTGCCAGGGCCCCACGGCGGTGCCGGTCCCGACGTTGGCGACGGTCCATTGAACCGTCACGGTGTCCCCAGCGGTGACCGCGGCCGGGCCGCTCACGGTCGTGGCCGCCAGGTCCACATCCGACGGCGCCGTCTCGACAAACTCGAACGCCCCAATGTCCGCATAGAGGCCGCTGGTGCCGGGCACACCCGTCTTCACGACGGTTCGGGGGTCGTTGTAACGCGGCGAGCCGAGCGCGTCCTGAGCGGGTGCCACCGTCGTATCGGCGGCGTCTATGCAGGGCGAGCCGTAGTTGAGCCGGTAATCCTGCTGGCCCTCGTTGACGAATTTCGGGTCGGCGGAGATGTTGCCGTCCTGGCCAATGACCGGTGGGTTGTAGGAGCCGGGGTAAGAGGACCAAAGGTCGCAGTAGCGCAGGGTCACGGCGCCCTCGATGGAACTGCCAGTGGTGCTGTTGGCGATGATGCAGTTCTCGGCTTCGATGACGCCCCCGCCGTGGTTGTCGAGACCGGCCGTGTTCTGGTCCAGGGTGCAGTTGATCAGGTGGACATTGCCGCCGTCAAGCGCCCAGATGGCTCGGTCGATGTCGCGCAAGATCGAGTTGACGACGAGGGCACTGCCGCCGCCAACCGAGATCCCATCGTAGAGGGTGGATTCCACCGTGCTATTGGAGAGGACCAGCGATCCGCCCTCGACGATGAACACGCCGCTGGCACCCGCACCCGACCCCGTGTTGCCGCCGTAGCGTACGTCGCAGTGGTTGAGTGTGGCCTGGCCCAAGACCGACAGGCCCACCCAGTCACCCGGCGCCGGGGTGGTCGCAGACCCGTCGCCGTTGCTGTCTCCGCCAACACTGTCGTCGTTGATGGAAGTGAACGCGGTGGGCAAGGCGACTGTTCCGGGCGCGTTGAGGGTCGCGCCCGCCGCGACGGTGATCCCGACGCCGGAGGCAAGTTTAACCACGGCCCCCGCCTCGATGGTGAGCGTGAGGCCGGCGGGCACGGTCAGATTGTTGGTGATCAGATGGACGTAGGAACCCAGCCACGTTTCCGAGGCGAGCAACAGCCCGCCATGGCTCTGCCAGGCGTAGCGCAGGTCAACATAGGCAGTTTGATTGAATTGTCCGCCCTGGATGGTGACGCCGGCCCAATCGCCAGGCTCCGGCCTCGAATTGTTTCCATCCAGATTGGTGTCGCCACCGGCGGTGTCGTCGGCCAGTGACGTGAGAACCACCGGGGCGTCGGCCGTGCCCGAGGCGCTGAGGATGCCGCCGCTCAGGACCGTGATTCCGGTGCCCCTGGAGAATTTGACGATGGCTCCCGCCTGGATCGTCACGGTCACGCCGCTGGGGATGGTCACATCGCTCTGGATGACGTGGACTGTGCCGGCCCCCCACGTTTCGTTGGCGGCAATCACGCCGCCGTGCCAGGTCACCGAGTTGTTGACCAGCTCGCTCTGCGAGAGTTGGCCGACGGTTTGGCCGGACGCATCCCGAAAGATGACCTGGACATCATAGTTGCCGTCGGCTCCGGTGGCTGTGTTCCAGTTGGCGGCTGCCGAGGCGGTCGTCACCGCATCGTAGGCGGTGGCGCCCGCAGTCGAGATTCGGACCTCCGCCAGGTCGTTTGGATTCACACCGAGCGCAAACCAGGCGATTTGCTCCGAGCCGTGCCAACAAGCGAGCACGCCTGAGAAGCTCAACCAGGGCTGGGTGCTAATCCAGACACTGCCGGCGGCTCCCGGTGCTCCTCCGGTTCCACCATTCGCGGTCACGTTTGTTGCGGCCAGAGTCATCACGCCGCCCCAGGTATAGATCGCGACGCGCCCGCCGCCGCCGCCCGCAGGAACGCCCCCGCCCCAGCCGGCGCCGCCATTGGCTGAAATGCTCCCCGCGCCGGCCAGCGTGCCCACGTTGAGCATAATCCCCCCGCCGCTGCCGGCCAGGCCGCTGCCGGCGCCGTTGGCCCGGATTGCCCCATCAACTGCCGCCGTCCCCGCTGTGATGCGCACCAAACCGCCACCGGCGGACCCGCCGCCCCCGGAACCCAGTTCATTGGGATTGTGGTAGTCTCCATAGACCGCATTGGCGATCGGGGTTACGCCGTAAGCGGTGGCGCCCAGGCCCCCGTATCCGCCGTAACTGCCGCCGGCGTTACCCACGCATCCACCCAGCGCTGTGTCGCCCAGCGTGTAGCCGGGCAGGTAGCCCATGCCGGACACGTCAATGGCCGAGGACGCGTCCACCACCAGGTTGCTCGCAATGGTCAACCGCAGGGAATACTCCTGGTTGGTCGTGGCCGCCTGGTGCGTCAACACGCCGCCGGTTTGAATCGTCACGTTGTTGGCCTGCACCGGCATCTGGTGCTGCGGCGCCGCCACCACATTCGTCCCGGAGATCACCAGCCTATCCACGACAAAGCTCGTGTTGCTGCTCACGCCCAGCGGCGTCCATGTGCCGGCTGGGGCGCCGTGGCTGTCGATCCGCAAGATGCCTTCACCTCCGGTCTGATTCAGGTAAACTGTTCCCACCGCCCCGACGGCCCCGCCGGGGCCGCCAATTGCCGTCACGTTGCCGACTAAACCAAACCCGTTGTTCAAACCGTAGCCGATAGCCACGCGCCCGCCGCCGCCGCCGGTCGGAACGCCCCCGCCCCAGCCGGCGCCGCCATTGGCCGAAATGCTCCCCGCACCGGCCAGCGTGCCCACGTTGAGCATAATCCCCCCGCCGCTGCCGGCTAAGCCGCTGTCTGCGCCGTTGGCCCGGATAGCCCCGTCAATCATCGCCGCCCCGGCTGTGATGCGCACCAGACCGCCGCCGGCGGACCCGCCGCCCCCGGAACCCAGTTCATTCGGGTTGCGGTAATCCCCATAGACGGCATTGGCGATCGGGGCTACGCCGTACGCGGTGGCGCCCAGCCCGCCGTATCCGCCGTAACTGCCGCTGGCGTTGCCCACGATTCCCCCCTGCGTCGTGTTGCCCAGCGTGTAGCCCGGCAGGTAACCCATGCCGGACACATCAATGGCCGAGGACGCGTCCACTACCAGGCTGCTCGCAATGGTCAACCGCAGCGAATACTCCTGGTTGGTCGTGGCCGCCTGGTGCGTCAACACGCCGCCGGTTTGAATCGTCACGTTGTTCGCCTGCACCGGCATCTGGTGCTGCGGCGCCGCCACCACGTTCGTCCCGGAGACCACCATCGCGTCCACTTGGAACACCGTGTCCGTCGCTTGCCCCAACGGCGTCCACGTGCCGGCCCCGGCCCCGTGACTGTCAATCCGCAGCACCGCGGGGGCGCCGCTCGGCTGCAGATAGACCGTGCCCACGGCTCCCAAGGCCCCCCCAGAGCCGCCAATTGCCGTCACGTTGCCGACTAAATCAAACCCGTTGTTCGACCCGTAGGCGATAGCGACGCGCCCGCCACCGCCGCCGCCAGGAACGCCCCCGCCCCAGCCAGCGCCGCCATTGGCTGAAATGCTCCCCACACCGGCCAGCGTCCCCACGTTGAGCAAAATCCCTCCGCCGCTGCCGCCGGAGGGCCCGCTGCTTGCGCCATTGGCCCTGATCGCGCCATCTATCGTCGCAGCCGCGGCACTGATGCGCACCAAGCCCCCGCCAGAGGCTGCGCTTCCCCCGGAACCCAGCTCGTTGGGGTTGCGGTAATCGCCGTACACGCCATTGGCGGTTCCCGTGCCGACACCGCCGTTTCCGCCGTAACTGCCGCCGGCGTTGCCCACGCTTGCCCCCTGCGTTGTGTTGCCCAGCGTGTAGCCGGGCAAGTAGCCTTGACCGGACACATCAATCGCCGAGTTGGTCCCCACCACCAGGTCGCCGGCAATGGTCAGTTGCAGCGAGTACTCCTGGGTGGCCGTTGTGGCGGGGTGCGTCAGGATGCCGCCTGCGAGCAGTTGGACGCTGTTGAAGCTGTGCGCGCCATCCGCCGTCACCGTGCAGCCCGAGATGACGATGTCCTGCCCGTCGTAGCTGGTGTCGCTGATGGTCGTGTCATTGGTGAAGGTGACCACCGTGGCTCCCGCGCCCAACGGCGTCAAGAGGCTGGCCAAGCTCCAAGCCAAGACTAACGGCAAGGGTCCGAATGATTGGGAGAGGGTTCTTTTCATAGAGGAGACGGATGGCGGTTAGGGGTTCAGGCGCGGCCAGGCGAGATCGAAACCACGACGCAGGGGCACGTTTGCCGGCGAACAGCAAAAGGGCTGGCAGCGGCTTTCCACGATGAAGCCTCGGCCCTGGCCGTTGCCACGATGGAGCTATTGAGGCTCAGCATACGCCGCCTGTGTTGAATTCTCACCCGAGAAGGCTTCATCATGAACGAACCTGGAGGTATTGTCAATCAGCGGCTTGCAAAGACTGGGTGATTCCGCACAATAGTAGCAGGTTATGGCCGCCGGCGGCGGCGATCTCCATCGCCCGCTTCACGCTCTCCTGGCCTTTGACCTCGGCGAAATCCATCTCCTCCTCGTCCTTGCGCTGGAAAATCGCGGCGATGTCCACCGTGGTCGGGGTGATGGTGGTTTGCCTTTCCAGTTGGTCGGTTTCAATTTGTTCGCTGGCTGCGGCCATTCCGATGCCGATGGGCAGGTCGAAGCTTGGCCCCTCATTCCTCACGTCCGCGAGCGCCAGGTTGATGGCCGCGCGGCCAAACGCGAAGCTTGAAAAAAAACTGTTTGCCTTTGCTGGGGGGCGGCTAGATTCTAAGGCGTGATCACAGACGAGATTAAAGAACTGATGAACGCTGAACCCTTCCGACCGGTTCGGATTGTGCTCGGCGATCAGCAGGCCTTTGTCGTGGCGCACGCCGATTACCTGATGATCAGCCCCGACCGGCAGACCGTGGTTCTCTACGACAAACAGGGGCGCTTCAAGATCATCAATGCTCAGCAAATCCGCCTTGCAGAACCGGTCAGACGCTCGGCATCCA
>Ga0181533_1002731_pt1 | contig 20198 bp, 18 predicted proteins | sample PEATcosm2014_Bin_45_FD_119772 | JGI IMG/M metagenome (GOLD analysis project Ga0181533, IMG submission 119772) | Peatland microbial communities from MTU Mesocosm Facility, Houghton, MI, USA - PEATcosm2014_Bin11_60_metaG | ecosystem: Environmental > Terrestrial > Soil > Wetlands > Peat | place...
GCCTTCGCGGAGGAGGACGGGGTCGAAGCCGAAAGCGGCTTTGAGGGCGCGCAAGGCGGCCTGGGCTTGCGGGCCGGTGGGGGAGACCAGGTAAGGATCGGCGCCGCGGGTGACCTGGACCTCGAGCTTGACGGTCGGCGGGCAGAGGCTCTTGAGGTGGCGCTGGACAAGGCGCGCGATGCGGGCCGGGTCCTGGTTGGGCACAAGGCGGGCGGTGATCTTGGCTCGAGCCCAGGCGGGGATGATGGTCTTGCTGCCTTCGCCCTGGTAGCCGCTGGTTAGGCCGTTGATTTCGAAAGTGGGGCGGGCGGAGCGTTGTTCGATAGGCGTATAGCCGCGTTCGCCAAAGAGTTTCGGCACGCCCAGGAGTTTGCGGTACTCAGTCTCCTTGAAGGGCAAACGGGCCATTTCCTTGCGCTCGTAGGCCGAGAGGGGTTGGACGTCGTCATAAAAGCCCGGGACGGCGACGCGCCCGTTTTTATCGCGGAGTTTGGCCAATAATTGGCAAAGGGCCATGGCCGGGTTGTCGACGGTGCCGCCGAAGATGCCGGAGTGCAGGTCGCGGGCGGGGCCGTGAAGGAGGATCTCGAAGGCGGCTATGCCGCGCAGGGCGTAGGTGAGGGCCGGGTGTTTGGGCGAGGGCATGCCGGTATCGGAGATGACGACGGCCTCGCAGGCCAAGTCGGCCTGGTGTTCCCGCAAGAATGCCGCCAGGCTGCCGCTGCCAACTTCCTCTTCGCCTTCAATAACGAAGGTCAGATCGCAGGGCAAATCTGTCCCGGTCTTGAGATAGGCCTCGACGGCCTTGAGGTGGGCGAGGTTTTGGCCTTTATTATCGCAGGCGCCCCGGCCGAAAAGGGAGCGGCCTTCGATGCGCGGCTCGAACGGGGGAGAGGTCCAGAGGTCGAACGGTTCGGGCGGTTGCACGTCGTAATGGCCATAGACGACAAAGCGGGGACGGCGGGGGGCGTTCGAGACGGAGGACGAGGTTCTGGCGACGACAATCGGGTGGCCCGGGGTCGGATAGACTCGAGCCTCGAGCCCGATTTGCCGGCAATGGTTGACCACCCACTCGGCACAGGCCTGCAGGTCCGCGCGGTGCTGGGCCTGGGCCGAGACGCTGGGGAAGCGGATGTAATCGCAAAGCTCGCCGACAAAGCGCGCTTGGTTTTGCTTGAGGTAATCAATGACTGCTTGCATAGGGATTTATCGGGTTTGTTTCCTGGGTCTTCGCAGAGTGAAGGGCCTCGGCGACTACTTCGCTCAAATAATCGCGGTATTCGCATTTAGGCATCTTGGCGGTGAGCGCGTCCAGCCCGGCCAGGGAGAGGAAACCGCGGTGAAAAGCGGCCTCTTCGGGGCATCCGATTTTGAGGCCGGCCCGTTTTTCAATGACCTGGACGTAGGCGGAGGCCTCATGGAGGCTGCTGCTGGTGCCGGCGTCCAGCCAAGCAAAGCCCCGGCTCAAGCGGAGCACGCGCAATTCTCCGCGCCGCAAATACTCGCGATTGACGTCGGTGATTTCGAGTTCGCCTCGCGCGGAGGGCTTGAGGTTTTTGGTAATGTCCAGGACGTTGTTGTCATAGATATATAAGCCCGGGACAGCGTAGTTGCTCTTAGGGAGCTTTGGTTTCTCTTCGATCGAGATCGCCCGGCCCAGGGCGTCGAACTGGACGATGCCGTAGCGTTCCGGGTCATTGACATGGTAGCCGAAGATGGTTGCCCCGCTCTTGAACTGGTCAAAAGCCTTCGGGACGAAATCGCCGCCGTAAAAGATGTTGTCGCCCAGGATTAGTGTTACGGCGTCCTGGCCGACGAATGATTCGGCGATGAGGAATGCCTGGGCGATGCCTTCGGGCTTGGGTTGCTCGAGGTACTGAATGTCCAGGCCCCAGGCGCTGCCATTGCCAAGCAGTTGGCGGAATCGGGGCAGGTCCACGGGCGTGGAGATGAGGCAGATCTCGCGGATGCCCCCTGCCACGAGGGTGGTCAACGGGTAATAGACCATCGGTTTGTCATAAACGGGCTGAAGTTGTTTGCTCGCCACTAAGGTGAGCGGAAACAGGCGAGAACCTGCGCCTCCGGCTAAAATGATGCCTTTCATGAGTTGAGGAAAATAAATTATCCCGGCCAAAATGCAAGTGGCGGGAAGGGGCGGTTTAAAAGTGTCGGGCATGCATACCGGGAGCTTTGCCCCGAAGGGACATCCGACAATAGCCCGGCGTTTCAACGCCGGGGAGGTGAGAAAAGAGATTCTCGTCCCGAAGGGACGATTGAGAAAACTCCCTGCCCTCAGCCGTCCCTTCGGGACGGATTCACGTTTTCGGTCTGGTCACCCGGCGTTGAAACGCCGGGCTATTCTCGGAAGCCCCTTCGGGGCGAAGAGGCGCCATGAGCCGACCGACACTTTTAATCGCACCCGAAGGGGCGGGGTTGCTGTATCCGGCTGGACGGCCGAGCGCTATTTCGGGTCGAGGTGAAGCGGTTCTATACACGGCGACAGGATTCGTTGCGGATCGAGAGAATGAACAGAAGGAAACAAAGGAAACAAAGACCCGAATCTTCGTTCTCTTTGTTTGCTTCTGTTAGACTTCATGCGCAGTGAATTGTGACGTTCAGTATTGCGCCGCTTGGCCAGACATTATTTGAGCTTCCAGGTCTTGGGCACCTCGACCAAATCGGATCGGGTGCGGCCGTTGTCAGTGATGCGGGCCAGGAAATAGACGTTTCCGTTTTTGCCCACGGCAATGGAATTGACGTAGAGCGGGCGCTGGCCGTTTTCATAGAAGATCGCGCCGCGGTCGGTGTATTTGCCCGTGGGGATGTCGTACGTGACCAGGTGCAGGTCTTCCAGGCCCTTGGCCTCGCCCATGGCGGTGCTGCTCTTGCCGGCCAGGCGCTTGCCGTCCACGTAGATGGGCGCGCCCGTCAGGTAATGGAGGGTGCGTCCGTCGGGTCCGAGGGTGAAACCCAGATAGCCGTAGCTGAACTGATCGAACATGCCGGAGCGTTTCGAGGGTTCCGAGGTCATCCGCTCGAGCACCTCCAGGCGCGGGAGGTCCGGATGGAACCGGAACAAATAGCCGGAGTTGCCATGCACGCCGTAGATCACTTTTCCCCGAGGCTCCCATACCGTTTGGCGCCAGTTGTAGCCCATGTGACCTGCGGAGGCAGGGTCATAGAGGCCGAAGTAGTCCTTCTTCATGTCTTCGCCCGGCACCGGGCGGAAGGAATCGGTGGAAGGCTCATACACCATGATGGCGCCCTCGGAAGTGGTGAACCAGGCGCGGCCGCTTTCCGGGTCAACGCAGATCGAACGGCAGATCGTGCGGTAGGTCGCGCCGGGTTTGCCATTTTCACCCTCTCCGCACGTTTTGCCCAGGTTCTTGAGTTGGCGGGTTGCCAGGTCGTAGCGGAAGAAACAGCCCGAGGGCCAGGTCAATCCGAACATCCGGCCGTGACGGGTGTCCATGTTGAGGGCCAGCACGCCCTCGCCCTCGGGGACGATGCCAAAGTCGTCGAACGAACCGCTCTTGAGGTCGTAAGCCAGCAAGTGTCCGCCGGGATAGGGCTTGCAGCCGGGAGGCGGGACCCCCATTTTCTCCATGTCGTCGACGATAGTATAGACGCCGACGTGGGTGGCAAAATAGAGTTTGCCGTTGGCCTCGAGGAAATTGACATGGCTCTTGCCTTGAGGGATGGCCTTGGGTGTTTTCTCGCCGCAGACCTCAGTCAAATCGGCCAGGTGACGGATGCTCCGCGCGGCCGGGTCGAAGCTGAACATCTGCGCCCCGATCTCGATCGAATCGGAACTGAGCACGTAATAGATTCTGCCGTCGCTGGCTGCGCCCATGGCATTGTAGGTGTCGTGGCCTTGCGGGAAGCCGGAGTTCCAGGTCCGGGCGCTCAGCGTGGGTGCATCGTGCGGACTGGCTGGGCGCTCGGCGCCCCAGCCGGCAAACGGCAACAGCGCCATGGCCAACAGCAGAGCGGAGCGGGTCCCTCCAGCTTGAGTTCCGGGTTCCGGTTCGTGAGACTTGCGGCCATAGACCTTCTCATAAGCCCGGCAAAAGGGGCAAAGCCTCTCGAACGTCTTGACCAGCCAGAACGCGAAGCCGGCCTGCCTGCGCCGCGCGCGCTGACAAACCAGACAATGGGCGCTCCGTTCCGCCAGGACGCGCGTCCTCGCGCTGACAGGTTCGTCTTGCATAGCGCCGGATTCTCGCCATGCCGGCGCAGCACGTCAAATGATTTAGGCGGCTCCCCAAAGCGTCAAAGCGTCGCCTCAGATGCTCCTTGATTCGTCCCCTTTCCGAACGGGATTGTGTGGATTTGGCAAGGGGGCGGCCCCATCTGTCTGCCGGTCTCCTTGGTTTCTTCCAGCTTGAATCATTCAGCAGCGGACAACTGGAAGCTTCTTCAGCCGGCAGACAAGGGGGGCCGCCCCCCTGCCGCATATCACGTTTTTGAAGCATTTGACATGCCAGCGTGAAAATGGCCGAAATCTCGCGTTGAACTCCTTTCTTGTGCGTGATTTTCACGCAAAAAGCGTGAACCTCACGCATCGATGCGCGGGTGGGCCGAATATCAGACCATGTCCACAGCCAGGACGCGGATGATTTCTTCCAGCGTGCTCTGGCCGGCAATCGCGCGGGAAAGACCGCCCTGCCACAGGGTGCGCATGCCTTGCTGGATGGCGATTTCTTCGAGGGCCAAGGTGGGCATTTTTTTGAGCACGGCCTCGCGGAAGGGTTCGCCCACCGCGAGCAACTCGCTGACGGGCAACCGGCCGGAGAAGCCGGTTTGGCAGCATTGGTCGCAGCCGGCGCCGCGCCGGAACTGGGCCTGGGCCAGGAGGGCCTCCGGCACGACCTTGAGTTGGCTGGGAGCGGGTTCATCGACCTGCATGCAATTAGGGCAAACACGGCGAACCAGGCGGAGGCCCATCACGCCCAGGACGCTGGAGGCGAGCATGAACGGTTCGATTTCCATGTTGATCAGGCGCGTGAACGCCCCGGCGGCGATGCCCGCATGGATGGTGCTGATGACCAGGTGTCCGGTCAGGCCGGCCTGGACGGCGATGGCGGCGGTCTCCGGGTCCCGTATCTCGCCCACCATGATCACCTGCGGGTCCTGCCGCATGATGCTGCGCAAGGCAATGGCATAAGTGAATTCCTGGGCGGGGTTGATCTGGGTCTGGCTGACCATGGGCAGGTTGAATTCGACGGGGTCTTCGACGGTGCTGATGCTGATGCTGGTGCCGTCGCGTTGCGTGATGTAGCACAGGGAGGAGTACATGGTGCTGGTCTTGCCCGAACCGGTGGGCCCGGTAAAGAGGAGCAGGCCGCTGGACCGCTTGAGCAACCGCTTCAGGCCATGAAGGGTGGAATCCTCAAAACCGAGCGAGTCAAGCTCGAATCGCCGGTCCCGGGGGTCGAACAACCGGATGACCACTTTTTCGCCGCGCGTGGTGGGAAAGATGGAGACCCGCAACTGGACCCCTTCGAGTTCCGGCGCCCCCACTGCTGTCCCGTCCTGGGGCAAGCCCGCCTGGTAAGTAACCAGGTTCGCCATAACCTTGAAGCGCATTGAAATCTTGTCCAGCAGTTCCAGGGGCAGGTGGGCAACCTCCGTTAGCACCCCATTGACGCGCGCGCGCACGGCAATGGACGTTTCCCACGGCTCGATGTGCAGGTCGCTGGCGCCAAGGCGGATGCCGTCCTGCACCAGGCAATTGACCAGGACGCTCACTTCGATGCCCTGCGCGGCGAGTTCGGACTGGAGATACTGGATCGTGTAACTCATAGGCTAATGCCCCTGTCTCTCGATGGGCGGCAGGATAGGCGCCCGGCGCCGCCCGGGCAAGGCCCAAGAAAAATGTCAGCAAACTGTTGACTAGAGCCGGAGTTTCCTATTCAATCCGCTTATGCAAATTGAAAGCCTAAAGGTTTTTTGCGACTTGGCGGAAACAGAGAGCTTCACCAAGGCCGCCCAGATCAACGAAGTTACCCAGTCCGCCGTCAGCCAGACCATCAGCACCCTCGAAAAACACTTCAAGTCTTTGCTCATCGAGCGCAGCAAAAAGAACTTCCGGCTCACCCCCGAGGGGCAGGTGTTTTACGATTACAGCAAACGGATACTCCAGAGTTTCGACGCCCTCCACAGCCGCCTGCAGGAGTTGGAGGGCATTATTTCTGGGAATATCCGGGTCGCGACCATCTACAGCATCGGGCTGCATGTCCTGCCGCCCTATCTCAAGCGGTTTCTCAAGGAATATCCGACCGTCAATGTGCATGTCGAGTATCGCCGCCCAAACCAGGTTTATGAAGACGTTCTGGGCAACGTGGTTGACCTGGGCCTGGTGGCCTACCCAATCCGCGACGCCAGGCTGGAGATCGTCCCCTTCCGCAAGGAACCGCTGGTGCTCATCTGCCACCCGCATAATCCCCTGGCCAAGTGCGAGTCCGTCAGGCTCAAGGCCCTGGCCGGACAAAAGTTTGTCAGCTTCGAGCAGGACATCCCGACCCGCAAGGCCATGGACAAGATCCTCAAGGACCAGGGCGTGAGCGTCGAGCACGCCATGGAATTCGACAATATCGAAACGGTCAAACGCGCCGTTGAAATCGATTCCGGCGTGGCCATTGTCCCGCAGGCCACCATCAACCAGGAAGTCGCCAAACAGACCCTTGCCGCGGTGCGCCTCGAGGGCGGGGACTTCGCCCGCCCCCTGGCGGCGATTTACAAGAAGAGCCGCGTGCTTTCCCCTGCCATGAAGCAGTTCATCGCCCTGCTCAAGGAGAACCTGTAAAAGGGGCTGCAAGACGGCCAGATGCCCGGACCTCGCCAGGCCCGAACATGAAACGCAAGCTGGCCATCCTGGTAGTGGTCCTGGCTGTCATAAGCGGCGGGCTTTACTACCCCTTGATGCATCGTGCGCAGGCGATCATGCTTACCGGCCTGGTGAGCACCGACGCTGTGATCGTGAGTTCCGAGATCGCGGGACGATTGCAGGAGCTGCTCGTCAAGGAAGGTGACACCGTCAAGGCCGGGCAACCTATCGCGCGCATCCAGGCCCAGGAATGGAAGGCCGAGATGGCCTTCTTCGCCAACACCGAGCAGCAGTCTGCCTCGCAGGTCACCGAGGCCCAGGCCGGCGTCCGATTCCAGCAGGACCTGACCAGCAACCAGGTGCGTCAGGCCGAGGCCAATCTCCAGGCCGCCCAGGCCCAGGTCGTCCAGGGCGAGGCCGACCTGGAGAACGCCAGCCTCAATTTCAAGCGCATGGACGGGCTTTACCGCCAAGGGGTCGAGTCGGCCCAGGTCTTTGACCAGGCGCGCACCTCCCTGGATGCCGTCAAGGCGCGGGTTGAAAGCCTGCGCCAACAGGCCCAAGCCGCCCAGGCCGCCCTGGCCCTGGCCAATGCCAGCGCCGAGCAGCTCGCGGCCCGCCGCGCCGCCCTCGAGGCCACCACCCATCAGTTGGCCGCCGCCGCCGCCCAGAAGGACAAAGCCAAAATCAGGCTCGATTACACCGAAATCCATGCCCCGATGGACGGCCTCATAGACGTGCGCGCCGCCCTCCAGGGCGAGGTCGTCAATCCAGGACAACCCATCGTCACCCTCATCAATCCGGATGACCTTTGGGTCCGCGCCGACGTCGAAGAAACCTACATCGACCGCATCCGCCTGGGCGATGTGTTCACTGTCCGGCTGCCCTCAGGCGAGCGCCGCCAGGGCAAGGTCTTTTATCGCGGCGTGGACGCCGACTTTGCCACCCAGCGCGATGTGAGCCGCACCAAACGGGACATCAGGACATTCGAAATCCGCCTCCGTTGCGACAATCGCGACCGCAGCCTGGCGGTCGGAATGACCGCTTACGTCAGTTTGCCCATTGGCAGATAAGTCGCCTCATGTACGACATCGAAGTTGAAAACTTGACCAAGCGTTTTGGAGACTTCTGCGCGGTGGACCACCTCAACTTTTCGGTCGAGCACGGCGAAGTGTTCGGCTTGCTCGGGCCCAACGGCGCCGGCAAATCCACCCTCATCCGCATGCTCACCACTCTGGTCCCGCCCACCTCCGGCACGGCCCGGATTCTGGGCTTGGACATCCTGCGCTCGGCCAACCAGGTACGCCGCTCGATCGGGGTCATCCCCCAGGCCATGACCTCGGACCTGGACCTGACCGCCGAAGAAAACCTGGGCATCTACGCCAAGCTCTACGGCATCGGCCGGGAAGAGCGGCGGCGCGCCATCAAGGAATTGATCCAGGCCGTTGACCTGGGGCCGTGGGCCGATAAACCGGTCAAGATGTTCTCCGGCGGCATGAGGCGCAGGCTTGAAATCGCCCGCGGCCTGGTGCATCACCCCAAGCTCTTTTTCCTGGACGAGCCGACCACCGGCCTGGACCCCGTCTCGCGCGTCGTTGTCTGGGACATGCTCGCCCGTCTCATGCAGGAGCGGGGCCTGACCATCCTGGTTACCACCCATTACATGGACGAGGCGGACAAACTCTGCGACCGCATCGCCATCGTGGACCACGGCAAACTGGTGGCGCTGGATTCTCCGTTGAAGCTCAAGGCCTCCGTTCCGGGCCGGAACATCCTCGAGGTTAGCTTCTCGTCGGTGCCCCCGGCCTGGGCCGATGCGCTCAAGGCCCTGCCTGAAGTCGCCGATGTCAAGGCCGAAGACCACGCCTTCCGGATTTCCTCCAACAACGGGCCGCGCACCACGGTCGAGTTGATGGAAGCCGCTCGCCGGGCCGGCGTCACCGTCACCTCTCTTTCGGTCCAGACCACTACCCTCGATGACGTGTTCATGCACTACACCGGCCGCCAACTCCGGGACTCCCTCCAGAGCGCCCCGGGTTACAGTTCGGCCTTCATGTACGAACGGAAGTGAACCGGATCCTGGCGATCATCGAGCGCGACCTGCGCCGCCTGCGGCGCAGTCCCACCCTGATCGTGGTCTCGATGATCATGCCCCTGGTCCAACTGGTCGTGCTGGGCTACGCCTTCGGCGGCAAGGTCAGGAACCTCGAGGTCGGGGTCGTGGACCAGGATCACGGGTTGTCCGCCGTGCGTCTGCGCGCGCTGGCCCAGGCCGTCACCGCCAACGCCCGCACCTTCAACACCATCCCTTACGCGGACGAGGCACAAGCCCTGCGCGACTTGCGCAACGGCAGGATCAACGCCGTCCTCAACATCCCCCCTCAGTTTTCCCGCAAAGTCCTCGCCGGGGCCAATCCACGCTTCGCCCTCATCGAGGACAATACCGACCAGTTCTCCGCCTCGGCCCTCGAGGCCGCCTTCAACCAGATGCTCGGCTCTTACAACCAAAGCGGCCCGCCGCCCCGCATGTCGGCCAATGCATCCCTTGCCGTCGTCGAGGTCTATCCGTACGTCCCCTATATCCAGTATCTCCTGCCCGGGACGATTGTCCTGGCTATCTTTGTCTCGGCCATGATCGGCGGCGGCATCATCTACATCGACGACAAGGCGCGCGGTCTGCATGAAGGCTACCTGGTTACCCCCATCCGCAAAGTCGAGCTTATCCTCGGCTTCACCCTCTCCGGCGCCGCCAAGGCCATTATCGCTGGCCTGGTCCTTGTCACTTTCGGCTCCCTCATCGCCGGCATTCCCGACCCCTTCAACCCGCTTCGCCTGGCGCGGATGATGGTGCTGGTTGTGGCGACCGCCCTGGCCCTGATTAGCATGATGTTCCTCCTGATGGTGCGCGTGGATGACCCCCTGGTGCCCCGCGCCACCTTCGGCGTTCTCAACACCCTCCTGTTCTTCCCCAGCGGCGCCGTCTATCCCGTCAATGCCTTCCCCGGGTGGATGCGGGTCATCACCACCATCGATCCCTTTACTTACGCCGTCCACGGCTTCAAGGAGTTGGTCCTCAAGAACACCGGCCTCCTGGCCATCAGCTCCGACCTCGCCTTTCTCGCCCTGTTCACCGTGCTCGCCATGGCTGCCGCCACCCTGTTGTTCCGGCGAACGCTGTGAGGGCGGGTCCCAAAGATTTGGAGTGCGGTGGCAAGCGGCTGCACCTTACACGGATTTCTTGTGACACTTGAGGTCTCGCCCCGGGTTTGGCCTCAATACCCGCAATAGGTCCGGTGTCATCCCGTGTCCCGGAGGGACATCCTGAGAATAGCCCGGCGCTTCAGCGCCGGGACCGGCACCCCAAAGTGCCTCCGTCCCGAAGGGACGGCTGAAGCGCAGTCGACAGGGAGTCGTCCCGCTTGTTCAGCCGTTCCTTCGGAACGGGCGAAACGTAAACTGGCTTTCCCGGCGCTGAAGCGCCGGGCTATTGTCGGGCAGTCCCTTCGGGACAACAGCCCTGGCCTATGTTCAGACCTCAGTTTCCTCGCGCAAGTTCAATTCCCCCGCAAGGTCGCAGAAATGCCAGTATTCCTGTGGAATAGAGTGGTCCTGTGAGGGAAATGACCTGCTCTTCCGGGGGAATTGGATTTGCGCTTTCTTGCGGGCTGTCAATCGGGATGTTCTGAGGTCTGATGTTAGGGCCGGAGGTTGCACGGGGCGGCCGGTGGCACAAGATCCGTGCAAGGTGCAGGGCAAGCGGAGCGCGACACCGCTTTGGCTTGGGCATCGCTACACAACCGCGTTGCGGTTGAAGCCGCGCGCGCCAGAACAGATCTTGCGCACTCCTCATTGTCGGTGGTACGTTTGAGATAGTGCGAACGGAACCGAAAGATGGAAAGCTCATGTTTGCGCCGCCGGTTGCCTTTCACTCCACCGGCGGATACATTCTTCCTCTCATGTGAGATTTGAGAGTCGGGAAGACGCCAAGCGAGAGCTTCGCCACCGCCTCGCATGGCGATTGTTATGGAACAACAAATGACAGCGGCAGAGATGCGGGACCAGTTCCGCGATGAGTGGATCCTGGTCGAGGACCCCCAAACGAATGAGGCCCTGGAAGTTCTTGGCGGCAAGGTGCTTCACCACGGCAGGGACAGGGACGAGGTGTACCGCCAAGCGGTGGCCCGCCGCCCCGGGCGCTCGGCGATTCTCTTCACCGGCCAGATACCCGAGGGTACGGCCGTTGTGCTGTGAGCTTCGCGTTCAGCGCCCAAAACCAGGTTTTGAGCCATACCCTGCCGCCCAGCGCGACCATTGATGGACTGCTCGGCCTGGACTTCCTGCGCGGCAAAAAGCTGACCATCGATTTCCGGCAAGCGGATGTCTCGTTGGCTTAACCGGCCAGGAGGCTTGTGGATGCTATATGTCGTGGGTCGTCAATCAACGTAAGCGCCATCCCCCCCAACGGGGTTGCGGCCCGGTGGCCGGAAAGCTGGTCGGCTGCGGTTCCCGCCGGCCACAAGCCCGCTGGGGTTGAGGGCCCCTCCATCGCCGCTGCGCAGGGCTGTCCGCTGCCTGTCGGCAGCAACTGGTCGGTCGCATCGAGGCACCAACTCACCAGCTTTCGGGATGGGGCTGATGGTCCCGGTTCCACATTTGGGCCGTGTTGGTTGGATTAAACAAGACCAACGGTTCCATCCCTTGGACATGTCCGTCGCAGCAGACCACGTCATAGCTGTTCCCATGGCGGGGAAGGTAGGAAAGAGGCATGTTATCCGTGGAGAGGAGCCCGCAGAACAGGCTGACTTGGGCGAATCCGCTCAGAGGGGGGGTATCGCGGTACACCCTGGACTCCCCTATGGCAAGCATCTCGGGTGGCACACTAACGGTGGGCTCGAAATTCACCGCGCGGGGGCGGGGAGCCGGCTGCTCAGGCCGGCGATTATCCGCAGACGTGGGCTTGACGCCGGTTCCCTGCCGAGTAAAATCAGGCAACGACCTGAATGAAAACGATGAGTGAGAGCGGAAACCAATTCTCCCTCTCCCGCGCAGCGTCAATAACCGGCGGCGCGGCAAAAAAGCAAATTCCCATCAGAGCTTATGAACCAGTTCAAATTCTCTTGTGAGCCCTGCCGTCAGCACTTGAAAACCCCTCACCTGGCCGCGCTGGCCGCGGTGATGATGGCCTGCGCGCCCGGCCTGCGGGCGGCGACCACTAAGGTTATTTACGACGACGCTCTGGAAAACGGCTGGCAGAACTGGAGTTGGGCGACGGTGAACTTGAGCAACACCTCTCCCACGCATTCGGGAAAAGACTCGATCAGTGTGACCGCCGGGGCGTATTCTGCTCTCTACCTCCATAATGGCGACGCCGGCCAATGGAACCCCACCGTGTTCAACACCCTGGTCTTTTGGATCAATGGCGGGACTGCGGGCGGGCAACGATTATCGCTCGTTGGGTTCACGGAAAACGCTGCCGGCGCCGATGTGGAAGCCCTTACGGTGAATCTGCCTCCGCTGGAGGCCAACACCTGGACGGAGATTCAGACGCCGCTCGCGTCGTTGGGTGTGGCGGACAACCCGGCGTTCAGCGCATTCTATATTTTCAATAATACCGGCTCAGCCGACCCCGTTTTCTACGTGGACGACATCCAGCTAACGTCGAATTTAGTGTCGACCAACTCGACACCGACCAACTCGACACCGACCAATCAGGTCATTTACGCCGACGCCCTGGAAAACGGGTGGCAGAATTGGAGTTGGGCGACGGTGGACCTGAGCAACACTTCTCCGACGCATTCGGGAAATGACTCGATCAGTGTGAGCGCAGGGGCCTATTCTGCTCTCTACCTCCATAATGGCAACGCCGGCCAATGGAACCCTGCCGTGTTCAACACCCTGGTGTTTTGGATCAATGGCGGGACTGCGGGCGGGCAACAATTATCGCTCGTTGGGTTGACGCAAAGCCCGACTAACTCTGCCGCCGACGTGGCGGCGCTTACGGTGAATTTGCCTCCGCTGGAGGCCAACACCTGGACGGAGATTCAGACGCCGCTGGCGTCGTTGGGCGTGGCCGACAACCCGGCCTTCAGCGCGTTGTGGATCTACAATAATACCGGCTCAGCCCAACCCGTTTTCTACGTGGACGATATCGAGCTAACGTCCAGTTCGGCGCCGACCAACTCGGCGCCGACCAATGGGGTGGCGATGGGCCCCAACGACTTGGTTATTTTCGATGGCACACTCAACACCGCTGTCTGGGAGAATTGGAGCTGGGCCACGAGCCTGAATTGGGACAATTCCTCGCCCGTCCAATCGGGAACGCGCTCGGTGGCGGTGCAGTTGGCCCAATACACCGCAGTCGCGGTGCATGCCTGTCCGCCCGTCGACGCCGAGGCCTACCCCAATTTCATCTTCTGGGTCAACGGCGGCGCCCAAGGAGGTCAGACCCTCACCGTCCAGGCCACCATCAATGCGCCTGGCACCATTCCGGTGGACGGGGTCTATGAGCATAGCAACGTGCTCCAAACGGCTGCCTTCACGGTCGGTCCCCTGCCGGCCAACACCTGGCAACAAGAGATTGTTCCCCTGAGCGCGCTGGGGCTCACCGGCGCCCAGCTTCTCGGCGACCTCTGGATTTGGAATACGACCGACGCCAACCAGGCGCAATTCTATCTCGACGGCATGTGGATGGCCGCCACGACCTCCGCTCCGCCGGCCACCGTGGCCAATATCACGGTCGACGCCGCGGCGGGGCGCCATCCGATAGACCCGCGGATTTACGGGACTGCCTACGCGACGACGGCCCAACTCACGGATTTGGGCGCGCCGCTCAACCGCCGGGGAGGCGACACGACCAGCCGGTATAACTGGCAGCTCAACGCTGACAATAAGGGGAACGATTGGTTCTTTGAAAGCTGGACCGACGGCACTGCTATCGCCGGCGACGACGCCGACCAGTTTATCGCCGGCACCCAGACGGCGGGCGCGGCATCTATGGTCGCAATTCCGATGCTCAAGTGGGTGGCCAATCTAGGCCCCGCCCGCAGCACACTCTGGAGCTTCTCGGTCGCAAAATACGGCCCGCAAACAGCCAGCGACCCCGACCAACCCGACGCGGGCAACGGCGTGTCGGCGGTCACCGGCGACTTCATCACTGGCAACGACCCGACCGACGCCAATGTCCCGTCGAGTTCTGCTTATCAAGAAAAATGGGTTGACCACCTGACCAATCGCTGGGGTTCAGCCGCCAATGGCGGGGTGAGCTATTACCTCATGGATAACGAGCCGAGCATCTGGTACGGGACGCATCGGGATGTTCAACCCAAAGGGGTGGGGATGGACGATTTCCTTGCGCTGTTCGTCGAGTACGCCTCGATGATCAAGGGAGTGGACTCGACGGCCTCGACGGTCGGGCCCGAAGAATGGGGCTGGCCCGGATATTTCAAAAGCGGCCTGGACCAGCAGAACAACAATAACGCCGACCAGGCGGCGCACGGGGCACAGAACTACCTGCCGTGGCTTCTCGGCCAGTTGCACCAGCACGACCAGGGCACCGGCAGACGGTTGATCGATGTCTTCAGCCTCCACTGTTATCCCCAAGGCGGCGAGTTTTCGGACGACGTCTCGACAGCCATGCAGCTTCGCCGCAACCGGTCCACTCGTTCATTATGGGACACCAACTACGTGGATGAGACCTGGATCTGCGATTGCGTGCAACTGATCCCCCGCCTCAAAGCCTGGGTGGCCTTGAGATACCCCGGCCTCCAGACGGCGATTACCGAGTATAACTGGGGCGCCGAAACCAATATCAACGGCGCCACGGCGCAGGCCGACATCCTCGGCATCTTCGGCCGTGAAGGGCTCGACATGGCCGCGCGATGGGGGGTTCCCGCCCCCGGAGGCCTCGCCTACAAGGCCTGCCAAATGTACCGAAACTACGACGGCAACAAGTCCCGCTTCGGTGACGTCAGCGTCCTGGCGAGCGGGCCGAATCCCGACAACGTCTCCGTTTTCGCGGCGCAACGGTCCTCCGACAATGCGTTGACAGTCATGGTCATCAACAAACAATTGACCAACTCCGCTCCGTTGAATCTCACGATAACCAACTTCAATCCGGCCAGTTCGGCCCAGGCCTGGCGCCTCACGGCAGCCAACGTCATCGCCCGGCTGCCCGACCTCCCGCTGACCAACAACATAGTCACCCATTCGCTTCCCGCCCAGAGCATCACCCTCTACGTGCTCCCGGCATACGTGCCCGCTCCCCCACCTCCCTCGTTGCTCCTCCTGGCAGGGCCCGTCAATGGCCGGCTTGAACTCGTGCTTGGCGGCGTTGCCGGTGAAACGTGTGTCATTCAGGCCAGCCCCGACTTGAAAACCTGGACCCCCGTCAGCACCAATGTCCTGACCGCCCCGCTGGCGCCCGTGGTCGTTCCGGCCACGGGCCAAGCCGGGTTTTATCGGGCTGCGGTGGTTCGCTGAACCTGCTAAAGAACTGGAAGAGTTCATCGAGAAAGAGGTCCAAACCGGCGTGTACCGGTCCGCCAGCGAGGTGATCCGCGCCGGGCTGCGGTTGCTCAAAGAGGAGAAGGCGCCCAAGCCGCGTTTCATGGTCTCCTCGACGGAGGAGCTCGAGGAGAAACTCCTCGGAGGCGTCCGCCAGCTTGACCGCGGCGCGGGTATCCCGGGCGAAGCCGCCGCAAAAGAGCTCCGCGGACGGCCCGAGGCCCGTCGGAAGCACAATGGCTAAAACCTGGGATTCTCGACGACTTCCTCGCTCATGGGCCGGGGCACCGGCTCGCCATGCTTCCAGAGGCTGGCCAGATACCCGGTAATCGCGTCGTTGATGTTGCCCAGGGCTTCGGCGCGCGTCTTGCCTTGCGAGATGCAACCCGGCAGCGCCGGGCACTCCGCCACGAACACTCCGTCCTCATCCGGCTCAATCACCACTCGATATTTCATGACCCTACTCTGAGAGCGCCGGTCTGGAATGTCAACCGTCGCGTCGGCCAGCAATTCTCATTTTGAATTTCGGAGCGCGGCGAAGGCCCGGGAACACCGCGCACTCCAAGCGATTCACCTGATTCGGACGCGGTGTCAAAGTCGCGAGACGACTGGAGTGCGACTGATAACTGATAGGAATTTGCTTTCTGCCGCGCCGCCGGTTTAATGGGGCTGCGCGGGTGATCAAAATGACGAAAACGCGAAGCAAACGCAGAAACAATTGAAAAAAGAACCGACATTGCCGGAGGGAAAGTGCCCGCTCCGGCTGTCTTAGTCTCGGACACGCAAATCGAGATTCAAAAACGAGGGGTTTTTCAGCGCAATAATTGTTGAGATTTGGCCCCCTGGCCCATAAGACACCACCGCCTAAGTGGGAAAGGCTTGGGCCGGAAGGCACAAGGCTTGTTCCGAGTTAAGGCCCAAAGTGGGGGGCCGTGCTCATTTAATCCCCACTCCACTTGTAATCGTAACGAGCAGGCGGGTCATAACACATCGCCAAAGGGCCGGCCGGATTCTGAGCAGCCCAGTAGATTCTGATATAGGCTGCATGGCCATCCGCGAAACTGGCCACGTTTTTTGCATCGTTAAAGACCGCATTTTGCGGGGTCAGGGGGCGTCTCGGTTCATGCCACGACCACGGGATAAATGCCGAATTTTCCGTGACGAGAATGGTTTTTGCCATATCTCGTATCGAACTCAATCTTCGGCCTGCAATCCCCGGCAAGCGGCCGCCGCCCATCGAATTTCCTCCATTGAACCCGTAGCTTGAATGGTCAGAGATGGGTTCCTCCCACAGACCGCGCGGCACAAAGCGGCGGTCGCCCATGGGATCATCAAAATGAAAGGTATCAGCAGGGCACGAGAAGACGTCGCGTTGACGTAGATCGGGAATTTTGGGTCGAAGATAGCTTTTAAGGAGCTTCTTGTACCCGGTCAGGCAGAGAATCGGATCATCGGTCCCTGGCGTGTTCGGCAGCGTATCACTCCCATCGTCGGAATACAGCCGAAGCGCGACATTGATCTGCCTTAGATTATCCAAGCAGGAGACGCGTTTGGCCCTGGCCTTTGTCGCGCTCATCGCCGGCAGCAACAGGGCAGCCAAAAGCGCGATAATCGCGGTGACCACCAGTAGCTCAGTCAACGTGAAAGCTCGCTTCCTAGTCACCTGGTCGCCTTCGTTCATTGGGTATCGCTTCGTTTCAGATCCCCCAATTTGCGCCCATCGCGAATCAAAGTGACTTCGGTCACACGACCCGAGGCATCGCGCAAAAATGTCAGTTCGGTCAACGAATTCTGCTCATGACTGATGAACTTTGTGTCGGATGCCGGGTAGGCAATGAACCCAGCCCGCCCGTCGACGTCCACCGCGGCGAGCCCGGCCCCCCGCCTCTGGAGAACGAGGGTATGGCCCGGCATCTCAAACCGTCCCTCGTAAGAATTGAGGCTGACAGCCGCCATTTTTCGGGCCGCCGCGTTGGGCGAAAGTTTGTTAATAACCACGACGGTGCTGCTGACGACCAAAAGAACCATCGTGCCGACTGCTACTGCTGTCTTTGCCTTAGTCCATGCCATAACTTTTAACGTTGCCTTGATGAGGGTCAAAGTGGGCCCAGTTGCCGTTATACCCTTGCCGATCGCAGCTGCTGCCGCGGTTTTTGCCAGCGTCGCGGGTGCGGCTTGGACCGCTTTCGCGGAAATCGCCCCGGTTAAAGCGGCCGCGGAAACGACCACGCCACGCCTTGCGAACGATGCGCGCAGTTTTTCGACCGCGCGAAGCACACGTCTCTGCGCTGCCGCTTCCGTCACTTTCAATGCCGCGGCCACTTCGGGTATGCTTTTCTCCATAAAAAACCGGAGCATCACTGCATCGCGGTCCTTTTTTCCGAGCCGTGAAATCTCTTCATCCAGCAGCGGAGCAAGTTGGTTCCAGAGGGCATCAGAGCTGGGTTCTTGGAGTTTAGATAGCATGTAAGCCTCTTGTTCACGGAGCTGCCTCCGCCGCTCACTTCGGCTAAAACTTAGCGAGGTCAATCGCGTTGTTTCGTAAAGCCACGCTTCGAGGATTGTGTCCGGACGCAACCCCGCGGCCTTGCGCGCAAGAATGACGAACACCGCTTGCGTAATTTCCTCGGCTTGCGCAGCAACCCCAACGTGGCGGAGAGCAACCGAGTAAACCAAATTGACGTGCTTCTGAACCACTGCCGTGAAAGCTTCTTCCGAGCCGAGTCGGCAGTAGTCATGCAACAGGTCCATCTCGCTTGCATCTGGCATTTGATTATTTATTGCCGCTCGCGGCAAATTCAGACATTTATTTTTTTGGGTCAACCCATAACGTGGTTCGTTTTCGTTCACACCACCCGAACTCAATTGGCCTGGTTGGGCGGGGGGCGCTTGTCTCATCGCCCTGGGCAAGCGGAGGTTGGCGCTCTCGGAGGCGGTAGTGAATCGCGCATGAGGCGGTGTGTGAGGAGCAATAAACCGAGGTAGGGACTACTACAGGACGGGGTCGGAGACGATGACACTGATAGGAATTTGCTTTCTGCCGCGCCGCCGGTTTAATGGGGCTGCGCGGGTGAGGGAGAATTGGTTTTGCATCCTGCTCATTCCCATGCCGCCGGCCGGCGACGAGGGGATCAAGTGACGAGTTTTGCGGGTTTCCTGCCGGTTTGGGCGTAGCGCGGGGGCCCTGGCGCGCGGTCCCGTCTGATGGCCGGCACAGCGGCACTAAGTTGTGCGGCAGGGAGGCCTGCACTGGGCCGACCTGGCCGGGAGGATTACCTCGTGGTCCGGTCCTGGGTGTTTGCGGTTTAGACAGCGCTGTTCTTGTTCAAGCGTTCTCGTAGGCCCGCAGGAAGTCCTCGCGGCTGACGCCGGATACCATTTCAGAGATTTTTCCGCCAAGTGCCCGGGCGGCGGTGAATGTGCATTACCGAGAGTGGGTCATGGACGCAGACCGGCCTTGATTGCCCGCAGCGTCTCTTCACCCTCCAGTGCCTTGAGCTTCCCCTCCCGGTAGGCTTGGAGCCGGTCGTGAGATTCGGTCAGCCACGCCTGGTCAAGGGAAGCTTGCTCGGCCGGGTCGAGGCTGCGCCAGAGGACGTCGATAATTCGAGCCCGTTCCCAAGCGGGCAACTTGAGGGCTTCGTTGGCCAGGATGACGCTGTCCATGCCGTGGAATCTGGCGGATGGCGCGGTGGGAAGCAATGGCCAAAACTCGAAGGTAGCCGCCAGGAATAGCCCCTCGGAATGCGCATTGCGGGCGGGAGTGGATTTGAGCAGGAGTTCCGCGGTGTCAAGCCGACGCCATTTCGCGGGCGTGGGTGATTTCACGGTTGCCGACTGGGCGGACTTGGGCCGCTTCTACCGTCACGACGGCGGCCGTCTTTCCGGCCAGCGTGGTAAACTCGACCTCGTAGGCCAACCCGTCTCCATAGACATGCACCACGGTGCCCACGTCTCCGGCCTCAAGCCCGCTGGCGGGCACAGCCGTCCTCAACACCACTCGTTCGTGTTCTTTAATCATGTTCGCCTTTGGCTCTTCCCGCGGAAAGCCCGTCACCAATCTAATTCTGCCCGTGACCAGAGGAGACATCTTCCGCCAATGGAGCCGTGTTGCGGCATCTGGTGAGGAGCCCCTGAATGCCAGAAAGCAGACGCTGCAATTGTTCGCGTTCCGCAGCCTGTTGCTTGGGGAATTTATCCCACTCGGACAAGTTCATTCTCCGCGCGGAGGTAGCGGGTGAACGGTGTGTTGCTGTCCAGGTCGATTAAATCCACCGAACGGCCAATCAAATCGCTGACGCGCACGCCCATGCGGTAGAAGACCGACGGCGGCAGGCCGGAAACGGCGAGATCGAGATCGGAGGCGGCATCACCCGTCCCTTTGGCAGCGGAGCCAAAGACGTAAACCTCCCGCGCGCCGGCCGTCTTGAGTTCAGCGGCGGCGCGCTTGATTAAAATGTCTGTCGCGGTGCTCACGGTTATAGCTGATTGTGCGCCTTTTGAGACTGAAAGTCAAAACTTGCCTAAAACTGCCTCCCAACGATCAGTTTTACCAGGAGGCCGTCGGTGCTGTGTGTAAGGCCAAACCCGACCCCGAAGTTGAGTTCCCACTTGGGCGACACGTTCAAATCGATCACTGGGAAGATTTGATGCTGTTGCTCGCCCCAGCTTGAGAAGCTTCCGAACGGACCCAGGGAGCCGTAATACTCGATGCCCGGGGAGAGGACCTTGGTCGCCTCGACGCTGACCTTGGCGGCCGGCGCAAACCCAAAACCCGTATTCGACGTGACGCCGTGAAACGATTTCTCGAAGGCCGGGTTGAAGGCGACGTAAACGGGTCCAAACTGCTTGTCGAGGATTGGCCGGA
>Ga0181533_1002733_pt1 | contig 20187 bp, 17 predicted proteins | sample PEATcosm2014_Bin_45_FD_119772 | JGI IMG/M metagenome (GOLD analysis project Ga0181533, IMG submission 119772) | Peatland microbial communities from MTU Mesocosm Facility, Houghton, MI, USA - PEATcosm2014_Bin11_60_metaG | ecosystem: Environmental > Terrestrial > Soil > Wetlands > Peat | place...
CCCGCCCAAGCATACAGGCGAAGAAGGCAAATGACGCCAGGGTCAGCCACTTGCCGATCTTGAAGGGAAGCGGATCAAAGACAAATTCTACCGTGTGCTTGCCTGGAGTCAGGTAAACACCGCGCAGGATGTGATCTGCCGGGTAGATCTCCGCCGGCTTTCCGTCCACTGTTGCATACCACCACCGGTAGTATTTCTCCCCGATAACAAGCATGGCATTGGTGTTTGTCGCGGCCCTAACCACGATCCTGTTTGGCGTATAGATATCAAGCCGGGCGCTTCCCGGGTTCAGCGCCTGGCCATAAGGGGCAAGAGTAAACGGCGGTTGGCTCTCCACGAGGGCGATTTGGGCAGGATTGAATGTGGGGTCAGAGTTCATGATGGCAAGCTGCTGGCGCGGATCGGTCACCTCCGCGACGGAAGGGACAAGCCACGCCTTGGGGAGAACGGTCCTGTTTTCGAGAACCACCGACCCGTTGGCCGAGGTGAAGACCGGTAAGTATTTGGCTGTCAGCACCCCCTTCTGGGCCGCGAACTCCGTGGCTGGAATGATGATATATTTCAGGTTCATGATATCCGGCATCGTGCTCATCAGGCTGAATGCGTCAAGAAATTCCTTGTAGCGCCTCTCGCTGATGGTGACGTAAGCGGAGACATTGGCGAACCCGTTGTCCGCGTAATAGTGGGCGTTTTCCTCATTAAGCGGCTGCATCCGGTTGTGGTCGATGCGCGGAGTGAGGAACTCCACGATATCATTCTTGGCCGCTTTCCAGTCTACCTTGGGCGGCGGAGTCACGACGAAGAACCGGTCGTTAACCCGCCACAAGTCGACAAGGAGCAGGATAGCCAGGAGCGGCAGGAGAACCTTCCCCGGTAGCAACTTCTTGAACCAGGCAAAAAAGAAGGCCAGGTAGAAAGAGCCGATTGCGAATGCGATCGCGCCCTCACGAAGCATGAAGCCGTAACGCTCGGCAATCAGCTGGTTACCCGACTGGTAACGGGTGGGTGCAGCAAGGAATTCGCCCATCAGGTTGGCGACTGTCTGTCCTCCGAATCTCATGCCAACCCAGAGCAGTCCGATCAGTGCCACCACCCCCCCGCACCACCCGACCCACCAGGCGAGCTTCTTCCGTTCTGCTCCTCTATCCGTCAGAATGTCGATCCCCTTCCCTGTCAAGACCGCTGCCCCGAGGGCAAACAAGAAGAGGATCATCTTTGGTACCCGGAACTTAGAAAAAGCCGGGAGATACTCGAACATGAACTGGTAGACGATGGTGTATTTCCCGAGGGCCATGATCAGGGTTGCGGCCATGAGAAAAGTGAAAAACCAGGTATAACGGTCGCGGCGAAAGATCAACGGCAACGGGATCAGGAACCAGGGAAGGAGACCGAGGTAGTCGCCGGTCTGGGTAAATCGCATCCGCCCCCAGTAATAAACCTGCCCAGGCGCAGGCACATCCCCCCCCTCCTGACGGGAATAGCCGAACAGGCCGGGGACGAAAAATGTCAAGATTTCTTCGGGGGGCAATGACCAGCTCATTCCCTCTGCATAGCCGATCCCCCTGCCCGAGTTCGTCGCACCACTGCCGCCTGCAGCGCTGGACACCGCATCACCCCGTTCGGACTGCTGCGACCAGCTGACGAGCGGGGCGAACGACATGGCGATGGTGGAAAAGAAAAGCGCGACCAGGACTACGGCCAGCAGAATATCTTTTTTGAAAGGTTTACTATAGTTTTTCCGTTCCGTCAGGTACCGCCAGCCGACGTAAAATAACCAGTACATCCCCATCGCCAGACAGGTATAGAATGAGATCTGCCAATGCATGTGAAAAAACTGCGCGGCAAGAATCAGAGCCGTTACGGCATAATGGAAAAGACGGCCGCTTTTGAGCGCTTTTTCAAAATAGAAAATTACCCAGGGAGCCCAGCATATCGCCTCTAGTTTCTGGATATGTCCGGCGTTGATGAGGGAGGCATTTTCCGTACAGAGCACATATAGGAGACCGGCGATTAGGGCGCCGAACCGACCGATGCCTATGAGACGGCAGTAGCAGAACATCCCCGCTGCGCCCCAGCACATGGCCAGAACCGCCAGCCAGGCGATGCTGGCCGGGAAGGGGAAGAAATGCTGGATAAGGTAACGGTGGAAAAGCAGGCCGATGGCATTCCACCCTCCTTCCAAGGTCCGGCCGCCATCGCTCAGCGGGTCCCATCCGGCTTGAAAGATACCGGGAATTGCCTGAATGAACTGCAGCAGCGACTGCTCCTTGACACCCTTCGCCCCCCAGAAAAATTGGGTGATCACGTCGGATGCCCTGATGATCTGGTCGGTGAAGAGAAGCCGTCCGCAGAAGGCAATAACAATAAACCCCAACAGTGCAATATAGAAAGAGTCCCGTTCGAGAATACCGGTCTTCTTGCTTGTCATTTTTTCTCCTTGGAAAGCAGTGTTCGCTGTCGATAGTGAACAAGAAGAGTAAGCGTACTTTGCCCCGTCCCCCTATCCCTGATCATTTTTTATAAAATGCAACCGTACGGTTTATTCCTTCCCTTATCTCAGTAAACGGCCTCCACCCCAGCTCGTGCTGAGCCCGGCTGGTGTCGGACTGGTAGTCTCCGGTTTCGATGGCCCGGTAATCATCCGGCCAGGGGACCCGGATGATCTCCCCCGCGCCTGCCGCGGCAACGGCCATCTCCGCCAGATCCAGGATGCTCACGCTTTTGCTGTCGCCAATGTTATAAATCCGCCCGCGCGCCGTCTCTGCAAATCCGGCCCTAAGAAAGGCATCCACCAGGTCGGCGATGTATAGGTAATCCCTGTGCTGCCCGCCATCGCCGAAAAGGGTGATCGCCTTTCCGGCAACCGCTGCCTGGATGAACCGGTTGGCAATGCCGTAGGCACGGGATTCACCTGCCTGCATCGGCCCATAAGGGTTGGAAATGCGCAGGATCGTGGCCTTCAGGCCATAGAGGCGCCCGTATATGAGGTGATAGTTTTCCACCGCGAGCTTGTGGGCCGCGTAGATCGATTCGGGGGCAAGCTGGTGGTTTTCGTCCACCGGCAGATAGCCGGGTTTGCCGTATACCAGCCGGCTGCTCGGGAAAACTATGGTCACGCCGGGGTTGAAGGAGCGGCACGCCTCCAGCAGGGTCAGGTGTCCCCGGCAATTGATATCAAGGTCGTTTAAGGGAGCCTTGTTGCTGTCCACCGCACCGGATTTGCCCGCCAGATTAAAGATCACCTCCTGGTCCCGCGCCACCCGCTCCAGCTTTTCCTCGTCCCTGATATCGGCAACAGCGATGCGCAGCCCGGAGGAGACCAGGTCAATCCGGCCGGAAAGGTCGGGAGGGATGAAATTATCCAGAGCCGTAACCTCCGCACCGAGTTCCAGAAGACGAAGAGAGGCATTGATGCCGATAAAGCCGAGTCCGCCGGTTACCAGAACCTTTTTCCCCCGGTAGAACTCCAGATATTCCTCACTCATCGTCACGCTCCTCTCTTTCTATCGATAACATCGCGATAGATTTCCTCCAGCCGGTTAATCATCCGTTCCGTGGTAAACTGGCCGAGGAACTCTTTCCCCTGCCGCACCAGCCGTTCTGACAACTCCCGGTCGGTGAGACAGCTTATGATCCGCTCAGCCAGGAGCCCGTAATCATCCAGGGGGACAATGAAGCCGGTTTTCCCGTCCAGAACGATCTCCGGATTTCCCCCCGTGGCAGAGAGGATGGGGGGTACCCCGGCCATGGTTGCCTCCGACGACACGAGCGGGATCGCTTCGATCTCCGACGGCATGACGAACGCCTTGGCCCGGGCATAGGTCTTGTAAAGTTCGCTGCGCGGCATACCGTAAATGAACTCCACCGGAAGCCCGCGGCTAAGGAACCGGGCAAATAGCTTCACATAACCGTAGTCGTTGCCGATCACCATTAGTCGCGCATCGGGCAGCCGCGCCAGCACTTGCGGCAAGGTACGTAATAGCCGGTGGAGTCCCTTGCGGAAATAGTCGCCTCCCACAAACAGGATCAGGTTCTCCTTCTCATTCCACTGAAGGGTCGCGATCTCACTGTAATCAAGGCCGTAGTAGAAGTTCAGGTACTTGTGCGGATGGTCATACTGGTCGTAGACATACCTCCCGTGCAAGATAATGCCGTCGATGCTCCTGAAGAGCGACTCGTATTTTATCCGCCGGTACTTCTGCAAGAGGAAGCGGACGGGAAAATCAAGGCAGAAAAAATGAAAGTAACGCACCCAGTAATAATCATGGCTGTCCACCACCAAAGGACATTTGAGTTTCCGCGCAAGACCCGTGGGGAGGTGCTTCAGGTTGAGGCAATGGGCGATGTCCCATATCTCATACAGGTCCGCTTCGGACTCGCAGACCTTGACCGTATGGCGTTTTGCCAGTTCCCGCAGCACATTCGCCTGGTAGGTGCCGCCGCCGGTTAGAGACTCCCCTTTTCTTGCCAAGATCAGTATCCGCAAATCGTCCTCTTGTACAGGGCAACGGTCTGCCGTGCCGTCTTTTCCCAGGTGAAGCGGCCTGCCCGTTCGATTCCCCGGGCGCGCAGGCTAGCCGCCAACTCCTTATCGGACACCAGTTCGAGCATCTTCTCCGCCAGCGCCTCCACGTCGAGGGGATCGACAAGCAGGGCCGCCTCCCCTGCTACTTCAGGCATGGAGGAACAGTCAGAGGTGATGACCGGCGTGCCGCAGGCCATCGCCTCCAGGATCGGCAGGCCGAACCCCTCGTAGAGCGAGGGATAGACAAAGAAATCGGCCCGGCCGTAAAGGATGGGAAGTTCCTCATCTTTAACGTAACCGAGGAAGTTCACGTCCTCTTCCAGGCCGAATTTATCCACGATCGCCGCCAGATTGGAGAGCCGCCAGCCGGTTGCCCCGCCGATCAGGAGCTTCCTGTCGAGCCCCCTTTTGCGGGCGATGGCATAGGCTTCAAGGAGCCGCGGCAGGTTCTTCCGCGCTTCCAGGGTGCCGATATTCAGGATATAACGCTCCGGAAGTTGGCGCGCGAATTCGCTCTCTTCGGGAGCATCCGGGACAAACCGTGGCTCCACCCCCAGATGGATCACATGCACCTTATCTTCGGCTATTCCGCAAGCGCTGACAATATCTTTTTTCGAGCTGGCGCTGATCGTCACGACCGCATCAGCTCGCTTAAGGACCAGCGGGAAGAGCCGGCGGTGATAAGCCACCTGCAGGCGGCCGTGCGTCTCCGGATGGAGAAGCGGTGATACGTCGGTCACCGTGATCACGTTCTTGTACCGGCACGGCACCAGGGTGCCGTAGTGGGTCGTGGCATGGATCAGGTCGAAACCGTCGCGGCCGGCCCGGCAAGGGAGTACCAGATTCGGCCAGATTATTTTGGCCGGCCTGTTCGCTGCTCCTCCATACTTGAGGTGCGGTATGTTGGCTAGACCAGCAAAAGTCGCATCCTGGTAGTCGATGGTGAAAAGCTGCCTGTCGCCGGCTGCCAGTGCATCCAGCGCCTGCAACAGGTTCCTTGCATAAACCCAGGTGCCGGCCCGGTAGTTCCGGAAAAAAGCAGTCGTAATGCCGATCTTCATGTGCGCACCCACTTCATGCCCTTAGAACCGCCAGCACCCCGGCGGCACACTCTTCCCAGGTAAAATGCGCCGCCCGGTCGATGCCGGCGCCGGCCAGGCGCAGACGTTCGCCATGATCGTCCCACAGCCGTTGCATCTTTTCCCGAATATCCTCCACCGAGGCCGGGTCGATGAGGAGGGCGGCCCCCCCGGCCACCTCGGGAAGCGAGGAAACCGCGGAAGTGATGACCGGACAGCCGCACGCCATCGCCTCGGCCACGGGAAAACCGAACCCCTCGTAAAGGCTCGGATAGATCATGGCCACAGCGCTGCCGTAAAGAGGTGCCAGATCTTCGTCCGGGACAAAGCCTGGCAGAACCATCCGCCCCTCCAGATGGAGCGCTCCTATTTGCCCTGCCAGTCGCGGGTCGGTTTGCGCCCTTTTGCCGGCGATGACCAGCAGCGCCTCCTCCGGCATGCCGCTGAAGGCCGTAAGCAAGCGCGGCAGGTTCTTGCGCCAGTCAGTATCACCGACATAGATGAAGAATTCGCACCTGATCCCGTAGCGCAGCCGCACCCTCTCTATGGCGTCCGTGGCGCCGGAGCGGGCTGCAGAGAAAAGGTCATGGTCGATCCCCGGATAAATTACCTTAACCCTTCCCGGGTCAATGCCGAGAACCCGCACCGCGTCTTCACGGGTGGCATTGGAGATGGCAATGAGCCCATCGCTTCTGCGCAGCTTGCGGAAATTGCGCGGCCAGCCGATCCGGATGGAGAGGGGCTGCTGGGCCAGCACCTCCGGAAAGAGGAAGGGAATGACATCGTACAGCATAGACACGACCCTGACCCCGGGCAACGGTTCCAGATAACTGTTGAAATCGGTGGCAAGGAAAACAGCGGCCCCGCTTTGCCTCACGATCCCAGGGAGGAGGAGATGGTTGGCAATCCAGTTGAAGCGGTTGGGACGTTCGGGCCGCAATGTCCTTATGCGGCGCTCCCGCGCAAACAACCGGGGAGGCTCCTCCCCCTGCTGGGTGATAAGGATGAACTCGTCCCCTTCCCCGGCCTGGCGGCCCATCTCTCGCAGCAGGTTCCCCACAAGAACGCCGATCCCCCGTACCCGGTTGGCGTTCTGCATGGGCCGCGCGTCGATGCAAATTCTCAAGGCTTTTCACCTCGCAGAAAAAACCTCCGTTTCCCATCGATGAACCTGCGCCTAAACAGGGTGTAGATGAGCCGCGCGTAGCGAATTGCCAGAAACAGGGGGAACGGATGGTACGGGCAATAGTCGCGATAGACCTTATAGTTCGCCTTGGAATAGAAGGGCGAACGCCTGTCGGTCACAAGTTCCGTAGCGCTTAAGCGGTTCAGGACGGCGGTGCCACCGGAGATCGCCGACTTGTTGAGGATGCGGCTGCGCGGCTCGACAATTAACCGATAGCCGGCCTTGCGCGCCCTGAGAGAAAACTCGGCATCACCCAGGTACTGTGGGCAGCTGATCTGATCATATAATCCGATTTCCCGGTAGGCGTGTGCCGGAACAAGCGTAGCGTTGCCGGTCAGGAAATCACCTTCCTTCAGTTGGTCGGGGACAAAACTGTCCCTCTTGCTGGTACGGTCTCTTATTTCCCCCACGGACCATTCAATTTCGCCGCCAAATGACGTAATGAAGTCACGCTCCTGACAGTCGACAATTAGCGAATTCACCATGCTGCGCGGGTTATTGACGGCACTCTCCACAAGGGGTTCGATAAAGCCCGACTCAACCACGTTATCATTGTTAATGGTCAGGACGAAATCCGCGTCACATTTCAGCGCATCCTTCACCCCCAGATTGGTGGCGCCGGACCACCAGAGATTGCCGTCGCCCCGCAGGATCTTCACTGCCGGAAAGCGTTCAGCGATCGCTTCCGCAGAGCCGTCAGTGGAGCCGTCGTCCACAACGGTCAAAGAAAGATTGTCGTAAGTGACATCCGCCATCGATCCCAGGAAGGCAAGTGTTTCATCCCTGTTATTAAAGATCGGGATAACAGCTGTCACTTTCGGTTGATCGTGCGTGGTACCCACTATTTGCCTTCGCTTTCACGGTACAAACCGCTTTTCCTCGCGGCTATCCAGATCGTATCGTAGAGGTTCTTCCTGAAGAGGATGGTGATGATTGCCTGGATATGATAATAAACGGTGTGCAGCACCAGTTTCATACCGCTTTCCGCATAGTACGGGTCAAGACCGTTCTCCACGATACTGAAACCTTTACTCACAAGGAATTGCCGCAACACCGGAGGAGTGAAGTGGGAGAGGTGTATCTCAGAAAGCGATCCGTCGAGACTGATCCGCGGCAGGCCAAACCTGCCGGCATAGGCGATTCTCTTGACCCCCAGGCGGTGCAAAGCCTTCCTTACCCTGTTCCTCAGGGACAACAGGTCATTGGGCACGGCTATGAAGAGCATCCCCCCATCCGAGAGAAGCGAAAAACATTTTTCCACCGCCGCGCCGGGGTCATGCATATGTTCCAGCACATGGAAAAGCGTGATATTGTCGAAGCGCGTCCTGCCGAACTCCGCATCCTCGATCGCTGTTCTGGAGATTTCCAGGCCGTACTTTTCCCGGGCTATGGCGACCGCGCTCTCCGAAACCTCTGTGCCGTAAAGTTCCGTGAAGGCATGCCGCGCCAGATGAAGGAACTGACCAATGCCCGCGCCGATGTCGAGGAGCGTTCCCGGCTTCTTGTGCTTCTCCACCTTGCGCACCCTTCTCCGCCAGAGCGCTTCCCTTGCCCTCTCCTTTTCCAGCCATGCATCATATTTCCGGGGCGTGGAGTAATAGGCGACTATTTCATCGAGCGTGGGCCTGGGGTTGTCGAAGACATAGCCGCATGCGGCACAGCGCCAGATGGCTGATCTCCGGTCGATCTCCTCCAGGTCCCGGGCATCGCACAGCTTACATTTGGTTAGCGTTTCTGGCACGGTCCTAAGCTCTCACTCCCTGCCTTGATCAACGGTTTTCCGCTCTTCCCTGTAGAGCGCCAGCTCTGCATCCACCATCTCTGTGATGATCTCCGGCATGGTCTTCGTCCGTCCCCATCTGAGACGCTCCATGATCTTTGCAGGGTTACCACAGAGTTGCACCTTTTCCGTGGCCCGGAAGAACTGCGGATTGATGCTGACGAATTTCCAATAATCGAGGTCCAGACAAGAGAAGGCGGTCTCCACGAATTCCCGCACGCTGTGCGTTTCACCGCTTGCCACCACATAGTCGTCCGGCGCGTCGGCCTGGAGCATGAGCCACATGGCATTCACATAGTCCGGCGCATACCCCCAGTCGCGATAGGCATCCAGATTGCCGAGCATCAGGTTTTCCTGCAATCCGAGCTTGATCCGCACCGCCGAGGAGACGATCTTTCTGGTCACGAACTCGTACCCCCGGCGCGGTGATTCATGGTTGTAAAGGATACCGGTGCAGGCGAATAACCCGTACTGTCGCCGGTAGTTGCTTACCAGATGGTATCCCGCCACCTTGGAAATGCCGTAAATGGAACGCGGATTGAAGGGGGTGTTCTCGTCCTGCGGTGAGCTGGCAGCATTACCGAACATCTCGCTCGTGCCGGCAAAGTAGAATCGGCACCGCGGCGCAAATTCCTTGAGGGCGGCAAGGAGATAATGGGTGCTGTTCACATTGTTATTCAGGATGGAGATCTCATCGTCAAAGGAATAGCTGACGAAGCTCGAAGCGGCCAGATGGTAGCATTCGTCGGGGACGATGTCTTTGATCGTCTTGATGATGGAGAGGACATTATCCAGGGAAGCCACATGAAGGTGGAGCCGGTCGACCAGATGGCTGATGTTCCTCAGCTTGTGGGCGGTGTCCTCGATGGAGGCACGGCGGACAATGCCGTGCACCTCATACCCTTTTGCCAGGAGAAGTTCCGCCAGATACGAGCCGTCCTGACCGGCCATGCCGGTTATGAGCGCTTTCTTTGTCATCTCTCTTCCTTTTGGACAAGAATGATTTTATGCCTTTCCTGCCGCTTTTTTGTAAACTTCGACTGTCTTTACCGCGGTTTCCTGCCAGTTGAATAATTTCGCTCTCTCAAGCCCCGCCTCCCTCATCCGCCGCTGCTGCGCGGGATCGCGCCACACTGACCAGATTTTTTCCGCCACATCCTTCACCGCATGCGGATCGAACATCACACCGGCTTCCCCGATCACTTCTGGTAAAGACGTTACATTAGCACAGATGACCGGACAGCCACAGGCCATGGCTTCCACAACCGGGATGCCAAAGCCCTCAAACAGAGAGGGGAAAACAAGCATCGTCGCAAGATTGTACAAGTACGGAAGCTCTTGATAGGGAAGATACCCTAGAACGTTCACCGTTTCGGACAGCCCGAATCTTGCAATCTCTTTTGCCAGTTCACCGGATGACCCTGTCGCCACGCCGGTTAGCACCAGCTTGCCGTCAAAATGATGCCGATCAATTAACAGCCTCACCGCAGCCAGCAGAATCTTATGGTTCTTATGGGGCCAGACCGCGGCGGGATAATACAAAAAGGGCTCGGTCAGTCCATATCTCGCCTTTATCTTCGCCAGTTCATCAAGGTCCTCGATCAGCCGATATTCGGGACCATACCCCGTATAAATCACCTCGATCTTTTCCGCCCTGATGCCGTATCGTTCAACAAGGGTTTGCCTGGTAAACCCCGAGCTCACGATGACCCGTGCCGCTTCCTCTGCGGAAGGCCTATAGAGCGCCTTTCTTCGCCTCATCTCAGCATCCGCAAAGAACTCTGGATAAAATTCGTGCTGCATGTCCCAGAAGGTCAAGACCGACGGAGTTTTCAATCCGGCGGGGCGGAGTACCGTAAAAGGGTGATGAACCACATCAAGGTCGAGACCGTTCAACTCCCTCACCAGGATATCCACATTCAACAAATTTCGCAAAATCCCCCGCACCAGCCATTTGGGCGATGGCTTTGCATAGTTGTAACTCTGCACGGAAAATCTGGAATTGGCGATATGAAAGGCCCTCTCATTCTTTTTATCGCATAACAGGACGTACTCATCATCCACATTGACCCTTTGCAGCCACTCCAGAAGATTCCGGAAATAGGTTTCTATGCCGCCGCAAGTGCCGGGCACCAGGCCGATTGTGCTGAGACCGACTCTCATTTTATTGGCGCTATCGATTTCAGGTAATCCTCCCCTGTCAGGGAGTTGTTTTTAAAGATAACATCCAGCAATTTCCGTACGACAAAATGCCTGGTAATAATTCTGAAGAGCGGTTCAGACACCCTTTTTTCGGTTAGCAAATGAATCGCTTTGTTATCCGAATACAGCTTTAGCCGAAATCTGTCTGCTAATGCCTGCAAGCTCTTTTTCTTGTAGAAAGAAATATGCTGACCATGTTCCAAGCCGTAGTACCACCATTCACCGGGCTTCGGCCCACTGTCCGGCACGAGTTCCGTCGCAAAGAGAATGTTTTTCGACAATTTCAGCATCTCCTCCAACTCTGCAGCAGGATCGGCAAGGTGTTCAAAGACTTCAAATGCTGTCAGCAATTCATACTGGCTGCCGGCTTCACCTTCGAAGCCCCGTGCGAAAATATTCCGACAAAATCTGTCAAACCAATAAAAGTCGTAGCCGCAATCACGCATCATACGGACAAACAGGCCATATCCACCGCCATAATCGAGAAACCTTCCCCTCCTGGCGAAAAACACCGGGATGATAGCCTTGGTGATTTTTGCCAATGCAATGTTCCGGGAAACCATTCCGACGTCATTCTGTGTTATTGCCTCAGAGTATGATTCCTTATGCCAGTAAGGTTCTTCAGTCTGGATGAAGGCGCAGCGACTGCATCTAAAATACCTTGCGTCGTACTTGCCCAGTATTTTGCCGGAAGCAAATATTTCCGTTATGGCACCGCAAATATTACAGTTCATAATCTATTCTGTTTTCAACGGTTTTTGCAATGCCCACCATTCCGGCATAGAATAGTCATCGAGCTTTATGTAGCCGAATGCCTTCATCAGATATTGCTCAACTATCATTTTCATATGTGGCATTTTTTGTTGTTCTGCTTCATATTCAGCGAAGTTATAAATCTTCCTGTAGAAATACCAGTCATTGAAAGAACGCAAGAAGGTGTTTCTTAGAAAATCCAATGTCCATTGAATGTCATCGACAAGGAAATAGCCGCCTGGCTCAAGCAATTGGTGGGCAAGCATAAATGCTGGCAAATCAACATAAAACGTATGGTGTCCGTCCAGATAAATTATATCAAAACGTTCGTTGCGGGAAAGCATTTCAAACAGGGTCCAGCTGTAACTGCCTACCCTGTTACCGGCAAACCGGATGTCTTGTAAATCTATTCCACTTAAAGCAAGCGCTTTACGGTGGTTGTCACACACCGATTCAAAGTCACACGCAGTATAAGCTATCTTATTCTCTTTCATAAGTTGCATACGCCGGAGATTAGGAGACTCACCAATGCCGATTTCGAGGAATCTTTTTGCACCGTTCTGCAAAAGCAACGTTTGCAGTGATTGCTCCTTCTTTTGCAGTCTCTGTTCGATGTCATTCTTTTCAGCTTCTGGGATTACATCGACACAATCATTGGTTGTCAACTTATAGATATACCAGTATGGCTTAAAAGAGTACCTATATAACCGCCGGAAAATTATTCTAACAGATTCAACAATCCCAACATCGATGATTTTCCTGATGTATGACCCCATGTTATAATCCTTAGCATTACCTACCAACAGGAATTTACAATATCAGTGATATAAGTATTGTTGGTATGAGGGTTCTTCTTTAAGACCGCGCGGCAAATAGCCCGTCTGTTCTTATCCTCTCCCCAGTTCAGATATTTTATGGCCCTGGCAAGAATCTTCCCGGAAATGGGCAGGTAATTCCTTTCAGGGTTGCCACGAACCATCGGGACCCACGAAGCAAGTCCGACTTTTTGCAGTTTTGTCCATTGCAGACAATATCTGGCAAAATTCATTTGTACATGGTAAAAAGCAATCTGCTTGTCCCCGACAATGGCACCGTTTTCGTCTTCTGTTATCCATCTTCTCCTGCCCGGGCATTGCTCCTCAAACCACTCGCCTGGGATTATCGGATTTTGCATCCAATAAAAACGAGAAGCAAAGACCTCGGAGGTGCTGGCTTGCGGCAACTTTCCAGCGGAAATGAGATATTCGAGCATATCCTGGTCGTGAAACCTTCCCGGGCCGTAATACAACGCATTGCAGAACTCCCTCGGTTCTCTTAACGGATGCTCTCTTATGCGCAATGCCTCGCCGAGGTACGACTCAGGGTTCCCCAGGTAATTAGCCAGTTCATCTCTCCAAACCTCAAACCATTCCTTGCATGATATCGCGGTAAAGACAGGGCACCCTTCCAATACGAATGTCTTGCCGTGGACATCCTTGCACAACTCATGCGGATCGGCCATCAGCACAACATCGGCATCAAGATGGATTATCGTGTCATCAGTTGCGCATTCACCGGCCAAGACATCAAGAACGTTCCACCGCAGAAGCCAGTACTTGTTCGTTGCATCGTATCCGTTCAATTGCGGATACTCTTTCAACAGTTTGCCAACCAGAGGCTGACAATCTATCACTTCATAACCCAACCCTTCCAAGCTTCTCAGATAATCTTTCGAGAGTAAATCGATACCCTCGAGAAAACCTACTCTGATGTTGTTCTGCCATCCTTTGTTCAGGATATATTCGCCATGCCACTGAAGCGGGACTACTTGTTCAAAGACTTCTTCATCTCTTGTAGCCCAGACCAGTTGATATATCACATGCCTATCCTTAGCACAAAAGTTGTCCTGGAGCGCTTTCTCAGAATAATGGGTGTAGTTTTGTCCTGCGAAAGAATCTCTTTTGCCACAAGTACTTCTTCAGATCCTCCGGGAGGAGTTTCTTGGCAAGCCGCATAAGTGGCGTGCTCTCTTTACCGGCCCGCAGAGGATGGTCAAGAGGGAGTTCAAAAACCCTCTGGTTCGGTATGGCAATCTCCTCCGCCTGCCGTACCTTGCGGGCGGTAAAGAATACCTGTGCCTGTGCACCCCAGAAGTCTGCCGACAGAGGTCGATCCGGATCAAAATCAAAGTAATAAGCCTTGAGTCCATTGTGCAACTCGATCTTCATCTCTATCTCATCAAAGCCGTTTTGCCCGTAAAAACTGGAAAAAAGATCTGGAGAGAATTGATAGAAGCCATGCCCGGCGAAGCCGGAAACCGGCAGGATGTGGATGATACGCCCCCCTACTTTCAGCGCCCGCACAGCGTTGCCAAGAACCTCTTTGACATTGAAGCAATGCTCCGTTGTACCGGAGTCGAACACCAAATCATAACGGTTCCATAGCCCAGTGGGTAGCGGCGCATTCAAATCGGCGATGATGGCCGGATGCTCGTCGGCAAAGAGATCAAGGGTGTCCACCGTGTCATAGCCGAACATCCTGAAAAGGGTAGTCACATGGATAGTAACACCGAAGTTGGTTAGCGAATCCATCACTATTTCGTTCTCAGAGAGATGGTGATAGGGGAACTCTTCTTCCCTCAATATCTGCTCAACTTCCGAATATGTCCCTTGCACGCCGAGCACGGAGTAGATCAATGCGCTGCCACAGATAGTCTCCTTCTGCCTAAGCGATTTTGCCACCAGTCTAATGTTAGACGCCGTTATGCCCATCTTTCACCTTACGAGCATCACAGAACTGTGTGCTAGTTGGCTCTTACTTGTCTTACTCTCTGCATAACAGACATCAAGAATAACGACTTGGTCTGCATTACGAACACTGTTCTGGTTTTTGCACTCACGAGATTTATGAAATAGCTTGCCACAAAAAGCGCAATCAAAGTCGCATACGCCGCGCCCATGTTTCCGTAGACAGGTATCAATAGATAGTTCAGAACAATATTCGTAACAGCACCTACAGCTGTTGAGTACAAGGAAAAACGCGTAATATTCTCAACCGTTACCCATGACTCGCGAACGTGTCCGAGAGAGACAAAGACTCCTGAAAGCACGTAAATGGCGAGCACTGCTCCAGCTTCCGCATAGTCTTTACCGTACAGTAAGACAATTATCTTCTTGGAAAAAACGAAAAGCGGCGCGACAAATATGTATGACACTATAGCCATGAAATCGAAAACCTTCTGAAGTCTTCGGTAATAGAAAGACTCCCCGCTTTTCTTGGCTTCGATGATACTCGGCAATACGGAATTCAACAACAATGCAGGGAAAATGTACCAGAATTCGGCAAGCTTAACCGCAACGGCATAAACCCCTACAGACCTGTTCCCCAGCATCTGGCCGAGCATTACCTGATCAATGCGGTTATATATCATCAGCATCAATCCGGCAAATACCAACGGCCAACAGTCCCTGAGGAGCCTCCTGATCCATGTCATGCTGGCCTTTAAGAGGCCTAACTTCCTGCTGACCAGATGATACGCCGTCACTAACCCCAGCCCGCCCAACAGTATCTCCAAAGACCCTGCCCAGGCAAACGCTACCAAAGGGGCATGGATCAGGATCAAAACTATCTTGGCTGCGGTGATGAGAAGAAAACCGGGAATATTTGCATAAACAGCTCGCTTAGACAAAAGTTTGGATTGAAACCAGAAGTCGAACACATCAAAGGACTGGAAAATGAGACCTGTTGCGGTAATCCCGACCAGCCAATGGGTCAGGGACTCGCCCGGGCGCAAAAAGAAAATGAGGCTGACCGACAGCGCCAGTGCGCACAGCCCCCCGACAATCTTCAATAAAAATGCCGTTCCCAGGATTTCGTCCGTTGATTCCGGATAACGAACAATATCCCGCACCACGATCCCATAGAGACCAAGGTTGGCAATCGCGGTAAAAAGCCCGGCAAAAGCAGCAGAATAACTCAGGAGTCCATATTGCTCCGGCCCCAGGTAGCGGGTGATCCAGACGGTTACGAAAAACCCGACACCCATCCGCAGCATCTTGTCAAAGAACAGCCAGCCGGTGTTGTGGATGATCCTCTGGAGGATCTCGCTCTCCTCGATTCTCTTCTTGAGAAATCTCGGCAGATACCTGGTCCACGGTTGGGTCATCGATTCTCCCGGTACCACCGGTACGTTACAGCAACGCCTTCCTCCAGGCCGATGCGGTGCTCCCAGCCCAACGCGTGCAGCCGGCTGACATCGCTGAGCTTACGCGGCGTGCCGTCGGGCCGGGACCTGTCAAAGAGAAGCTCGCCAGCAAAACCGACCACATCCTTGATGAGAAGTGCCAGTTGGCGAATGCTGACCTCCTCGCCGGTGCCGACGTTGATTAATGCAGGTGAGGAGTAAACGTCTCCCGGCAGATTCATGAGGAAGAGGCAGGCATCGGCCAGGTCGTCCACATGGAGAAATTCCCGTTTCGGCTCGCCGCTCCCCCACACCACGACTTTGTCGTCATTCCTCTCCTTTGCTTCATGAAACTTGCGCATGAGCGCCGGCAGGACATGGGAGCTTTCCAGGTCGAAGTTGTCGTTGGGACCGTAAAGATTGGTCGGCATGGCCGCAATGAACCTGGTCCCGTACTGGCGGTTGTAGGAGCGACACATGGTTATACCGGCGATCTTGGCAACGGCGTATGGCTCGTTGGTCGGCTCCAACGGTCCGGTCAAGAGGTACTCCTCTTTCAAAGGCTGAGGGGCAAGTCTGGGATAGATGCAGGTACTCCCCAGAAAGAGGAGCCGGGCCGCGCCGCATAGGTAAGCATTATGGATGATATTACTCTGGATCATCAGGTTGTCATATATAAACTCGGCCGGGAAGCTATTGTTTGCAACTATTCCCCCCACTTTTGCAGCGGCGAGAAAAACGTATTCGGGCCTTTCATCAGCAAAGAAGCATGCCACAGCAGCTTGGTCACGCAGGTCGAGATCCTTGCTCGTCTTGAGCAGCAGATTGTCATACCCCTCCGCCCGTAGGCGGCGAACAATGGCTGAACCGACCAGTCCCCTGTGGCCTGCGACGTAAGTTTTCGCGTGTTTATCCATTGGCCCGCTTCTCCCGTTCGGCACTAGCCAGGTCCTCATCCACCATCATCTCTACCAGGGCATTAAATCCCAACTTCGGCTCCCACCCCAGCTGCCGCTTCGCCTTGGAAGGATCTCCAAGCAACAGATCTACCTCGGCGGGGCGGAAATATTTCGGGTCTACTTCGATAACGATATTGCCAGTCACGGTGTCGATCCCCTTTTCGTGGACTCCCCTCCCCCGCCATTCCAGGGGCATGCCTAGTCGCTCAAAGACCTTTTCGGCGAATTCCCTGACCGAATGGGTCTCACCGGTCGCAACCACGTAATCATCCGGCTCCGTCTGCTGTAGCATAAGCCACATGGCCTCGACATAGTCACCGGCAAACCCCCAGTCACGCTTGGCCTCCAGGTTGCCGAGATAGAGACAGGACTGGAGTCCCAGCTTGATCCGGGCGGCGGCGCGGGTAATCTTTCGCGTCACGAACGTTTCGCCGCGCCTGGGCGATTCATGATTGAACAAAATGCCGTTGCAGGCAAAGAGGTTGTAACTTTCACGGTAGTTGACCGTGATGTAATAGGCATAGGCCTTGGCGCAAGCATAGGGAGATCGGGGATAAAAGGGGGTGGTCTCTTTCTGGGGGGTCTCCATGACCCTGCCGTACAGTTCGGAAGAGGAGGCCTGGTAGAACCTGGTATTCAATTCCGTCTCCCTGATCCCCTCCAGGATCCTGACCGCGCCCAGGGCATCTACCTCGCCGGTATATTCCGGCACGTCGAACGACACCCTGACATGGCTCTGGGCGCCGAGGTTGTAGATCTCTTCCGGCCGCACATCGCGCAGCACCTTGTTGATGGAGCTGGCGTCATTCAGGTCGGCGTAATGGAGGAAGAGGTGGACCCCGGTCTCGTGCGGGTCCTGATAGATATGATTGATCCTGCCGGTATTGAAGGATGATGAGCGTCGAATGATGCCATGCACCTCATACCCTTTCGTAAGCAGCAGTTCAGCAAGGTATGAACCGTCCTGACCCGTTATCCCTGTAATAAGCGCTTTTTTCATATCAACTCCTTTTTTTATTGAAGGTTCATCTTTTACCTTTCAGATGGTCCACTTTTCCGCTGTTGCCGACAATACAGATTGCAGCGTCATTGGCCCCCAAACTAAGAAGTTTTTCCCGAAGCGCCTCACCCCGTTTGAACGATGTGATGACGATCCGGTCGGCGCCGGAACTTATCCCTGCCTCAAGGGAAGAGATAGTCATGTCGAAGAATGTCTCCCCTGCCCGCTCGTCATCCATGACTGCGCAAAGCCCGATGGCGGTTTCCCGCAGTGAAAGGAAAGCGATCTCGGCTACTTCGTCCACACCGCAAAACGACACATTCCGTACCCCTGCGGCGGTACACTTGTGAAAAAGAGTAGTATAGTCCTGACGTGCGATCCGGTAGAGATTAGTGAAATAGCTCAGGTGCTGGTAGGCAAGTCGACTCTTTTCGGCTATCCCCTGGGGTGTGAGGATGTAGGAATAGCGGTTTTTAGGAAACGCCTTGATCCTGACGTACCCCTTGGCCACAAGATTCTTCAGGTATGAGTTGACGAGGCCAAGGGCAATGTCCAGCCGGCGGGAAAGGTCCCGCTGGGAGACAGGCTCCTCGCTGGCGATCTCCTCCATCAGGAGATAGGAGCGGTAGGTGTCGGTGGTTTTTCCGTTTTCATTGTTCATATTATGAACGATATATCAAACAGCGGTCATTGGCAAGCGGATTTTTTCATTTCCCGATATATTTCGGCAAGTTGTTCCCCACGAGATTTCCAGGAATGATCACGCACAGCCTTTTCCCTTGTCTTGGCGGCAAGTTCATCTCTCTTCTCCCGGTCATGCAGTAGTTCCTCTATCCGGACAGCGAAATCAGCGGGGTCCCCCTGCCGCGCATAGACCCCGGAATCGCCCAGTATCTCGCGGTTGACCGGATTGTCGAAAACGACCGTGGGGAGCCCGCACGCCATATAATTGAAGAGCTTGCCGTTCGCCTCGGAGAGGGAAATTTTCGGCGATATCGCAATGTCGCCAGCGGACAAGCAGAATGGGGCCTTTTCGTAGTTGACCATGCCGGTAAAGGTGATCATGTCTGCCACTCCTTCTGCAGCAGCCTTATTCAGGTACCTTTTTTCCGGAAAGCCCATGACCAGGAAATGGGGCGATGTCCCACGTCCTTTAAGAATTTTCACCACCTCCAGAAGGAGGTCGATCCCCTGGTAGCGGTTAAGTACCCCTATGAAGACGGCAATCGGCCGCTCAAGGGGCAGATTGAGCGACCTGCGGGCCTCGTCACGCGGAAACGGCCTGAACAGATCAGTATCAACACCATCGATGAGGCCTTTTACCTTGGTTGCCGGCACCATCCATGACTCCCTCAGATCGGCTGCGCCAGCGTGAGAACTGGTGACAATGAAGTCAGTCCCGTTGTTGATGATTTTTTCCAGCCACAGGAAAACCCGGTGCCAGGGCGAGCCCCTGCGGATAAAGCCGTGATCGAGCATCTCGGCGGTCAGGCTCCCCTGGCAGTCAAAAACAAGTGGAATACGTAGGAGCTTTTTAAGTAACATCCCGATAAAAGCCCCCTCGTGGAGGTGGGCATGTATGATATCTGGACGGCGCCTGAGCGCCGCCGCCAGTGCCGTAAAGAAAAGAAGGATATCGAGATAAGGTTTGTGCCAGGAAGGACCGGCGGTTAGCTTCTTGTACCAGGGGACAGGAGGAATACGAACTGTTGGGATCCCCTCCATATCGCGCCCCAGGTGGTAGGTGGCGATGCATACTTCGTGGCCGAGGGATATCAGCGCCCGCGCTTCCTCATATATCCGGACGTGACACCCGCGATCGGCGAAGAAGGGGGTAGGCGCAAGCATCAGGATTTTCAGCCGTTCGTCAGTCAATATTGATTGTTTCCTGCACCACGTAGATCTGCTTTCCCTGGGCTTCATAGTAGGTGCGGGCGTTCAGCTCGCCGAGGAGCCCGAGCACGATGAACTGAATTCCCATGAAAAAGAGTAAGACAGTGAGGATAAAAAGCGGGTTGCGGTTCATGCTCGTATGATCGAAGAACTTCATGTAGAGTGTTGTTCCCCCACTGAGAAACGCCGCTAACAGGGTATATATCCCCCATTCGCCGAACAGTTGAATAGGTTTAGTGGAATATTTGAGCAGAAAATTTACCGTCATGAGGTCGAGAATTACCCGCATGGTTCGGGAAATGCCGTACTTGCTCCTCCCATGGAGCCGGTGACGATGATTGACCGGTATCTCGGTCATTCTGGCCCCGACCTGAGAAGCAAGCGCGGGAACAAAGCGGTGCATCTCGCCGTAAAGGTTGATCTCTTCGATCACCTCGCGCCGGTACGCCTTCAGCGTGCAACCATAATCGTGCAGATGCACGCGGGTCAAGCGGGAAATAAAGAAATTGGCCATAACGGAAGGAAGCTTGCGGTTAAAAAAGGAGTCCATCCGGTCCTTGCGCCAGCCGGAAACCAGGTCGTAGCCTTCCTCGATCTTTTCCAGAAGACGCGGGATATCGGCCGGATCGTTCTGCAGGTCGCCATCCA
>Ga0181533_1002734_pt1 | contig 20185 bp, 21 predicted proteins | sample PEATcosm2014_Bin_45_FD_119772 | JGI IMG/M metagenome (GOLD analysis project Ga0181533, IMG submission 119772) | Peatland microbial communities from MTU Mesocosm Facility, Houghton, MI, USA - PEATcosm2014_Bin11_60_metaG | ecosystem: Environmental > Terrestrial > Soil > Wetlands > Peat | place...
CCGCGACATCCGCGGAATCGACGCTGACCTTCAGCCCCGCGCCATGCAGCGCGCTGATGGTCTCCTCCATATGCGCGAAGGGCGTGTCGGGCAAACAGCCCAAGTCGATCACATCGGCGCCGGCCTTCGCCAGCTGTCGCGCGCGCAAAAGCACATTGGCGACGCTCATCGTCGAGGCGTCGACGATCTCCGCGAAGATGCGCATGTCGAAGCGCGAGAGATCTGGCGCCGCGCCGCCGCGCCCGAGATATACGGGCAGATCGGCGATCTCCTCGGGCCCGCGCTCGAAGGGAACGCCGAACTCCTTCGACAGCATGGCGAGATCGGCGCGGCAGCGGCCCGGCAGAATGACGCGATCCGCCTCGACCGGACGCGGCAGCCGGCGCGAAATGATTTCCCGCGTCATCAGCGCCGCGACCTTGACGCCGATATTGCAAATCCGCCAGTCCCGCGCCGTCTCGCCAAAGCCCGCGATCATCCGCGCGAGGCGCGGATAAGCGAGATGCCCGGTGACAAACAGCAGTCGCGAAGACACGCCCTTCACTCTTTGCCGGCGAGTTCCCGCCGGCGCCGCTCGACCGCCTCGCCAAGCGCGGCGAGACTCTCGACCACCTGCGTCGCCTCGAACTCCTTCAAACGGTCGGTGTTTTCGAGATCGATGCGGCGCGGATAGACCTTGACCATGCCCTTTGGCGCGCGCGTCTCCAGTTCGGGCGCGGTGTCGCAGGCGAAGACGATGGTCGGCACGCGGCATTTTCCGGCCTGCGCGAACACATTGGTCGCGAGATTGTCGGAGATGCCGAATACGCATTTGGCGACGGTGTTCGACGTCGCCGGCGCGACGATCAGCGTGTGGTAGACGCCGTAATAGAAATTGCCGACTGGCGCCGCGCTCGCCGTCGTGTCCTTGAACACGCGCACATTGCTCGGCAGAGCGAGGTCGTGTTTGTACATGCGCACGACCTCGGCGGCGGCCTTGCTCACGAACAGATCGACATGATCGAGCGTGCGGATCATGTCGAGAGACTCGGTGAAGAAATGGCCGGAGCCGGTCAGCGCCCAGCCCCAGCGCGGCGTCGGAACTTTTTTCATGAGGCGATCTTTCTTGACGAACTGGCGAAGGAAACGCGAGAACCGGCGACGCCGCCTCGCGCGAGGATTTCAGGCGCCCCGTCCAGCGCGCCAGGGCCGGCGATGAAGACATCGAGCCCGGCGGCGTGAGAGGCGAAGCAGGGATCGACGAGGGAGGGGGAGTCGAGCGCCGCGTCGACATCGACGCTCTTGACGAGCAAAAGCCGCGCCGCGCCGCTCGCGCGCGCATAGGCGGCGGAAAGGCTGTCGGAGGTCACATCCCAACTCGCGGCGACGTTCAAAGCCGACGCCATCACGCTCGGGCGCCACACGGCGATGTTTCCCCTGGCGTGAACGGCGCCCGCTTCTCGCGGCGACGCCGCGCATTCGAGCCCGGCGAACTTATCGACGAGCGCCAGACCATATTGCTCCATCGCCAGAATAGCCATCTTGTGCGCGACGCGATCCGAGAAACCCATCGAAGGCTGCGCCGCACGCACCGCGTCGGCGAAGGGCCCGCCACCAGGAACGATGGTGAGCGGCCCCGGAAACTCGCGCAACGCGGCGATCCAGCGCGCAAGGAGCGACGAACGCCACAGGCTGCCGCCAATCTTGACGACGAGCGCGCTCATGCGGGCGCGCTCAAAGGAGCCGCGCGCTCGCGGCGAATGCGCACGCCGACCGAGCCCGGCGCGACGACATCGAGTTTCTCGACCTCGACGCTTATGGCGTCCACGCGCTCGTGCAGCAACACGCTCTCGGCGAGACGTTCGGCGATGGTCTCGACAAGCTCGATATGTCCCTCCGCGAGGATGATCTTTATCGCGTCCATGATCACGTCGTAGGAGAAAGCCATGCGCATGTCGTCCGGCCCGGCGATTCGATAGACCTCGACATCGACGTTGAAGCGCACGCGCTGCGCGTGGCCGCGCTCGAAGCCATAGGCGCCGATCTCCACCGGCATCACGAGATCGCGCACGAAGACGTGATCGACCTCGCGCCCCCGGGGGGCGGGCGCGACGCTTGGCTCGCCAATTGGCCCGCCAATTGACGCCTGTTCGCGGGGAATTAAATCGCGGATCAGCGTCACGGCGTCCGGCGCCAGCGTGTTGCGGCGATCGCCGGCCTCGCACAGCGCGCCGCGAAAGCCTAGCACGTCTGGCCGGAGCACCAGCAGGCGCGGCGCGTCCGGCGCCTCCAGCGAGCCGGCGAGGCCCGCCTTGAGGCCAAGCGCGCGGCATTGGCCGACAAAATCGGCGAGAACGCCGACGCTCATGCAATCGAGCAGGCGTCCCTTGCCCTTATGGGCGGTGTCCAGCATCGCGCCATGAAAGCCCGCGCTGGCGAGGCTGGGCAAAACGCAAAAGTCCGGGCCAAGATCGGCGAACAGCACGGCGACGAGGCGAATGCGCGCCGCCAGCGGGGCCAATTCGTCGATAATCTCGTGCGCGTCGGGCGTCAGCGGCAGCGCGAATTTGACGAATTCGACGCCGGTCGCGGCGGCGGCCTCGATCGCCGCGCGCGCATGGGAAACGTCGTGCGGCAGTTCGACCACCGTGCTGACGGGACGCCGACCATTGACGGCGGCGACGATCTTGGCGACGTCGCCGAGCGGCAAGGCGCCCAGCGCCCCGCGCGTCGAATCCTTGCAGTCGACGATGTCGGCACCCCGCTCGACGGCGATTTCCGCCTCGGCGCGGGAAAGGACGCTGGTCAACATCGAAGTCATCGCTTGCGCTCCTGGAAGCGGGAAAAGAGGCTGTCTTTATTATGGCGCGCGCCCCGCCTATTCGATCTTCGAACCGTTCAGCGCCAACACGCTCGCCGCGAGATAGAGCGAGCCGGCGATCAAAATGCGGGGCGGCCGCGGACAGCTGATGGAGCGGACGAATTCCAGCGCCTGCTCGACGCTCCCGGCGGCCCGCGCCGGAAGGCCTTGCGCCCGCGAGGCGGCGGCGACTTCCTCGGGCGGCCAGCTCTTGTGCTCGCCTTCGACCGGAACGGCGATCACCTCGCGCGCGAGGCCGGTGAAATGCCGCAACAGGGCGCTCACGTCCTTCGTGGTCTGCGCGCCGCAGATCAGCACGAGCGCGCGCGGGCCTTTCTCCTCGAACTCGGCCATCGCCTCGGCGAGCACGCGCCCGCCATCCTCGTTATGGCCGCCGTCGACCCAGATTTCGGCGCCTGGGGGAGCAAGATCCACCACATGGCCGCGCCTAATCCGTTGCAGCCGCGCGGGCCAGTCGGCGCCCAGCAGGCCGGCGTCGATGGCGCTGGTCGGAACCTCCGGCGCCACGGCGCGCAAGGCGGCGATGGCGGCGGCCGCGTTCTGATGCTGATGACGGCCCGGCAGGCGCGGCGCCGGCAGATCGAGGAGGCCGCGCTCGTCCTCGAACACCAGCCGGCCGTTTTCCTCGCGAATGTGAAAATCCTCGTCCGCGACAACGGCGGGAGCGCCGACGCGGCGCGCCTCGCGCAACAAGACGTTGCGCGCGCCGTCCGGCTGGAAGCCGATGATCGCGGGAACGCCGCGCTTGAAAATCCCGGCCTTCTCGTAAGCGATTTTTTCGACCGTATCGCCGAGGAACTCCTGATGGTCGAGCGAAACCGAGGTGACGATCGTCGCCTTCGGCGCCGCGATCACATTGGTCGCGTCGAAGCGTCCACCGAGCCCGGTCTCCAGCAGCAACCAGTCGGCGGGCGTGTTGGCGAAGAGATGAAACGCCGCCGCCGTGGTGATCTCGAAGAAGGTGATCGGTTGCGCGCCATTCGCGCGCTCACACAGTTCCAGCGCGTCCTTCAGCGCGTCGTCCTCGACGAGCCTGCCGCCGCCTGGCGAAGCAAGACGAATACGCTCGTTGAATCGTAGCAAATGCGGCGAGGTGTACACGTGGACGCGGGCGCCGGAGGCCTCCAGCACGGCGCGCAGGAAGGCCAGCGTCGAGCCCTTGCCATTGGTTCCGGCAACGTGAATGGTCGGCGGCAACGCGAGATCGGGCCGGCCCATCGCCTGCAGCAGCCGCTCTATGCGCCCCAGCGAAAGGTCGATCTTCTTGGGGTGAAGATCGAGCAATCGCGACAGAATCGCGTCGTGCTGATCCATGCCGCGCTCTGCTCCGCTCAGGCCGCGACGGCGGGTTGACGGGGCGCCGGCGCCTTGGTCAACATGCCGCACAACCGCGCCAGCGTGTCCCGCATCTCCTGGCGCGGCACGACCATGTCGACCATGCCATGGTCCCTGAGATATTCGGCGCGCTGGAACGCCTCGGGAAGTTTTTCGCGGATCGTCTGCTCGATCACGCGGGCGCCGGCGAAGCCAATGATCGCGCCCGGCTCGGCGATCTGAATATCGCCCAGCATCGCATAGGAGGCGGTCACGCCGCCGGTGGTCGGATTGGTCAGCACGACGATATAGGGAATCCGCGCCTTGCGCAGCCGCTGCACGGCGATCGTCGTGCGCGGCATCTGCATCAGCGAGAACATTCCCTCCTGCATGCGGGCGCCGCCAGAGGCCGTGAAGATGATGAAGGGCGTGCGCTTCTCCAGCGCGTGGGTGGCGCCGGCGATGATCGCCTCGCCGGCCGCCATGCCGAGCGATCCGCCCATGAATTCGAAGTCCTGCACCGCGACGGTGACCGGCAAATCCTTCAGATTGCCGACCGCCACCGTCACCGCGTCTTGGCGGCCGGTCTTGGCTCGATATTCCTTCAGCTTGTCGATGTAACGCTTGATGTCGCGAAATTTCAGCGGGTCGGTCGGCGCCTCGGGCGTCGTCATCAATTCGTATTGGCCGTCGTCGAACACACTCTCCAGCCGCGCCTCGACCGGGCAACGCATGTGATAGCCGGAGCCTGGCACGACATAGAGATTGGCCTCGATGTCCTTGTGGAACACGAGCTGGCCGCTCTCGGGGCATTTGACCCAAAGATTCTCGGGCGCCTCGCGCTTGAGAATGGCTTTGATTTTCGGCGGGACGACGTTGGAATACCAGTTCATGACCACACCTTCGCGAGCGTCCCAAAAAACTTGCCAAGCGGCGATCCGGCGCTGTCCGGCTTGCGGGCCCGGGCCCGGGCGACGCCTCCCGCGATGTCGGCGACGAGCTTCGTCACGCCTCCGACCGTCTCCGGCCCGGCGCGGTCATCGGCGCCCAGTGAATTCTTGAGGGCGGCGACCAGAGCCGTGCCGACGACGACGCCGTCCGCGGTTTTGGCGATGGCCTCGGCGTTGTCGGCGCTTTTGACGCCAAAACCCACGGCGATGGGCAGATCGGTGCTCCGCTTGATCCGCTTCACCGCCTCGGCGACGCCGGAATAATCGGCGAGCGCCGCGCCGGTGATCCCCGTGAGCGACACATAATAGACGAAACCGCTGGAGTTTTCGAGCACCTTGGGCAGCCGCTTGTCGTCGGTGGTCGGGGCCGCGAGGTGAATGAAGTTCAAACCCGCCGCCCGCGCCGGAAGGCACAGCTCCGCGTCTTCCTCGGGCGGCAGATCGACGACGATCAGCCCGTCGACGCCGGCGGCCGCGGCCGCGGCGAGGAAGGCGTCGACGCCAAACACATAGATCGGGTTGTAATAGCCCATCAGCACGATCGGCGTCTTCTGATCGCGGCAACGAAAATCCGCGACGAGCTTGAGCGTTTTCTTCAGCGTCGTCCCGGCCTTTAGCGCGCGCAGCCCGGCCGCCTGGATCGCGGGGCCGTCGGCCATCGGGTCGGTGAAGGGCATGCCGACTTCGATAATGTCGGCCCCCGCCGCCGGCAGGCCCTTGAGAATCTCCAGCGAGGTCGGAAGATCGGGATCGCCGGCCATCACGAAGGTGATGAGCGCGGCGCGATTTTGCGAGCGAAGATCTTTGAAGCGGGCGTCGATGCGGGTGGGCATGGGCTTTTGAGCGTCCTTGACGAATCCTGGCGAACCCGCCCCTCCCGCCATGACAGCGGAGGAACGGCGTCTGATCGGCTGCTTAGTCTTTAGACGGCGCCGCGTCCACTGCTTTCGCAGCGGCAAAAAGCCCCCCGCCTCACGCCCCCTGCCCGGCTCGCGCCAGCATGTCGCGATAAAGCGCGGTCAGCCGCTCGACATGGCGCGCCGCCGTCGGCGGATCGCGCCAATAGCTCTCATAGGCTCCCTGCGACAGCCGCGCGACCAAAGCGGGATCGTTTAGCCGCGCCATCGCGGCTTGGAGCGCGCCGGCGTCGCCGGCGGAAAACCACAAGCCGCTGGCCTCATGCTCGATTTCGTCGCGCCCGGCGCAGCGGTCGGCGACGATGACCGGCGTGCCCAGGGCCTTGGCCTCCAGCACGGTGAGCGGCTGGCCCTCGTACCACAGCGAGGGAAACACCAGCGCCTTGGCCGCGCGCATCGCCTCGCGCACCCCGGCGCCGTCGCGCCAGCCGAGAAGACGCGCGCTTGGGAAACGCGAGCGCAGCTCCTCGGCCAGCGGGCCGTCGCCGATGAAAACAGCGGTCACGCCCAGCCGCTCCGCCGCCTCGGCGAACAGAAACACGCCCTTTTCCGGCGAGAGACGCCCGACAAACACGAAATCGCCAACGCCGGGGTTTTCCTTGGGTCCAAGATCGGGCGCGTCGATGGGATTGGAGATTTGCGTCATCCGCGCGCCGCTCGGCAGATAGGGCGCGACGATTTCGCGTTGAAAATTCGAGATGCAGACATAATCGGAGAATACTTGCGGCAACCGCGCGAAATTTTTCGCGAGCAGCAGCCGCGCGCCGCGCCAGATCTTGCGCGCATAATTGCGCTGATCGCAGTCCGTGACGAAGCAGGCGGGCGACAGCGGCGTCAGCGCGCAGATGTGGTTGTTCGGGTAATTGTAAAAGCCGCCGGTCGGGCAAAACAGGAAATATTCGTGCACCGTATAGACCGCCGGCAGGCCGCTGGCCCTGATCGGCCGCGCGATGGAAGGCGAGAGCGCGCGCGCCCAGCCATGCACATGCACGATTGTGTTTTGCTTCGGCGATCGCGCCAGCAATTCGCCGAGCGCCTTGCTCGCGAGCCCGTTCCAGGTGCCTTGCAACATCGCCGTCGCACGCGAGGCGGCGCCCAGAAGATCGGTCTGGCCCAGACAGACCACCTCGACGCCGGCGTCGATAAGGCGTTGATCGACGGGCGCGGCGGCGGCGAAGAAGATCGTCTTGACGCCGCTTCGATGAAGCCCCAGCGCGCTGTCTATCGCGACCTTGGCCTGCCCGCCGGTGATGGAGCCATGGTCGGCGCAGATCACCACGGTCAGGGGCTCGGCGGATGTCGTCATGGATGGTCCTAGGGGATCGTGGACGTTGACCCACAATGAACAGGCTTAACGTTAAAAAAAACAGCCGCTCCCGCTAATCGAACACCACGCTCAGCCCGTGTTTTTCCACCTGATCCTCGATGGCCTCCAGAATCTTCTGCAATTCGTCGATCTCGATCGCCGTTTCGTCGTGCGGCGGATCCCAATATTCGATCTCGTCCAACTCTATGTAGAAATCGGCGTCTTCCTCGAGGTCGGCGGGCGGCGGCGCGACGACGATGGTCAGCACGCGCTCGTGACTGCGAACGCGAATGGCGCCCTCGGTGATCTCGACGTCGATATTAGAGCCGCGCCGCGCCATGATTTTCCCCCGAACGATGGCCGATCTTACGCAAGGATCAGTCCCGCGTGAACCGCCACCTTGCGCATCAGCGTCGGCAGGGCTTCATCGCCAAGCCGCGCCGCCTTTGTCCAGCGGCCCTCCGGCGCGGGGTCGACCGCGGCCGCCTCGGCGACGAAAACCGTCAACTCCAGCGAAAAATGCGTGAAGACGTGCCGCACGCCGCCCTCGATCTCGCGCCATCGGGCCTCGATCGGCGCATAGGCGCGCGCCGCGCCGGGCTCGACATCCCGCGTCAACGGCGTCGACGGAAATTCGCTCATGCCGCCAAGCAGTCCCCGCGCGGGACGGCTGCGCAGCAGAACCCGATCGCCCCGTCGCAATACAAAAACCGCGCCGCGCCGGTGCGGACGCACCGCTTTTGGCGGTTTGACCGGAAAGGCGAGTTGTGTCCCGGCCCGCCGCGCGGCGCAGCTTCGCTCCAGCGGACAGCGCCCGCAGTCCGGCGCGCGCGGCGCGCAGATCGTCGCGCCGAGGTCCATCAGCGCCTGGGCGAAATCGCCGGGCCGCTCGCGCGACAGAAAACTCTCCGCATGCGCCGATATCGTCGCCTTCGCGCCCGGCAGGGGCTCGGCCACGGCGAACAGCCGCGCGACGACGCGCTCGACATTGCCGTCCCGCGCGACGCAAGGCTGGTTGAAGGCGATGGCCGCGACCGCCGCCGCCGTATAGGGCCCGACGCCCGGCAAGCCCCGCAACTCCGCTTCATTGGATGGAAAGCGCCCGCCATGTCGCTCGGCGACGGTCTTGGCGCAGGCGTGCAGATTGCGGGCGCGCGCGTAATAGCCAAGCCCCGCCCAGGCGGCCAGAACCTCTTCGAGCGGCGCCTTGGCCAGCGCCTCGACAGTCGGCCAGCGCGTCATGAATTTGCTGAAATATCGCGTGACGCTCGCCACCGTCGTCTGTTGCAGCATGATTTCCGACAGCCAGACCGCGTAGGGGTCCGCCGTCCGTCCCGGCGGCGCGCGCCAGGGCAGAACCCGGCGATGGCGGTCCCACCAGCTCAGCAAGGCGGAGCCGAGGTCGTCGGCGGCGACGGGCTTTCGGGGCTTGGCGGAGGCGCGCTCCATGGGTCCGGGCGGTTGGAGAAACTCAGGTTCGTGATAGCATGAAACGCGCGCGTCGGCCGGCGCGACGAAATATGTTTGGACAGATGTCGATGTCGCAAGAAGGCGCCTCACGAGCGCGACGGGTTGTTTCCAAGCCGCTGGCGGCGCTGGTCAACCGCGCGCTCGATCCGTTGATCGCGCGGCGAGGTTTTGGCGAAGCCACGCTGCTGACCCAATGGGATACGATCGTCGGCGCGCGCATTGGCGCGCTGTGCCAGCCCATGCGCCTCAACTGGCCGCCGCGCCCCAAAAACGGCGCGCCGGACGCCAGTCAACAGCCGGCCACGCTGGCGCTGCGCGTCGAACCGGGATTTGGCCTCGACATTCAACATATGAGCGGCTCCATCATCGAACGCGTCAATACACATCTGGGCTGGCGCTGCGTGGCGAAGCTGGCGATCCGCCAGGAGCCGCTCCACCGCGCCGCGCCGAAACGGCCGCGGGCGCCCCCGAGCGACCCCGCCGCGCGGGCGCGCGCCGAGGAGACGACGCAAGGCGTCGAGAACGACGCGCTGCGGGCGGCGCTGATAACGCTGGGCGAGCGGGTTTTGGCGGAGAAGGCTTCGGGCTGATGGGCGAGCGGTCACGCCGCCGCTTCGCGCGCCAGCAATTCCCGCTTGCGCGCGACGCCCCAGCGATAGCCGGATAGGTCGCCGTCGCCGCGCAGCACGCGATGACAGGGGATCGCCACCGCGATCCTGTTCGCGGCGCAGGCCCCGGCGACCGCGCGCGCCGCGCGGGGCTGGCCGATCCGCTCCGCGATGCGCGCATAGCTCATCGTGGAGCCCGGCGGAATCTCGCGCAGCGCCTTCCAGACGCGGCGCTGGAACGGCGTGCCCTCGATGTCCAGCGGCAAGTCCCAGCCTTGTCTCGGCCGTTCGATCAGCCCGAGCGCGCGCGTCGCGAGACGCTCGAACTCCCCGCCGCCCGCGCCGGGTTCGGCATTCGGAAAACGCGCCCGCGCGACTCGCAGCAGCGTCTCGCGGTCGTCGCCCAGCATGAGCGCGCAAAGCCCGCCCACCGAGGCGCCGATCAGCGCCAGCCCAAGCGAACAGTAGCGTAGCGCGAAAGACACGCGCCGATCCGTGGCCGCCAACGAAGCTGACTCCTTTTTCATCGCGCCGCTCCATTTTGGCCGCGACCGCGCGTGGCGCGGCTCTTGCGTGCTACTATATTTGAAGGAGGCTTGTCGGGAAACCGACAAGGGAAGAGCGCTAGCATGACCCGGTGAAATGAAGTAACATCTTGTAACCGAAGGCAGTTTGCAATCTTTCCAAAGTAGGAAACGTCATGATACTCTGCTCATGCAACGTGGTTTCCGACCGAGACATTCGAGAGCGTCTGCGCGGAGGGAGCCGTCCGAGCGTCGGCGCGCTGTTTCGCCAATTGGGCTGCGAGGCCAAATGCGGGCGCTGCACGCGCAACATTCTCGCGGTCGTGGATGCGCATCACTCGGCGGCGAGCGAATGCGCGGGCGACGGCTGCGACGATTGCCGGGTCGACGAAATGGCGGCGTGAACCCGCGCGAGCGGAATTTGAAAGGAGTCCGCCATGCGCGGCGACGCGAAAGTCATAGAATACCTCAATCAGGGTTTGCGCAGCGAACTGACCGCCGTCAATCAATACTGGCTGCATTACCGGATTTTCGACAATTGGGGCTTTTCGCATCTGGCCAAGAAGTGGCGCGAGGAATCCATCGAGGAGATGCAGCACGCGGATAAATTCACGAAGCGCATCTTGTTTCTCGAGGGCTTTCCCAACATGCAGACGCTCAATCCGCTGCGCATCGGCGAAAGCGTCAAGGAAATCATCGACGCCGACCTCGTTACGGAAATCGAGGCGCGCGCGCTTTATCTCGAGGCGGCGGCATATTGCCTGTCGATCAACGACCGCGTCTCCCAGAACTTGTTCGAGGAGATCGTCACGAGCGAGGAGCGCCACATCGACTTTCTGGAGACCCAGAACGAGCTGATCAAGCAGCTTGGCGTCGAGCTTTATTCGCAAAAGCAGATGGGCGAGGCGGATTCGTAAGACCGCGCCGGCGGCCTTTCGCCTCCACTGATATCCGCTACAATCCGCCGAGAACGACGAGAGCGACGGCGACCATGGCGGGTGTCGGACAAAAGCTGACGACGCGGGCGGCGGCGACCACGCGGCCGGGGCGTCACGGCGATGGCGCGGGGCTTTACCTCGTCGTCTCTCCGACCGGCGCGCGCAAATGGGTTTACCGTTTCAGCTTCGCGCGCAAGGTCACGGAAATGGGCCTCGGATCGGCGGACGTGGTTTCGCTGGCGCAAGCGCGAAGCAAGGCGCGCGACGCCCGCAAGCTGCTCGACGCCGGCCAAAACCCGATCGAAGCAAGGCGCCGCGCCGCGAGGATCGGCGCGGAAAAGCCCAGCTTTGGCGCCGTCGCCGACGCGCTCATGGCCGCGAAGGAAAGCGAATGGCGCTGCGCGAAGCACCGCGCGCAATGGCGCATGACGCTCCAAACCTACGCCGCGCCCCTCTATCCCCGCCCCGTCGATGAAATCGACGCCGCGGCGGTTCTGGCGGTCCTGGCGCCGCTTTGGCGCGAGAAGCCGGAAACCGCCTCGCGTCTGCGGGGCCGCATCGAGGCGGTTCTCGACGCGGCCAAGGCGCGAGGGCTTAGATCTGGCGAAAATCCGGCCGCGTGGCGCGGCCATCTCGCCCATCTGCTTCCCAAGCGCAAAATACTGACGCGCGGCCATCACGCCGCGATGGCCTATGCCGACATCCCCGCCTTCCTGGCGCGATTGCGCGAGCGGGAAGCGCTCGCCGCGCGGGCGCTCGAATTTTGCATTTTGACGGCGGCGCGTTCGGGCGAAGTCCTCGGGGCGCGTTGGCGCGAAATCGACCTTACGGCGCGAATCTGGACCGTTCCCGCCGGGCGGACAAAAGCCGAGCGAGAGCACCGCGTTCCTCTTTGCGCCGGCGCGCTCGCCATCCTCGAAGAACTGGCCCGGCGTCAGGCGGGCGAATTTATCTTTCCGGGGCGGCGTCGCGGAAAGCCGCTGTCCCCAATGGCGATGGAAATGGTTCTGCGCCGGATGAATCAAAACGACGTGACGGTTCACGGCTTCCGCTCCGCCTTCCGCGACTGGGTCGGGGAGGAAACGAATTTTCCGCGCGAAGTCGCGGAGGCGGCGCTAGCCCATCTTGTCGGCGACAAGGCCGAGCAAGCCTATCGGCGCGGCGACGCGCTTGAAAAACGGCGGGCGCTCATGGCGGCCTGGGCAAGCCATTGCGAGACCGGCGCCGGCCCGAACGGGACTCCCGCGGCGCGGAACGACCGCCGAGCGAGGGGCTCGATCGGCTCGATAATTGGATAGAGTCATGCGCGCGAGTCTTTAATTCGGCTTCGATTTAACCGCCGCGCGTCGGCCCGCGGACGGCCGCTCGCGCGTCAATCGTCGGCGCGGCAAAGGCCGACGATGCGCGCGCCTCCCTTGGCCCGAAGCCTTCAGAACGTCCCAGCGACGGCGAATTGCACGATGTCTCCGTTATAGAGAATGATGGAAACCGTGACGACGAGCATCAACACGCAGCGAAAGACGGCGGGGCACAGGGGAATGAAGGCGCCGGTGAACATGGAAAACTCCTTCACGCTTGCCGAAGCGGCATGCCGACATAAAAGCAAGAACGCCGTCCCGACATTGTGCTCTGGCGCACATGGCGAACGACGGCCGGCGAGAGGAAAGATTCGCGGTTCGCGGCATGTTCCGACATCTTCAGAACTCCCCGGTGACGACAATTTTCACGATCTCGTCTTTAAACAAAACGATGCAGGCGGCGACGACAAGCATCAGCCCGCGGCGGATCGTGGCGGGAGTCCGGGGAATAAGGATAAACACGGGAACTTCCTTTGCGCTTGCCAAGGCGGCGTGGAGGCGATCAAAATAGAAAATCGCTCCTGACGCTGTGCGCTCGCGCACATTTCAAGCAAATATCGGCTCTCGGACTAGGAAAAAGAAAATTTTGACATCCGCTGCATTGCCGGACAGAGAGCCGAAATTGTATTTTCAAGCGTCGCATTCGGAAATAACGTCGAACAATACAAAATAAAAGCAAATGACGCCTTTCGCCACGTTTTGATAGTCGTTTGGCAAGCGTTTGGATTGAAGCATTTTAAACCATGAGAGGAAACGCGCGCGTTTTTGTCGCGCCCTAATACCCGCATGTAAGGCGAGCTGTCGCCGCGCTTCACTCGACCGCGTTGGACGCCGCGTCCCTGATGATCAATTTATCCCTTCGGGAAGCCCAGTCGTGGCGACTGGTCATCGCGCCTCGCGAGAGAGGTCTCGTCTTTCAATTCGACGCCCGTCAGCTTCCGTCGACGCGCCTCGTTGCATAGATAGAACAGTCTTTGCGCGCCTTCCGAATAGGACATTCCCCGCGAACGAATATTGGACAGGCAATTGCGCTCGGCGTCGGCGCGGCCGACATGCGGCGCGAAGGTGAGATAGACGCCGAGACTATCGGGAGAGGAAAGACCGGGACGTTCGCCGATCAGCACGGCGACGAGCCTGGCGCCAAGAATTTCGCCGATTTCGTCTCCGATCGCGACGCGGCCCTGTTCGACCACGACGATTGGCGCGAGCTTCCATGAACCCTGTTGAAACGCTGGCAACGCCCCGTCCAGCAGAGCGATCGCATGGGAGGAGATGGCGCGCGCCGAAAGACCGTCGGCGATAACGAAGACGATGTCGTAATCGCCCGCCGAAGGCGCCAGACGCGCGCGCGACGCCTCACTGAGTTCGCGGCCAAGATCGGGGCGGAGCAGATAAGTTCGGCGATCCCCAGCGGCGCTGGCGAGACGAATGGCCTCCAAACCGCGCGACCGCAGCCCCTCGATGAGCGCCTCGACGTCCAGGCATTCATGCACGGCGTCGCGGGCTTCCGCATGATCGAGTTGAAATTTCAGATTGGCTTGCGTCGTCAACGCCAGGCCGGCGCGCGGCAGAAAAATGCGCGCCGGCGTCGCGGCGCGCAAACTCGCCAGTTTGCCGGAGGTCTCGGGGAGATTTTCGCTCATGACTCACGCCTTCGCAAGCAGCGGCAAGACGGCGGCGGGCAGCGCTTGGGGTTTGAGGGAACCGCGCTCGTCCATCGCGCCCATGCTCTCCAGCCATCGCGCGAATTCCGGCGCCGGCGCCAATCCCAACATGCGGCGAACCGCGAGCACGTCATGATAGGACGTGCTCTGGTAGTTGAGCATGATGTCGTCGGCGCCGGGAACGCCCATGACATAGTTGACGCCGGCGACGGCGAGCAGGGTCAAGAGATCGTCGATGTCGTTCTGATCGGCCTCGGCGTGATTTGTATAACAAGCGTCGCATCCCATGGGCAGGCCCAAGAGCTTGCCGCAAAAATGGTCCTCGAGGCCGGCTCTGATGATCTGCTTGCCGTCGAAGAGATATTCCGGACCGATGAAGCCGACGACGGTGTTGACCAGCAACGGCTTGAACAGCCGCGCGACGCCATAGGCGCGGGCTTCCAGCGTCTGTTGATCGCAGCCGTGATGCGCGCCCGCCGACAGCGCGCTGCCTTGGCCGGTTTCGAAATACATCACATTGTCGCCGATGGTTCCCCGCCGCATCGCAAGCGCCGCTTCATTGGCCTCAAAGAGCAGAGCGAGATCGACGCCAAAGCTTCGATTGGCGCTTTGCGTTCCGGCGATTGATTGAAACACGAGGTCGACCGGCGCGCCGCGCTCCATGAGTTGAAGCGTCGTCGTCACATGAGCCAGCACGCAGGATTGCGTTGGTATGTCCAGCGTTTCCCGCAATTCGTCGACAAGGCGCAAAAGCTCGTGGCATCGCTCCGGATCGTCGGAGGCAGGATTGATCCCGATCACCGCGTCGCCATTGCCGAGCAGCAGGCCGTCAATCGCGCTCGCCAGGACGCCCTTGGGATCGTCGGTCGGATGGTTCGGCTGAATGCGCGAGGACAGCCGGCCGGCAAGCCCCAAGGTGTCGCGAAATCGCGTCACCACGCGGCGTTTCGCGGCGATCGCCATCAGATCCTGATTGCGCGAGATCTTCGCGGTCGCGGCGACCATTTCCGGAGTCAGGCCGGGGGCCAATGCGGCGAGCGTTTCGTCGGTCGCGGCGTCCGATAGGAGCCAGTCCCGCAATTCGCCGACCGTCAAGCTGGCGACGGGCGCGAAGGCTGGGGCGTCGTGATTGTCGAGGATCGCCCGCGTCACCTCGTCGTGCTCGTAAGGCACGAGCGCCTCTCGCAGGAAAGTCGACAGAGGCAAATCCGCGAGCGTCATTTGCGCGGCGACGCGCTCGGCGGCGCTCGCGGCCGCGACGCCCGCGAGGCAATCGCCGGACCGCAAGGGCGTGGCTTTCGCCATCAATGACTTTAAGTCGGGGAATGTGTAGCGGGTTCCGCGAATTGCTGTCGCATACATGGGCATGGCCTGTGGGGCGAGGAGAGGCGCGGCGTCGTAAAACTATGGCGCCGCGCCGGCCAAGTCACGATCCCTGTCGCGGTCCATCAGACCGGTCGTCAATTCTGGAGTTTCCGTAGCGGATCCGGTTACGTTTTCCGCGAAGCGCCGTCGCGGATACTAAAACCGCGCGCTCATCGCTTCTTTATGCTGAAGCGCGGCTATCTGGACAAAGAGCTCGCGCGCTGGATCAAGAACGAGCAGCCGGGCGTCCTCGATCCCGAAAAACGCTCCATGCAGCGCAAGGCGTCCCTCGCGCTCGAGCGCGGCGACTTTCGGGAAAGTGCGCAAATTCACCAGCGCCTGTTTGACGGATTCGCGCGCCAAAAGCTCCGCGCTGTCCGCTCCGTCTGGCGCCCTCCCAAGCCGTCGCGCCGCCGGCGCGAGCAGTGCTAGCCACTGCCCGAGCGAGTCGTCGGCCGCGAGCGGCTCCCCGAATGATTCCTCGCCACCGGAGACAAATGCCCGCACCCCGCCGCAGCTGGCGTGGCCGAGCACGACGATATTCCTCACTCGCAGCGTCGACACGGCATAATCGATGGCCGCCCAAGCGCTATGATGATGGTTGTTTTCCCCAAACGGCGGCACGAGATTGGCGACGTTGCGAATGTCGAAAATCTCGCCGGGCGCGGCGTTGAATATCTCCTCCGGCGACACGCGCGAATCGCAGCAGCCGATCACGAGAGTGTGTGGATGCTGACCTTTTTCCGCGAGATCATGGAAGGTTTCGCGTTCGCCGCGAAAATCGCCAGCGAGAAACTTTTCATAACCCGCGAGTAGGGCGCTCGGCAGTAGGTCGTCGTCTAGGCCGGTCACAAGTCATCTCCTGATGTTAGTCATCTCCTGATGTTCGTGGCCGCGCACCCTATTCCTCCCGCGTGACGCGCCGATGGCGTCGACGCGACCCCGCATATTCGCGAGGGGATCGCGTGCGCCTCCGTCCGCGGCCCAAGCCTCTAGCGAATCCCGCCGCGCCGCTATAGTCTGCCTTGTCCCTCCGAGCAGGCGGAACTCTTATGGCCTTGAGCGCATCCGATCCCGAGACGGTCATACGGGCTCTTCCGATTTGGTTCGGCGAAATCGAAATCGAGCCCTTGCTCGGCGGCATCACCAATAAGAATTATCTCGTGACGGATCGAGAGCGCCGCGCCGTCGTGCGGTTTGGCGGCGACATTCCCGTCCATGGGGTGATGCGTTTCAACGAGCTCGCGGCGACGCGGGCTGCGGGAGAGGCCGGGATTTCGCCAAAGGTGCTCTATGCCGCGCCCTCCGTTCTCGTGCTCGACTATATCACTGGGCGCAGCTACGGCCCCGACGATGTGCGCGCCGATCGCGAGCGTTGCGTCGCCATGGTCAAACGCGTCCACCGCGAGATCGCCAAGCATCTGCGCGGCCCGACGCTCGCCTTCAACGTCTTCCACATCATACGCGATTACGCGCGCACGCTGGTCGAGGATCAAAGCCGCATGGCGACGCGACTGCCACGTCTTCTGAGCGTCGCCGAGGCGCTGGAGCGGGCGGTCGGGCCCATCGATCTCGTCTTCGCCCATAATGATCTGCTCGCCGCCAATTTCATCGACGACGGCAAGCGTCTCTGGCTGGTCGACTGGGATTACGCCGGCTGGAACACGCCCTTGTTCGATCTCGGCGGCCTCGCCTCGAACAATGGCTTCGATGAAGACGACAATGAAGCGATGCTCTCAGCCTATTTCGAGGCGCCGGTCACCGACGCGACGCGCCGAAAATTTCACGCCATGCTCTGCGCCTCGCTGCTGCGCGAGGCGATGTGGAGCATGGTCTCGGAGCTCCGGTCGACGATCGATTTCGACTATGTCGCCTATACGGACGAAAACTTGCGGCGCTTCGGCGCCGCCTGGGCTGCATTCCAAAAGATGGAGCGGACATGATCGAACTTCCCCGCGGCGCGCAAGTCATTGTCGTCGGCGGCGGCATCATCGGCTGCTCCGTCGCCTATCACCTCGCCAAGCGAGGCGTGGAAGTGCTGCTGCTTGAGCGTCATCAATTGACGTCGGGTTCTACCTGGCACGCCGCCGGTCTCGTCGGCCAGTTGCGCACCAGCGCGAATATCACCCGGCTGCTCGGCTATTCGGTCGAGCTTTACGAGAAGCTCGAAGCGGAGACCGGTTACGCGACCGGCTGGAAACGCAATGGCGGGCTACGCCTCGCCTGCGACGCCGATCGCTGGATCGAGGTCAAACGTCAGGCGACGACCGCGCGCAGTTTCGGGCTAGACATGCAGCTCCTGAGCCCCAAGGAGGCGCAGGCGCTGTGGCCGTTGATGAATGTGGACGATGTCGTCGGCGCGGCTTTCCTGCCGACCGACGGGCAGGCGAACCCTTCCGACATCACCCAGGCGCTCGCCAAGGGCGCGCGCCTCGCCGGTGCGCGCTTCGCCGAAAACGTGGCCGTTTCCGAGGTCGTGGTCGAGGACGGGCGCGTCAAGGGAATCGTCACGGATCAGGGGCCTATCGCCTGCGAGAAAGTGGTCCTGTGCTGCGGGCTATGGACGCAACGCCTCGCCGCGCGCGCCGGCGTCACGGTTCCCCTCGCGCCGGTGCATCATCAATATATCGTGACCGAGCGCATCGACGGCGTGACCGGCGATCTGCCGACGCTACGCGATCCGGACCGCCTCACCTATTACAAGGAGGAAGTTGGCGGTCTCGTCATGGGCGGCTACGAGCCGAACCCCATTCCCTGGAGCGCCGCGGCCGTCCCCGAGGATTTCGCCTTTCGCCTCCTGTCCGACGATTGGGATCATTTCGAGCCGATCATGAACCTGGCGCTGGGGCGCGTCCCGGCGCTGGCTTCGGCCGGGATCAAGCAGATGATCAACGGCTTGGAGAGCTTCACGCCGGATGGCAATTGGATGATCGGCGAGGCGCCGGAAGTGCGTAATTTCTTCGTCGGCGCGGGCTTCAACGCCTTCGGCATCGCCTCGGCGGGCGGCGCCGGCATGGCGCTCGCGGAATGGGTCGCCGACGGCGAGCCGCCTTACGATCTGTGGCCGGTGGATATTCGCCGCTTCGGCGCGGGTCACAAAGACCCGAACTGGGTCCGCGCGCGCACGCTGGAGGCCTATGCGCGGCATTACTCGATCGCCTGGCCGGCGGAGGAGTATCAATCCGGCCGGCCGCTACGCCGGTCGCCGCTGTTCGACCGCTTAAAGGCCAAGGGCGCCTGCTTTGGCGAAAAGATGGGGTTCGAGCGGCCCAACTGGTTCGCGGACGCCGCCGCGGGAGAGACGCCGGAAGATCGCTATTCCTTCACGCGGCCGGGCTGGTTCGAGGCGGTCGGGCGCGAGCATCGCGCCTGCCGGGAGACCGCCGCGCTGTTCGATCAGACGAGCTTCGCCAAGGCTATGCTGGTCGGGCGCGACGCGGAAAGCGCGCTGTCCTGGATCGCGGCCAACAATGTCGCGAAGCCTCCGGGCAGCGTGATCTACACGCAAATGCTGAATCATAAGGGTGGGATCGAATGCGATCTGACCGTTACGCGGATCGACCGCGACCGCTTTTACATCGTCACCGGCACGGGCTTCGCCACCCATGATTTCGATTGGATCAGGCGATCGATCCCCAAGAAGATGGACGCGACATTGGTGGACGTGACGTCAGCCAATTGCGTGCTCGCGCTGATGGGGCCGCGCGCGCGCGACATTCTTCGATCCTGCTGCGACGACGATCTTACGAACGAGTCATTCCCGTTCATGACGGCGCGCGAGATCCGGCTGGCCGGCGCCCCGGTGCTGGCGATCCGCGTCACCTATGTCGGCGAACTCGGCTGGGAGCTGCACATTCCCGTCGAATTCGCGGTCGCGGCCTATGATCGGCTGGCGGAGGCCGGCACGCCCTTCGGTCTCGCGAACGCCGGCTATCGCGCGATTGAATCGCTGCGTCTGGAGAAGGGCTACCGCGCCTGGGGCGCCGACATCGGACCGGATCACACGCCGCCGATGGCGGGGCTAGGCTGGGCGGTCAAGCTCAAATCCGGCCTGCCGTTTCAAGGGCGCGACGCGCTCGAAGAAGCCGCCGCGGCGCCTGATAGGGCGTCCGAAAGGACGCCCGCCGTGAATGGCGGGCTATTGCCGCGCCTTCTGGTTGGTTTCGCGGTAGACGATCCCGAAGTCACGTTGCTCGGCCGCGAGACGATCTACCGCGAAGGCGAGCGCGTCGGCTGGCTCTCCAGCGGCGGCTTCGGCTACTCCCTCGGCAAGCCGATCGGCTATGGCTATGTGCGCGATCTGGCGGGCGTCGACCGCGCTTTCGTCCTTGGCGGAAATTACGAACTCGACGTGGTGGGAGAGCGCATCCGCGCGAGCGCGTCCCTGGCGCCCTTCTACGATCCGTCGGGCGCTCGCTTCCGCGCCTGAAGGCGGATCGGCTTTTACTCGCGCCAAAAGCGCTTTTCTATCGAAGGCAGATCGCCGGACGCGAGAGGCAAGGATCAATGACTGGCAAACGCCTGCTCATCGTCGCCCATGCGCCATCGCCCAACACCGAGCGGTTGCGGGATGCGTTGATCGCGGGGGCGCGGTCGCCGGAGATCGAGGGAGTCGACGTGACGGCGCTCGGTCCGTTCGCGACCACGCCGGCGGAGGTTCTGTCGGCGGACGCGATCATTCTCGGCGCGACCGAGAACCTCGGCTATATGAGCGGCGCGCTGAAAGACTTCTTCGACCGCTGCTATTGCCCGTGTCTGGGGCGGACCGAAGGGACGCCCTATGCGTTCTACATCCGCTCCGGAAACGACGGCGCGGGGGCCAAGCGCGCCGTCGAGACGATCGTGACCGGGCTACGCTGGCGCAAGATCCAGGAGCCGCTGATCTTCCGAGGCGCCTGGCGGGAGGACTTC
>Ga0181533_1002742_pt1 | contig 20164 bp, 23 predicted proteins | sample PEATcosm2014_Bin_45_FD_119772 | JGI IMG/M metagenome (GOLD analysis project Ga0181533, IMG submission 119772) | Peatland microbial communities from MTU Mesocosm Facility, Houghton, MI, USA - PEATcosm2014_Bin11_60_metaG | ecosystem: Environmental > Terrestrial > Soil > Wetlands > Peat | place...
AGCGATCTCTGCAATGACATTGAGATCGATCATGCGACCGATGAACTCGTTCAGATCGCCTCTAGACGCCGAAACACTTTCATCTGAGAGCCTTTGAACGCTTTCGTGATAAAATTGAATACCAAGGAGCTGCGTAAAAATAGAACCTTCAAACTCCTGCAAACGAGTTGATATTGCTCTGTTGTCAGTATTTTCGTCAATTGAACGACTGATGTCGTACGCTGCGTTGAACGTCATCGAGTAAGCGAGATAATTCGCAATAGACCGCGGGATGACTGTAGTGAATACCATTCGAATACCGTTCTGTAAGATAATCCTAATGACGCCCAAGGCGGCCCTTCGCAGAGCATAGGGGTCCTTGCTCCCCGTCGGCTTCTCATCGATCGACCAAAAACCCACCAGCGTATCGAACTTATCTGCCAGCGCGACCGCAATTGAAACCGGATCGCTCGGCACGAGATCGTCCGGCCCCTTCGGCTTGTAATGATCCTCGCAAGCATGAGCGACGGCTTCGTCTTCACCCTGTTCCTCGGCGTAGTATTTCCCCATGAGGCCCTGTAGCTCGGGGAACTCACCGACCACTTCGGTCAGCAAATCCGCTTTGCACAAATGCGCGGCGCGCTTGGCCTTCTCCACATCCGCACCGACTAGCGGCGCAAGCTCACCCGCCAGCCGCTCAATGCGCTCTATGCGCTCGGCCTGCGTGCCGAGCTTCTCGTGAAACACGATATGCTCGAACTTCGGCAACCGATCCTCAAGCCGCGTCTTCAGGTCGGTGTCGTAGAAAAACTTCGCATCCGAAAGCCGCGCCCGGATGACGCGTTCGTTGCCGGCGATGATTGCCGCGCCGCCGTCTTCGGCTTCGAGATTGGAAACGAGCAAAAACTTGTCGACGAGCTTGGCGTGCGCGGCATCGCGCAGCACGAAACATTTCTGGTTGGCGCGGATGGTGGCGCGGATCACTTCTTCCGGGATTTGCAGGAATTTCCGGTCGAACGAGCCCATCAGCACCACCGGCCACTCGACGAGGCCGGCAACCTCGTTGAGCAAGCCCTCGTCCTCGATGACTTCGAGCCCCTGCGCGAAGGCGAGCTGTTTCGCCTCGGTGCGAATGATGTTCTTGCGCCGCTCGGCATCGAGCACCACCTTGGCCTTGTCGAGTTTTTGCAGATAATCGCCGAAGCGGCGCACCGTGAACGGCTCCGGCGCGAGGAAGCGATGGCCCCGCGTGACATTGCCGGCCGCGATGCCGCCGACCGAAAACGGCACGATGTCGGGCTCCTCGGTCTCCGGCCCGAACATGGCGACGATGGAATGCAGCGGCCGCACCCAGGTCAGCGCGCCGGGTTCCGCGGACGCCGCGCCCCAGCGCATTGATTTCGGCCACGGAAAGCTTTTGATGACTTCGGGCAGAATTTCGCCGATCACGTCGAGCGCGGCGCGGCCCGGCTTTTCGATCACGGCGACGTAGAAGTCGCCCTTCTTGTCGGGCTGCACCTTGGCTTCGTCGATCGATGCGAGCCCCGAAGCCTTCAGGAAGCCGGCAATCGCATTGTCCGGCGCGCCGACGCGCGGGCCTTTCTTCTCCTCGCGCAGATCGGGCTGTCGCACCGGCACGCCATGCACGGCAAGCGCGAGCCGCCGCGGCGTGACGAAGGCCTTGGCGCCCTCGTAGACGAGCCCCTCAGCGACCAGCCGGTCGGTGACCGCCTTGCGCAAATCCTCCGCCGCCCGCGCCTGCATCCGCGCCGGAATTTCTTCGGAGAACAGTTCGAGGAGGAGATCGGGCATAATTTGTGCCGCTAGCTGTTCCCCTCCCCCTTGTGGGGAGGGGTAGGGGTAGGGGTCGGGAGGATCGCGCTCTGAATCACTTCCAACACACCGTCGATGTTCGCTAGCACATCGTTATTCCAGAACCGCAACACACGGTAGCCCTCGGATTCGAGAAATTTAGTGCGTCTTGTATCAGATGCTGCCTTCTCGGCGTGTTGACCACCGTCGATCTCGATTATCATCCTCAAGCTGTGATTGGCGAAGTCGACGATGTAATGGCCAAGTCGCACTTGCCGTCTAAAATGCGAGGCGGGCAGGGCGAGCCGATGACGCAAATGCCACCACAGCTTTCGCTCTGCTTCGGTGGGATTCGTCCGCATAGTGCGGGCGCGAGTTTTATTGATCGGAACGACTGCCCGATCTCGCACTGCCCAAATCCGACCTTGGTCTGATGATCGCTTCTCGATCATCGCGTGGCCTCCTGACCCCCACCCCCACCCCTCCCCACAAGGGGGAGGGGAAGATCACAGCGTCTTATGGCTGCCGTCGCAGAGCGGCTGGTGCGAGGAGCGCTTGCAGGTGCAGAAGAAGGCTTGCTCGGTTTTTTCCGGTTTCCATTCCTGCGTCACGAAAGCCGTGCCCTTGTGCGAACCGTCGCAGAACGGCTGCGCCTTGGAGCGCCCGCAGGCGCACCACCAATAACTCTTGCCGGCCTCGACATCGATCGGGATCGGCTTCCTGCCGCCGATTTCAGGCATTTCGCTCATCTTTGTTCTCCGCCTCCGCTCATCTTTGTTCTCCGCCTCCGCTCATGTTTGTTCTCCGCCTCCGCTCATGAAGTTTTGCCGCCGCCTGCGGTCGCGAGCCACGCTTCGCCGCAGGCTTTCGCCAGTTCGCGCACCCGCAGGATGTAGCTCTGCCGCTCGGTGACCGAGATCACGCCGCGCGCGTCGAGCAGATTGAAGACGTGGCTCGCTTTGATGCACTGGTCGTAAGCCGGCAGCGCCATCAAGTGGTGGCGTGCCCCCTCCCTACCCTCCCCCGCATGCGGGGGAGGGTAGGGAGGGGGTTGCCAGCCCGCGTCGAGATATTTCTTGCAGGCGGCTTCGGCCATGCGGAATTGCTCGAACAGCATGTCGGTGTCGGCGAATTCGAAATTGTGCCGGGAATATTCCTGCTCGGCCTGCAGGAAGACGTCGCCATAGCTCACTTTTTGCGCGCCGTCGCGGCCGTTGAAATTGAGTTCGAACACGTTCTCGACACCTTGCACATACATCGCCAGCCGCTCGAGGCCGTAAGTGAGTTCGCCGGCGACCGGCGCGCATTCGAAGCCGGCGACCTGCTGGAAATAGGTGAATTGCGACACTTCCATGCCGTCGCACCAGCATTCCCAGCCGAGGCCCCAGGCGCCGAGCGTCGGGCTCTCCCAGTCGTCCTCGACGAACCGAATATCGTGCACCTTGGGATCGATGCCGATCGCGTAAAGCGACTTCAGATAAAGCTCCTGCAAATCGTCCGGCGACGGTTTGAGGATGACTTGCATCTGGTAGTAATGCTGCAGCCGGTTCGGATTTTCGCCGTAGCGGCCGTCCTTCGGCCGGCGCGACGGCTGCACATAGGCGGCGTTCCACGGCTTCGGCCCCAGCGCCCGCAGCGTGGTCGCCGGATGGAACGTGCCGGCGCCGACCTCCATGTCGTAGGGTTGCAGGATGACGCAGCCCCAATCCGCCCAGTAGCGTTGCAAAGCGAGAATGAGCCCCTGGAACGAGCGCTCGGGGCGCATATGGGGCGGCAAATCGTTCGACACCTCGGTCATGCGCCGTTGTTGGTGGAACTGCGGCGCGAGGTCAAGTCTCGCGCCGCTCCGGAGCGTCTTTTGCAGAGGTGCGCTTTTGCAGAGGTGCGATGACGCGGCGCATTGCGCCCGGTATGCTGGCGGAGGAAACCAGCGATCGGGAACCGGGTGACGGAAGGGGAGGGAGCGTTGCGCAAAATTATCGGCATAATTCTTGGGATGATGATCGCCTTGGCGTTGCTGCCGGTGGCCGTGGCGCAAAAGGCGCAAGCCGACGACTTTCCCACTCGTCCGATCCATATCGTGATCGCGTTTCCCCCGGGCGGTCCCACCGATTTCGTCGGCCGGGTCGTGGCGGAGAAGATGAAATCGGCGCTCGGGCAGAGCGTCATCATCGACAACAAGCCAGGCGCCAACGGCACGCTCGGCGGCGAATTCGTCGCCAAGTCCGATCCCGACGGTTACACGCTTTTCCTCACGACCGCCGGCGCGGTGACGGTGTCGCCGCATATCATGTCCGATCTCCATTTCGATCCGCTCCATGATCTGGCGCCGGTGGCGCTCGTCACCACCGTGACCGAGGTGCTGGTCGTCACGCCCAAGTCCGGCATCAAGACGGTCAATGAGCTCGTCGCGCTCGCCAAGGCAAAGCCCGGCACCATTCCCTTCGCCTCGACCGGCATCGGCTCGCCGCCGCATCTGGCGCAGGAACTGCTCGATGCCTCCGCCGGCGTCCAGTTCCTGCACGTGCCCTATCGCGGCGCGGCCCCCGCGCTTACCGATCTCCTCGGCGGCCAAGTCCAAGTGCTGTCGGCCGACATTCCCGTCCTGATCGCGCAAATCCGGGCCGGCAATCTGGTCCCGATCGGCGCGGCGTCCAACAAGCGCGACATCATACTGCCCGACGTGCCGACGCTGGCCGAACAGGGCTACCCCAACACCGATGCGTCGAATTGGTATGGGCTGCTCGCCCCGGCCAAGACACCGGCGCCGGTCATCGCCAAGATCAACCAAGCCGTCGACGCGGCGCTGAACGATCCGCCGACTCGCGACAAGCTCGTTCAGGCCGGCGCGACGCCGGTCGGCGGCTCGCCGGAGAGTTTTGGCAAATTCATGAACGCCGAATACGAGAAATGGGGCCGCGTGGTGAAGGAACGCAACATCAAGGATACGCAGTAGCGCGTCATTCCGGATTGCCGCGAATGCGGCAAGTCCGGAGTCATGACGACGCGTCACCCCGGCCGGTATTCCCCGGTCTTGGGGTCGGGCTTCAATTTCGGCAGGCTGTTGCGATCGAGCGGCTCGACTGCGGCCTTGGCGCGCACGTCGTCGAGCTCGGAGTTCACGCGGTGCACTTCCTTGATGCACCAGCGCACCAATGCAGTCGCGCCCACGATTCCCAACGCAAAGACGATCAGCGGCGGCATCGGCAGTCTCCCGCGATATGATCGAGCGTGATCTTATTCGAAAATTGGCAACCCGGCCGGATCAAGTCCGGGCCGGCTTTTCGGATGATGTTATAGCCCATAACGCGCCCAAAGCGCGCGCGCTTCAAGAGCCGAGAGCAGGTCCTCGCCAAGACCTGCCGACACAAGACCTGCCGGCATGCCGGCAAGCCCCAAATCGGGCCGGCCGACGCCCAAGGCGCGGCGGCCGAAAAGCCCGCGCCCGGCGCTGACCAGGGGTGTAACGACCTTGTCGCCAAATCGTTCGCGCAGCACGCTGCGCAGATCGCCGATGCCGTCGACCAGACCGAGTTCCAACGCCCGCCGCCCGGTCCAATATTCGCCCGAGAACAGCTCGTTTTCCGGTCCTTTGAGCTTGCCGGCGCGCCGCGATTTAACCAGCGCGATGAAGTCGTCGTGGATGTCGCGCTGCAGCTTCCTCAGGCGGTCCACGTCGTCGGGATTTTCCGGCAGGAACGGGTCGAGCATGGCCTTGTGCTCGCCGGACGTATAAAGCCGCCGCTCGATGCCGAGCTTTGCGATCAGCTTGTCGAAGCCGAACGAGCCGCCGACGACGCCGATCGAGCCGACCACGGAATGCGGATCGGCGACGATCTCGTCCGCCGCGCAGGCGATCATATAGCCGCCGGACGCGCCGGCGTCCTCCACGAAGGCGATGACGCGGCGCTTATGCTGCTGCGCCAATTCGCGGATACGGCGAAAGATCAGGTGCGATTGGACCGGCGATCCGCCCGGCGAGTTGATCGCAAGCGCCACTGCCTGGGCTTTGCGCATGGCGAAAGCGCGCTCGAGCGTGCGGGCAATGCCGGCGAGACTGAGCCCGGGCCGCAGCGGCGTCGAAAATCCGATGATTCCGGTCAATCGCACCACCGGCACCACCGGCCGGTGGCGAAAGGGCGGCGGCAACAGCGAACGCAAAGCCGCCAAAACGGAGCGGCTGTTGCCTGGGGCGCTCGCCCCGGTCGACGGCTCGGTCATGAAAGGTCAAATAGGATGGGTTGGATTAAGGCTCAAGTAACCGTTTTTTAATGTCTGGAACGCTTCTTGCTTGGATGATGGTGCCGGAATAGTCGGCGGAGGCCATGCAGCAATGAAAATCTACTTCCTATTGATGATAATCAGCGTGTTCATTGGCTTTTCATATATTCCCTTGCGCACCGAGGCAAAGCAAAGCACGGCGAACGGCGCGGTTCCGCCCGAATCCGTGCCAGCATGATGCCCAGCGGCTGAGCAAGCATTGCCGTGTACGCATTGGTGGGAACATCGGAAATAGCCAACGGTTAGATAGCTAAAATTTCCAGTACGGTATCAGGTTAAGGACGGCATCAAGTTAAGGCCCAATCGAGAGCGACGCCGTCGCGGAGCACGGCTTCGACCTGTCGGCTCGGCTTGCCGTCTGCGTCCGCAAGCACAATGCCGGGCTGCAGCGCGAGCGGTCCGCTTCGATCCTTGATCGCACGCACCAGCACCCGGATCGCCGGCGCGCCGGGTTTGGGATGAACCGGCAGCACCGCGTGCGTGCCGAAAGCCGTGGCGAGCGCCGCCAAGACTTCGCCCAACCCATCGCCACGCCAGATCAGCGTCACGACCCCGGCCGGACGGAGAAGCCGCGCTGCCGCGTGCAGCCATTGCGGCAGCGTCGCAGCCGACGCCATGTGCGCAGCGCGACGGCCGGGATCGGGCGACGGATTCTGCGGCGCGTTGAATGGTGGATTCATCAGGACATGATCGGCCGATCCCGCCGCCAGTCCGTTTTCCGCGAACGCGGCTGCCGGGGCCGCGACATCGAGGCAAATCGCGCGCACGCGATCCGTTAGGGCGTTGCGCACGGCGTTTTCCTGCGCCAGCTCCACCAGCGCGGGATCGCGCTCGAGGAGCGTCACGCGAAGGCCATCGACCCGTCGCGCCAATGCAAGACCGGCCGCTCCCACACCGGCGCCGAGATCGACCGCCTGTTCGCCGGCATGCGCCGTGGTTGCCGCGGCGAGCAGGATGGCGTCGTGGCCGAAGCGATGGCCGCGCCGCGGCTGCCGCAGCAAGAGCCTGCCGCCCAAGGCGGCATCTTCGGTCCACTCAGCAGGCATCGGGGCGAAGCTCGTCGCCGAGGCCCGCGTCTTGCAGAAGCCGCCGCGCCACCGCGATCTGATCATCGCCGACCAGGATGCGGCGCGGAAATATGCCGATCGAGCCTTCCAGCACGCTCATATTCTGATCGACCACCATATGGACGATGTGCGCGGCGTTGAGCAGCGACTCGATCGCCGTGATCAATACCGCATCGTTGGTGCGAACGAGTTCGCGCACGCCTCAGCTCCGTCGCCGTTCCTCGCCTGGCGCCCGCAGCGCCAGATAGGCGATCAGTTTCATCTCACGCCGGCCGCGCGTGACGGTGTCGAGGATCAGGCCGCAGGCGATCGATAGGAATGCCAGCAGCATCAGCCCGGTCGACAGCACCGCGGTCGGCAGCCGCGGCACCAGACCCTGTTCGAGGTAGGTGATGACGAGCGGGATGGCGAGCCCGACCGACATGATGACAAGGGCCACGCCTAAGGCGCCGAAGAACGGCAGCGGCCGTTCGGCGCGATACAGCTTCAGCACGGTCCACAGAATGCGAAAGCCGTCGTGCCAGGTCGACAGCTTCGAGGCCGAGCCGGCCGGCCGCGAATAATAGGGCGTCGCCATCTCCCCCACCGGCAGTTCGAGTTCGAGCGCATGCACCGTCAATTCGGTCTCGATCTCGAAGCCGCCGGACAGGATCGGAAAGGATTTCACGAAGCGGCGCGAGAATACGCGGTAGCCGGACAGGATGTCGGTGAAGGCGCGACCGAATATATGTGCGACAAAACCGCTGAGAAGGCGATTGCCGACGCGATGGCCGGTCCGGTACGCGCTTGCCTCGCGATCCACCCGGGTCGCGACCACCATATCGAGCCGGTCCGCGACCAGCATATCGATCATCGCCACGGCGCTCGGCGCGTCATAGGTAGCGTCGCCGTCGACCAGAACGTAAATGTCGGCTTCGATGTCGTTGAACATCCGCCGGACCACATAGCCCTTGCCCTGGTGGCTTTCGCGGCGGACCACCGCGCCCGCGATCTTGGCGGCTTCGGCGGTGCCGTCGGTGGAATTGTTGTCGTAGACGTAGACAGCGGCAGCGGGCAGCGCCGCGCGGAAATCGGCCACCACTTTCGCGATGGCGTGCGCCTCGTTGTAGCAAGGAACGACAACCGCCACCTGGTGGCGGGTAGCGTCGTACCGGTCGGCTCCCAGGGTTTGCGCGGCAGGGTGGTTGCTTGACATTCGCCCTCTCCGCCGCCAAGTCGGATGGCGGTTCCGGCGGCTCGCCGCCGGCGAATCGTTAATGTTCGGCGCAATTCTTGCCGACGCACTTGCCGGGTCACCATAGCGTTTCTATGCTCGCGCGTCCCTGGTGGAGAAAGCTCAAGTGGCCGTCGTCGTCCCCTTCGAAAGTCCGCGTGAGCCGTCGATCGACCCGCTGATCGAGCTGGTCGCGGCCGACATGGAGCGCGTCAATTCGACCATCATTTCGCGCACCGGTTCCGAAGTGACGATGATCCCCGAGGTCGCCAAGCACCTCATCGATTCCGGCGGCAAGAGATTACGGCCGATGCTGACTCTGGCCCTGGCCCGGCTGTCCGGCTATGGCGGCGACGGCCATATCAAGCTCGCCGCCGCGGTGGAGTTCATGCATACGGCGACGCTGCTGCACGACGACGTGGTCGACGAAAGCGAGTTGCGGCGCGGCCGCATGGCCGCCCGCATGTTGTGGGGCAACGAGGCCAGCGTGCTGGTCGGCGATTTCCTGCTCGGCCAGGCGTTCAAGATGATGGTCGAGGTCGGCAGCCTCAAGGCGCTCGAAATCCTGTCTTCCGCCGCCGCCGTGATCGCCGAAGGCGAGGTCATGCAATTGTCCGCCGCCAAGAATACGGCAACGACCGAAGACGAATACATGGCGGTGATCCGGGCCAAGACCGCCGAGCTGTTCGCCGCCGCCTGCGAGGTCGGCCCCGCGCTGTCGGTGCGGCAGAAGGCGGAAGCTGCCGCGAGCCGGTCCTTCGGCATGAATCTCGGCATCACCTTCCAGCTGGTCGACGACGTGCTCGACTACGGCGGCGCTGCGTCGCGGCTCGGCAAGAACATCGGCGACGATTTCCGCGAGGGCAAGATCACGCTCCCGGTGGTGCTCGCCTTCCGCCGCGGCAGCGACGCCGAACGCGATTTCTGGCGGCGCACGCTGGAGCGCGGCGAAACCGCCGACGCCGATCTCGATCACGCCATCGGCTTGATGGCGAAGCACCGGGCGCTGGAGGACACGATCGGCCGCGCCCACCATTACGGTTCCATCGCCCGCGACGCGCTGGCGCTGTTCCCGGATTCGGCGATGAAGGCAGCCCTGGTCGAGACCGTGGATTTCTGCATCGCGCGGACGCATTAGCCGCCTCAGGCGGCCTTCCCCCGCGCGCTGGCATGGCCCTGCCACCACGCCTCCAATGCCTCGGCTTCCGCCGGCAGCCACACCGACAGCCCTTCGGCGAAACCTTCCCATACCGCTTCCGCCTTCGGTGCCACCATGCATGCGACCGGCAAGCCGGCGGCCACCGCCGCCTGATAGACCGCCATCAGTCCGCCGTGCGCCGCCTCCTGGTGGCCGAATCTATTCAGCACGACGAGGTCGGCTCCGGCGGCAATGGCGCGTTCGGCCGCGGCGCAGGCGCGTGCCAGTTCCGATGTATCGAGGTTGCAAGCCTCCGATCCCGGCCCAAGATCCTGGTGAATGCTGATGGTCTCGCCGCTCGAAAGATCGAGCAGGACGCCGCTGCACTCGCAGCCCTCGCGCCCGCCGCTGCCAGGGTCGCCCGCCTTGGGCGGCACGATCACGCCGGCGACCGATAACCCCTCCGCCTGCCGGCGTAGCGCGAATGCCGCCAGCAACTCGGCGGCAGGAGAGCCCGGGCCGCCGCGGATAGCGGCGATCAGCGCGGCAGAAGACGTTCCGGACGGCATGGTCCACCCCTTCTATATTAACGCAAATATAGCGCAGCATGCCGGCCGCCGGAACTGGGCCGCGCGCAATGGAGGTTTGTTCGAATAGCAAGAGAGATCGATTGCAAGGCGAATGGCAATGACCGTCGAGTACATTTAACCCATTGTGTGCTTCCGTCGATTGAATGCCTTGCCACAATCATCTCATCCGCATCAGGCAGCCCGCGGCGCGACTTCGCGCTCGATACGGCGGCGAAGTTTGCGATCTGCCACTTCCAGGTCATGGCGGGCCTGGAGGTTGATCCAAAACTCCGGCGAAGTGCCAAAATAGCGAGCCAGGCGAAATGCCGTGTCCGCGGTCATGCCGCGACGGCCGAGCACGATGTCGTTGACCCGAGAACGCGGCAGCTTGATGGCTTGCGCGAGGGCATAGACGCTGATCTTCATGGGCAGCAGAAAATCGTCGCGCAGAATTTCGTCCGGATGGATGAGCGGCAGCCGCTTGCCGGTAGTGACATCGGCAAAGTCGATCCGGCCGGCATCCAAATCTTCGCGTTCGATGCTCATCACGTCATCCCTTGGGACAACTGATGGTATCGCGACATCACCCGTTACCCAACTCGCACTCGCATATCCACCAGTTCGACTGTTTGGTGCGCAAGAGCTTTGCTGCCGCTGCCGCTTCGACCGCTGAATCGAACAGTCCGAAACACGTGGCGCCGGAGCCCGACATGCGGGCGAGGCGGCAGCCGGAGAGGTTGCGCAGTGCCGCGAGCGTGTCGGCGATCACCGGCTCAAGCGCGATGGCGGGCGCTTCGAGGTCGTTCGGCTGCGCCGCCAGGCACCGTAACAGCGCTTCGGGGTTTGCGAGTTTCGCCGCCGCGGCGAGGTCGAAGGCTTCCGCCGGGGCGGCGGCGGGGGCCCAGCCGGCAAAGACGAGCTTGGTCGGAACCGCGACGCCGGGATTGACCATCACCGCATGCAGCGGCGGCAGCTCGAGCGGCGCGGAGAGTTTGTCGCCGATGCCGCGCATCAGCCGCGGACGCGGGTCGAGGCAGACCGGTACGTCGGCGCCGGTGGCGCGCGCCGCCTCGTGGAGACGCGGGTCGTCGGCCGCGAGCTTGTTGGCGCGCGCGATCAGCCGCAGGGCTGCTGCGGCGTCGGCCGAGCCGCCGCCGAGACCGGCCGCAACCGGCAGATTTTTTTGCAAATGGAAGGCGCCGAGGGTGATGCCGGGGATGCGCGCCTTAAGCGCGCGCGCCGCCTTGATGACGAGGTTGTCGGCGGTTTCGCCCGCCTGCGCCGCGCGCGGCCCGTCCGCCGTCAAGCCGAGTGTATCGCCCGGCGTGAAAGTCAGCCGGTCGGCGCAGTCGGCAAACACGACCAGGCTTTCCAGGTCGTGATAGCCGTCGGCGCGACGGCCGAGCACCCGCAGCGTCAGATTGACCTTGGCCGGCGCAGTATCGACGAGACTGCTTTCAACAAGACTTGCGGACAACGACGCCCCTTATCCGCCGTTGCCGGCCTTCTTCGCCTTGTCGGCATCGGCCGCGGAATTGGCCTTGTCGGCATCGGCCGCCGACGACGTATCGGACGGCAGCCCGTCTTTGAGCTTGGCCTCGATCTTGGGCAGGTCCTCGGGCTCCGGCTTGAGGTCCTTGGCGTGCGACCACTGGAAGTGCGCTTCGAGCAGGCGGCCGACGCGCCAATAGGCGTCGCCGAGATGGTCGTTGATGGTCGGATCCTCGGGCTTGAGCTCGACGGCGCGTTCGAGATTCTTGACCGCTTCGTCGTAATTGCCGATGCGGAAATAGGCCCAGCCCAGCGAGTCGACGATGTAGCCGTCATCCGGCCGCTGCTCGACGGCGCGGCGGATCATGTCCATGCCCTCGTCGAGATGGACGCCCTGGTCGATCCAGGAATAGCCGAGATAATTGAGCACCAGCGGCTGTTCGGGATAAAGCTCGAGCGCCTTTTTCATGTCGGCTTCGGCCGCCGGCCATTGGTGCGAGCGCTCGCTGCAGATGCCGCGGAAATAGAACATCACCCAGTTCGACTTTTCTGGCTTCGCCAGGGTGGCGACGGCCTTGCCGTAGGTATCGGCGCAGTCGGCGAATTGCTTGCGGCCGCGCTGGATATTGCCCAGCTCGACAATCGCCTCGGTGTCCTTCGGATGTTCGGCGACGACGTGATCGAGCCGCTTCTTGGCTTCATCGCTGCGATCGAGCGAATCGAGGTCGACCGCCATCTGGATTTCGGCATTGCGCAAGAGCGGCGAATTCGCCGGCACCCGCTCGTAGGCCTTGATCGCGAGATCGGGCTTCTTGAGATCTTCGTAGAGGTCGCCGAGTGAAAGCAGCGCCAAGGGGTGCGCCGGCTCCAGGTAAAGCGCCAGCTGCAGATAGATCAGCGCGAGATCCTCGCCACCGCGGCGTCCAATCGAGGCGCCGAGCCCGTACAGCGCCTCGGCGGCGCCGGCCTGGGGCGAATCGACGAGCGGCGGCAGCTTGTCGCCGTCGGCGACCTGTTTCATTTCTTGCTTGATGAGAGGATGGTCGGGCAATGCCTTGTCGAAGGCCTGATAGACTTTCAGCGCGTCGTCCTTGCCGGCGGTGCGCGACAGGAAACGGCCATAGGCTTCGACCGCGCGCAGCGCCGTCGGATCGACCTTGTAGGTGCGTTCGAAACGCTTGCCGGCCTCTTTCTTGTTGTTGGCGAGATCGAGCATCAGCCCGGCATGCAGGTCCTTGAAGATGGAGTACCAGTCCGGCCCGGTCAGCTTGTCCATCGCGTCGACCGCGGCGCGGGCGTCGCCCTCGCCGTAATGCGCCCAACCCGTCAGCAAAGTCGCCGTCAGGTCGGTCACCGGTCCGCGCACCGACTGGGCGAAGTCCTGCCGTGCGGCCGCGTAATGCTTTTGCTTCAGCTCACGGATGCCGATCACCAGGCGCGCGATGCGATCGGTGTGATCGACCGCGAGCAGCCGCTCGGCAAGCTTGCTGGCGCCCTCGACGTCGCCGTCGGTCAGCGTGGAGAGGAAGCTGCGGCCGAGCAGATCGGGATTGCGCGGATCGAGCTTCAGGACATTGAGGTAGTAGGCGGCGGCGGCACCGGCATCGCGCTCGGCGCCGGCATGCCGGGCGGCGAGATAACTTCCGGCGGCATTGTCGGGCAGAAGTTGCTGTTGCGCCGACGCGGCAACTGCTGGGGCGGCGAGCGCTCGGGCGGCGAGCGCCGACGGCAGGCTCAAAGCGATGGCGATGCCAATGACGGCGGCATGCCGGGGCAGCGGCGAGTGAATCACGATATCTCCATTGGCGAACTGGCCCGGCGAAACGGGAATCGCCCGATGGCCTCAGTCGATACGAGAATGACCTTTTTGCCCAAAGCCCGCAAGGACGCAAAAACCGGCCGCCGCCCCCGGCCATTCGACGCCGAAGGGGGTCTTTAGGCCCGAACGGCGGCGAAATCGCGGCAGTCAATGCGGCGAGGCGGCCGGTCGTCATTCTGGCTTGATATTCTGGGACGGTTGCTATACGTGTATAGCACGATGATTGGAGGCAGTGATGCTCGCATTACGCTTGCCCGCCCAAATTGAAAAGCGCCTCGATTCGCTCGCCAAGAAGACCGGCCGTAGCAAGAGCTTTTACGCTCGGGAGGCCATTCTTCGGCACCTTGAGGATCTCGAAGATTACCATCTTGCGCAGCGTCGGCTCGGACGTCAGGCGGAGCGGGTGACGCTCGAACAGTTGGAGCGGGAATTAGACGCTGCACCTTGACGCGTCATGAGTGAAGCACGGGTTTGGCGCATCGAATTCGACGGCGATGCCGCGCGTGATTTGCGGAAGCTGGGACCAGAACCGCAGCGCTTGATACTCCGTTATTTGCGCCAGCGTATTGCGACGAGCGAGGATCCGAGACGCTTTGGCCGGCCGCTGACGGGCGATATGAAAGGTCTTTGGCGCTACCGCGTAGGCGACTACCGCATTGTGGCTGCCATCGAAGACGATCGTTTCGTCGTTCTCATCGTCACCGTCGGACACAGACGCGAGGTCTACGACTGACTTACATATTCGGATAATTGGGCCCGCCGCCGCCTTCGGGGGGCACCCAGGTGATGTTCTGGTTGGGGTCTTTGATATCGCAGGTTTTGCAGTGGACGCAGTTCTGCGCGTTGATGACGAAGCGCGGCTTGTCGCCGTCGTCGACCCATTCATAGACGCCGGCCGGGCAATAGCGCGTCGACGGTCCGGCATAGACGTCGTGCTCGGAGGTCTTCTGCAGCGCGTTGTCGCGGACCTGAAGATGCACCGGCTGGTCTTCCTCGTGATTGGTGTTCGACAAATAGACCGAGGAAAGCCGGTCGAAGGTCAGTCGACCGTCGGGCTTGGGATAGACGATAGGCCGGCATTTTGCCGCGGGCGCGAGCGTGGCATTATCGGGCTTGCCGTGCCGGAGCGTGCCGAACAGGGAAAAGCCGAGCGTCGAAGTCCACATGTCGACGCCGCCCGCCGCGATGCCGGCGAGGCTACCGAGCTTCGACCACAGCGGCTTGGCGTTGCGCACCCGCCACAGATCGCGTCCGAGCGGCGAGCTCCGCCACGCCGCCTCGTAGTCCGCGATCTCGTCATTGGCGCGGCCTTGCTGGAGCGCGGCGGCGACGTGTTCGGCGGCGAGCTTCGCCGACAGCATGGCGTTGTGAGTGCCCTTGATGCGCGGCACGTTGAGGAAGCCCGCCGCGCAGCCGATCAGCACGCCGCCCGGAAAAGCGACCTTCGGCACCGATTGCCAGCCGCCCTCGCTGATGGCGCGCGCGCCGTAGCAGATCCGCTTGCCGCCGGCGAAAGTGTCGCGCACCAAAGGATGGGTCTTGAACCGCTGAAACTCCTCGAACGGCGACAAATAGGGATTGCTGTAATTGAGGTGGACGACGAAACCGACCGCGACCAGATCGTCGCCGAAATGATAGAGGAACGAGCCGCCGCCGGTGCGGTTGTCGAGCGGCCAGCCGAAGCTGTGCTGCACCAGGCCGCTCTGATGCTTGTCGGGAGCGACCTGCCACAGCTCTTTCAGCCCGATGCCGAATTTCTGCGGCTCCCGCCCCTGCGCCAGGCCGAAGCGTTCGATCAGTATTTTGGCAAGGCTGCCGCGCGCGCCTTCGGCGAACAACGTGTACTTGCCACGCAGCTCCATGCCGCGGGCGAAGCCGGGTTTGCGGTGGCCGTCCTTGCCGATGCCCATGTCGCCGGTGGCGATGCCGACGACCGCGCCGTTCTCGAACAGGACTTCGGCAGCGGCAAAGCCCGGATAGATTTCGACGCCGAGCGCTTCCGCCTTGCGCGCCAGATAACGGCAGACCTCGCCGAGCGAGACGATGAAGCAGCCGTGATTGTTCATCAGCGGCGGCATCAAAGTGAGCGGCAGCCGCAACGCGCCGGATGCGCCCAGCATGTAAAAGCGGTCGGTTTTCACCGCCGTCTTGATCGGCGTGTCCTCGCTGCGCCATTCCGGGATGAGACTGTCGAGCCCGATCGGATCGATCACCGCCCCGGACAGGATATGGGCGCCGACCTCGGAGCCCTTCTCCACCACAACGACGGATTTATCGGGCGCGAGCTGTTTGAGCCGGATCGCGGCGGAAAGGCCGGCAGGGCCCGCGCCGACAATGACGGTATCGAATTCCATCGCCTCCCGGGCCGGCAGCTCCGCTGTGTTCATGACCTGCTCCGTGTCCGGGAATTATAGCCGATGATTTTTCACGAATTTAGTGCCATGAAACTTGGCGCGCTGACAATCGCCGGATCGCGAGATATGGACCCAAATCATCAAAACGCCGAACGACAGGCGCGCGAACTTATCGCCTTTTACCGCGACGCCGGCGCCGATGCGCTTCTTGGCGAGGAGCCGGTCGACCGCATGGCGGACGAACAGCCGCCCTCGGCGCCAGCCCTTGCCGCCCGCCCTGCCACGGCCGAGTCCGCAGTCGCCCCCCGCAAGGAGGCCACGAGACCTGCGGCGCCGGCAGCGGCCCCGGCGTCGCCCGAAATCGCCGTCATGGCCGCGCGCGAGGCCGCGCGCAGCGCCAAGACGCTCGACGAGTTGCGGGCGCTGCTGGTCGATTTCGAAGGTTGCGCGCTGCGCGCCACGGCGACCCAGCTCGTCTTCGCCGACGGCAATCCGCAAGCCCGCGTCATGTTCGTCGGCGAAGCGCCGGGTTATGACGAGGACATCATGGGCCGGCCGTTCGTCGGCCGTTCCGGAAAGCTGCTCGACCTCATGATGGCGGCGATCGGGCTCGACCGGACGCAGGTCTATATCGCCAATGTCGTACCGTGGCGTCCGCCCGGCAACCGCACGCCGACCCCGCAGGAGACCGCGATCTGCCTGCCCTTCATCCGCCGCCAGATCGAGCTCGCCGATCCGGATATCCTGGTTTGCCTCGGGGGACCTGCGATGCAGACGCTGCTCGGCACCAAGGACGGCATTACCCGCTCGCGCGGCCGCTGGTTTCCCTACGACACCGGCCGCCGCGAAATCCGCGCGCTGGCGACGTTCCACCCGGCGTTCCTGTTGCGCAGCCCGCTGCAAAAGCGCTTCGCCTGGCGCGATTTCCTGGCGCTTAAAAAGGCGCTGGCTAGGCCGGTACAGGCTTGAACAGCGGCTCGAAAATTCGATCCAGATCGACGGCGTGCAATGCTTTATGAACGAATTGAACGTCGGCAGACACGCGCGGCGCCTTCCTATGCGATGCGGGAACCTTATCGTGCTTTATCTTGAATAGTTCCGGGTGCTCCATGGCGAGTTCTAGCAACCGCTTGGTCGGCCCCGACGGTTGAATTTCGCCGCTCTCGTATTTTTCGAACGACTTCTCGCCGGTCCGGAACAAAATACCGGCTTCACGCTGCGTCAACCGGCATCGCATCCGGATGGCGCGTATCACCACCGGCGTGAAGACCGTTTCGCCCTGCACGATGGCTGTCGCGGTGCGGCGCGCCATTTCCGCGATCTGGTTGTCATGATCGACCAACTGTCCCTCGGTATCATCGGGATCGGTCAGCGAGCACCACCAGCCCGGCTGGTTGTACATGAAGGTACGGCTGCCGATCTTGAATGAGACTCGCTTCTCGCCGCGAGTCATCGGACGGCCCGATTCCGGGCTCGGCATGGTGTCCGGGTAATTTCGCGGATTCTTTGCCATGACGGACTCTCTTTCTCAGGCGAGCTTGAAGCTGATCAAATACAAAGCTCGCTTCGCATCGAGCGTGAATTTCACGTAGAGCGTTCGGTCGCCGACCTTCGGTCTGTACACATCCTGCCAAACATTGTGATCGGCATACGACGTCATCGACTTATCGAAGGCCTCCCTGTTGAGCCCTTGTATGACGGCTACGACGGCCTCGTCGTCCATGTCCAATGCGTCAGCACCTTGTTTCGAGCTGAACGTTCGGTTCAGCTTAGCGGCTTCGGCGAACGCAGCTTTGATTTCGGCCAAGGGGTAATGGGGCTTTCTCTTCTCCATCATCAGCACCCCCCATTATGGGGGTATTAGCCCCCGAAATCAAGCTGAAATCAAGCTAATGGCTCGATACAGGTCGAGCGTTACCGCACTGCCACCAGAATCGCGCCGACTGCGACCAGTGCCACGCCGAGCCAGTTCACTGCCGTGAGCCGTTCGCCGAGGAACACGACGCCGAATATCGCGACCAGCACCACGCTCAATTTGTCGATCGGCGCGACCTGCGCCGCATTGCCGAGTTTCAGCGCGCGGAAATAGCACAGCCACGAGGCACCGGTGCCGAGCCCGGACAGGAACAGAAACAAATAGGTGCGCCCGGAGATGGCCGCTGGATTCTGGAATTGCCGCGTCGCATAGACGATCAGACCCAGCACGCAGACCACGATGACGGTACGGATGAAGGTCGCGAGATCGGAGTTCACGTTCTCGACACCGACCTTGGCGAAGATCGCGGTGAGCGCCGCGAACACCGCCGACAACACGGCCCATAACTGCCACGAAGAGAACGCGGTAGCGTTCATGGCATGCTCCTTCGACTTCATGCGCCGGCATCATAGGCCGGTTCGGTCGATTCGCCCGACACGGCGAGATCGAAACCGCGACCGCTGCGCCATGTCACTGCGCCGGCGCCACGCTGCTCGGCCTGATCACGCCCCAGCCGATGCGCAACACCGGCAAGCGGCCCTGCACCCGCCGATCGAATGTGCGCGGCACTTCGGCGACGAGATCGGGAAAATACGCTTTGATGTCGGACGGCGGCGTCGGCGTGGTGTCCGCTGTCGGCCAGACAACGATGGCGCCGTATTTGCGGATATCGTCGGCGCTGACCCAAGGCGAGCGCTGTGGGTCGGCGTCGAAAAATACGCTGGGACGGCTCGGCGCGGCGACCGCGACCAGAGCTGCGGTGCGCGGATCGCCGGTGACCACGGCAAGGGGCTGGCCGGTGCGACGCTCGAAACTGTCGGCGAAGAAGCGGCCCATGGCATCGGCCGGCTGCGCGACCTGCAGGTCGGCGCCGACGGTCCACGGCAACAGCGCGATCAAAACCGGCACGAACAATGGCGGCACGATCAACAGCCCGACCCAAGCGAAGCCCAGGACGCGCTGATGATAGAGCGCGATGCTGTCGCCGGCGAAGATGACGAGCGCGAGACCGGAAAGCACTACCAACGGCGCCGAGCCGCCGACCGGCAGCTTTTGTCCGATGACGACGGCGACGATCGTGGCGAGGAGGCCCGGGACCAGCGCAAAGACCTTGGCGAAGCTCACCCCGAACGGATCCACCGGACTGCGCGCGAGCGGCGGCACGGGGCCGGTGCGCACCCGCGGCCAGCCGGCCGAGAGCACCAGCAAGATGACGACGCCGGCGTGGGCGAGCAGGAGCGCGCTCAGGAGCCGCAGCCAGACCGATGTATTATCGGCGGCGGCTTGCGCGTCGCGCAGGCGGTCGAGAACGGGCGTCAGACTGTCGGCCGCGGTTTGCAGCCACAACAGGTGCGGGAACAGAAAGACCGCGAGTACGATCACGACGATCCAGGGCTCCGGCGCCTCGGTCGCCGCGCGGCCGCGCGCGGTTAACGCGGTGAAGACGGCGAGGGTGCCGAGCAGGATCAGTGCCGCGGCGCTGCTCATCAGCAGCAGCGCTGCCGCGCCGCCGAGCGCATACCATGAGCGCTTTTCCCCCAGCATCACCGCCCGCCAGTAATGCAGCAGCGCCACGGCCCACAGCGCCATGGTCAGGATCGGCGGACCGAAATCCGGCGACGGCACCGTGAACAGTGAAATGCCGACCATCAGCAGCACCGCCATGGCCGCATGCGCCGGCCCGACCATCGCGCGGCCGAGCGCGAAGACGCACCAATAGGTCGTGACGACGCAAAGCTGCGCCAGCGCATAGACGCCGAACAGACGACCGATGCGGAAGGCGCATTCGGCCAGCCAATAGGCCAGCGGCGGTCCGACGCCGGCGTCGAAGCGGAACTCGTGGCCGATGGCGAGGAGCTGCGCCAGATCGCCGGGCGGCGCTGCGTAAAACAGCGTCGGCACCAAGAGCCAGATCGCCGCTTGCGCCAGCGTTGCCGCCCAGAACATCAGCGCCGGGCGGGCGCGCAGCATTTCAACGTAAAGCGGGACGTAAAGCATTGGCAAAAAAATCGGATTGGCGGGCACCGGTGGCGTGAGCGCCAAACGATCGTTGGGGCGTGCCGTCTTAGAGCATGATCGGCGAAAGGGAAAGCCGGCCCTTGCTAAAGCGGCAATAAGGCGGCGGCCTCGTCATCGGTGCCGACGATCGTCGCCCCAAGCGCGGCGGCCACCGGAGCGAACGAGCGGCGGTGGTGAATGGTGGGGCCGAGCCGCTCGAGGGCGGCAAAATGTTCCGGCACGCTATATCCCATGTGGCGCTCGAAGCCGTAGCCGGGATGCGCCGCGCCGAGGCAGGTCATCAGCCGGTCCCGCGTCACTTTGGCGACGATGGAAGCCGCCGCGATCGAGGCAACGAGACCGTCGCCGCCGATCACGGCTTCGCAGTCGCAACCGGCATCGATGCGGTCGCGGCCGTCGACGAAAACCAGTCGCGGCTTGACCGGCAGCGCCGCCACCGCGCGGGCC
>Ga0181533_1002745_pt1 | contig 20130 bp, 17 predicted proteins | sample PEATcosm2014_Bin_45_FD_119772 | JGI IMG/M metagenome (GOLD analysis project Ga0181533, IMG submission 119772) | Peatland microbial communities from MTU Mesocosm Facility, Houghton, MI, USA - PEATcosm2014_Bin11_60_metaG | ecosystem: Environmental > Terrestrial > Soil > Wetlands > Peat | place...
CGCTCGATATCGATGCCGCGGCGCAACAGCTTGGTCGTGTAGATGCTGCCATACGACAGCCTCTTGGACACGGCCGCCGCGATAGCCACGGCGAGCATCACCGGCAGGGTGAGACTGTAATTCCCCGTCATCTCCAGCACGCTGGCGATCGCCGTGAGTGGTGCCTGGGCGGCGCTTCCGAACACTCCGCCCATGGCCACCACCGCGAAGATGGCCGGAGAGCCGACCCCGGGTCCGAACAGGTGCTGGGCGATCACTCCGAAGGCCATCCCCGCTGCCGCGCCGGTGAAGAGCGAGGGGCCGAATACCCCTCCGGAGCCCCCGATCGAGAGGGTGAGGCTGGTGGCGACGATCTTGCCCAGCATGAGGATGACCAAGAGCCAGAGGACCACATTGCCGGCCACCATCTGGTCCATCACCGGGTAGCCCACCCCGTACATCTGCGGAAGCGCCAGCAGCAAGGCGCCGAGCGCCACCCCTCCGGCGGCGGGCCGGGCCCACTCCGGGCGGCCCTTCCACAGCCTGTCGAGAACGTCCTCGAACTTGTACAGCACCGTCTTGAAGCCGAAACCGATCAATCCTGCGGCGACCCCGAGCACGGCGATGAGCAGGTAGGTGGAGGGGTGCCCCACGCTGAGGTCGTGGGGCATCTGGGCAAAGATCGGCGCTGAGCCGAAGAAGGCCCGGCTGATCAGGTCGGCCGTGACCGCCGAGAGGGTGGTGGCCAAGATCGCGTCAAGCGAGAACTCTCGGAGAATGATCTCGAACCCGAAGAAGAGCCCGGTGATGGGCGCGTTGAAGGTCGCCGAGATTCCTGCCGCAGCCCCGCAGGCGACGATGATGCGCAGTCGCGTCTCGGACATCCGCACCAGCTGGCCGAGAGTCGAGGCCAAGGCCGATCCGATCTGGACGATCGGGCCCTCACGTCCCACCGAGCCACCCGTACCGATTCACACTGCCGAGGCGACTGCCTTGACAATGGTGACCTGGGGGCGGATCCGTCCTCCGTTCTCGGCGACGGCGAGCATCACTTCCGGCACCCCATGGCCGCGCGCCTCGCGGGCGAACCGCTGGATCAGCGGGCCGTAGACCAGGCCGCCGACCACCGGGATCAACAGCAGGAACCAGATCCCCAGCCAGGGCAGGTGCAGGCTGGCCACGCGTCCCTGCTGGCCGAACTGCTGGTATCCGGTCGCCAGCCAGGTGAACGCGGAGATCAAGTACCGGAACCCGACCGCCCCGAGACCCGCCCCCACGCCCACCAGCAGGGCCATCACCACCAGTCCGAGCCGTGAGCCGCGCAGCCACGTCGACCCGGACCGGAGCACCGATCCTACCCGGCTGCGGCGCAGCCACTCTCGCAGCGCCCCGACATCAACGCCGGGCAGTGGGATCCCCTTTCTCACCGCGTCGTGATCCCCGCCAGCAGCGCATCGAGGGCCCGACTGACGTTCTCCCAGCGGAAGCCGCTCTCGTCCAGGATTCGGTGGAGCATGAGGCCGTCGTTGAGGGCGAGGAGGATGGAGGCGAGCGCGTTGGCGGGCAACTCGACGATCTCGCCGTCTGCGATCGCCTCCTCCACCCAGCGTCGAATGACGCGGCGCTGGGCGTCGACGGCGACTTTGACCCGCTGGCGGATCTCCGGCTCGGTCTGGACGGCTGCCCAGAGATCAGTTCGCACCTGAACCCGCGAGGTATCCCCGGCACGCTCGAGCATCATCCGCGTTAGCCGTCGTAGGCGCTCAGGCCTGTCGAGATGCTCTGCTTCCAGACGTCCCATGACCTCGACGACGGCGTTGGCATCATCGTCGATGAGGGCGTCGAGTAACGCCCGCTTCGAGGCGAAATGCGAGTAGAAGGCGCCTTTGCTGAAGCCGGCCTCAGCGCAGACGTCATCGACGGTCATGTCTCGCCACCCTTGCGAGGCAGCCCGCCGCCAGGCGGCCTCGACGAAGCTCCGGCGTCTTTCCAGCCGGGTGGCGTCCCGCAAGCGTGGCATCCGGAGTAGTATAAAGACACAAACAGACTGAGTGGTCCCCTTGTGAGGAGCCACATCGCGTGAATGTCCAGAAGAGATCCCGGGTGTCCGGCACTCCGGGGGCATGGCTCGGCTGGCACGGCTGAGCCTAGCGTCGTGGCGTGAAAGCGGACTTCGAACAGTCCTCGGACCAAGGGGCCGCCCCCGCGCCAGGTGAGCTGGAGCGGTCAGCGGCACGCTGCCGCGCCATTGCCGGCCAGATCCGCGACAGCCTGGTGCAGGAACTCACCGCCGAGGCGCTGAACCTAGAGGTGGCCGGGCTGGGGGGCGTCGCCGATGCCGAACGGGAGGCCCTTCAGGCGAGGGCTCGCCTGCTTGAGCGATGCGCCCGCCTCCTCGGGGCGGTGGCGGAGCAGCTCGAGAGCATCGCGGAGTAGCGGTGGCGGACGCATTGCGGGTAACAAGAACAGGAGGATCGTCACCGTGACGCGGAACGCGGATGAGGCTGAGCCGAAGGTGGCATCGAAATCGGATGCGAAGGACGACTTGAGATCGCTTCTGCTGGCGGAGGTGGAGAAGCGGCTGGGGTCGTCGCCGATCGGCCTCATCCAGGTCGAGTCCCAGAACCGGCTGAACCAATACGGGCCGAACGAGATCGAGAAGAAGAAGGCCCGCCGGACCGCGCGCTTACGGGTGCGGACACCAGCCAGCGACTCAAGTAGGGTCAGCTCGCTGCGGGCGACGGCTTCGCCGGCATCCACCAGTCCCTCCAAACAGCGCTATTGCCGGTATTGGCGGTCTCTGTCTCGCCATCGTGGTTCCCGCGTGCGCGGGGCCGGAAATGCGCCGATCCTCAGCGCTTCCCAAACACCCAAGGCAATGGCTGGCTCGGACCGCGGATCAGGCCCACTTCGATTCTTTGGGACGTAAGCGTACCGACGCGCCCACCCCGCCCATGCCATGATCCTCGTTGAAGCGGCGCGCTCGAAGGTGCATGTCCGAGTGGTGGCGCCGTCCTCCGGGGTGCTCCCTCGATCCAGCCGCGAAACGCAGCGGTCGGAGGTGTGTGACCGTGATCACGGCATCGGCTGTCCCGTCACCGATGCACCCCTCTCGCGGCCCAACCTGCGGGACCTGCCACCCGACCGTGCGCACGCTGCCGTTCCCTCGCGGAGAGGCGTCTTGCTTCCACCGTGTACCCACCTCTGCCCCCCAGGCCACGACCTCATCCATCTCGACACCCGGAGCTCCAGGCCATGACAACACCGACACTCGCACCGGAACTCCTGCAGCGGATGGACGCGTACTGGCGAGCCGCCAACTACGTCTCGGTCGGGCAGATCTACCTCTACGACAATCCTCTCCTCAAGCGACCGCTGGAACTGGCGCACGTAAAGCCGCTCGTGGTCGGACACTGGGGCACGGTGCCGGGCCAGAACTTCATCTATGTCCACCTGAACCGGGTGATCAAGAAGTACGACCTCGACATGTTCTACATCGCCGGGCCCGGCCACGGCGGCCCGGCCCTGGTTGGCAACACCTATCTGGAGGGCACGTACAGCGAGATCTATCCCGACGTCAGTCAGGATGAGGCCGGCCTGAAACGGCTGTTTGGCCAGTTCTCCTTTCCCGGAGGGATCTCCAGCCACGTGGCCCCGACGACGCCGGGGTCGATCCACGAGGGGGGCGAGCTGGGGTACTCGCTCAGCCATGCCTTCGGGGCGGTGTTCGACAACCCCGATCTCGTCGTCGCCTGCGTGATCGGCGACGGCGAGGCGGAGACCGGTCCGCTGGCGACCGCGTGGCAGTCCACCAAGTTCCTGAACCCGATCACCGACGGAGCCGTGCTGCCGATCCTGCACTTGAACGGCTACAAGATCAGCAACCCCACCGTGGTCGCCCGCATCGAGCCCGAGGAGTTGGACCAGTTCCTCCGCGGCTGCGGCTGGACCCCCCACTTCGTGGAGGGTGACGACCCCGAGCAGATGCACCAGCTGATGGCCGGGACCCTGGACCAGGTGATAGAGGGCATCAAGGGGCTGCAGGGCGATGCCCGGCGAACCGGCGACCCCACCCGGCCACGCTGGCCGATGATCGTTCTCCGATCACCCAAGGGCTGGACCGGGCCGAAGGTGGTCGACGGCCTGGCCATCGAGGGGACGTTCCGATCTCACCAGGTGCCGCTCCTCGTCGACGCGGACCACCCCGATCACGTCGCGCTCCTCGAGGCCTGGATGAAGAGCTACCGGCCGGCCGAGCTGTTCGACGACGGCGGCCGGCTGCTCCCAGAGCTGGCAGAGCTGGTCCCTGCCGGCGATCGGCGCATGGGTGCCAACCCCCACACCAACGGTGGCATGCTGCTGCGCGACCTGCGGATGCCGGACTTCGCCGTCCACGCGGTGACCGTGCCGTCGCCCGGGGCGGTCAGCGCCCAGGACACCCTGGTGCTCGGCCAGTTCCTCCGCGATGTGGTCAAGCTCAACCAGGAGCGACGGCACTTCCGGCTCTTCGGCCCCGACGAGACCGTCTCGAACCTCCTCGGCGCGGTCTTCGAGACGACCAGTCGCCAATGGGACGCCCGCACTCAGGAGAACGACGAGTTCCTCGCGCCCGACGGACGTGTCGTGGACTCCATGCTCAGCGAGCACCAGTGCGAGGGATGGTTGGAGGGCTACCTGCTCACCGGGCGGCACGGGCTGTTCAACTGCTACGAGGCGTTCATCCACATCGTCGACTCGATGTTCAACCAGCACGCCAAGTGGCTCAAGGTTACCTCGGAGCTGCCCTGGCGCCGCGAGATCGCTTCGCTGAACTACCTGCTCGCCTCGCACGTGTGGCAGCAGGACCACAACGGCTTCACCCACCAGGACCCGGGCTTCCTCGACCACGTGGTCAACAAGAAGGCGGACATCGTCCGCGTGTACCTTCCGCCGGACGCCAACTGTCTCCTGTCGGTCGTCGATCACTGCCTGCGCAGTCGCAACTACGTCAACGTGGTGGTGGCGGGGAAGCACGCCCTACCCCAGTGGCTGACCATGGATGAGGCGGTCGTGCACTGTACGGAGGGGATCGGCATCTGGCAGTGGGCGAGCAACGATCAGGGCGCCGAGCCGGACGTCGTGATGGCCTGCTGCGGTGACACACCCACGCTCGAGATCCTGGCGGCCGTCTCGATCCTCCGCAACTATCTGCCGGAGGTGCGGGTGAGGGTTGTCAACGTGGTCGACCTGATGAAGCTGCAGCCGAGCACGGAGCACCCGCACGGGCTGAGCGACGCCGACTACGACTCAATATTCACCCAGGACAAGCACATCATCTTCGGATTCCACGGCTATCCGTGGCTGATCCACCGGCTCACCTACCGCCGGACCAACCACAACCTCCATGTCCGTGGCTACAAGGAGGAGGGCACGATCACGACGCCCTTCGACCTCAGGGTCCAGAACGGGATCGACCGGTTCCACCTGGTCGAGGATGTGATCGATCGGCTCCCTCAATTGGGCGCCAAGGGCAGCTACCTGAAGCAGATGGTCCAAGACAAGCTTGTCGAGCACAAGAGCTACGTCGACGCACATGGCCAGGACCTGCCCGAGGTCCGGGATTGGAAGTGGAGCAGCCCGCAGTGACTGCCTGCGCTCCGATGGAGGGGAAGTGACCAAGACACAGGCGGTTGATGAGGCACCGGCAAAGAGACACGCGGACGGAGGCGACGAGCCCAGCAAGGCGACGGGTGGCAAGCCGCCCGGAGCCAAGCCGGGTGGGAAGGGCAGCGCGAAGGACGACGTGAGATCGCTTCCCCTCGCCGAGGTGGAGAAGCGGTTGGGGTTCTCCGCGGACGGCCTCACTCAAGAAGAGGCCAAGAAACGACTGATCCAGTACGGGGCCAACGAGCTCGAGGAGAAGAAGGCCAATCCGCTGCTGAAGCTGCTCACCTATTTCTGGGGCCCCATCCCCTGGATGATCGAGGCCGCGGTGATCCTCTCCGCCGTGCTCGAGCATTGGCTGGACTTCTTCATCATTCTGGTGCTGCTGCTCGCCAACGCCGGCGTCGGATTCTGGGAGGAGCGCCAGGCGGGCAAGGCCATCGAGGCTCTCAAGGCCCAGCTGGCGATCAAGTCCCGGGTGAAGCGTGACGGCAAGTGGATAACCCCGCCGGCGCGCGAGCTGGTGCCGGGCGACGTCATTCGCCTGCGAATGGGCGACATCGTGCCCGCCGATGCCCGCCTGCTGGAGGGCGACCCCGTCGAGGTGGATCAGTCGGCCCTGACCGGAGAGTCCTTGCCCGCCACGCGCAAGATTGGGGAAGCGCTCTTCTCCGCCTCGATCATCCGGCAGGGTGAGAGCGACGCATTGGTCTACGCCACGGGGACGAACACCTACTTCGGCAAGACGGCGGAGCTGGTTCAGGACGCCCAGACCATCAGCCACTTCCAGAAGGCGGTGCTCAAGATCGGCACCTTCCTGATCATCCTGGCAGCGGCCATGGTGGCGCTGATCATCGTCGTCTCGATCATCCGCGGTGATGCCTTTCTCACCACCCTGCAGTTCGCCCTGGTGCTGACCGTGGCCGCGATCCCCGTGGCCATGCCGACGGTCCTTTCGGTGACGATGGCGGTGGGTGCACGTCTGCTCGCCAAGAGGAAGGCCATTGTCAGCCGGTTGGTCGCCATCGAGGAGCTGGCGGGCGTGGACATCCTGTGCTCGGACAAGACCGGCACCCTCACCCAGAACAAGCTAACCCTGGGGGATCCGTTCGGGGTGAACAGCGTCGCTCCGGAGCAGGTGATCCTCGATGCCGCGCTGGCGTCACGCGCCGACAATGACGACACGATTGACCTGGCCGTGCTGGCGGGGGTCACGGACGCGAAGGCTATGCGCGGATACCACGTCGTCCACTTCCAGCCCTTCGATCCCGTGCACAAGCGCACCGAGGCCACGGTGAAGGCGACGGGCGGCAAGACGTTCCGGGTTTCGAAGGGCGCGCCCCAGGTGATCCTGGAGCTGGCTGCCAATTCCCGCCAGGTGAAGGCCGACGTCGACAAGGCGGTCAACGACTTCGCGGCGCGCGGCTTTCGGTCTTTGGGCGTGGCCCGTGCCGAAGGGACGGGCCCCTGGCAGTTCGTCGGCGTGCTGCCCCTGTTCGACCCGCCTCGCCGAGATGCCAAGGCCACCATCGAAACCGCGCTGCAGATGGGGGTGAAGGTGAAGATGGTGACGGGCGATGCGCTGGCGATCGCCCAGGAGACCGCCAAGACGCTGGGGATGGGCACCGCCATCCTGGACGCCGCCGGCCTGGGCGACGTGAAGCGCACGGAGACGGCGTCGGCGGCCGAGGCCATCGAGAATGCCGACGGTTTCGCCCAGGTGTTCCCCGAGCACAAGTTCCACATCGTGGACGTGCTGCAGAAGCGGGGCCACATCGTGGGCATGACCGGGGACGGGGTCAACGACGCGCCGGCCTTGAAGAAGGCGGACTGCGGAATCGCGGTCTCGAGCGCGACCGACGCGGCGCGCGCGGCGGCGTCGATCGTGCTGACCACCCCCGGCTTGTCGGTGATCATCGAGGCGATCAAGGAGAGCAGACGGATCGTCCAGCGGATGAACAGCTATGCGATCTACCGTATCGCCGAGACGCTGCGCGTGCTGCTCTTCATCACCCTGGCGATCCTGATCTTCAACTTCTTCCCGGTGACAGCGGTGATGATCGTGGTGCTGGCGTTGCTCAACGACGGCTCCATCCTGTCGATCGCCTATGACAAGGTCCATTACAAGGATCAGCCCGAGACGTGGAACATGCGCCTCGTGCTGGGGATGGCCGCGGTGCTGGGTATCGTGGGCCCCATCGCCGCGTTTGGCATGTTCTACGTCGGTGACCGGATCATCAATCTCAACCACGCGCATATCCAGACCCTGATGTATCTGCTGCTGTCCGTGGCCGGATCACTGACCATTTACCTGGCGCGCACGCGTGGCCCGTTCTGGTCGATACGCCCGGCGCGGATCCTGGTGCTGGCCGTCTCCGGGGCGGAAGCGGTGGCGACGCTCCTGGCGCTGTTCGGGATCTTCATGCCGTCGCTCAGCTGGCGGTGGGTGGTGCTGGTGTGGGTGTACTCGCTGGCGTGGTTCCTGGTGACCGACCGGGTGAAGCTGCTCGCTTATCGGATTCTCGATCCGGTGAAGCAGGTGGCCGCGAAGGGGAAGCCCGTGCTGATCGCAGCGACGGCGCTGCCCAGCGGCGGTGCAGGCTCTGATCGGCCGGCGGCGGTCGCGACGAAGGCGAGGACGAAGGTGAGAGTGGCTGCGTTCCACACCGACACGGATGCCGAGGACCCCGTGTATCACGACCGGAGCGACTGTCCCTATGGGCAGGAGATCAAGGGCAATGGCAACGACAAGCCGGGCCGGGCTGGCCGCCGCCGGTGCGACTGGTGTGTCCATGCCCATGCGTAGTCGCGTCTCGGCCCGGAGGTCGGCGCTTGGGCCTCAGCCGGAGGGGAGGAGAAGGCCGTTGGGAACCCGAAGCTCCTGACGTTCAGCGCTGGGGGCGTGGGCGGCGGTGACGCCGCGAGAGAGGACCGGTGACAAGGAGTGCGAGACATGACGCAGCAGCGGCGAGAAGGAGCAGGGACATGAGCGAGAAAGAGGACGCGACCAAGGTCGGGGCTGTGGTCGTCGGGGTCGATGGCTCTCCAGGCGCGGGGGAAGCTCTGCGCTGGGCGTTGGCGGAGGCGCGTCTCCGCAAGGTCCCACTGCGAGTGGTTCATGCCTGGACGTACGGCTACGCGGGCGCGACTGCAGGGGGCTATGGCAACCTCGGTTTCATCGGTTCGTTCGATTCGCCCGGTGCCGACGCCGGTAATCTTGGACGAGCGGCTGAAGAGACGCTCGAGACGGCGATCGGCGAGGCCGTCGGGGAAACGAGGGACGTCGAGATCGAGCGGCAGGTCGTCGAGGGTGGAGCCGCCGCGGTCCTTCTTGACGCCGCCGCAGCGGGCGACCTCCTGGTGGTTGGGTCGCGCGGGCATGGCGGGTTCACTGGCCTGCTGCTCGGCTCGGTGAGTCAACAGTGTGTCCACCACGCCCGGTGCCCCGTCGTCGTCGTGCGCTCTTCGAAGGAAGATGTTGCTGGCCACGAGAGTGCCCATGTCGCTGGGGGTAACAGTCAGCCCGTGACTTGAGTCGACGAAGGTGGCAGTCGGCGGGGCCCCGGGCCAGGGACCAGGTGGTGGCCGAGTGATGGCTCACGATCAGCGAGGATCACGTGTGTGCTGTGGAGAGCCGCTTGCGCAGTCGGGAGAAGCGCATCCGATCTCGTCCACGGCATCGACCAGGCTCTGGCGATCGGCCGCGGTGAAGGCACCGCAGGATCCGCGGCGGGCGCTGTCGCAACCAGTGGCGCAGCGCCCGCGACGCGCGTCGGGTGCATGCTAGGGTTGACCCAGTTGAAGCGCTCGACAGGCGTCCTGGGAATCGGAGCCGGTATTGCCCGTCAGTTGTTGTGGGCGACGGCATGATGCCTCAGGACACCAACAGAACACCCACAAAGAAGTCGAGTATCGGACTGGTCGCCGCTCTCAGCATCGGGGTCGGCGGCATGATCGGTGCCGGAATCTTCTCCATTCTCGGGGTCGTGGCGAGTATCTCAGGCCCCGCTATGCCTCTCTCCTTCGCGATCGGAGGGATCGTCGCCGGTCTCGCTGCCTATAGTTACGTCGCGCTCGGCAAGACGTTCCCAAGTGTCGGGGGCGCCGTCACCTTCCTGGTTCGAGGTTACGGTGCAGGCTTGACCTCGGGTTCGCTCAACCTCTTCCAGTACTTTAGTTACATCATCACCATCGCGCTGTACGCGACAGGCTTTGCCGCGTATGCGTCCACGTTCATCCCGCTCCCATCCAAGGCATGGGCAGTTGGCGTCGTGCTCGCCTTTACGGCGATCAACTTCCTCGGCAGCCGAACCATGGGGCGCGCAGAGTCCGTCATCGTGATCATCAAGGTTGCCATCCTCATCGTCTTCATAGTGGCGGCCTTCATTGCGCTCACCGGGAAGGGGGTTGCCCGGCTGTCTCCCGGTGCGTGGCCGGGTCCTCTAGCGATCCTAACCGGGGCCGGCGTGGTGTTCGTCGGGTACGAAGGCTTTGGTCTGATTACGAATGCCGCAGCCAACATGGAGAAGCCGAAACGCGAGTTGCCACGCGCGATCTACGGCAGTGTGGCCGCCGCCGCGGTGATCTACGTGCTTGTCGCTACCGGCGTGGTGACCAATGTGCCGCTCAATGTCCTCAGGAAGCTTGGCGATTCCGCATTGGCCGTCGCCGCCAGGCCCTCCCTGGGCCAATTAGGTTTCAAGCTGGTGGCCATCGCGGCGCTGCTGTCGACGGCATCGGCAGTGAATGCCACCTTGTTCGGGTCTGCAAACGTCGCGTACCAGATCGCCAAGAACGGTGGGCTCCCACCGGCGTTTGACCGCACTCTCTGGGGCCGTGACGTCGAAGGACTCTTCATCACCGCTGGGCTCGTGCTCGTGTTCGTCCTGATCTTTCCCCTGAGTGCCGTTGCCTCCATGGGAAGCGCAGCCTTCCTGTTGGTCTACTCGGCGGTCAACGTCGCGCACCTGAGAATTCGAAAACAGACGGGCGCCAAAGCCTGGCCGGTTGTGGCGTCGGCGGTGACGTGTGTCTGTCTCTTCGTCGTCCTCTTCTACCACATGGTCACCACAGCCTTACCATCAGCGATTGCCCTCGGTATCACGCTGGCGGTGAGTTTCCTGTTTGAGATGGGATATCGCCGTGCCACTGGGCGAACTTTCAGAGAGGTCCTGAGGCGCACTGAGCCGGCCTCGGCGTCCACCACTTCCCCCACTTAACTAACGAGCGTCAGTCTGAGCTCTCAGCCCCCCCTCCACCCCTCCGCCGACCGCCCAGCGGAGCTCGGGCTCCGCGGCACCAGCGCCGGCCAGTAGGAGGGTGGGCAGTGGATCAGTTTGGGGTACCTCCCGGGTACCTCGGAACCGTCTCGGGCACGGGCCAACCGAGGTGGCGATCTGAGGCCGGGGCGACCAGCCCTCGCGAAGCCCACCTCCCACCGCAACCCGGCCCTGACCGCGTCGTGACCCGTGAGCCGCCTCGCCTCGCTCCGGGGCCCATCGGCAGCCAAGTCGGGTGTCATTCCCCGACACTGGGCCAGGCCAGCCTCCTCTATCTTCCTCTGCGACGCTCGGGGATGCCCGCACTACGAGACCGAGATCGAGCTGTTGGCATACGCGCCGGCCGAGTTAAGGACGCCCCAGGTCAGGAGGTACTGCCCGGGTCCGGTGGAGGGCGGGATGAGGATCTGCATCGCGAACGTCTCCGTGCCGTCCGCGACGATCGGGGTCGCTGCCGCGCAGTTGAGCAGATAGGTGCTGACCGAGGCGCTGGCGTCCTTCAGCCCCTCCACGTACGCGGGACAAGGGGAGAGGGGGATGGGGCTGCCGGAGCTGTTCGAGAGGGTAATCTCGAAGTCGTACGGTCGGCCCGCGGTCGCTGGGCCAGTGGCAGTGAGCGAGGCACTGACGCCACTCATCGAGGGCATAGCGGTCGGCGAGGCGGATGCGGAAGCGGCGATGCTGACGACGTACACGGCCTCCGACGCCGGTCCCGGACCGCTACCGGAGCTCACACCACTCACGTGGAGCACGATGTGGCTTCCATCGCCGAGGACGAGCGTCACGCTGGCCACCGGCGCCAATGCCTGGTAGTCGGAGATCTGGACCATGATGGTTGCCGATCCAGTGCCTGAGGTCAACGTGACCGGTGGGCTACCCGGGCCACCCGGCTCGGCGGCGATCGCGATCGCGGTGCCGCTGGCGTCCGTGAACGTCGCCGACGGGGAACCGGGAAGCCAGCAGGAGAAGGACGACCTCAGTGATACCGTCGCCCCGAAGTACTCGGAGCCAAGCCCGAAGCCTGGGGAGCTGGGCGGGGAGAAGGCGAGGTCGCTGGCGCTGCAGGGCGGCGAGCTGGGCGCTGACGGCGTGGTCGGAGCGGGGGTCGGAGCCTGCGACGCGAGCCACGGGACCGACGACGGTGATGCGCTGAGCGCTCCTGTGGAGGGGCTCTCGGTAACTGCGCCGGCCGGGTGCGAGGTACCCCGCGCCCCGAGAGATGTCACCACGGCGGCGGCCGTGAGCAACCCTGCGGCGACCGCCGTCGCTGCGCTGCGCAGCCTCTTCCGTTGCGGGCTCATGAGCCTTCCTCTGGTCGTCCCCGAGTCTTATACGGGTCGGCGGCCAGGAAGGTGGCAGCGCGTCTGGCTTGGTTCCCGATGCGCTCCGCCTCCCTCAAGTGATGCCATGAAGAGGGAGGCCTCCCGCCTCCCCCGTTGAGGGAGAGGACACTTTCCCGGCAGAGAGAACAGCCCGGCAAGGGAGGCCCCTGCACATGCTATCGGTTGGCATCGACCTGCATCGACGACGCTCCGACCTGGTCGGCGTCGACGACCTCGGCGGCGTGGTCTGGAAGCACCGCATCAGCAGCTCGCCGGCGGACTTCCTGCGTGTCTTCGGCGAGCTCCAGCCCGGGTCCTTTGAGGTCGCCTTCGAGGCGACCTACGGCTGGGGATGGCTGGCCGACCTGCTCGAGGACGCCGGCATCCCCGCCCACATGTCACACCCCCTGGCGACCAAGGCGATCTCCTCGGCCCGGGTCAAGAACGACACCGTCGACGCGACCACCCTGGCCCAGCTGCTCCGCACCCACCTGCTGCCCGAGGCGTGGATCGCGCCTCCCCAGGCCAGGGAAGCTCGGCGGCTGGTCCGGTCACGGGCGGCGCTGGTCCGCATCCGCTCCCGGCTCCGCTGCCAGGTCCATGCCGTCCTCGCTGATCACGGCATCGTCCCGGAGATGAGCGACCTCTTCGGCGTCGGAGGGCGTCGCTTCCTGGCCGAGGTCAGCCTACCCCCACTCTCCCGCAACCGCATCATCACTTGCTTGCGCCTCATCGACGCCGTGACCAGCGAGCTGGACAGCGTGGACCAGGAGATGAGGGTGGTCTTCCGCGCTCACCCGGCCCTTCCCCGGCTGGTGCGGATCCCGGGGGTCGGTTTTGTCACCGCGGCGACCGTGATCGCGGAGGTCTGGGATGTCAGCCGCTTTGCGCATCCCGAGCAGCTGTGCTCCTGGGCCGGCCTCACCCCCACCGAGCACTCCAGCGCCGAGCACACCCGCCGTGGACACATCTCGAAGCAGGGATCGAGGTGGCTGCGCTGGATCCTGGTGGAGGCCGCCACCAACCACAGCGGCAGCGATCCCAACCTCCGCCGGTTCGAATCCCGTATCGCTCGTCGACGCGGCCTCAAGATCGCTCGCCTCGCTCTGGCCCGCCGCCTGCTGACCCTGTGCTTCTACGCGCTCCGCGATCCGGAAGGATGCGCCGCCTACCCGCTGGTCGCCGCATGACCTGCCCACTCAACGTGGTCAGGCGCGCTCGAGAATGACATAGCCCCCGCCGCGCGGGCGGCTGCTCAAAGTGATTGAGCCGCCTGGGCCGCATGTCCACCATGGGAATCACCCCCGAATAGATGTCTGGTCAGATCACCCGACCGCACCACGTGGTCACCGCGGCCACCGACCACCACCGCCTTCCGCCACCCGCCCCTTGTCGCCCACCCCCTTGACGGCGAGGTCCTCTTCATAGATGTCATTCCCCAACACTGGCCCAGCCCAGTGTGCTGTCACTGTCACTGGAGCAGCGTCCGGGGGCGCCGGCCCTCGCCGAGCCGACCCGCCGGGTGGGAGCGGGGCGGTGCACCTCATCAGGGAAGCTGGCAGTTACCGGTCCTGCCTCAGCACGCCGGGTCCGAGCCGCTCACTACCTGCCACGTGCCGTCGGTACCCTGCACCACCTGAAGCGTCATCGAGCCGGATTGTACGGTGCTGGTGGGCCCTGGGCTGCCGCTCACGTGCCAGCCAGTCGTCGGGATGTCCGACCAAACACCACCGTGAACAGCGAACCATTCAGCCGCCGCAATGGGGGAAGTCTCTCCGCCGCTGTCCTTGGCCAGGGAGACGCTGAATCCCCGGCCATGGGAGCACGGGGAGCAAGCAGCGGTTCCTACGACAACCACCACAATGGCACCAAGAAGCAGGCGGGGCGGCACGAACGTAGCAGGGGTCTACGAGAGAATGGGCTCAGGGCGCCGCAGTCGCCTACTTCAACTGGTCCCGGATCTCGTTGGCGATCCCCTGCAGGATCCGGGCTCTCTCGTCGCCCGCCTCTGCCTGCCCTGCCCATTCGCGGACTTTGGCTGCCGCCGTCGGGAGGTTGCTCCCGATTTCGACGAGAGTGAGGATGAGGTTGAGCGCGGCCTCGACCTCCCTAGCATCGCGGTCATAGAGCTCAACCATCAGCATCCTCCTCCTGTGGGGGTCAGCGTGGGGTCAATCGCCCGGCCGACCGTCCCGCCCGTGGCGATCCTAACTCGGAAGGGTGGCGCCGTCGCGCAGCGACGTTCGATTTTCGAGATCGGCAAGGCCTGCGATCAGCCGGGGTTTGGGTTCAGGGCGTGGCGAACCCGCCGCTCATGCTTCGCCGAGCCTGCAACGCGCAGTCGCGGCTCTTGCCGGCTTGGGCGCCGTCCTCGAACGCAACCTCCCCATCGTCGCAGCGGACGAGCTCCGGCGCACCTCGCTCGGCGTAGGCCTCGTCAAGGGCGATGACGCGTTCGCCCCCGCGGAGCACGGAGTTGCGTCCCAGGCCAGGGGTCCCGAGGGTGACCAAGCCGACAAAGGGTCCTGCGTGGCAGCATCCGGCCATGGGCGAACCAAGGGCGTCCCAGGGGCAGGCAGCCCAGAGGATCGCCGCCGCGCGGGCCGTGCTCGCCGAGGCGCCGATCTTCGACGGCCACAACGACCTTCCCTGGGAGATCCGGCGGCTGGCCGGAGGTGACCTCCGGGCCCTGGACCCGGGCACCTCGCTAGCGGGGCGGACCCAGACCGACCTGGAGCGGCTGACCGCGGGCGGAGTGGGCGCCCAGTTCTGGTCGGTCTACGCGCCCTCGACGCTGCCCGAGGCTGAGGCCCTCGCGGTGACCCTCGAGCAGGTGGACCTGGTGCACCGGATGATCGCTCTCCATCCCGACCGCCTGGTGCTGGCCACCAACGCCGAGGACTGCCGCCGAGCGGTGGCCGGCGGCCGCATCGCCTCGCTGCTTGGTGCCGAGGGCGGTCACTGCATCGCGTCGTCCCTGGCCGTCCTGCGCGACCTCCACCGGCTGGGTGTCCGCTACCTCACCCTGACCCATCTCCACAGCACCGCCTGGGCGGACTCCGCAACCGACGAGCCCAGAGCCGGCGGGCTGAGCGAGTTCGGCCGTGAGGTCGTCGCCGAGATGAACCGCATCGGCATGATCGTCGACCTCTCGCACGTCTCCGTGACCACAATGCACGCCGCGCTGAACGCGAGCTCACGACCGGTGCTCTTCTCCCATTCATCGAGCCGAGCGCTGGTCGACCATCCCCGAAACGTCCCCGACGACGTGCTGCGCCGCCTCCGGGACAATGGCGGGGTCTGCCAGGTGACGTTCGTGGCCTCCTTCGTCTCCGAGGCCTGCCGAGTCTGGACCGAGATGGCCCAGCGGACGATGGTGGACCGTGGTCTGGATCTCGACGACCCCGGCGAGCGGGCCCGCTTCGTCCCCGACTTCGAGCTCGAGCATCCACGGCCGGCGGCGACCCTGTCGGAGGTCGCCGACCACATCGAGCACGTGCGCCAGGTCGCCGGCCTGGATCACGTAGGCCTCGGTGGGGACTTCGACGGCACCGACGCCCTGCCCCGGGGCCTGGAGGATGTGACGGGCTACCCTCGGCTCGTTGCCGAGCTCTCCGGGCGCGGCTGGACCGATGCCGAGCTGGCCAAGCTCACATGGGGGAATGTGCTGAGGGTGGTGGAGAGGGTCTGCGGCTAGGGCGGCGACTGGTCCGAGACGGCCTCGCGGATCGCCGGGCCGGCACACTCACGACTTTGCCGGAGCGACCGAAGTTGTCGGGGCAGGTCTGCTGCGGCGAGAGCCAACCCAGATACTCCGGCCGCCCGGCCGCCGCCAGGTCGTCATCCTCGCCGACGGATGCGCCGCTTCCGGCGCTCAGCCGCGGTGTGGCGGGGGGTGGTGTCCGGGAGGGGGCGGCGGCGGTATCGACTCGATGCCCGGTGGCTCATCGGGCCATACCAGCAGCACGGCACATGGAGCGTGGTCGACAACGAACCGGGTGGCCGGGCCCAGGCTGTGCGGACCCAGACGGGAGTGGTCGCCGTCGCGGGCCACGACCAGCAGGTCGACATTCTCGGCGACGGCCCGAATGACCTCGAGCTCGAGCCGTCCCCGACGCTGGAGAAGCTCCGCATCCGGACGGCCCAGTCGAGCCGCGGCGGCAGCGAGCAACGCCGTGGCGGCGTCGTCGGCAACTTCCTGGAGGGGGCGAGTGGTTCGGCGTCCGGGGAACCGCCCGAGCAGCCCGGCCGAGGCCGCCTCGGCAACTCCGGTGACGTCGGACAGGGTGACGTGGAGGAGAGCGACCTGGGCTCCTGAGCGAAGGCTGTGGCTGGCTGCGTCGACGCATCCCTGCCACGTCCCCTCCACCACCCAGATGACGATCCGCACGGCTGGCATCATCCCACCAATCGCAGGGAGACCCAGAGGGCCACGGTCGCGGCGACCAGCACCGGCGGCACGGTGAAGGCGCCCAGGCGCATGAACTCTCCGAGGGGCAACTCCTCCCCGCGCTGCCGGAGGACGCGCCGCCAGAGCAGGGTGGCGAGCGAACCGACGTAGGTCAGGTTGGGACCGGTGTTGACACCGATGAGAACGGCGAGCACCGCCCCGGGACCGGCGGCGGCCACCGCCGGGAGGAGAAGGAGAACCGCCGGGAGATTGTTGATGAGATTGGCGAGCACGGCTGCGACGGCCGCGATCAGCAGGAGCGAGCCGAGCGACGTTCCCCCCGGCACCAGGTGGGTCACGAGCGAGCCGAGCCCATGAACTGAGAGGGCTTTCACGACGATGCCGAGGGCCAGCACAAACGCGAGGAAGGGAACTTCGAGCGCGAGGCCGATGTCACGCACGGCGGCGCGCCGCTTCACCAGGGCCGGCACGGCGAGGGTGACGGCGCCGGCAAGCGCCGCGAACGCAGGAGCGACGTGAAGGACGGATGTCACGAAGAACCCGAGGAGGGTGAGCACGACCACCACACATGCGAACACGGGGACCGGCTGCCGGGTGGTCGTGACGGCTTCGGCGCGTCCAACGAGGTCGGTGCTGAAGAACCTCCGCAGCACCAGCCACTCCACGGCGATCGCCGCCAACCACGGCAACGCCATGGTTGCGCCGAAGCGGGCAAACGACAACCCGCTGGCGCTGAACGCCAGCAGGTTGGTGAGGTTGGAGACGGGCAGGAGCAGGGAGGCCGAGTTCGCCAGGTGCGTGCACGCGTAGACGTGCGGCTTTGACCGCAGCCGAAGCCGCGCCACGGTTGCGAAGACGACGGGCGTCAGGAGCACCACCGTCGCATCGAGGCTGAGCACGGCGGTGACCGTGCTCGCCACCGCGAACACGAGCGCAAGGAGCGTGACCGGCCTGCCCCGAGAGCCAGTCGCCATCCAGGTCCCGGCGGCCTCGAACAGGCCGTAGCGATCGCACAGATTGGCCAGAACGAGGACCGCGGCCAGGAAACCGATGGTCGGCGCGAGGCTCTTGGCCTCGGCGCCGGCCTGGCTGAGCGGCAGGACCCCGAGCAGCAACAGCAAGCCGGCGGCCGGAACCGCGACCAGGGCCTCCGGCAACCCCCAGGGTCGAACGACGGCGGACACCAGCGTCGCCACGAGGAGCAGACCGGCAAGCGTCTCGGCAATGGGACCCGGCACCGTTCCACCAAGCTTACGTGCCGGGACGATGCCTTGGCCGTGGAGTCTTGGTCAGATCGGTGGTTGCTCCACTCAGCTCATTCCACCACCGGCTGGGGGTTTCGGCACTCGGCCGGCTATGCGCCGGGGCCATCCCGGAGATGTGCCAGACGAATCCGCCCCCCGTCAGGCAGAGGGGCACTCAGCCCAGGTACAGATGCCCTCCTGCTCAAGTTGCATTCCCGAACACTGGGCCAACCGCCAGGTACCAAGCGAGGTCGAGAGCGGCGGGTGCGCCGCCATTCCCCAACACTGGGCCAGCCCAGAGTGCCCTCACTCTCATTTGAGCAAACCGTGCGGATCTCTCAATCGCCTATAGCTCAGCGCCGGACCGGCTTAGGTTACGGCCGGGCGGCCGCCAGGATGGAAGCCGCCGAATGATCCACGTCGGCTGCAGTGGTGCGCCAGCTGGTCACCGAAACCCGAACCGCGGGTCGCCCTTCCCAGCTGGTGCCGGAGAGCCAGCACACTCCCCCGTCGCGCACCCGCTGCGCCAGCGTCTGGGTGCGCCCATCCCCGTCAGCCCCACGTACTCGGAACAGCACCTGGTTCAGATGGACGTCGTTGAGGATCTCGATCTCGGGGTCCTCGGCCAGCCGTGCCGCCATGCGGGACGCGTGGTCGCTGCACCCCTCGACCATCGCGGCTAAACCGGCGCGGCCCAAGGAGCGGAGACCAGCGTAGACGGCGAACCCGCGGGCCCGCCGAGAGAACTCCGGCACCCAATCCACCTCGTCTCGAGGCTGCTCTGACTCGGCTCGGATCAGGTACGCGGCGTGAGCCGTCATCGCCGCGCGGTGGCTTTCGGGGTGCGCGCAGATGGCCAGCCCTGAGTCATAGGGGACGTTGAGCCACTTGTGACAGTCGGTGGCCCACGAGTCCGCCTGCTCCAAGCCGACGACCAGGTGTCGTAGACGAGCGCTGGCCGCCGCCCAGATCCCGAAAGCGCCGTCGACATGAACCCAGGCGCCGGCGCCGTGGGCGACCTGGCAGATCTCGGCGATGGGGTCGAATGCCCCGGTGTTCACCTCTCCAGCTTGGGCGCAGACGATGGTTGGCACGGGCGTTCCCTGCAGCGCATCACTCAGACGGCGCGGCAGCATCCGACCTTGCCCGTCGACGTCGATCAGCTCGAGCGAGTCCGTGCCCAGGCCGAGGAATCGGAGTGCGCGGTCGATGGTGACGTGCCGCTGGCGCCCGGCCAGAACACGGACCTGGGGGCTGGAGGCCAAGCCCCGTTGTTCGACGTCCCAACCGACCTGGGCGAGGACGTGATACCGGGCCGCGGCGAGGCAGGTGAAGTGGGCCATCTGGCAGCCGGTCACGAATCCCACGGAGGCCTCAGTGGGAAGGCCCAGGAGCTGCTTGATCCACTCGGCGGCCACCTCCTCCACCACTGACGCCGCGGGCGAGAGGATAAAGAGACCGGCATTCTGGTCCCAGGTGGTGGCCAGCCAGTCGGCCCCGACCGCGGCGGGCAGGCTGCCACCGACCACGAAACCGAAGAAGCGCCCCGCGCCGGAGGCGACGATGCCATCCTCGGCGGCGGCGATCAGCTCCCGAAGGACGACTCCCGGTTCGGTCGGCTGCTCGGCGAGCGTGCCACCCAAGCGCCGTCGCAGCTCGTCGCGATCCGTGGAAGCGTCGACCGGGCGTTCGTCCATGGATTCCAGGAACCGGCCCGCGTAGGTCGCCACTTCGTCGAGGATCCCGGTAACCGGAATCGCGGAGTCAGACTGCTTTCTCACTGCTCAGGCCTCCAACCAAACCGTCGTTGCAATTGCGCCACGATCGCCGATGATCACGCTCGCTCCGAACTGCCAACTCAACCACGGTCTTCTGGCCGCGATCCACCCCGTCCACCAAGACAGGAACATACAGCCGGAGAGTTGTGGGGCGGTTCCCGGTACCCCGCGACTTGAGTGATGTCATTCCCGAACACTCGACCAGACCAGGATGGCCCTCACGACGATTTGTGCGAATCGGGCGAATCTGTCAATCGGATGAGCCCGAGCCGGACTCCGTCATGGCCACCACCCTCGGCTGGTAGACCCTAGACTCCAGGCATGGCTCCACCGCACCGTGGCGTGGACTGTTTGGTCGCGTCCTGGCTCTGCTGTAAAAGCGAGCGGCTAGCCACGCGCTTGTTTTGGTCACTCTAGGCGATAAGCTCCTGTGCGGTCAAGTCCTCCTTGGCAGCTGGGCGGCGGGTGAGTAGC
>Ga0181533_1002753_pt1 | contig 20084 bp, 11 predicted proteins | sample PEATcosm2014_Bin_45_FD_119772 | JGI IMG/M metagenome (GOLD analysis project Ga0181533, IMG submission 119772) | Peatland microbial communities from MTU Mesocosm Facility, Houghton, MI, USA - PEATcosm2014_Bin11_60_metaG | ecosystem: Environmental > Terrestrial > Soil > Wetlands > Peat | place...
GCCTCTTGCTTTTCGAAAAAACGCCACTTTTACAGGCGTTTTCGCAAATAAACAACTCAGACGAACTAGAGACGTCTTGCAATCAACTCAATCTGTTCGACTTATGACCGGACAGTTTTGGTCGCTAGCCACTCGCCACTAACCACTAGCCACTGCTCTGTGGGAGGAACCATGTTCCGCGTCGTGACCGTAGCGCGAGAGTACGGAAGCGGGGGCGGGCGGATTGCCCAGTTATTGGCCGGCCGCCTGGGATGGAAACTGCTCGACCGCTGCTTGGTGGAAAGAATCGCGGAGACCGCCAGGATTAAGCCCGAAGTAGCAGAAAAATTCGACGAGCGCCCCGACCCTTGGCTCGACCGGCTGGCAGAGGTCTTCTGGCAATCTCCGGGCCTGAGGGGGTACATCGGAGGCCACGTGCCAGGGCGGTTTGATGGCGAAGTGGCGGCCCATTTGACTCGCCGGATCATTGAAGAGGCGGCGGAGATTGGGGACTGTGTGATTGTGGGGCGGGGAAGCCAGTGCATTCTCCAGCAGCGCGGAGATGCTTTCCATGTTTTCATTTACGCGCCCCGGGGTGAACGGCTAGCGCGTTTGCTTCGCCGCGACGCGCGACTGTCGAAAGCCGAGGCGGAGAAAAAACTGGTTGCGGAAGACGCAACCCGCGCCGCTTATGTTCGCGATCACTTTGGCGAAGACTGGCAGAATCGTCATCTCTACCATTTGTTGATGTCCTCGTGCCTGGGGGAAAAAGAGGCGGTTTCCATTATCCTTTCGGCACTTCACGGTGCAAGGGTCAGAGTGGCTCCAGCGAGCCAGTAGTTTGCCGAAGTCCGCGGGGAAGACGCCGCCCATGAATCGAAACTGGTCATGAATCGGTTGTTCGCGCGAGCCCGACAAAACGGTGAGACCCACCCGTGGCTGATTGCATTCACGGTGATGCTGGCGGTTTTCATGGAAGTGCTCGACACCAGCGTGGCCAATGTCGCACTTCCCCACATCGCCGGAAACCTTTCCGCCGGCGTTGATGAAAGCACTTGGGTTTTGACCTCTTACCTGGTTTCAAACGCCATTGTGCTCCCGCTCACCGGTTGGTTCTCCTCACTGTTTGGCCGCAAGCGCTTCTACATGACCTGCGTGGCTATTTTTACGATCAGTTCCCTGCTTTGCGGGCTCGCGCCCAGTCTTGCCCTGCTGGTGTTTTTCCGCATCCTGCAAGGCGCCGGAGGGGGCGCGTTGCAGCCCATCTCTCAGGCCATCTTGCTGGAGAGTTTTCCCAAAGAAAAGCAAGGCATGGCGATGGCCATGTTCGGCGTGGGCGTGGTCATGGCGCCTATCATCGGCCCCACCCTGGGCGGCTGGCTCACCGACAGTTATAGCTGGAGATGGATTTTCCTCATCAACATTCCGGTGGGAGTCATCTCCCTGATTCTAACCTTTTTCCTGATTTCTGACCCGTCCTTCCTCAAGCGTAAAGGGTTCAAGGATGGAGTCCATATTGATTTCATTGGGCTGGGCCTGCTGAGTGTGGGCCTGGGATTCCTGCAAGTGGTTTTGGATAAGGGACAACGTGAGGACTGGTTTGAGTCGCACTTCATCGTTGCCTGCGCCGCTCTGTCGTTGATCGGGCTAGTCGCAGCCCTGGTCTGGGAACTCAATCGCCAAGATCCCATCGTGGATTTTCGGTTGTTGAAAAACCGGAATTTCTTCCTCGCCACCTTGACGATGTTTATGCTGGGGTTCGTCATGTATGGGAGCACGGCCTTGCTTCCCATTTTTCTTCAGACCCTGCTGGGGTATACGGCGATGTTGAGCGGGCTGGTACTTTCGCCGGGAGGAATCATAGTGGTCATCATGCTGCCCATCGTGGGCAAGCTGCTGACGCGGTTCGATGCGCGTTGGCTGGTGGTTTTCGGTGTCGCGGTTGTGGCCGCTTCGCTGTTCCATATGGCGACGTTTAACCTGGACATCGATTTTCGCACCGCCATGATGGCGCGAATCTATCAATCGGCGGGAATGGCTTTTCTCTTTGTGCCGATCAACGTCATGGCGTTCTACTTTATCCCTAGAGAGAAATTCAATAACGCCACGGGGATCATCAATCTGGCGCGGAACATCGGCGGCAGCTTCGGGATTGCCAACGTGGTGACCTTGCTGGCGCGCCGGACCCAGTTCCATCAGGGCATGCTTCTCGGCCACATGACGCCCCTCGATTCGGCGTACCAGGCGATGGTGAATGGCTCGGCAAGGATCCTGTTTGCGGCCGGATCCAATTACACGGATGCTCAGACCCAGGCCCAGGGCCTGGCCTATGGGCTTTTGCAGCGGCACGCCGCGATGTTGGCTTTCGTGGATGATTTCTGGCTGATGGGGCTCTTGTTCTTATCTTTGATCCCCCTGATGTTTTTGATGAAGAAGAGCCGGCCGCACGGAGCGCCCATCAGCGCGCATTGAGCGCGCCGGATGTACCGGCGTCGCTCGGCGCGACCGGGAAGGCAAGAGTTCGAACGGAGTTAGCAAGCAAGCTCAGGGCTCTCAGGAATACATCGAATTGAATAAGAGAGAGGGGTGGCCCACTGATCCGCGCAGGGTGAGCCCTTAAGGGTTCCCGGCCTGCCGTGGCCCACAATTTTTATGGACCGCATCTTTAATCGGAGGCGACAACACGGAGAGATCAATCCCTGGCTTATTGCCCTGACGGTGATGCTCGCCACGTTCCTGGAGGTGCTTGACACCAGCGTCGCCAACGTGGCACTGCCTCACATTGCCGGCGACCTTTCCGCTGGCGTCGATGAGAGCACGTGGGTACTGACTTCCTACCTGGTTTCAAATGCCATTGTGCTGCCCCTCACGGGCTGGTTGTCATCGCTCTTCGGCCGCAAGCGCTTCTTCATGGTCTGCGTGGCCATCTTCACCGTTTGTTCCTTCCTTTGTGGCGTTGCTCCCAGCCTCGGCCTGCTGGTTCTTTTTCGTGTCTTGCAGGGCGCGGGAGGTGGCGCGCTTCAGCCGATTTCGCAGGCGATTTTGGTGGAAAGCTTTCCCAAAGAAAAACAGGGCTTGGCGATGGCGGTTTATGGGATGGGCGTGGTGGTGGCGCCTATCATCGGTCCTACGCTGGGGGGCTTTGTCACGGACAACTACTCCTGGCGATGGATTTTCTTTATCAATATTCCCGTCGGTGTGATTTCCCTCCTGATGACCGCTTTTCTCATCTACGACCCGCCCTACCTGGTACGCAGGAGCCTGCGCGGCCTGCGCATTGATTACATCGGGTTGGGTTTGCTGAGTGTGGGGCTGGGTTTTCTCCAAGTGGTCCTGGACAGGGGCGAGCGGGAAGACTGGTTCGGCTCGAACTTCATCATCGGCTGCACCCTTGTCGCCGGTGTGGGACTGATCGGTGCGTTCCTCTGGGAGCTCACGCGCGAAGATCCCATCGTGGATTTCCGCATGTTGAAGGAGCGGAATTTCTTTTTGGCCACCTTCACCATGTTCATGCTCGGGTTCGTGCTTTACGGCACCACCGTGCTGCTGCCCCTCATGCTGCAAACACTCATGGGTTACACAGCCTTGCTCAGCGGTCTGGTGCTTTCTCCGGGGAGTTTGTTCACGTTGCTGGCGTTGCCGCTTGTGGGCCGCCTGACCCAGAAGGTGGAGGCGCGCTGGCTGGTGGCGTTCGGACTTGGAGTCACAGGTTTTGCTCTCTTGCGAATGTCGAACTTCGACTTACAAATCGATTTCTGGACTGCCGTCCGCGCTTGGACCTTTTCACGCATCGGCATGGCTTTCCTGTTTATTCCCATTAACGTCACGGCATTTTATTTTATTCCCAAGGAGAAGATGAACAACGCCACCGGCATTATCAATCTGGCGCGCAATATCGGCGGCAGCGTGGGCATCGCCAATGTGGCCACTCTCCTCTCACGCCGCGCGCAGGTCCATCAAGCCACACTGGTTGCTCACCTTACTCCCTACGATGCTCCTTACCGCAACGCCGCGCAGGGTGCGCAGCAAATGCTCATGGGGCAGGGTTCCAGTCCCGCGCTCGCACACCTCCAGGCGCAGGGTCTGCTTTACGGCAACTTGGTTCGCCAGGCCAACATGCTCGCTTATGTCGATGCTTTCTGGCTGCTCGGCTGGACTTTCATCGCCATGATCCCTTTTATGTTTCTGATGAAGAGCGCCAAGCCCCGCACCGGCGCGTCCGTCGCCGCACATTGAGGCCACGGCCCCAACCCAAAGCGCGTATACTCTGTGCGGGAATTCCTGGACCTTTTTGGACGGGGGCCCCATTCTGTTCCACTGTTGGGAGGGATCATGAGACGCCGTGACTTCATCAAGAGTTCCGCTTTGGCGGGGGGTTCGTTACTATCGCCGGCAGGGCCGCAAGCGTTTGCCGCAGAATCAACTTCGGGCCTGCAAGCTCCAATTCTGCCGATGCCGCTTCCCAAGACCATCCTGCTGAATTTGCGCCCCGCGCGTTGGATCTGGTACCCCTCGCAGCGCACCCTGCAAAACACCTTCGTGCTTTTCCGCCGTCAACTCGACTTGCCGGAAAAGCCGCTTCGCGCCAAGGGCTGGGTGGCAGCCGAGAGCCGCTACCGGCTGGAAGTCAACGGCCAACGTGTACAGTGGGGGCCGGCCCCGTGCGACCCCCGCTGGCTGGAAGTCGATCCCGTCGATTTGACCGCGCTTCTGCAAGCGGGCGCCAACACCATCGGTGCGCAGGTGCTTTTTTTCGGCCAAGGAGACGGCACCTTGCCGATCGGAAAGTGCGGGTTCATCTTCCGGCTGGAACTGGAAACCGCGCACGGCGAGAAGCAGACCATTGTATCGGACGAAACCTGGCAAGCCTTCCTCGCCCGCGCTTGGAAACCCGGCCATTACAAGCGTTGGTATCTGCGCAGTCTTCAGGAAGAATTTGACGCGCGCCTCTATCCCTATGGCTGGGCAAGTCCCGATTTTACTCCCAACCAGGACTGGCTACCCGCCATGCCGCTTGAATGCCCTGCGGACAAGCCGGCGATTTGTGCCACATACCCGGAATACCAGCTTAACTTCCAGGGTGACCCCAACGTATCGCAATTGCGGGCACGCAGCATCCCTCTTATGCGCGAGACCCTTGTCCCCGTGGCCCGCCTCGCCGAATCGTGTTGGATTGAGTGGGTTCATTCCCCCGAGGAGTATTTTGAATTCCTGCCGCCGCAGAGCTTTCGCCCCGACCGGCAACCCTCGGCGAAAGAGGCCACCGCAGGTTCATGGGATATCGAACTCGACGGCCGGCGGGGAGCAGCCCTGACCTTTGAGTTTACCGAGCAGATGGTCGGCTGGCCCTATTTCACCATTGAAGCTCCGGCCGGAACCATCGTTGAACTCATGGTTCAGGAAGCGCACCAGGTGGGCGGACCCGCGCTGCTCAACACGCACTTCCACAGTTGGACCCGCTTCATCTGCCGCGAAGGCATCAACCACTTTGAAACGTTTGATTTTGAGAGTTGCCGCTGGATGCAACTGCATATTCACGGGGCTCCCGGCAAGGTAACAGTTTCGGACGTGGGCATGCGCCGGAGGGTTTTCCCCTGGCCGCACACGCCCGTAATGCGTGTCTCGGAACCGCCCCTCCAGCGACTGATGGATGCCGCATTCAATACCATGAACAACTGCGCGCAAGAGACCATCATGGATGGTGGGGGGCGCGAACGGCAGCAGTACAGCGGCGACTGCGGCCATCAAGTCCACGCCGTCCATCTCAACTTGGGCGAAACCCGGCTTCCGGCGCGCTTCCTTGCCACCTTCAGCCAAGGGTTAACCCAGGAAGGGTACTTCCTGGATACTTGGCCGGCGTTTGATCGCCTGGCGCGTCTTATCGAGCGGCAGCTTCAACTTACCAACTGGGGCCCCTTGCTGGATCACGGGGTGGGTTTCAACTTTGACTGCTTCTATCATTACCTTTATTCAGGCGACCTCGATGATCTCCGCGAGCCTTACCCGCGGCTGCTGCGTTTCGCTCAATACCTCGAGAGCATCATGGGCCGCGACGGCCTTCTGCCGGTCGAGAACCTGGGGACCCCCGCCGTGTGGATAGATCACATCGCTTACCAACGCCAACGCCACAAGCAATGCGCATTCAATCTATATGCTGCCGCCATGCTGCAAAACGCGTTGGCGCGCCTGTGCGACGCATTTGGCGATCGAACCCGCGCCCAAGCCGCCCGCGATTTCGGCCGCCACATTGAGGATGCGACGGTGCGGCACTTCTGGAGCCCGGAGCAGAATCTTTTCATCAATAATCTCCCTTGGCTCGGGGAGGAAGGTTCTCGACGCATGTGCGACCGCTCACTTGCCACGGCCCTCCTGTTTGATCAATGTCCCCATGGGCGGACGGACGCCGTCCTCCAGGTGCTCTCCGAGTGTCCACCGGAAATGGGCTTTTCCTATCCCGCCAATGCCGGTTGGCGGTTGTGGGCGCTGGGCAAGGGAGGCCGCGCGGATGTCATTGTGAAGGAGTTTCGCGAGCGTTGGGCCAACATGGAATCGGTGCCGTTGAACAACACCCTTCAGGAGAATTGGCACGCCAAGCCGGATTCAGGCGATGAATGGAGCCATTGCCCCCTCGCCCCACTTTACGTCACTACTATGAGCCTGGCGGGAATTAACCCCTTGGCTCCCGGCTTCAAACGCTGTGAGATTCGCCCGCAACTGGCGGATCTCGATGGGCTCGAGTTGACCGTGCATTCCGTTCAAGGCCCCATCGAATTCAGCGGCCGGGGGAAAATCGGGAGTCGGGAATTGACGGTGAAATTGCCTTCGGGTTGCGAGGGGGAATTCGTGGTGGATCAGAGAGAGACCTTGCCTCTCACACCTGTCGCGGGCTCCGCCGCGTCCAGCGGCTTAGCGCGCTACCGCCTGCCCGCAAGTAGGACCACCACTGTGCATCTGAAGTTCACCTGAGGGTGTTGGATGGGGGCGATTCTCTACGCTGGTAATGCAAAGGAGGAAAAGCCCCTTCCGTGAGTCCGGGCGAGGAATTATAGTATGATAAAGTCAGGACGCATGGCGACACGGCTTACAGACACTTCGGCGGACGCAGAGCGCGTACAAATCGAAATCCTGCGGTCGATGCCTTCGTGGCGAAAAATTCATTTGTGGAATGATCTGAATATGGCGATGTGCAAGGTAGCGCTCGCCGGTCTCAGCCAACGATTCCCCGCCGCCACCCCACAAGAACTTCGCCGACGGTTGGCCACAATTCTTCTGGGCCCGGAATTAGCCACCCAAGTTTACGGGCCTGAACCCGATCCTCCCTCAATAGGCGGACGAAAGCGGGCGCAGCGTGGACCGCCCGCGTGACGCGTAATCCAAAATCCAAAATCTAAAATCCAAAATCAAAGTCCCAGAACCAGCTTATCGACGCGCTTGACCACGTCGCGCAGGTAGGCTTCGTCGCCCCCCTCAAGCTCGGTGGTGGTCCATCCGGTATAACCGACGTCGGCAAACGCCTTGCGTACGGCGGCCCAATCGATGTCGCCGTCGCCGAGATTCACGAATTGAGCGGTGACCGGGCTCCAGCCCTTGCCCATCTTGAAGTCCTTCAAGTGCACCTTGGCGAAGCGCTTGCCGAGCGTGCGAATCCAGTCCTGCGGATAGCCGTAAAGGACCACGTTGCCCACATCGAAGTATTGCTTGATCCAAGGACTCTTGAATTCGTCCACGTACTTTGCCATCTCCAGCGGGCTGAGCAGGAACTTGTTCCATACTTCTTCGATGCAGATGATGATCTTCAATTCTTCCGCCAGCGGGATCAGCGTGCGAATATTCTTTTGCGAGCGCGTCCACGCATCCTGGTAACTCGTGTCAGCGTTGACGACGGCGGGAACGAGCAGGACGGTTTCCGCGCCCCAGAGCTTGGCGTTATGGAGCGACGTCTTCATGCCGTCCAGCGATTTCTTCACCACGGCGGGGTCACTGGAGGAGAGCGGGTTATCCCAGTGGGCCATGTTCATGACCGAATGGATTGGGACCTTGGCGTCTTCCGAGGCCTTCTTGATTTCCTCGGCCACCTTGGGGTCTTCCATGGTCTGGGCTTCCACGCCCTCGAACCCTACTTCACCGGCAAGCTTGAAGCGGTCGGCGTAGCTCATTTCCTTGGGCAGCATGTAAATTTGCACCGCCTTCTTGATGCGCCCGCTGGCGGGAGTCGGGGCGGGCGAGGCGGCTGCCAGGCTGCTTGCCGCCGGGCCCAGCGATGCTAGGGCGCTCCCCGCAGAGACCTTCAGGAAATCGCGACGCGATGGATTATTCTTCATGATGTCCTCCACGAATGGCAAAGTAAGCGCATTGTCGCTAATCCGTTATTGGTGGTCAGTCGCAACGGACAACGGACCACGGACCACGGACACCTAAGCAAACTTCGTGATATCGATTTTAGGATTGTACACTTCCTTGGACTTTTGCAACGCCTCCCAAGTAAGCGGTCTCCCGGTATAAGCCGCGTTGCGGCCCAGCATGGCACTCATGGCTGATTCCGCGCCCAGCGCCGCCTGGTTGAGGAATTGGCCGCTGGTGATGCTGGCGACAAAGGCCTTTTCCTTTTCGGAGTCGGCTTGGTCGAGCGCGCCCGCGAATTTTCCCGCCGCGGAGAATTCTGCCCCTCCGCTGGGTTTCATTCCGGCATCCCATGCGTTCTTGCCGGCAATATTAACGCGCCAATCATAGTGCGACTCGGAGCTGCCATCGGACCCGAACAATTGCACGGCAGCGTCAAAGGTGGGATGGTCGAATTGGGTGGATCCAAAGCTGATTTGCACGTCGTCCGGATAGGTAAAGAGCACGTTGAAGTTATCCTTGCAGTCCCCGGCATCGGTGCGAATCTTGCGGCCACACAAACCCACAGCCTTTACGGGGTGGCCTTTCAGCATCCAGTTGCACATGTCAATAACGTGGATGTTTTGCTCCACAATGATGTCGCCGGAAAGTTGGCGATCCCACACCCAGTTTCGCAGCCGTTTTTCCTCGGGGGAGGCGTTGGGCCATTCGGGCCGGTCGATATGGCCGCAATAGTAGTAAGCGAGACCGCAAGCGATTTTCCCGATCGCCCCTTCGTGGATGCGCCGTGTCAGCTCCACCATGGGCGGCGCATTGCGAATCTGAAATCCCACCGCCAGGCTTATCTTGCCCTGCGCCTTCTCGCCGATGCTGATGACGTGATGTGCGCCCGGCACGTCCACAGCCACCGGCTTTTCGCAATAGACATGCTTGCCCGCGGCGACGACCGTTTCAAGATGATGGGGATGGAAGTAAGGCGGGGTAGTAATGAGGATGAAGTCCACTTCCTTCGAGGCGGCAATTTCTTGATAGGCATTGGGACCCTTGAAGAGTTGTGAAGGGTCGATGGGCGCGTAGCCCTTCGCTTGCTGCAAACGGTCGAAGTGCTGGCGCCCCTTTTCCAGTTGGTCGGCAAAAAGATCGGCGATGGCGGTCACCCGCGCACCGGCGTTTTCCACGAAACTCGTACCCTCTGCGGTGGCGCGGCCTCCGCAGCCGAGAATTCCGAAGCGAACCTGAGAGTTCGCGGTCGTCCCCCGCACAAGCTGCGGCTTGAGGATCATGAAGCTCGCAGCCGCGGCTGCCCCCAGGAACTCCCTTCGGTCGAGCTTGCCCTTGAGTTGATCGGTCATTTGCATTCCTCCTTTAGTTTTGGGACACGGGATACGGGACACGGGATACGGAATTCGGAATCCATCATTCGGATTGAGGAAAAGGAGTTTCGCCCGAAACCCCCAGCCCCGATTGCCTTGTCCGTTTTCCCGTTTCCCAAACCCCTAATCCTCTTTTCCGATTCCCGTGTCCCGTGTCCCGTGCCCCGTGTCCCGTTTCCCGTTTACCGTGTCCCGATTTCCTTCAGGTAAATATCCTTGAACCGTATTTTTACTCCACCGCCGGTGTGGAGTTGCAAACCGATGACGCCCTCGGTGAAATTCGGATGGGGATCGGTAAAATCCACGCAGGGCACGCCATTCAAGCCTGTGACATAGTGAAGTCCCTCCTCCGTAATTTCCAGATCGTTCCAGTCGCGGGGTTTAATCGCATGCTCGCACGCGGGCGTGCCCATCGCCACCCAGCCGCGATGACCACTCTCATAAATCGAGCCCGTGTTGCGAGTCGGGTCCACTTCCACCTGCATGCCTTCGATATCCGGACCGGTTTGGGGCGAGTTGCCGGTAATGCGCGAGCGGGTGAACACACCGCTGTTTCCGTCGGTCTCAGGTTTGAACTTCACTCGCAACGCAAAATTGCTGTAGGTTTTCTCCGTGGTGAGATAACCGTAGTGCCCCACGGTGCTCTCGCCCAAGATCGTGCCATCTTCTACTATCCATTTCTCTTGTCCGTTATTCACCCAACCGCTCAGATCCTTACCGTTAAAAAGAGCAATCCATCCTTTTCCCGCAGGCGCCTGAGCCCCCGCTTGCGAAACCAGCATTAAGCCAAATACGGTCACGAGCAGATGTTTCATGTCGGAACTCCTCGAGCCTTTTCTCACTGAGCGGCCGGCCGGGAGGGCGCGACCGCCGCCAGTCCCAAGCGACTTAGAAGGGAATGATGATATTCGCAACCGGAAACGAAATCTAGAAGAAAGCGGCCGGAGACCCGCGGAGCCATGTTGGCGCAATCCGGGAAGGCGGCGATGGGGCAAGATGGCGTCGGACCAACCTTTCGCCAGGTGCCAGGTATAGCCTCATCGCCCATCGAATCGGGGATGGTTACAGTTCTCTGTGGCCCCACAAAAGCCCTCGGCTTTTTCAAATCCTAAAGCTAAGATGAGAGCTTGTCAGTGACGAACTCGGATCGTATGGCGAGCTTGAGTGAGAATGCGCGAGGGGAGTGGTGCTTCCATGAGTGGAAAGGTGTTAACATCGGCGGCGATGCTGGTGGCTTTGCTGTGCGGGGTCGCACGGTCTCAACCCGCGAACCGACTTTCACTCCAGATGGCCCTGGATCTCGCGGGCAAGCAGAACCTCGACCTGCTTGCCGCGCGGCAGCGGCAAGCCGTCTCGCAGGCAGGCGTTCAAGTTGCCCGCGAGCGGCCCAACCCAACCTTCAACTTCACCGTGCTCCGTGACGAGCCCCACGAAGGGTGGTTCGTGGATCAACCGCTGGAACTGGGCGGGAAGCGCGGTCGGCGGATTGACGTGGCCCATCAGGAAGGAGCGCTGACCGACCTGGAGATCGCCGCCCTGGAGCGGCAAATCCGGCGGCAGACCCGCGAGGCCTATTTCCAGTTGACCTTCGCGCGGGCGGAATCCCAGCGAATGGAGCACATCCTCGAACTGGCCAAAAGGCTGGAGCAGATTGCGCGGGATCGATTCAACGCCGGAGATGTGGCACAATTGGAAGTCATTCAAGCGGGGCTGGAGGTCGCGCGCGCGCAGGCTGACTACAAGGTGGCGCAACAGGAGGGGAGAATTTCACTCAGTCAACTGAATGCTCTGCTCGATGAGCCTGCCACCACCGATTGGGAACCGGTCGAGGCGCTCCAGGACCTGCCGCCCACAGTTTCGCTTCCCGAATTGATTCAGCTTGCATACAATTCCAATCCGGATTTGCGGCATGTCGTGCAGGAGCAGAAGGTGGAAGAAAGCCGCCGGGCGTTGTTGAAGGCCGAACGGATTCCCAATCTCGATCTCGAACTGGGGTTGGATTACAACGCCCCTCACGATTTCCAAACGGGGCCACGGGGCCAAATCTCGGTGCCGCTGCCCATCTTCGCGCGTAACCAGGGAGAGATCGCTCAATCCCTTGCCACTCAGAACCTGCTGGGTTCGGAGGAAGCCGCCACGAAGCGATCGGTGGCGGCGCGGGTGGAAACAGCGTACTACGATCTGGATGCACGGCACACTCAGGCAGAAACTTATCGCGCCACTCTGGTGCCCGTCGCACAGCAGCTTGAAAGCCTGGCGGAACAGAGTTATCGCGCCGGCAAAGCGGACATCCTCATGGTCCTGACCGCGCAACGCAATGTTCAGGATGTCGAGCAAAGTTACCTTCAGAGCCTGTTGACGGTGCAGAGCGCCTTTGCAGGACTGGAAGAAATAGTGGGTACATCCATCGATCCAAAGTAGTCGCCCATGCCTACGACACGACAAATTAATCACCTCCGATTGCACTGCGGCCTGCTTTTCCTCATCCTGCTGAGCCTGCTCGCTTGCTCAAAGCCACCTGCCGGTGATGAAGGCGCAGACAACTCCGAAACTCCTGCCAACACCGTTGTGGAAGTCACTCTGACCAAAGTCGTCCGAGGCGACATCAGCTCGAATCTGACCGTCAGTGGGACGATTGCGGCCTTGCCCAATCAAGACGTTAAAGTGAGCGCGCTGGTCCCGGGGCGCATCTCCGCCATGCTGGTGGCGGAAGGTGACAAGGTGAAAGAGGGCTCGGTGCTGGCAAAAATCGAAGATCACTCCTATCGCGACCAACTGCAACAAGCCCAGGCCAGCATCGATCAGGCCAACGCCAGTCTGGAAAATGCCCACCTCAACCAGAAGCGCGAGGCCGACCTGGTTCAGCGGGGGATCTCGGCCCGCAAGGACCTGGAAGACGCGGTGATGGCGGAGCGCGTGGCGGAAGCGTCCCTGAAGCAGGCGCAATCCGCAGTGGCGCTTGCACGCTTACAGCTATCACGAACAGAGGTGAAGACTCCTCTCAGCGGCACCGTCGTCAAGCGGCTGGTGAGTGCCGGCGAGCAGGTTGACGGCACGGGCGCACAACCGATCTTCGAGATTGCCAATACCGCGGAAGTGGAACTTTTTGGAAATGTGCCGGCGATTTATTTGCAGAAAATTCGCGTGGGCCAAATCCTCCCGGTGCAGACAGACGCTTTTCCGAACACGGATTTTAGCGGCCGCGTAGTGGCGATTTCACCCGCCGTTGATCCCACCACCAATGTGGGTCTCGTGCGGATCCGCATTACCAATGCCGCCGACCGGCTGCGGCTCGGCATGTTCCTGACCGCACAAGTTCCCTTGGAGACGCACAAGCAAGCCCTGATGGTAGCGTCCGCGGCGGTTTATCGCGATGCGGAAGGACAACCACGGATCTTCCGCGTTCACGCGGACAAGGCGGAGGCGGTTCCGGTGAAGCTGGGAATTGAAACGCACGAGCGAGTGGAGTTACTCGCCGGAGCGGAAGAAGGCGAAGTGGTGGTACTCAGCGGAGCATACGGCCTGGAGTCGGGCGCCACGATCAAGGTCAAACCATGAACATCGTGCGTTTCTGCCGCGAGCACCGCCGCGCGGTTTATTTGTTGACGGCCGCGCTTTTTATTGCCGGCTTGGTTGCTGCTTTCCGCCTGCCCAGCAACGTATATCCGGAGCTGTCGTTTCCCCGCATCGTCATCGTTGCTCATTCCGGCGATCTCTCCCCCCAAAACATGCTTCTGAATGTGACCCGGCCGCTGGAGGAAGCGGCGAAGACGGTCCTGGGCGCCCAGCGGGTGCGCTCGCGAACGATTCGGGGGGCCGTGGAGATTTCCGTGCAGTTCAAGCCGGACACGGACATGCCATATGCCCTTCAGCTCATGCAAGCCCACGTCAGCGACATCCGCGGCGACCTTCCTCCTGAAACGGAAATCTCCGTCGAGCGCATTACCCCCACGGAGTGGCCGATCCTGATGATGGTCCTCAGCGGAAACGTGCCCGGCGCTGATTTGCGTGACTATGCCTATTACGATTTGCGCCCGATGTTCAGCCGGGTGCCGGATGTGTCCCAGGTGGAAGTTCAGGCGAGCGACCAGCGGGAAGTGTCGGTGATTGTGGATCCGCCGAAAATGCTCGCCCATCGAATCTCTCTCCCCGAAATTTCCGATCGCCTGCGCGCGACCAATCAGGTCAATTCCGTGGGGAGGCTGGACAACGACTACTCCCGATACCTCGTGTTGGCGACGGGGCAGTTTCATGATTTGGAAGAAATCCGCAACACCGTGGTAGCGGTTGACAATGAATCGCCGATTCGCCTCCGCGATATCGCCGAGGTTCGTGACGGCGTCGAAGACCCGCGCATTCTGGTTTATGGGAATGGCCAGCCGGGGGCGCTCATCAGCATTTCTCGGCAGATTGGAGGGAACATCCTCCAAGTGGCCGATCACGTGAAGGAGTTGGCCACGCATTTGGGGTCGGCGATTCCCTCCACGCTTCACTTGTCCGTGGTGTACGACCTGGCGGAATTCGTCCGCGAGGCCGTGGCCAGCGTGCGCGACGCTGTTCTGATCGGCGCTTTGCTGGCCGTGGTCGTCCTTTTCCTGTTTCTTCGCGAAGGCCGTTCGACCCTCATCGCCGCCGTGAGCTTGCCTATCGCCGTCATCGGGACTTTCTTTTTCATGAAGCTCTTCGGCGGCACGCTCAATCTGATGTCCTTGGGTGGAATGGCCATCGCCATTGGCCTGGTCATCGACGACGCGGTGGTCATTGTTGAAAATATCTATCGGCACCTCGGCCTGGGCGATCCCCCGCAGCAGGCTGCCGAGCAGGGCACCCGGGAGTTGCTGGGACCGGTGATCGGATCGACGGTAACGACCGTGGTAGTGTTTGCACCCCTGAGCCTGCTCACGGGGGTCGTGGGCGAGTTCTTTTCGGCGCTCTGCCAGACCCTGGTGATTTCCGTAACCCTTTCACTGGTTCTGGCCGTGGTGCTGATTCCTCTTCTGGCGGAGCAATTCCTGAAGCCGCGGCATCACCAACTGAAATCGGAGCGATTTATCCAGCCCGTTTATCGCGGTTACGAATGGCTGGTGCGCTGGGCGTTGCGGCATCGGATTGTTGTGGCGGTGGCGGTGGTTGTTTCTATAGGACTCAGCGTATTTTTGGGCACGCGCCTGGAAACTGGCTTTCTGCCCGAAATGGACGAGGGTGGTTTTGTTCTGGACGCCTGGACACCTCCCGGGACTTCGTTGGCCGAGACCAATCACATCAACCACTTGCTTGAGGAACAGGTCCGCGCCATACCAGAAACAGCCTCCTTTCTGCGGCGCACGGGAGCGGAGATGGGGCCGTTTGCCACGGAACAGAATGTCGGTGAGATCGTGGTCAAATTGAAGCCTCGCGCGCAGCGCGAACGCGGAATTGAAGAGACCATGGACGCGCTCAAAACCAACATCCTGACGAGTGTGCCCGGCGTGCGCATCGAATTTACCCAGGTTCTCCAGGACATGATTGGTGACATGGAAGGCAATCCCAGCCCCGTGGAGGTGAAGATCTTTGGCAGCGACCTGCAGATTCTGGATCAGCTTGCGGAGGAAATTGGGCCCAGGCTTCAAAAGATTTCAGGACTTGATTACATCGGAATTCAGAAGGGGAACCCCGAGAGTGTGATCAATGTGGATGCCGTAGCCGCCGAACGCCTGGGATTGACCGTGGAGCAGGTCTCGCAACAAGTCAGCGCCGGACTTCTGGGTTTGGAGCAAACCGAGTTGCGGCTGAGCGACCGGACCGTCGGTATTCGCGTGCGTTTTCCGGATTCGTTTCGCTACAACTATGATGATGTGCGCCAGTTTCCCATTTTGACGCCCGCCAAGCAGATTGTGCCGCTCTCCGCCTTGGCCCGCGTCGAATCAGTGCAAGGTGAAGATCAACTGATGCGCGAGAACCAGCGCTTGATGGTGGACCTGCAAGCGGGATTGGTGAATCGCGGCCTGGGAAGTGTTATCCGCGATGTCCAGAATGTTTTGGACACCATCCATTTCCCCGTGGGGACAACCTACGAGATCGGAGGGCTGTACGAAAGTCAGCGGAATTCTTTCCGGGATTTACTTGCCGTCCTGGCCCTGGCGCTCGGAGCGGTTTTTGTTGTTCTGGTGATTCAGTTCCGTGCCTTCCCACCGGCCTTGATCATCATGTCGGCCGCTCCGCTGTCGGTTCTGGGGGTCTTCGCCATGCTGCTGGCTACGGGCACGGCGCTGAATGTCTCCTCGTTCATGGGAATCATTCTGATGGTAGGGTTGGTCGTGAAGAACGGCATCATCCTTTTCGACTACGTGCACAAATTGTGGCAAGAACAGGGAATGCCCCTTCGTGAAGCGTTGGTGGCTGCGGGAAAGATTCGCGTGCGGCCGATTCTGATGACCACCCTCTGCACGCTTTTTGGGTTAATGCCTCTTGCTGTGGGCCTGGGCTCCGGAGCGGAATTGCAGAAGCCTTTGGCCCTGGCGGTGATTGGCGGCCTGACTCTTTCCACCTTCGTCACGCTCCTGGTGATGCCGGCTTTGTACTCCCTCTTGGAACGCCGCCATTCGTAGTGCACGCCGATTCTCATTTCAACTCCCCGCGATAGTTTGTGTACGTCGCCATGCGCGAGCCTCTCCGGACCTCCCCCGCTTCGAAGCTTGCGCTTTTCGCAAACCTGCCCCTTACAGTCCCGGCAGAAATGCAATACAATCGGCAACGATTGAGGGGTACGGGTAAGCAGGGCCGGCGCGGGGAAACGAGGTATAATCTCCAATGTTGGAAAGACTAAATGGAAACTCCCATTAGAAGACACTGCGGAGTTAGGGGGACGCGCCCATGAGAGTGCACACCTTCACGGCGGTTATTCATCGGGAAGAAGATTTATACGTCGCCACATGCCCAGAACTGGGAACAGTGAGTCAGGGCACCACGATTGAGAGTGCTCTCGCCAATTTTAAAGAGGCCACGGAGCTCTATCTGGAAGAGTTTCCCCTCCCTGATGTCGGTCGCCCTTTGCTGACCACGTTCGAGGCGACTTATGCCTAAGCTCCGCCGCGTGTCGGGGGAGGAGGCGATTCGAGCCCTGGAGCGATTAGGGTTCCGACAGGTTCGGCAGCGTGGGAGTCACGTGATTCTCAGGAAGGAGACAGCTCAGGGATCCCTCGGGTGCGTCGTGCCGCTCCACCGTGAACTGGCTATCGGTACCCTTCCGCAGCGCTCATCGATGAGATTCACTTGGCCGTTTCGCCCGTCCTCCTCGGTTCAGGGGAGCACCTTCTGGCCGGTATCGACGCACCAAAACTCGGCTATCAGTGCACCGGACACGTTGCGACCGAGAACGCCACACACATCCTTCTTACCAGGCGCAGCTAATCGCCAATCGCCGATTACGTGGTCCCCGTGCCGCGGGCCCGCGCAGAGCGCAATTCTGCGGCCTACAGACCAGATTGAAATCTAGCGAGCCGCAGGTAGCGCCGACATTGCTTTTTGTGTCGGCGACCGTTAAGAAGCCAGGGCAGGCCAAGGTTAGGACGCGTGGAGAGAAGGGAGGCCGTAGAGCCTTCTTGGCGTCTTCTTTGTCAGGCGGACAATTTGTCTCTTGACAAAATGAGTCAAGTGATATAGGCTATATGTGCGATGAAGGCCAGGCGCAGTACGGCCCCCACGAATTTCTCCCAAACTCATCAACGAGCTCTCAAAACCACCCAACACAAAAAGATGTTAAAAATGAAGATTGGTCCTCAGAGTTTGTTGAAAAAAAAGGGGCAAAAAAAGTGCTCCTCAGAGTTTGCAGAAAACAAAGAAGTTAGGGTGTTTTTCACGATGAGTCATTGAAAGGAAAGGAGATAGGCGAAGAAATTCTGAATTATGAAGTCTGAATTATGAAGTCTGGTCCACACATACTCTACTTGAAGGTTGGCGGGAGTGCGACCGGTGATGAGGCCGAACCGGCAAATCGTAAAATCAGTGTGGAGTGACGAGTGACAAGCAATCACCAATCGCAAATCACAAATCACTCAATCACCCGATGATCTGATGATCCGATAACCCGATCCGCCCGTTCCTTGTCAACTTTGGCACCGGGCCTTACAATAGAAAGGTTGGAGTCTTAGGCCGGAAGTAATCCATACACTATGGGGAATTTTCTACAGTACGCATTAGGCAAGGTTCTGGGAACGAAGAACGAGCGCGAGTTGAAGCGTCTGAGCGCCCGTGTTGTTGAAATGAACGCCCTCGAACCCGAGATGCAGAAACTCCCGGACGTCGAGTTTCCCTTGCGCACCATTCAGTTCAAGGAGCGCCTTGCCGGCGGGGCCACGCTCAACGAGATTCTTCCGGAAGCCTTTGCCCTCTGCCGCGAAGCGGGGCGCCGCACCATTAACATGCGGCACTTCGATGTGCAACTCATCGGCGGCATGGTGCTGCACGAAGGCAAGATCGCGGAAATGAAGACGGGCGAAGGCAAGACGCTCGTCGCCACGCTGCCTTGCTACCTCAATGCCCTGCAAGGCAAGGGCGTGCACCTGGTGACCGTGAACGATTACCTGGCCAAGCGCGACGCCGCCTGGATGGGACCGATCTACCGCCTGCTGGGTCTGAGCGTGGGCGTGATCGTCCACGACCTGAACGACGACGAACGGCGCTCCGCCTACGGCTGCGACCTCACTTACGGCACCAACAACGAGTTCGGATTCGACTACCTGCGCGACAACATGAAGTTCGACCTCAAGGACTACGTCCAGCGGCCCCACCACTACGCGATTGTGGACGAAGTAGACTCCATCCTGATTGACGAGGCGCGCACCCCGTTGATCATCTCGGGCTCGTCCGACGAAGCCACGGACAAGTATTTCCGCGTGGACAAGGTCATCCCGCATCTGGTTGATAAAGAAGATTACGAAGTCGATGAGAAACATCGCCAGGCCACGCCCACCGAATCCGGAATCGCCAAGGCCGAGAAGTTGTTGGGGATCGAGAACCTTTATGACCCCGCCAACATCGAGTACAACCACCACTTCCAACAGGCGCTGAAAGCGCACACGCTCTTCAAGCTGGACCGCGATTACGTGGTGAAAGACGGCGAGGTCATCATCGTGGATGAATTCACCGGCCGCCTGATGCCCGGCCGGCGCTGGAGTGACGGCCTGCACCAAGCCGTCGAGGCCAAGGAAGGCGTTAAGATCGAAAGTGAGAACCAGACCCTGGCCACGGTCACTTTCCAGAATTATTTCCGCATGTACAAGAAACTGGCGGGCATGACCGGAACGGCAGAAACGGAAGCGGCGGAATTCGAGAAGATCTATAACCTGGAAATCGTCATCGTCCCCACCAATCAGACCCTGATCCGGCACGAATACCGTGACGTTGTTTACCGCACCGAGCGCGAGAAGTTCAATGCGGTGATCGAGGAAATCAAAGAGGATCACCTATGCGGCCAGCCGGTGTTGGTGGGCAGCATCGCCATCGAGAAATCGGAGCGATTGAGCTTGGCGCTAAAAAAAGCCGGCGTGCTGCCTGCCCGCCTGCAAGAGGTTGCCAAGGCGGCGGGGTTGGAAGGCCCCAAGCTGAAAATGTGGGTGGAGCGCCTGGCGCAAGCCCCCAATGCGGGGCTGGAGTGGCTGACGCGCGCGGGGGTGGGAGTTTCCACGGTAAAGGAAATGCTGAGTCAGGGCCGTTACCAGACCCTGACGGCCGGCGCCAACGGCACGCGCCGGGCCTTCCTGGAGGCCGTGCTGAAGCGCGCGCCGCGGGGATACCCCTACGACGGGTTACCCCCCGCGGACGAATCCATTCTTCCCGACCTTGTAGCCCTTGCCAATAATACTGATGAGAAATGTATCCCGGTTCTGGATTATCTGATTGAGCATCGCTGCCAGCCAGCGCGCGTGGCCGAGGTTCTGGGCATGAAAGAAGTCCGGCATAACGTGCTGAATGCCAAGCAGCACGAGCGCGAAGCGCTGGTGGTGGCGCAAGCCGGGCGGGTGGGCGCCATCACCGTCTCCACCAACATGGCGGGCCGCGGCACGGACATCCTGCTGGGCGGCAACCCGGAAACCATGGCGCGCGAGGAATTCCGCAAGTCACCGGAAAAGTATCGCGAACAGGGCATCAACCCTGAGCCTCCCGACCGGCCGCCGGAAGGTTCGGGAGCAGATGTCTTCGGCGCCTACGTAGAAGCCTACGCAGACTGGAGAACACAGTGGGCGGGATTCGTGGAGCGCTTCAAGGCCGTCACCGATACCGAGCACGCGAAGGTGGTGGCACTGGGGGGGTTGCACATCCTCGGCACCGAGCGGCATGAAGCCCGGCGCATCGATAACCAGTTGCGCGGGCGCGCCGGCCGCCAGGGCGATCCCGGTTCCTCCCGCTTTTACC
>Ga0181533_1002755_pt1 | contig 20076 bp, 13 predicted proteins | sample PEATcosm2014_Bin_45_FD_119772 | JGI IMG/M metagenome (GOLD analysis project Ga0181533, IMG submission 119772) | Peatland microbial communities from MTU Mesocosm Facility, Houghton, MI, USA - PEATcosm2014_Bin11_60_metaG | ecosystem: Environmental > Terrestrial > Soil > Wetlands > Peat | place...
CCATATGGATTCAGGTAAAAGCGTTGCAGGAAAGCAATCGAAGCCGAGTCATTTCGACGCAGCGCCCTTCCTCGTCGCCGCGGCGTCCGTTTTCATCACCCCGGAACCCGGGATGAGCCACAATTAATATCGTGTCACCGTAATCGCGGGGTTGGGTATTCTGGAGAGCGTTCATGCCGCCGCTTCCTTTTCGAGAAGGATGCGTTTGCGGTCGACACCCCAGCGATAACCTGAAAGAGAGCCGTCAGTCCGGACCACGCGATGGCAAGGAATAGCCACGGCGATGGTGTTGGCCGCGCAGGCCTGGGCCACGGCGCGCACCGCCTTGGGCTCTCCGATGCGGGCGGCGATATCGGAATAGCTGGCGGTCTCGCCGACGGGAATGTCGCGCAAAGCCTGCCAGACTCGCTGTTGGAAGGCGGTTCCGCGCACATCGAGCGGCAGGTCGAGACCGATCCGCGGCGCTTCGATGAAGCCGATGACTTGACCCACCATTTGTTCGAAGTCGCTGTCCGCGCCGATCAAATTAGCCTTGGGAAAGCGGTCCTGCAGATCATGCGCCAAGGCTTCGGGATCATCGCCCAAGGTTATCGCGCAAACGCCCTTGTCGCTGCGGGCGACGAGAATGGCGCCGAGCGAGCATTGACCGATGGCGAAGCGGATGTCCGTGTCCTTCCCGCCCAGCCTGAACGTGGTCGGGGTCATGCCGAGGATGGCGTTCGATTTCTCATAAAATCGGCTGTTGGAGGAAAAGCCGGCGCCATAGATCGCGTCGGTTACGCTCGTCCCGTTGTCAGCGAGTTCGGCGCGGACCTTATTCACTCGATGCGCCGTCCCATAGGCGCGCGGAGTCAAGCCAGTGATCGCTTTGAACTGCCTGTGGAAATAGTAGGGGCTCATCCCGACCGACGCCGCCAGCGCGTCAAGCTTTGGCGTCTCTTCCGATTCCTCGATCAGCCGGCACGCCTCGGTTACGATCTCCGCCTTCGCCTTGGCCAGGGATTTTTGGTTCGGATGACAGCGCAGGCAGGCGCGAAAACCGGCGGCCTCGGCATCGAGCGGAGTGGCGTAAAAACTGACGTTTTGTGGCTTCGCGGCCCGTGACGGGCAGGAGGGCAGACAATAGACGCCGGTGGTCTTGACCGCATAAACGAATTCGCCATCGGCGGAAGCATCGCGCGTGGCCACCCTTTTCCAACGGGGATCCTGTTCAGTCCGCGTCACTGATTTTGCCACGACAGCACTCATTGAGCTTTCCTTCGACTTGTCACGCCGCGCCAACTTGAACGAACCCAGTGATGCGCGCATCCCGTTCCTTGCTTTCAAATCGCCGCTTGGATTGCGGGGCAAGAACCGGAGTGCGGCGCGGCGTATGCCTGGCTTAGGTGTCTATCGACGCACCAAGACGAGGTTACGCCCCATGCAAGACCAACACCTATCGATCGAGCCCTCTATCCTCTATTTTGGCACGCCCGTCGTTCTGATCAGCACGCGAAACGCCGATGGCGGCGCCAATCTCGCGCCGATGTCGTCAGCCTGGTGGCTTGGCTGGCGATGTATGCTCGGTCTCGCCGCCTCGTCCAAGACGACGGAGAACCTAATCCGCACGGGTGAGTGCGTGTTGAACCTGCCTTCGGTAAACGAGGTCGGCGCCGTCGACCGCCTAGCCCTTCTGACAGGCTCGGATCCCGTTCCAGCCGGCAAAATGGCCAAGGGCTATCGTCACGAAGCCAAGAAATTCGAGACGGCCGGGCTGACGCCGGTCTCTTCTGAAACCGTCGCGCCGCCGCGGGCGCTCGAATGCCCGATCCAGATGGAGGCAGTTTTAGCCGCCCGGCACGGTATCGCAGAGGATAGCCCCTGGAGGGGTGGACTGTGTGCGTTCGAGGTCCGCATCCAGCGCGTCCATGTCGCGCCGGAACTCCTGATGCACGGATTCACCAATCGGATCGACCCTGACAAGTGGCGACCGCTGATCATGAGCTTCCAGAAGTTTTACGGGCTGGCCCCAGGTCAGACCCACGCCTCGCGTCTCGGCGAGATTCCAGAGCACTCCTACCGCGGTCCGGATGTCGATCGCGCCAAACTCGCCTTGGCGTAGCGGGTGGTCATCCTGGCCAGGCGGCTGTGCGTCGTTCGGAATGCCGGGGCGCCGCGTCGGATAGGAATTGCGGCGACATGACGCCAATTACCCATTTTGCTCGACCGCTTTTGGCTATCCGCCGGGTCGCTTCGGCTGGACGGCTCGTCCCAAGATCGCTTCGGCCTTTTCCAGGAACTCGGACGAACCCAAAGGCCTCCCGATCACGCTTTTCGTCTCGTCGAACAAAGGATCGCGTCGTTCCGACGGAATCCCCGCGTATGAGCCGTTTCAAGGAAGCGATCCGCTAGCTCTCGTCCCGCGTTCATCCAGCATGTGGAATAGAACCCGCTTGCCCCCTGTGGTAGAGTATCACCCGAGCAAAGCGGGGTTCTTTTGTCGCAAAAAGATCGTCTCCAGCAGGTTTTGACCAGAACATGAGTGAGCGAGGCCGCGATTTGGAGCCGAATGGCGGCGCCCTTGTGACCCCCCTGCCGCCCGTGGGCGCCTTGACGACGGGAGCCAAAACCCAGCCAAAAGGAACGGTGCTGCGTGGCGGAAAAGCGCCGCATCTCCTGCGCGACGAGTCGCTGTGCGAAATTTTCGCGGCGAGCGTGGCGGCGTCGCCCCGCGCGCTCGCCATGACGACTCTTGAGCGCCGCTTCACCTACCGCGAGGTGGACGCCCGCGCGACCGCCATCGCGCGCGGCCTCGTCGCGCGGTCCATAGGCCCCGGCGACGTGGTCGGCCTCTGGATGGAGCGCGGCCTCGAATTGCTGATCGCCCAGCTCGCCATCACTAAAGCGGGCGCCGCATGGCTGCCATTCGACGCCGACGCGCCTGTCGACCGCATCGCCATCTGTCTCGCCGACGCCAGCGCCAAGGGCCTGCTCACCTCGACGGGTTTCGCGCCGAAGGCGACGCATGCCGTCGCGGCCGAAGTGCTCGTCGATGAAGAGATCGCCATTCTTGGCGACGAGCCGCTTCCCGATCCGCGCGCGCGCGGCGCGACGCCCGAGCAGCCCGCCTATCTGATCTACACATCGGGCTCGACCGGCGCGCCCAAGGGCATCGTCATAACCCAGCGCAACATCTGCCACTACCTGCGCGCGGCGAATGAGATTTTTGAAATCTCGTCATCCGACGTCGTGTTCCAAGGCGCCTCCGTCGCCTTCGATCTGTCGATGGAGGAAATCTGGATTTCCTATCTCGCCGGCGCCACGCTGTTCGTCGCGACGCCCCAGATCATCGGCGAGACGGAAGCCTTGCCGGACATTCTCGAGGAAGCCGGCGTCACCGTGCTGGATACGGTTCCCACCCTGCTCACCGTCCTGCCGCGCGACGTAAAGACGTTGAAGACCATCATCCTTGGCGGCGAGGCCTGTCCGCCCTCCCTGGCGGAGCGTTGGTCCCGCGGCGGGCGCAAGATTTACAATAGCTACGGCCCGAGCGAGACGACGGTGGTCGCGACGGTCGCGGCGGTCTCCCCGAAAGAAGCGGTCACAATCGGGCGCCCCATTCCCAACTACAGTTGTTATGTGGCGAGCGAAGCGCTGGAGCTCTTTCCCGACGGCGTCGAGGGCGAGCTGCTCATTGGCGGCCCTGGCGTCGCGCGCGGCTATCTGAAGCGCGACGAACTCACGGCGGCCAAATTCATCGCCAATCCGTTCGAGTCGGATGGTTCCGACCCGATACTTTTTCGTTCGGGCGACGCCGTCGTGCTCGACGAAGACGGGAATCTGCGTTTTCACGGCCGCATCGACGATCAAATCAAAATACGCGGCTTTCGCGTCGAGCTCGGCGAAATCGAAGCGGCGCTCGGCCAACAGCGACATGTGCGCCAGGCCGCCGTCGTGTCGCGCAATGAAAATGGGATCGACGAACTCGTGGCCTTTCTCACGGGCGATGGGCCGCTCGCCGATCCGCGCGAACTGCGGGCGAAACTGCGCGAACGGCTGCCAGCCTACATGGTCCCGTCGCGATTCGAGATCGTCGATGCGCTGCCGAGGCTCTCCTCCGGCAAGGTCGATCGCAAGGCTCTGAAACGCATCGAACTGACCACGCCGGCCGCCGCCAATGAAGAGCAAGAGGACCCTCGCAACGACACGGAAGCGAAGCTCCTGGAGGCGGCCCAACGCGTGTTGCCGCCGGGCGGCATTCCCTTCGACGCGGACTTCTTCACCGATCTCGGCGGTCACTCGCTGCTCGCGGCGCGTTTCGTCTCGGTCGTGCGCGAAACGCCGCGCCTGGCGTCCGTCACTTTGCAAGATCTGTATGCGCGGCGCACGCTGCGAGCGCTCGCCGCGCATCTGGACAGCAAGGCGGCGCCCACCGGCCCGGCGCGCGATCTCTCGTTTGAACCGCCGCCGCTCCTGCGCCGCTTTCTGTGCGGATTGGCGCAGGCCGCCGCCTTGCCATTCATCCTCGCCATCGTCACGGCGCAATGGCTCGGGGTCTTCGTCTCCTACATGCTGATCACGACGCCCAACGCCACCATTTTCGAGGAGGCCGGGGCGCTGCTCGCCATCTACATGTGCATCAATATCGCCACGGTGGCCGTGTCGATCGTCGGCAAATGGCTCGTGATCGGACGCGTCAAGCCGGGGCGCTATCCGTTGTGGGGCGTCTATTACTATCGTTGGTGGCTGTCGCAGCGACTGATCGGCCTCACCCAGGCCAAATGGTTTCAGGTCTCGCCGCTCATGCGGCTGTATCTGACGGCGCTGGGCGCCAAGATCGGCGACGACGCGCAGATCGGCGAATTGGACATGGGGGCGATCGATCTCGTGGCGATCGGCGCCGGCTCCAGTCTCGGCTCCAGACTGAAACTCTCCAACGCGCGCGTCGAGGGTAATGAGCTGGTCATCGGAACGATCGACATCGGCGCGGACGCCTATATCGGCTCCTCCTGCGTGATCGAGGATAATGTCGTCATCGGCGAAGGCGCCGCGCTCGAGGATTTGACCTCGGTTCCGGCCGGGTCGCGCATCCGCGCCCATGAAATCTGGAACGGTTCGCCCGCGCGCCGCACCGGAACCGTTGATCCCGCCTCGCTCGACCCACAGGCCGAGGCGGGCCCCTTCCGTCGCCTGACAATGGGCCTCCTGTTCACGCTGCTGGTTCTCTCGATTCCGCCGCTGGGGCTTCTGCCGATCTTTCCCGCCTTCTGGGCGTTCGACCAGCTCGACATTTGGATGGGCGCCGCCGCGGACGGCGACCGCGCCCTTTACCTCGCGGCGGTTCCGTTATTCGCCTGGCCGGCCGCCTTCATCATGGTGCTGGTGACGGTCGCCTTCATTGTCGCCTTCCGCTGGCTGGTCCTGCCGCGCGTCAGAGAGGGGACTTATTCCACCTGGTCCTTCTTCTATCTGCGCAAATGGGCGGTCGCGCTCGCGACCGAGATCACGCTGGAGACGCTCTCATCGCTGTTCGCGACGCTCTATATGCGCACGTGGTATCGGCTGATGGGAGCCAAGATCGGGAAGGATTCGGAAATCTCGACCAATCTCGCCGGCCGCTACGATCTCGTCGAAATCGGCGACAAATGCTTCATCGCCGACGAGGTCGTGCTCGGCGACGAGGATATTCGCCGCGGCTGGATGTATCTCAAACACGTCAAGACCGGCGAACGCGTCTTCATCGGCAATGACGCGGTGGTGCCGCCCGGCGCGGAAATTCCCAATGGCGCGCTGATCGGCATCAAGTCCAAGCCGCCAGCCAACAGCGAATTGGCGGAGGGCGACACCTGGTTCGGGTCGCCGCCGATCAAACTGCCCGTGCGGCAAAGATTCGACGGCGGCGCCGCCTGGACCTATCAGCCGCCGCGCTGGAAAAAGGCGATGCGCGCCTGTTACGAGGCGGTGAGCATCTCGCTGCCGCCCATGCTGTTCGTCACCTTCGGAACCTGGGCGGTGGAGAGCTTCGGCCAGAAGCTGATCGACGGCGAATATGGAACGGTGGCGGCGCTGTTCATCCTCGACTCGGTTCTGATTTCGCTCGCCATGACGCTTGTCATCGTCTGCGTCAAATGGCTGACCATGGGGCGCTACGAGCCGCAGGTGAAGCCGATGTGGTCGTTTTGGGCCATGCGCACCGAGTCATGCGCGGTGCTCTATTGGGGCCTCGCGGGCAGGGTTTTGCTCGAACATCTGCGCGGCACGCCCTTCCTGCCTTGGATATTGAGGCTGTTCGGCGCGAAATTCGGCGAAGGCGTGTTCATGGACACGACCGACCTCACCGAATTCGACTGCGTGAAAGTGGGCGATTTCGCCGCGCTCAACGCCGTGAGCGCGCTACAGACCCATCTTTACGAAGACCGCGTCATGAAGGTCGGCCGCGTCGACGTCGGCAAGGGCGTCACCGTCGGCGCGGGCTCCACCGTGCTCTATGACACGCATGTCGGGGATTTCGCGCGGCTCGGGCCGCTCACCGTGGTCATGAAGGGCGAGACGATCCCGGCGCATTCGGAATGGATCGGCGCCCCCGCCGAGCCCGCGGCGGCGAGAATCGCCGTCGCCATCGAGAGCGCGAAAGAACTGTCCCGCGTCTACGCGACCTCGCCGCTCTTGAAGCCTCTCGGCGTGTTGACGGCTTTCCTTTCCAGACCGCCGCGTCGATTGTTGAAATTGTCCGCCGCGGCTCTCGTCGTCGTCCTCGGCGCGGCGACGATTGACCGCGGCCTGAAGCTGACGGGTTCTGGCCGGGACCCGCGCTCCATCATTGAAACCCGGTCGGGAACGACCAGGGTCGCGCCCCCGTCCTCGCCGGGCGCCCAATCGATCGCGCCGGAGCCCGCGCCCTTGCCGCCAACGCGGCCGGCCTCTCAAACGATCACGATGGACGAGGTCCGGTCCAGCTTCTCGCCGAATTATTTCGTCCTCGGAAAGAGCGCGCCAGTCCTTTGGATCGTCGCCGGAAAACAGATCGGCGCCTGCGACCATCGCCTCTTCGCGCCGAGTCCGAATCTGGAGTTCGACGCGAAAAAGGGACGGCGGGCCACGCAATTTGTCCCCGGCCACGCGGGCGTCATTCCATGGAGCTGTTCGGCCGGAACGCCGCATGGCCAGTCCGATGCGATCGAAGCGCCTCCACCCGACCTCGAATTGCCCGCGGCGGCTTCGCACGCGCCAACGCGGATGATCGGGGCGCGGCCCGAAGTTCCGACGCCACGCGGGCGGCGTCGCTCGAGTCATGAGCGATGAGCGGCCAGCGGGTCGCGGTCAAGGATGGATTGTCGATGTCCTCGAAGGCGATCGCTCCGCCGCGATTTCCGGCTCGACGAGACGACTCCGCGCGCCGCCGACGACGCGACGCTTTCGCGCGGCGCGCTTCTTCAGCCAAATATAGACGCCGGTGACCGAGAGCGCCGTGATGACGAAGCCCATCGCGCAGACGAAAATCTTCATCGGAAGGCCAAAGACCCGAGCCATGTGCAGCATGGACAGCCAGCGCGAAATCGCGTCGCCGGTCTTCTCCGTCGCCTTGCCGGGCCACGACGCGTCAAGCGGCGCGCCCGTGTCGGCGTCGAAACTCACATAGGTTCCGGCGTCCGCGTCCCCGTCGAGAGAACCGTGGACCACCAGATAGTAGGAGCCGTGCTCGCGATCGAAAATAAGAGCATTCTCCCATCCGATCGCGAAGCCATGCAGGCGACCCTGTTCGTCGAGCAAGGCGCGGCCGGCCTCATGCGCCGCGCGCCAATCGAGTTTGGGGTTGTCGAGCGGCTCCGCGCGCGCGGGCATGTTCGCCGTTGGCTCGCTGTGAGCGAACAGCGTGTTCATCACGGGCGCATAGACTTGAGGAAGATTGAAAGCGACGCTCGACCAGGCGAAGACGAACAGCATCGCCCAGGTCCACAGACCGAAGGCGCGATGGATGTCGAAGTTTATTCGATAGGCGCCGGCGCCAAATTTGATCAGCCAGGCCGGCTTCCATCGGCTCCACCAAGATTTCGCCGACGATGACGCGCGCTCGCGGCGCGAAAGCGGAAAGGTGAGGTAGAAGGAGACGAAACAGTCGATGGTCCAGACTAACGCGGTGACGCCGAGGATGTAGCCGCCTAAGCTTCCCGTGCTCGCCGGCAGGGCGAGCGACATATGCAGGCGATAGAGAAAGGAGATGATGTCCTTTTTCGCCAGCGAGACCTCGCCCCATAGGCGCTCGCCGAGCCTGTCGCCCGTATAGGGATCGAAATAGGCCTGGATCGGCCGGGCGGCGGGGTCTTTTTGCGTTTGAACCACGAACTCGACCGAACTCCCCGCTTCGACATGCAATTGAACGATGTCGAAGCGCGCATCGGGATAGAGCGCCCGCGCCTTCTCGCGCAGGATGAGCGGATCGAGCATCGGCGCGTCGCGCTTGGCGACGGTCAAGAGTTCGGGATTGAGCCAGAGATCCAGCTCGGCGCGAAAGGCCAGCACGGCGCCGGTGAGCCCGACGATGACGAGAAAGCCCGCCATCGCCAGCCCGGCCGAGCGATGCAGCCACACCCAAAAGGAGCGCTGCATCGTCAAAACTCCATGCGCAGCGAGCCCTTGAAGGCGCGCGGCTCGCCGATGACGCGCTGCGTGAAGGACCAACCCTGGCCTGGCGTAATCGGAAAATAGTTTCCTCCGGCGGAATAATATTTGTGGTCGAGAAGATTGTTGACGTTCAACTGCGCCGTGATCTTCCTACCCTCGAAATCGAAGCTATAAGCGGAGAAGATATCCGCCGTCGCATAAGAGGCGATGTCGGTCTGATTCCTCGGGTCCGCATAATCGAGGATGCGTTGAGAATCCCGATAGGTGACGCCGCCACCGAATTTCAAGCCTTTGAAATCGCCCTGCTTGAACTCATAGCTGGTGAAGCCGCTGGCGGTGTTGCGAGGCACGTTTGGAAAACGCGAACCGACTGTCGAAATCCCGTTGGAATCCGTGTCGTTCGCCACGGTAATGCGGGTCTCCGTATTGGCGTAGGCGAGAGTGATATTCCAGCCGGGCAGAACCTCGCCTTGAACGTCGAACTCGACGCCCTTGGCGTTAACCGCGCCTGTTACCAGGCTAAAGCCGAGATGCGCCAAATCGGCTGTCGGCACATTGGTTTTGGTCAGGTTGAAATAGGCGGCGGTAGCCCTCAGCTTGCTGTCGAAGAACTCAGCCTTGGCGCCGAACTCATACTGCACGGCGTCCGAGGGCGGAACAGGCGTGCCGGGAAAAATCTGTCCACTATTGGGGCCAAAGCCTTCCGCGTAGTTGCCATAGAGACTGAGCCAGTTTTGCGGCTGCCACAACACGCCGACTCGGGGCGTGACGCGCTGGGCTTTGGTTGGGACGTTTAGAGTCCAGTCACCGACCCGATAGTCGCTGTTCCGAGACAATATTGTGACATTTTGGTATCTCACGCCTCCCATCAGATGCAGGCCAAACGGCAGCTTGATCTGGTCTTGAATATAGATGCCTTCATCGTATTGTGTCTGGGCTCCCGTAGCTTCGTAAGCTGGCATGCCGCTCAAAGGCAGGCCGGGATGAACCGGGTTAAAGAGATCGATCGGCGAGTCGACGGCCGTCCGCAATTGTTGCCCATAATAGTTGTATCTATAAATCTCCCCGCCAAACAACAGTGTATGCCGTAGTTCCCCGGTATTAAAGTGTCCGATTAGGTCCGCATTGGATGCAAAGATATCCGCCTTTGTATTTGACAGTATCACCAAACGGTCAACGAATATTCCGTTCCCAGTGTCTTGTATCCCAAGCGGTAAGAAGTCAAAACTATTTAGTGACGTGCGAGTATATTGTACGCGATGTCTTATAGTCCAATCGTCGTCAAATTGATGTGACCAGTTGAACCCGAACAGGAGTCGCTCAATCTTGTCGGGGGAATATTCACCATAATTAAGGCTGCGTGGGATTGGCAATATCTGGCCATTGTAGGTCGGCATGAAGCCGTAAGGGTCGGATTGATCGGTATTATTGTATTCGAACTCTAGTGTCGCCTGAGTTCTGGGGTCGATGTTCCATTTCACCACCGGGGCGATGAAAAAAGTGTCGCTTTTCGCCAGATCCACAAAGGTATGAGCGTTTTCGTAGGACATGTCGACGCGGTAGAGAACGCTCTTGTCCTGCGTAACAGGCCCGGTGGCGTCGATCGTGGTGCGATAGGTCGCGAAAGAGCCGATCTGCTGCTGCACCGAATAGGCGGCTTTTTCCTGCGGCTGTTTGGTGATGACGTTCACAATGCCGCCGGGGTCGACGAGACCGTAAAGAATCGCGGACGAGCCCTTGAGCACCTCGACGCTCGCGACATTGGCGAATTGCAGCGCGCCGGCGCCGATGCCGCCGAAATCGTCGCGGAAGCCGTTTCGGAAATAAGAATTTGTCTCGAAGCCACGAATGGTGATGGAGCCCCCAGGGCTTGGATCATGGGCGGAGTTCGCCGCGATAGTCACGCCGCTGACATTCTTGACCGCCTCCTCGAGCGTGGTGACCTGCTGGTCTTGCAACACCTGCTGCGTCACCACCTGCACATTGAGCGGCGTCTCCATGATCGGCGTGTCGGTGCGCGTGCCGGTGGCGGCGTCCGGCGCGAGATAGCTGGTCGGGTCCATCTTGGCCCTGGCGCCCCAGGCGTCGCCTCCACCGCTTCCCGATCCGCCGTCTCCCGATCCGCCGTCGCTCACAGGCCGCGCCGTGCCAACGTCGATCTCCGGCAAGGCCTCCTGCGCCAGAGCGCTGCACGATAGCCAAGTCGCGGTGAGAGCGCCGGCGGCGGCGACGCGCGAGAGACGAGAACGAGACATGGGTATAGCTCCTGATGCGGCTGGAGAGCCGTCAAAGTCCGAATGCGCGATGCGGCGCGAAAAGCCGCGTTCAGTCGGTCAGGAGAAGATTGGCGGCGCGCGCGAGGACCAGGCCCCGGTCCAGCCGATGGGGCGCGCGTCGGGATCGTCGATAAGGCGTCCAGCGATCCGCGTAATGGCGAGGGAGGGATAGAATACCGCGGCGTCCGATCGCGCGGCGTCGTGAAACGGCGCCCAATCGTGATCGCGAGCAATGCAGAAAATGCAACATGGGGAGTGATCGCGCTGGCCCCGCGCTGGCGACGAATGGCTCCCATCGACGTCCGCGTTGCAGTCCACGCCGAGAGCAGCGAGCGCCGCGCTCGCCTCGACGCCGCGCCGATGGGAGGGCGATGTCGCGATCGCGGCGAGGCTTTGCAACGCGATCAGAAGAGCGACGAGAGCCGCGACGATCGGGCGCGCCGAGCGTCCTCGACCGCGGCTCGTTCCCATTCGCTCGATCACCCCGCCTGTTCCCTTCCGGAATTGTCCTATAAAGCCGCGCGCGGCCCCGACCATCGCCCCGAAGCGATTCGGACGCGTGAAGGCTAAGTAACAAAGAACCCTAACCTGAGTGCAACCGCCGCGGACTCCGGCGAATGGGACACCCTTTTCCCGACCACTGTGCCAAATTTGTCACATTCGCTGTCGCGAACCGCGGAGAGGACGCGGCGACTGGCGCGCGAGACTCCTTGTTCGCCGTCGCGGGATGTGAAATCGTCCGGCGGAAAGACATATGACAGGCGCGCGGCCTTTCGCGACGCCGCGTGGAGCCAGGCATCGGGAACGCCATTCAATGCGTATTTTGATGGTCGAGGATCAGCTGGAAATGGCCGCGTTGATCGCCAAGCGCGTCAGCGGGTCCGGATTCGTCGCGGATCATGTCGCGTCCATCGGCGACGCGATCGAAGCGCTGAAAGGCCACGAATACGCGCTCGTTCTGCTCGATCGCCGTCTCCCGGACGGCGACGGGGTTTCGGCCTTGCCGGCGATGCGCAAGCTGCGGCCCGGCGTTCGCATCCTGCTTGTGACCGCGCTTTCCGACATCAGCGAAAAGATTCGCGGTCTCGACGCCGGAGCGGACGACTATTTGACGAAGCCGGTCGACGCGGACGAAATGATGGCGCGCATCAGAGCCTGTTTGCGAAGGCCGGGCGGCGAGAGCCAGCCCATGGTCGTGGTCGGCGAATTATCCTTCGACCTCGACGCTTGCCAGGCTTTCGTCGCCGGAAAGCCATTGGCGCTGCAAAAACGTGAACTGACGCTGCTGTCGGTCTTGATGCGGCGCGCTGGGCGGACCGTCGCCCATGGCGCGCTTGTCGACGAAGTATATGGCCTTGGAAAGACGGTTCAGGAGGACGCGCTGCGCATGCTCGTGTCGCGCCTGCGCCAGCATCTGAACGAGGCGAACACCGGCGTGAACATCCATTCGGCGCGCGGCATCGGCTATATTCTGACAAAATCCTTGCAATGACGAAACATTCGTCCCTGGCGCGGCGGCTCTCGATACATCTCCTGGCCCTGCTTCTGCTCGGGTCGATCGCGATTTCGCTGTCCTATATGGCGATGTCCCTGACGGGAATTGGCGGCCTGCCGCCCATGGCGCTGAACGATCTGGCGGAAGGCCCGGCGCGCGCGCTGGTCTTCAAGTCCATCGCGCGCTCTCCCGACGGCTCGCTGTTTATCGAACCGACCGCGGCGTTGCGCGCGCAGGTGAAACGCACGCCGACCCTGCTCTATGCCGCTTACGATCCCGTCACCGGAGCCGCGCTGCCGGGATCGTCGGCCAGACTGGTCGAGGCGCTGGGCGACTTCCATCAAAGCCGCATCAACGCGGGCAGCGTGAATTTCAGCATGGACGGCGACGAAAATACCGGACTGTTTGGGCAATGGAGCAAAGCGGAGACGCCATTTGGGTGGATGATCATCGCGATCCATGGCTACACATATGAACCGACGAATATACGGGACATCGCGCTGGATTCCCTGATGGGATTGCTCTATTGGTCCGGCCCTCTTTTCGCCTTCGCGGCGTTCCTGATCTGGTTCGGCGTGCGGCGCGGGCTGGCCCCGCTGAAGGCGGCGGCCCGAGACGCGAGCCGCATCGACATGGATTCGCTCAATCAGCGATTTCCCGAAAGCGAAATGCCGATCGAGGTTCTGCCTTTCGTGAAGGCCGTGAACGAAGCGCTGACGCGCCTCGACGCCGGCGTCGCCAGGCAAGGGCGTTTCACCGCCAACGCCGCTCATGAATTGCGCACGCCGATCGCCATTCTCGACGCGCGGGCCGACGCGGTGGACGACGCCGCGCTCAAACGGGAGATGAAGCGCGACGTGCGGCGCATGCGGACGGTCGTCGACCAGTTGCTGCTCCTCGCGCGGCGCTCCAGCAATGAAAACGACGACGCTCCATCGATCGATCTCGGGGAAGCCGTTCGATCCATCGCCGGAAACTATCTGCCCATCGCGATCGCCAATGGCCGTCACCTCGAACTCGACGCGCCGACGCCGCCGGTGATCGCGCGCATCGGCCGTTGGGAGCTCGAATGCGTCGTCGGCAATCTGATCGACAACGCCTTGCGGTCGGAACCTCCCGGCGGATGCGTCTCGATTCGCGTGGGAGCGGATCGCGAAATCGAAGTCGTCGATCACGGCGTAGGCGTGGCGCCGGAAGATCGCGAGCTGATTTTCGAGCCCTTCTGGCGCAAGAGCGATGCGCCGCCTGGCACGGGCCTCGGCCTCGCCATCGTCAAGGAGATCGTGGAGACGCATGGCGGACGAATTTCCGTCGAGGAGACGCCCGGCGGCGGCGCGACGTTCAGGATGACGTTTCAATAACCGCGAGGCGGGATTTGGCCCGCGATCGGATAGCGGTTTGGCGACGAAGGTTTGACCACCGTCGATTCCGAGCTCGAACTGTTTTCCATGGATGCGCGGAGCGCCCCATGGGATGCGCGGAGCGCCCCCCATGGTGAATTGGCCACGCTCATCTCTTGGATCGGTTGGCGCGTTTCCAGCGCGACCTTCGGCCCGCCGCCGCGGCGCCCGATTCGCGGCTATTCGCCAGTCGAATCGGGCTTACGAGGGGGACAGCCGCGCCGACCGCCCGGGCGGGGATCAATGCGCCAGCGGATCGGGGCGCAACTGGAAATTCACCACCAGCGGGCTGGAGTAGGTTTCCGGCGTATTGCCCGGCGCTCCGGGCGCCGGCGCGTCGACCGCCTCGATATGGAACGGCGTGCGATTGCCCGAGGTCGACCACAGACCACGCCCCTTCCACCCGGCGGCGGGATCGTCGATGCGGCCGTCGACGCCCTTGGCGTAGAAACCCATCGGATAGGGCACGCGCAACTCGACGACGCGGCCGTTCGCCAGCGCGTGCAGCGAGTCCGACTGGTTGCCGGTGGCGAAGGGCGTATTGGCGCCGAGCCCCAAAATGTCGTGCCGATCGACCCAGGCGTAATAGGGCGTCTCCGCCGAGCCCGGCGCGCCGGCGAAGCCCGGCCCTGGCAGCGGGTAGAATGTCCAGCCCTCGGGGCACTTCTCGCCCTTTTCCGCGCCGGGGCCGTTGAGCGGCCCCTTGCATTTGCGCCGATCGAAGCTCGCGAGATGCCCGCTGCCAAGCGCGGCCCAAAACACGCCCTCGCCATCCACGTCGGCGCCGCGGATGCCGTAGCCGGGCAGCGGAACCTTATAGACCTCGGTCAGCGCCGTTTCCGGCGGATTCTGGCCGAGCGCGACGCGGATCGCATAGCCGGGGAAAGTGAGATTGGAGCCCCATACCGAGCCGTCGAGGGGGCTCCAGGAGACGCTATAGAGACCGAACGGAACCCGCGTGTCCTTTCTCGGATCGACGGGTTTTCCGGGCTCGTTATAGTCCGCGCCGCGCTTGCCGTCGCCGTCGGTGTCGACGATGAGCGGCGTCCAGCCCTGCGCCTTGGCGGCGTCGCCGGTCTCCCAGAATTTCTTCGTGTTCACCCAGCCGAGGACGGCGAGTTCCCCTTGCGCGGAATTGTTGAGGAACACCGTGTCATCGGCGTCTCCCGCGAAGTTGAGATGATGCGAGCCGAAACATGTGTCGATGAACGACCACTTCTTGCTTTTGGGATCGTAGACCGAAACCTGGCGCGCGTTGCCGACGAAACCGTCGGGCTTGGCCGCCAACGGATAGAGCTGCGCCGAACGAATGGGCGAATTCTTCGTGCAATAGTCGGGCGTGTTTTTCGGCGAGCGCGTTTGCGCGGCGAAATATACGCGCCCCTGCGCGTCCATCGTCGGCGTATGCGCGTTGAACTTGCTATTCCAGAGAATCTCCTTGCCAAAATAGGGCGAGGGCTCGATCACCGGATTGGCGAGCAGGGAGCTTGGCGCGTCCGCGTCGCGCAATCGCGCCGGAAGCAGCGTCTTCGTATTCTTCACCGGATCAAGCACGGGCACGTCGTCGCTGCCAAGCTCCGTGGCGCCATAGATCTGTCCATAGGGATTGATCGTCGGCTTGCGTTTGTCGGTGAGCGCGAGGTCGTGGAGATAATGCTTGGGATCGGCGTAGTCGCGCACCGTGACCACGAGGTTGCGCTCGACGCCGACCGGGCGCGGCGGCGTCTCGTGTGGAAGCTCGCCAGCGGCGATGCGGTCGGTCCAATCCGCGAACAGCGCGAGCTGTCCGCCGTCGCTTGAATCGAGTCGCGCCATGCCGTTGATCATCGCCGTCCCGCCCTGGCCTGATTGCAGCCGGCGCCGCCAGGCCTCGACGGAAGACTCGAAATGGCCGAGCGCCGGAGGAATCGTGCGCGTCGCGACATTGCCCAACTGATGACATGGACCGCAGCCGTTGGTTTTGACCAGATCGAGCCATTCCTCCTGCGACTTGAAATTCTCCGGCACGCCATTCCCGGACAAGCCCGTGCCGGGAAATTTTTCGCGCCCAGGCGTCTTGAGCAGCGAGAGCCAGTATATTGGCGGATAATATTGCGCGGCGGCCGCGAGATTGGGCGCGACGACCGCCGTCAGATTAACGATCTCGCCGGGCTCCGTCGCGACCTTGGGGGAATCGACGAGGCCGTAGCCGCGCACCCACAAACGGTATTTGGCCTTGGGCAGGTCGGGAATGACGTAACGCCCCTCGTCGTCCGTCACGACGATCTTGGCGAAGCGCGTCTTCAGATCGGTCGTCTCGGCGATGACCCAAACGCCAGCTTCCGGACCGACGCGGCTTGTTACGACGCCGCCAATGTCGTCGGCGTCGATCGCGACGACAGTCCCGGCGCTCGTCCCTGCTTTGTCGTCGACCGCTTGCGCCGACCCGGCGGACGAACACAAAGCGGCCGCGACGCCGGCGGCGATGATCGAAGTCTTTCCCCTGCTCATTGCATGCCTCATCCTGTTCGATCTCGACCCGCCGATATGGACCCACCGCCCCGAGAGGGCCCGTTGTTCAGTCGGCTCCGCGATGGGCCAGCGGCGACACGTCGCGCTCAAGAAGATGGCCCGCCCGATCCCATCTAGAAACGAAATAGCGCGCATTGCGGTCGTTTTCGCGCCCTGGGACGCGCTGATCGGAAACGACCTCCATTCCGCCCTCCGTCAGCGGGGCGATTTTCGCCGGGTTGTTGGTCATCGCGCGCGCGACGTCGATCCTTGGCGAGGCGACGAAGCCAGGCTCCGCGCGGTCCAATCCGATCCGCCGCGACCGAGGGCCGGCGAGCGCGAGGCGGGCGGAACCCCGCGCCGCGCCATCGCGAAGGATTGCGGGCCGGCCGGCGCGAATTTCGCGAATCGCCCGCTCCGCGTCGATGTGGCCGGCCGCGGAGCGAATCCGCCTTTGCGCGAGAACGAAAGGCACGAGCGTTCTGATCCAGCTTGATGATGGCTGCCCCGAGTTATAATTTATCTATCCGATAGAGCAACAAGAAATATAGCCCGCTCCGAAACGGAGGGGGTTTGAGTCGAAGGAGTGTTTGAAATTGATTGGCCCGACTTTTCGACGAAACGGCTCGCGCGCGAAATCCGTCGCGGAAAGGCCGCGGCGGTATGTCCGTATCGGCTGGGAGCGCGGCGGCGAGCGCCGGCGGCGCGGCGCGGATTTTATCCACGAGTTCGATGAAATTCGCGCCCGCTTGCCGTCACACCTGAACCCGCGCCGCGACAGAGCGTGTTGTTGATGGTCGCGGGGGTAACGCCATGGCGAGACGCCGCGTCGCGATCAATGTCGACATGCGGCGCGCGGCCGGAACTCCGCAAACCGCCGACGATCCAGCGCATGGCAGGATCATGGCGCGGGCGTCCAGGTCTCGAACCGCCGTTGGCGCGAGCAACCCTTCGTGCTTGAACAAGGAATTCCGCTTCGGAGAACGCCAATGAGAATCATTGCGCCGTTGGCGGCGCTCGCGCTGATGATCGGCGCGACGGCCATGGCCGCCGAAGATGACGTCATGAGACAACTCGCGCCGACGGGCAGGCTGCGGGTCGGCGTCGCATATGCTCCCGCCGCCACCCCGCTCTTCGTGGTCAAGGACGCCGCCGGCGATGTCCGCGGCGTTCCCAGGGACCTCGGCGCCTTGCTCGCCGGAGAGCTTGGCGCGCCCGCCGAAATCATCGTCGCGGCGAATACGGGCGAACTGACCGAAGCCTGCAAATCGGGAAGGATCGACATTGGCTTCATGCCGGCGGATGACGATCGCAGAAAGGCCTTGGATTTCAGCCCGCCCTATTTCGTGATCGAAAGCACATACCTCGTCGGCGGCTCGACCGATATCAAATCGCTCGCCGAGATCGACCGATCCGATGTTTCCGTCGTGGGCATCGCCGGCTCGGCCACGGCCCGCGCCGCCAGCCGAACATTGAAGGTCGCGAAGCTCGTCCTGGCGAACTCGGTGGATGAAGCCATGGCGATGATGAAGGCGGGAACCGCGCAGGCTTTCGCCCTAACCCATGACGCGCTGCCGTCGTTGCAAAAGCAACTGCCGGGTTCACGCATATTGGATGGCGCCTTCCAGACCACCGGCGTCGCCATCTCCGTGCGAAAGGATCGTCCGGCCGCGCTCGCTTTCATCACGGGATTCATGGAAAACGCCAAGGCCAATGGCGCCGTTCGACGCGCGTTCGACGACGCCGGACTGAAACAACTCCCGGTCGCGCCTTAATTCGAATTTCGCGGGCGCCGCCTCTCGACAGGTTGCCTGGGAATTGTCGGCTCGAACACGGAACCCCCCCGCCGAACGCTGCAATTTCGCGAGATTTCCCCTTGACCCAGCCCTACTTATCTACATACTTACTGGATATGTTTAAAGCCGAGGAAGGTCAACCATGATTGAGGCGATCCGTCGCGCCATCGAAACGAAAGGAAACTTACGGGTTTCGTCGCGCTATCTTACCGATCAGACGGATCTTTATGCCGCCGGGCTGACTCCCCTGGCCGCCATCGAGGTGATGATCGAAATCGAGCGTGAACTTGGGATCACATTTCCGGAACGAATGCTCAATCGCCAAAGCATGGTCTCAATCGAGCGGACCACCGCATGCGTTAGAGAAGCGCTCGTCGAAGGCGTCAGGCGGCCCGCGGCGGCCTACGCCGAAGCGGCCTAAAATCGAAACGCCGTGTCTTCTTCACCCCCTCCGCCCCACATCCGCCCGCGCGTGAAATTACGATTTTTTCTCGCGTCGCCGTGGGCGAACATCTCTCCAAGCGTTTCTTGCCCCCCTGCTCCGAGCGCCGCGAACAGCGCGACAGCGCCGGTTAGTCGCGGGGCCTCGGCCTGGAGCCGGGCGCCGCCTTGGCGCTCGCGCGGAGACCGAAGGAAACCGTTCGCGCCTCCCTTCCGAAAGACGCCATGATGCAAGCGCTCCTGCTCAATCACGCCTATCTCCTGATTCTTGTCGCGTTTGGCGTTCTGGAGGCGATTCAATTTCGCGATGGCTCCGCGAAGGCGGACCGCGACGAGAGCATCTTGGACGCGGTGTCCATTGGGCTGCCCCTGATCCAGCGTCCGATCATCTATTTAACGGTGGTTGGGCTCGGCCTTTCCTTGGCGCCTCAATATCGAGACGCGCTGAAGGATTGGCCTTGGTATGCTTGGTTGCCGGTCTTTCTGCTGGCCGAGGACATGCTGCAATATTGGTGGCATCGCCTGGGTCACACCAAATACGCGTGGGTATGGCATCGCGCGCATCACTCGGCGCCCTACATGGGCGCGCGGATGACGTTCCGGAATGGTTTTCTCTACTCGTTTTTCATGCCCAATGTCTGGACCAACGTGCTCTTCGTCTATCTCGGCGCCGGCGGCTTCGCGGCGGCCTACGGCCTGCTGAAGATATTCGTCATCATCGGCGCTCACAGCGAAACGCGTTGGGATCAATATCTCTACCGATCCAAGCGTCTGCGGCCCTTGGCTCGGATCGTGGAAAGAACGATTTCGACGCCGGCGACCGATTTCGCGCATCATGCCCTGAGCGAAGGGGACGGCGTCGGCCATTACAGCGGCAATTTCGGCAACCTGTTGTTCTTCTGGGATGTCCTGTTTGGCACAGCATTGATCACACGCAAATATCCTCCAGCCTTTGGCGTGGAAAACGATCTCGTCCACGGGCGAGAACGATGGTGGGTTCAGTTGTTCTTCCCGCTCTTCCAATCAAAGCGCGAAGCGTCTGATTTCAACGATCCCGCGTTCTGGTTTCGCGGGTCGTCGACGCGAGCTCCCGCAGCGGCCGAATAAGCGATCGAAGCGCGCAACGGCGAGCCAGATACGTCGAACCCGCCGCGACGTGTTGAAAAGCGCGGGCGCTTTCGCGCTTGGCCAGCCCCTGACCGCGGCCGCCAACAGCCTCGCGGCTCGATATCCCCCCGCGCCCCTCGAACAGGCGGCTCGATGACGGTCGCCGAGCACGTCGCGCCGCCAAATTCGAGGCGGTGACCATCTATCACCCACGCCAAAAGGCGACGCTCTTGCGCCAGCGAATCGCGCCGCCTATTCCTTGAGCAAGGAACGGTTGCACAAAAACTAGACGCCTTGAGCGGCCCGCCCGGATGTTCGGCGGGCGGCTTTGCGTTTGCTATTTCAAAAAAGGCTCATCCCGGGTTCCGGGGTGATGGGGCGACGATTGCTTCGACGAGCGCCGTCAGCAGCGCTTTTCCACGTTTTCTGGCGTTGTGCACGAACTGGAAGAACGCGAGATAGAGCGGCAG
>Ga0181533_1002757_pt1 | contig 20067 bp, 18 predicted proteins | sample PEATcosm2014_Bin_45_FD_119772 | JGI IMG/M metagenome (GOLD analysis project Ga0181533, IMG submission 119772) | Peatland microbial communities from MTU Mesocosm Facility, Houghton, MI, USA - PEATcosm2014_Bin11_60_metaG | ecosystem: Environmental > Terrestrial > Soil > Wetlands > Peat | place...
CCGACCGCATCGGCCGTGGAAGCGGGCAACCCCACTGTCTTCACGTCGGCCGCGGCGAACGGCGTCGGACCGTACTCGTACGCCTGGGATTTCGGGGACGACTCCGGGTCGGCCGCGGCCGACCCGTCCCATACGTACTCCGAGGCCGGGACGTACACCGTGACCCTGAACGTCACGGACGCGGGCGGAGGCTACAACTTCACGACGTTCTCGGTCACGGTCTACTCCGACCTGGAGGCGACCGCGTCGGCCAACGTCACGGCGACCGACACCGGGCACTCGGTGCAGTTCACCGGGGGCCAGACCGGAGGGAAGGCGACCTTCACGTACGCTTGGGCGTTCGGAGACACCGGAACGTCAGCGTCGGAGAGCCCCACCCACACCTACACGACCGCCAAGACGTACGTCGCCTACCTCAACGTGACCGACTCGCTCGGTTACGTCAACGGAGCGACCGTCACGGTGGTCGTGAACCCGACCCTCACCGGATCGGTGAGCGCTTCCACCACCACGCCGCACACCGGGTCCGGAGTGACGTTCACCGGCACCCCCATCGGGGGCACGGCACCGTTCAACTACACCTGGACGTTCGGGGACGGAGGAACCGGCTACGGGGCCTCGCCGAGCCACTCGTACGGGAGCACGGGAACGTACAACGTGACCGTCGTGATCAAGGACGCGTTCGGCGAGACGGCCACGGAGAAGATGGCCGTCACCGTGTCGAAGGCGCCCTCGACCCTGCTGGGCGACCTCACGTCGGGCACGGGGCTCTACGCCCTCATCGCGGTCATCCTCATCGTGCTGGCGGCAATCGCGCTGCTCGCGATGCGCCGGCGCAAGCGCGAGCCCGCGAAGACCCCTCCGGCCGCATGGAACCAGGGATCGGCAGCACCGGGGACGCCCGCCCCTGCGGGGCAGGCACCCCCCCCACCCACCGAGTCCCCTTCCGGCAACGCGCCCACCCCTCCGCCGGGGGCAAGCTAGAGGGTCGCTTCGGTCCCTTCCCCCGGGTCAGGCACCAACCCCTTCCTCCCTTTTCTTCACCAGGCTGTGGGAGCCCTCACTGAGCACCCGACGAATCCGGGTTAAGGGTTTCTCGCAATTCGACGGGCGTTGGGCCGATGCGCTCGTCGTCTGTCGAGATTCCCGCGGCATAGGCCTTTTACTCTGCCAGCCCTAGGGAGCCCCGGGAGGTCGGCGACCTCCGCCCGAGGGATGGAACGATGATGGCGGCCGCGGGGAAGAAGGTCTGGATGGACGGGAGCCTCGTCGATTTCGCCGACGCCAAGGTCCACGTGCTGAGCCATACGCTCCACTACGGGGTCGGCGTCTTCGAAGGGATCCGCGCCTACCCCACGCCCCGGGGACCGGCGATCTTCCGTCTCCGAGAGCACGTCGACCGCCTCGTCACCTCCGCCCGCATCTACCAGATGCCGCTGCCGTACTCCGCCGGGGAGATCGCCCGGGCGATCGTCGACACCCAGGTCGCGAACGACATCCTCCCGTCGTACATCCGGCCGATCGCGTATCGGGGAGAGCCGGCGCTCGGGGTCAAGAACCAGAAGGGAAAGGTCTCGCTCGCCATCGCCGCCATCCCCGCCAAGAAGTACCTGGGCGACGCCTCGGAGGCCGGCGTGCGGGCCAAGATCTCGCCGTACCGCAAGCCGCGCTCGGACGCCATCCCGTCGTTCGCGAAGGCCGCCGGCAACTACCTGAACGGCTACCTCGCGGGCCTGGACGCCCTGCACGACGGGTACGAGGAGGCGGTCCTGCTCGATGCGAACGGGTACGCCGCGGAGGGAACGGGGGAGAACATCTTCGTCGTGCGCGGCAAGAAGGTGTACACACCGGGGCTCGAGTCGGACATCCTCCTCGGGATCACCCGCGACTCCGTGATGAGGATCGCGAGCGACCTGGGCTACTCGGTCACCGAGAAGCTGATCTCCGTGAACGAGCTGATCACCGCCGACGAGGCGTTCTTCTCCGGGACCTTCGCCGAGCTCGCCCCGATCCGGGAGGTCGGCCTCCACAGGATCGGGGAGGCGGCCCCCGGTCCGGTGACCCGCGCGATCATGAAGGTCTTCGCGAAGGCCGTGCAGGGCGAGGAGCCCCACTACGAGGGCTGGCTCACTCCCGTCCGCGAGCTGGCCGCGGCCGCCACCACGCGGCCCCGACGGCGCTAGGGTCCGTCTTCCGGGGGAGTCTCGGCCGGCGGCGGGTGCGCGCACAGGTGCGTGTGGGGATCGGGCCTCCAGACGAGCTCGATCCGCAGGCCCTCGGGCCCCCGCAGGAAGAGCGAGCGGGAATCCTCCCGCTCCTTCTCTCCCGTGATCGTCACCCGGGCGCGGCTCACGCGGCTGCGCAGGCCGGTCCACTCGCTCACCCGGATCGCGATCCGGTCGATGCCGGAAGGGGTCTCGCCGTCCTTGGCGTCCTTGAGCCCGAGCACCTGGTCCCCGAAAAGTAGGTAGGTGTGGTCCGGCCCCTCGCCGATCACGTCCATCCCGAGCTGCTCGACGAAGAACCGGCGGGCCTTCGCGCGGTCCTTGATGCAGATGTCCACGTGGTCGAAGCCGATGAGGCCGAAATCCCGGGTCGCGGTCTTCGCCGGCACGGACGGCGAGAATCGCGGGTCGCTATATCGGCTCGCACTGGGCGAACGGGCCCCCGCTCCAGGGGACGCGCCGCCGCCGGCCTCCCCGGCCGCGGCGGCTCCGGGAGCCGCGGGCGGACCGAACCGGGCTCGGGTCCGAGCCGGGCGGCACGGGTATAAGACCGAGGTCGCTGGCCCCTACCCGATGGTCGACCTTCGGGATCACGAAGGGGAGGTCGCCGCGGCGCTGGGGCGCCTCGGTCGGCGGGTCGAGTTCGCGGACGTCCTGGCCGAGCGGGCCACCGGCGCGGGCCTTCGGCTCGATACGCAGTCGACCACCCCGTCCGTGGAACCTCGCCTCCAGGGGACGGTCTTCCGCATCTGGAACGGGGCGCGCTGGGTCGAGGCCGCGACCTCGGCCTTTGACGCTGCGAGCCTCGCCGTGGCGGTCGAGGCGCTCGAGCACGCCGCCGGCAAGGCGTCGTCCCACGCTCCCGCTCCCGGCCCCTCCTCGACGACGCGGAAGGAGTGGAGGACCGAGTCGGCCCGACCCATGCGCGACGTTCCCGTGGAGGAGCTCCTCGCGCTCGCCCGCGACGCGCGGGGGTGGGCGATGGCCGTTCCGTCCGTGGCGGAGGCCCAGGTCGGCATCCGCTGGGAGGATGACGAGCGGCTCTACCTCAACACCGCCGGGGCCCGCTGCTTTCAGCGTCTCAGCCGGACCCAGGCCGGGATCTTCGTGCTCGCGACCGAGAGCGGCCGGGCCGAGTTCGACTTCGACGGCCGCGGCGGGGTCGGCGGCCGCGAGATCCTAGAGTTCCTGACCGAGGAGCGGGCGGCCACGGTCGCCCGAAGGGCGAAGGAGATGCTCGCCGCGGGGGCGCCGCCCACGGGCGAGATGACCGTCCTGCTCGACCCGAGCGTCACCGGTCTCTTCGCGCACGAATCGTTCGGCCACGGGACCGAGGCCGACCAGTTCGTCCGGGACCGGTCGTACCTCCAGCCCATCCTGGGCGAGAACGTCGGCCCGGAGTTCCTGACGATCGTGGACGACGGCGCGTTCCCCGGGGGATGGGGGTCGATCTACTGCGACGACGAGGGGAACCCCGGACAGAAGACCGTCCTGGTCGACCGCGGACGGTTCGTCGGGGCGCTCCACGACCGGGAGACGGCCGCGGCGTTGCACGCCGCGCCGACCGGGAACACCCGCCGGGCGGACTTCCTGAGCCGGCCGTTCGTCCGGATGACCAACACCTACGTGGAGCCGGGCGACTGGTCGCTCGAGGAGCTCGTCGCCGAGGCGAAGAACGGGGTTCTCCTCGAGCGCGGGACGAGCGGTATCGAAGACCCGCTCGGGGGACAGATGCAGCTCAAGGTGAAGAGGGGCCACCGCATCGAGAACGGCAAGATCACCGGACTCGTCAGCTCGATGGCGCTCTCGGGGAAGGTCCTCAGCTTCATGAAGGCGATCCGGGGCGCGGGCCGCTCCGGGCCGCTCAGGATCGAGCCGGGATTCTGCGGGAAGGGCCAGACGGACCTCTTGCCCGTCGGGACGGGCGGGGTCCACCTTCTCTCGACCGCCGTCGTGGGGCCCGCATGACCGGGTCGTCCCCCCTCCCGGACGCCGCGTTCCGCGTCGCCGACCGGCTGCGGGCGCCCGAACCCTGGGAGGTCTACGCGGAGAGGTCGCGCCGGTTCGAGATCCACCTCGGGGGCCGCTCGATCGAGATGGTCCGGGGGCCGATCGCGCTGGAAGGGTACGGGATCCGGGTGCTTCGGGCGCGGGAAGGGAAGACCGGATCGGGGTTCCAGGCGTCCACGGATTTCTCGGACCCCGGCATCCGCTCGACGGTGGCCGACGCGGAGTCGGTCTCGCGCTACTCGGAGTTCCCGGCGAAACGGGTGGAACTGCCGGGGGCGAGCGGCAAGGCGCTCCACACGGTCGAGATCGTCGACCAGCGCCTCTGGGACGACCCGCTCCGGGCGGTCGAGGGCTACGTCGAGGAGCTCCTGCGCGGCTTCGACGGCCGGAAGGGCGTGGTCCCGAGCTTTGGCTCGGTCCGCGCGACGCTTTCCGAGACGTCCCTCGCGAACTCGGCGGGGCTGAAGGTCTCCTACCTGAACACGACCGTCGATTTCGAGGTCGCGGTGAAGGCGTTCGGTGGGCCCGAGGGCGCTCCCCCGGGAGAGTACTGGGTCAACTCGACGAGCCGACGCCTGGAGACCGACCGCCTTTCGACCGACATCGACGCCTGGTGCCGGTACGCCAAGGACGTGCGCCGGGCCGCCCCGCCACCCACGGGAAATCTGCCCGTGGTGCTGCCGCCCGGGGTGCTGGCGGGGATCCTGCCGCCCGTGCTCGGGTACCGGTTCACGGGGGTCGCCCGGTTGAGGAAGATGGCACCGGTCCTGGGCGATCCGGTCGCCGCCGACAGCGTCACGGTCCAGGACGACGGCCTCCGGCCGTGGTCCCCGGCCTCGTCACCGGTCGACGCGGAGGGGAACCCGAGGGCCGGACGGCCGCTCGTCACCGCGGGCGCGGTGGCCGGCCTACTGTACGATGCGATGCACGCCGCGGCGTTCGAGGTGGAGACCACGTCGAGCGCCTCCCGCGGGATGGGGCCGGAAGGGTTCACTGACTGGCGGCGGTTCACGCATCCCCCGCGCGTCTCGACCTCGACCCTGTCGGTCGCCCCCGGCCGCGGCGGCACCGAAGCCGAACTGATCGAGCAGGCGGGCGATGGGATCTGGGTGCAGCAGCTCGGCTGGGCGAGTCCCGACTCCATCTCGGGAGCGTTCGGCGGGGAGATCCGGATCGGGTACCGGATCCGTCACGGCAAGCTCGCAGAACCGATCCGCGGGGGCACCGTCGGGGGCTTCGTTCTGGCCCCTCCCGGCCGCCCGTCCCTGCTCAGGGACGTCGCCGCCGTCGGTGCGAAAGTGGAGCTCTTCGACACGATCGTGACGCCCCCGCTGCTCGTCCGGCCTCTGGTCGTGGCGGGTGCGGCCGCGCCGCCGGCGCCTACTTCGAAGTAGGCAGGCGGAGCAGGATCGTCCGGCAGCGGGCGCACCGCGAGCCCGGGAGGTTCGCGGAGTACGTTCCGCTGAACTGGGTGCCGACGAGCACCTCGAGCCCCTTCGGTCGGAGGCGCGCGGTCGGCGCGTCGTGCGCCCAGAAGAGGCCCGAGCCGTTGGTCGTGGTCACGTAGCCGCTTTCGAGGGGCCCACCGCACACCGAGCAGTTCGTCTCCGCCATGGGTCGTCGCGCGCGCCGACGGGGCGCGGGTATCTTTGGTTTGCGCTCGATCGTCCGTCGAAGGGACCCAAGCAGTCGTCGCTTGCGACGGGCCCAAATTCGGCCCCCGCGGGGCCGGGTACCCCGCGGGGGTCAGGTCATCGTGAGTTCAGGATCCGGGGAACGGCAGGCTCACCGCTCCTCCTGGAAAAGGCGGATGGAAGGGCGATGCCCCCCCGCCCGGTAGGCCGGGCTGAGCCAGGTGGGCCAGCCGGACAGTGCGTACGGTTGGTGGGGTCGGGGCGGGGGGGCGACGGCGAGCAGTAGCTGGCGGGGGGCAGATCGGCCCTGCGGAGGATCGGAGGACTCCATCGTCAAGCCCGAGCGCACGGTGCGCAGCATCAGAGCACCTCCCCGAGGTCCGGGAGGGGAAGCCACGGAATCGCGAGCGGGCGGGCTTCGGTCCCCCGACGGCTCCACGAGATTGACACCGGCGGGGCCGTGGAGGCGGCTGGAGCCGGGGTCTCGAAGTCGGGGATCCGCCGGGGGGCACGAGAGGCAGGGAGCTCCTCGACCTCGAGGTCGAAGGCGGGAAGGACCGGGAAGCTTCCGAGGACGACCGAGGGACAGTCGAACAACCCCCGGGAACGCACCGGGAACCGGCGCTCGGGGTGATTCTGCCCGCACTGCGGACACACACCCGCCACTCGGAGCATCGCGGCGATGCCTCCGAGGTGCGTCCCGTCGTCCAGGTTCGCGCGCATTCTGATACCCAGTTGGCCGGCTTGCTACTTAAACGTCATTCAATATTTTGTACAAAATAAATCTATGTACCAGTGGGTCTATGCTAGAATCCGATGGGCCTCCAGACCTACCTTCCTGTCGAGATCCTCGACTACGTTCAGACCCACGAACCGCCCGAGGACGTGGCGTACGGGATCAGCCAGCGGGAGCTCGCCAAGGCGCTGGGCTACCACCCCTGCTCGATGTCCCGGCCCCTGGACCAGCTCGTCCGGGAGGGGTTGCTCGACGCCCACCGGGGGTTGGTGCGGGACGGTCGCCGGAAACAGCTGACCTACCGGCTCACCGCCGACGGACGGACGCGCCTGAAGCGCGAAACGAAGGAGGTCCCGCTCCTCTCGGGCGACCTCCCTCCTCCCCCTCACCCCTTCCTCGGGCGGGGGGAGGAGCTCGCCCAGCTGGCCGAGTTCTCCCAGGCCGGAACCTCCGTCACCTTGGTCGACGGTCCCCCCGGAATGGGCAAGACCGCACTCGTTAGCCGACATATGCGCCGGGCGAGGCGGGGTCGGGTCCCGTTCTGGTTCACGGTACGGCCGGCAAGCTCCCCCCGGCAGTTCGTCTCGGCCCTGTCCCACGCGCTCTCGTTTCTCGGGAACCCCCAACTCGCATACTACGCCCAGCTACCCCGGAACCCGGTCGCGAAGGAGACGGCTGACTTGGCCGCTCGGGCCCTCGGGTCCCAGACCGTGGTCGTCGTCGTGGACGATTTCCACTCGGCCGGACCCGACCTGCGCATCTTCCTGTCCGACTTCGTCTCCTCGCTCGCGAGCCGAGGGGGGCACCAGTTCTACATCGTCGGGCAGGATGCCGCCCTCTTCGAAGCAGGGAGTGTCCCGACCCATCGCCTGACCGTGGTGGGGCTCGACCGGGCCGCCGCCCATGAGTTGACCGACCGGCGCGGCGGCCTGGCGGATCGATTTGAGACAGTGTACCAGTCAACACTGGGTTCTCCCCTACTGCTCCAGCTCGCGGTCTCGAACCCGGAGATTCACGCCGATGCCACTACATTGCCTGAGGCAGTTGTCAAGCGCCTTCCTCCCGAGGAGATCCGCGCGGTGCTGCCCGTCGCGCTGGCGAACGAGCCGCTGCCGACGACCTTGCTCACAGAGGAATTTGGACTGAGTGCTTCCCGCCTCCAGGAGCTCCTGCGGATGGGAATCGTGCACAAAGCGCTCGAGGACAGGGTCGAGGTCTTACAGGTCGTCCGCTCGGCGATTCTCTCGCGCGCAGGGCCGGGGTTCGAGCGGGAAGCGCATCTCGCGCTCGCGCGGTTCTACGGCCGGAGCCACCGGCCTGAGACGATGCGGGAGCGGTTTCTCCACTTGGTCGCCGGTGAGGATTGGAAGGCGGCCTCCCGTCTCCTTGACGAACAGCAACGGGTCGTGCTCCGTTTGGGCTACTCAGAAACTCTCAGGAACTCGCTCCGGCACCTTGCGGTAGCACTGCCGGCAGGCACTGCGAAGGTGCGAGTGTTAATCGCCGAAGCCTCGCTACTGCGACACCATTCGGACTATGCAGACGCGATCCAGGTCCTCCGTCGAGCCATTGCTGAGTCCGAGGGGGACCGGCGAATTAAGTGCGAGGCACTCCTATCGATTGTCGACCTTCACCTCAGGCTCGCCGAGCCAGATCAGGCCCGCATCGAGTTCGAAGCCGCTCGTAGGATTGGGGCCCTCACCCGCCGACTTCAGGCGTTCTTCCTCCTGAGCGAAGGGCGACTCATAGAAGGGCAAGGGGAGAGTCAGGAGGCTTCAACGAAGTACCAGGAGGCTTTCGAGCTCGCTCGCCGGGCTCATGCGACGGATCTCGCCTTAGAAAGCATCGCCGCGTGGTCCCGGTTGGCGTATCTTACGGGGGGCCCTGAAATCGCCCTTCAGGTAATCGATGCAGCCGCGCCAGAAGCCCGGCGCGCGGGCCGGATGGACATCGTCTTCAATCTCTTGCTGGTTCGAGCGCGTGCATATCTGGACACCGGGAGAGGCGATCTCGCAGAGCGCGAGATGAACGCAATCCGCTCCGAGGCGGAGGCGATGGGCTACCTCAATCAACTGACCTACACGTTGAGCGGTCTCGCTGCGGTCGCGATCGAGAATGGTCGGTGGGCGGAGGGCAGTGCCTACGCAAAGCAGACCAGCGCCCTGGCGGAACGACTTGGGAACGATATGGTCCTGGGGTACACACTCGCGATGCTATGCTCCTCAGAGTTCAGACAGGCCGACCAAGGAGGAGACCTGCAGCTGCTGGATGAGGCGATTGCGCACGGCAACCGCAGCATCGAGGTGCTGGGGCGGCTTCCACCCTCCGACTCCATGGTGCTCGCCCACGGATACCTCGCGGAGGTCTACCTATTCAAAGGGATGCGGGCAGAAGCTGCGCGCCACTACCGTACGGCCATAGGTGTGGCAGATAGACTCCACTTGGGATGGCTCAGGAATCGATTAGAGTCGGAGCTAGGCCCCAAGCTAAGCGAGGCGGACGAGACGGAAACTGCGGGGACGTCGCCTCGGCCAAATCGATGACGATTGGGCCTCACCGGCGAGGGGAGGGTCGGAAACCCTCCCATACCGCCGCAGTCGGCCTACAGCTGCTCGCGCGGCAGCGGGGGAGTAACGGGCAGGTACATCGGATGCGCCACCTCCGGGACACTCCCCGGATTTGGGGTATATAAACCGGGTGATTTCGAGGGGAACGAAATGGTTGGATATACCGCCCGCATGGATGCGGGCCAATGCGCATCCAAATCAGTTTTCTATTGACGGGAAACACAGTCCGGAACGGAATCCCGGAGAAGGTCCGACGCAGCCAGAAGAAACCTGTGGCGTCCCCTGCCCAAGGGCGTCCGGCCCTTGGTCCATGCCTCTCTAGCCGCGCCGGCCCCGGATGCGGACCTGGTCTCCGGACCAGTCGAAACGGAGGCGGGGACGCCCCTTCCAGACCTTGCGGCGATTCCAGAGCGCCCCCGCCAGGAGCGGCAGCCCGATCGAGGCGTCCACGTGGGCCATCGAGCGGGTGGCGGTTCGGGAGATCTTCCCCCACGACTGAGCCTCGTCGAGCGTGCTCCCGGAGAGGCCGCCCCAGTGGGGCACGTCGGTCGTGATCTGGAGGGCGTAGAAGTGGCCCTCGCCCTCGCGTCCGAAGGCGTAGTTGGCCATCACGATCCCGTCGTTGATCCAGTTCTTCGGCGTCCCGCCGCCGATGTAGACCACGGCCGTCCGGGGGGACTGCCCGAGGATCTGGACGAGCTCGTAGTTGTCGCGCACCGCGTCCAGCATGAACCGGTCCGCACGGCCCCGGTTCGCCTGGTAGTGGAGGGTCAGTCCGATGCCGATCGAGCTGTCGATCAGGGCCGGGGAGAAGACCGGCACGCCGCGGCGCGCGGCCGTCGCGAGGATCGACGCGGGGTCCTGAAACCGCTCGCCCAGGAACGCGAGGTACTCCCGCGAGGAGGCGGGCCGGCGCGGAAACTCGTCCGTGATCCGACCGATCGCCCGGTCGGTCTCCTCGAACTTCAGCTCGTCGACGTACGTGTCGTAGATCCGGTCGAGGTAGAGGTCGCGGAGCTCGACGTCGTTGGCGGTCGGGGTCCCCATCCAGTGACGACCCCCGATCGTCTGGTAGAGGTCCTGGTAGAGCACCGCACCGGTCGAGACCACGACGTCGACCAGCCCCCAGTCGATCAGGTCGCGCAGCACCTTGCGCAGGCCGGCGGCGATGAGGGGGCCGGAGAGGCCGAGGAAGATCGTCGGCCGCTTCGCATCGGTCAGCGCGTTCTCCCAGACCTCGAGGCACCGACCGAGGTTCCGGGCCTGGATCGAGGTCGTCTGGAACTGCCGGAGGAGGTCCCCGAGGCCCCCGGCCCGAGTGACGTCCACGGCCCGGACGGCCTTCTTCAGGTGCGATCTCCGACGGGCGGCGAGGTTGCGCGGCACGGCGCGGGCAGCCTCGTCCCGTTCATAACCGCCACGCGGGCCCGAAAACGCGCCGGGAGGCGGCGGCACGACCATTAAATCCCTCGGGCGCCGATGAATGACGGGGAATCCGGGTGCCTTCGCTTCCCACTCCGATCCTCCGGGCCCTGGAAGGGGTCCAGGAGCAAACCGGGCGGACGGTCGTCATCGCCGGGCCGCCGCTCAGCGGGAAATCGCGGCTCCTGATGGAGATCCGTCAGGCGCTCGTCACCCGGAACGCGCGGGTCGTGGACCTGCGCGGCAGCTACCGGGGCCGGTCCGTGCCGTACGGTGGGCTCGACGGGTTGCGCCAGCCTCTCGGAGCCGGGAGCGGGACCCCCGGGGAGGCCCGCGGCGAGGAAGACGCGGATCTCGAGGCACCGATCGACGCGCCGATCGCCCCGATCGCGTACAGCCTGGAGCGCCTCCCGAGGCGGCGGAGGGGACGAGGGGAACGGCCCCGCGTGACGTTCCTCGGGCAGCCGGTCCGGGGCCGGTCGGCGAACGAAGGGGACCCGGACGGCTTCTGGCGGGAGATCCTCCCCGAGTTCCGGGGGGAAGGCGCCCACCCGATCGGTCTCCTCATCGAGGATGCGGCCCTCTTCGACCCGGACAGCCGTGATTTCGTCGTGTCGCTCTCCCGGCGCGCGCGTCTCCGACCGCTCCTGATCGCCCTCACGGTCGACACCGCGGTCCCGGGGGCGACGCTCTGGGAGGAACAGCTGTTCGGCCGGGGCGACGTCGACTGGGTCCGGACGACCGAGGTCGTCGCCGACCCCCGGGAGGTCCGACGGCTCCGCGAGATCTTCGAGAACCTCCCCCCCGACTCCCAGCGCGTCGCCGGGCTCATCGCGCTCCTCGGAGGGGACGTCGGCGAGGTCGTGCTCTCCCGGGTCGCGCGCCTCAACTTCTCGCAGCTCGCCGAGGCGCTGCTGCCCGCGAGCGGCGTCGGGCTCGTGAGGGCGCAGGAAGGACGGCTCACGATCCCCCACAGCCCCTGGATCGCGCTCACCCGCGACATGCTGTCCGAGCCGGCCCGGCGCGACCTCCACCGCGAGATCGCCGAGGCCCTGAGCGCGCTCTCGCCGGAGCCGAACCTCTCGCGCCGGATCGAGGTCGCACGGCATTACCTCGCGGCCGGCCCCGGGCCGATGGCGATGGCGTCGCTCCTCGAGGCGGCCGAGATCAGCGTCCAGCTCCTGTCGTTCGACACCGCGGCCGACCTCCTCACCGACGCGGTCGACTGCCTCACGTCCATCTCCCCCGCCGACCGGCGGTCGATCGAGCCCGAGATGCGCCTCCTGTTCGCCCGGGCGCTCTTCTACGCGGGACGCCCCCTCGAGGCGGAGGCGCAGGTCCGCGAGGGGATTGACGGGGCGATCGTCGCGGAGATCCCCGCGGCCGAGCTCGGGGAGCTGGTCGAGCCCCTCCTCCTCGCGATGAGGGTCGTCGGACCGCGTCACTCGCTGACGACCACGCTCGTCGAGCTCGCGGAGCGGTGCCACGAAGCGCGCCTGGTCGAGATCGAGGTGCTGTTCGAGGTCCTGATCGCCGAGTTCTACCGGGAACGCAACCAACTCGACCGGTCGCGGGCGGAGGCCCACCGGGCGGCCGAGCTCGCGCGGCGCCTACCGGAGCGGCATCTGCAGGCGCTCGGCCTCCTCACGATGGGGTTCTCCCGCATCGACGGGAGCGCCTCCGACCAGGAGCTCGCGTCCCGGTTCCTGCGCGCGTCCCGGGTCCTCCTCGGAGAGTCCCGCCGATGGGAGCTGGACTACCTGGCCGGGGACTTCGAGGCGCGGCTGCTCGAACGCCAGGGGGAGCGGGGCCGGGCCCGCGCCATGCGGGAACAGACCGTCGCCGCCGTCCAGCGGGAGAAGCTCCTGTCGGTCGAGCTCTACCACGTGGCCGGGATCGCCGAGACCCTCCTCGACCAGCGCCTCACGAAGGGGGTCGACAGCCGGCTCGCGCGCGGACGCACGATCGCGGACACGCTACACCTGCTCCCGCCCTCCCCCGCGCTGCTGAAGCTCTGGCTGCTCGACGGGCGCCGCCTCGCCCTCGCGGACGACACCGCCGGGGCGCGCGACCACTGGTCCGCGATCGTGGACCTGCCTCCGTCGCATTCGATCCCCCAGATCCGGGCCGAGGCGATGGTCCGGCTGGCCCTGCTGGAGTACTCCTCCGGCGGGGTGGACGAGGGGCAGGCGCTCCGGGACCGGCTGGCGGCCCCCGACGTCGCCTCGGCGCTCCCGCCCGGGTGGGGCCTCTGGATCCGCGACCTCGAGGAGCTGGCCCCGTTGAGCGAACGGGGCGGAGGGCCGCTCCCTCCCCGGCGCGATCAGCCTCCGAACCCGCCCAAGGCGGCCGGGAAGAGGGTCGGGGCGACCCCGTAGGCGATCGTCACGATCCCCACGGCGAGCATCAGCCCGGCGACGATCGTGCGCAGCCGCTTCGGCGAGACCCGGGCGCCCAGGCGGTGGCCGAGCATCACGTCCCACGCTGCGACGCTGACGAGCGCGGCGGTCCCCCCGACGAGGACGACCAGCCAGCCGTAGTCGGCGACGAACACGATCTCGAAGATCATCGTCGTATCCCCGAGCTCGAGGAGGAAGATCGTGAGGAACGCGGCCAGGAACGCCGACGCGAGGTCCCGTTCCTCGGCCCCGATCTCCTCGTCGCTGCCGCGGAAGTACAGCCACGCCGCGTACCCGACGAGGAACGCCCCTCCACCGATCCGGAGCACCACCAGGTGGTCCGGCCCGAGGAGGGCGGCAAGGGCCGCGCCCGCGGTGACGGCGATCGCGGTCGTGACGACGAACGCGCTCGCCCCGCCGGCCCAGGTCGGCCCGGGCCGCGAGCGGGCCGCGAGGGCGATCAGCGCGAAGCTCGTCCGGTCGAGCAGCTCGAGGCCGCCGATCACCCCGACCACGACCGCGAGGCCGTACAGGGCCGCGGAGAGCACGGGGGGGACTCCCGCGTCAGGCGAGGTGCCGGAGGAAGTCGTCCACGCGCCGCTCGCAGAACGCGCACTTCAGGACGACGGGCCGCCGTTCCGAGACCTCGAACTCGCTCTCGACCGGCTCGGGCAGGTTCGAGACGCAGTTCGGATTGGGGCACCGCAGGATCCCCATGATCCGGGGCGGCAGGTCGACCGTCCGCTTCTCCCGGACCTTGTAGTCGCGGATGATGGAGATCGTCGCCGTCGGGGCGATCAGGGCGATCGCGTTGACCGTCCGCGAGGTGAGCTCCATGTTCTCCACCTTCACGATGTCCTTCCAGCCGAGCTTCCCTGACCGTACGTGGAGCGCCACGCTCACGGTCGAATCCTTGTCGAGCCGCTGCACGCCGATGATGCGGAGGACGTCGAGGGCGAGGCCGTTGGTGATGTGGTCGATGACCGTGCCGTTCTTGATCGGGGTGATCTTCAGCTCCCGGACCGGCATCAGCCACCTCGTCGGGGGGACCCGAGCACTTCGTTGAGCAGCGCCATCCGGACGGGCACCGCGAGGAACGCCTGCCGGAAGTAGGCGGCGTGGGGGGTGGCGTCGACCTCCGGGGCGACCTCCCCCGCCCGCGGCAGGGGATGCATCACGATCAGGCGCGGCTTCGCCCCGGCGAGGAGACGGGAATCCACCCGGTAGCTCCCCGCCACCGCGCGGTACTCGTCCTCGTCGCTGAACCGTTCCTTCTGGACCCGCGTCACGTACAGGACGTCGGCGTCGCCGACGGCCCGCTTCACGTCCTCCTCCACGGTGAGACGCGCGCCGAGGTGCCGGAGCTCCTCGCGGTGGTCCTCGGGGAGGCGGAGGGCCGGGGGCGAGCAGAGGACCAGTTCCGACCCGAACTGGGCGAGCGCGTAGGCGAGCGAGTGGACCGTGCGGCCGTACTTCAGGTCCCCCAGCAGGACGACCTTGAGGCCGGTGAGCGTTCCGAACGCCTCCTGCATCGTCGCGAGGTCGAGGAGCGTCTGGGTCGGGTGCTGCCCGGCCCCGTCCCCGGCATTGATGACCGGCCGTTCCGAGGCCCGGGCCGCGAGGCGCGCCGCGCCCTCGTTGGGGTGGCGGATGACGATCGCGTCCGCGTAAGAGCTCAACATCCGGATCGTGTCGTAGAGGCTCTCGCCCTTGCGCATCGAGGTCGCCCCGGCGTCGGCGATCGTGATGCAGCGGCCGCCGAGACGCAGCACGGCCGCCTCGAACGACAGGCGCGTGCGGGTCGACGGCTCGAAGAACGCCATCGCGACGATCTTCTCGGCGAGGGGCTTGGCCACCTTGGTCCCCTCCGCGAACGGGATCATCTTCCGGGCGCTCTCGAGGAGCTGCTCGATCTCCTCGCGGGAGAGGTCCCGGATCGATACTAGGTCGCGACCGTGAAGAGACATCCCGCGGGCGTCAAGAATCCCCGGCTTAAGAGCCTCGCCGGGGCGTCGCGGAGGGCCGGCCCCCGGGGGCCCGGGGCCGGTGGGGAGGGATCCCCTACCGCAATGGCTATCGGTCGGGGGTGCGCGGACGCCCGTGGACCCGAGACCCTGGTCGGCCCGGGACGTGCTGCTGCTCGGGCTCACGATCTCGGCGTGGGGGGCGAACTACCTGTTCGTCCGGATCGGCCTCGAGTCGGCCGCGCCGATCTGGCTGGCGGCCCTGAGAGCCGGAACGGGGCTCGTCGCGCTGGCGGTCTACTTCACCCTCGTGCCCCCCGGAGCGCGGCTCGGCCGGAGCGAGCGGGTGACGGCGCTCCTGCTCGGGATCCCGAACACCGCCCTCTTTCTGGGGCTCTGGTTCACGGCCGCCGGGAGCGTGCCCGCCGGGGAGGCGGCCGTCGTCATCTACACGTACCCGTTGTGGGTCGCGGTTCTCTCCATCCCCGTCCTGCGGGCGCGCCTGAACCCGATGCACTGGGGCTCGATCGCCGCCGGGTTCGCGGGGATCCTCCTGGTCTCCGAGCCGTGGGCCGCCAGCGGGGGGAAGACCCCCCTGCTCCCCGTGGTCGAGCTCCTCGCGGCGGCGGTCAGCTGGGCCACCGCCACGGTCGTCGTCCAACGCCGGTTCCGGCCCGAAGAGATGGCCGCGGTGAACGGCTACCAACTGCTCGGAGGCGCCGCCGTGCTGGTCGTCGTGGCCCTCGCGCTCGATCCCCGGCACCTCCCGGTCAGCACCCCATCGCTCTGGATCTCGGTCGTGTGGCTGGGCGTGTTCGGCACCGCGTTCGCCTACGCCGTCTGGTTCCAGCTGCTCGGAAAGGTGCCCGCCGCCACCCTCAGCGCCTATGCGTTCCTCGTGCCGCTCGTCGCGCTCGGAGCGTCGGCGGCGTTCCTCGGCGAGCGGCTCGATCTCGCGCAGGGCGCGGGGGTCGCGCTCGTCGTCGGGAGCATCTACGGGGTCTCGCGTGCCGGGATCCGCAGGACGCGAACACGACCGACGGCGAACGACCCCGGTTGAACGGGACGGCCGCGGCCGTGCGAAGACTGCCGTAACCATCAAGACGGCGGTTCCCTTGGTCCGCGCGCATGGCGGCGCGGGCACCGCCCGGTCGGCGACCTCCGCCCCCGCAGCGGGACTCCTTCGAGGAGGAGTTACACAGTCGTCGTCGGGTGGCCAAGTCCGACCACCCGCGGTTTCCGCGGTCGCTCGTCGTGATCGTAGTGATCATTCTGATCGTGGTCGTGGCCGTGGTGGCGCTACGCGTCCGGTCGACCTCGGGGGGCGGCGGTCCCGCGACCAGCGTCATCGTCACCTCGGGGAGCAACTGGTCGGTCGGACCCATGCAGTACCACGCCGCCCGATTCACGGTGACCGCGAACGTCACGGTCCAAGGGGAATTCGCGACCTTCGGGGGCTACATCAACATGCTGCTGATGAACGACACGCAGTTCAACGATTTCGCCAACAACTCCACGGTGACCTCCCTCAATTCGACCGGGCCGAGCCTCGGCTCGATGATCAACTGGTCCATCGACGCGACCGGGATCTACTACCTGGTCGCGTGGAACATCGGTTCGTCCGGCACCGCGCACGTCGACTGGTTGACCGCGGCGCAGTGGGTCGCCTGACCCATCTTACGGGGCGCACGGGAGCCCACGACCCGGTCAGCGGCGTACACCCCGGCGGTTTCCCGCCGGGGCGGCCAGGTGGTGGTAGTAAGCCCCTTTCCGTTTCAGGCAGCATTCGACTGCGCGCTCTCCTCGACGGTCAGGGAAACACCTCATCCCGTCGCTTAGGGCTTGCTCCCGGGGAGTCGGCCGTTTCATCACGTCCCGGCGGAGCCTCCGGGGCGGCCCCTTCACCGTCCCGCCGGGCTGTGTCGTTTCTGCTCCGGAGCTCGGACTCTCGCCCGTCGGGCTCCCACCCGACCCCGCGTTTCCCGGAGAGGGGACTTTCCTCAGCGGCCGTCCGTCGCCGGCACGGTCCACCGTCAGCTGCCCTCCACCTCCTGGCGGTGGGGGTGAGCGCGGCCAGAGGAAATACTCTCCGGGGGGGGCAAAGTACGAATCCCCCCGCGGACTGGCGGAGCCGTGAGCGGACCCAGATCCCCCCGGTCGGACCACCTCCCGACGGGGCGCACCGAGCCGAACGCCGCCCTGGTCCCCTGCCTCCTCCTTCGCCGGGGGCGCATCTGCCGGCCGGGCAACGACGGGCCCGAGATCGCCCTCTCCGCGGCGGGGGAGCCGTTCGACCCCTTCGACGTGATCGACCGCATCATCCGGGAGCACTCGCTGTTGTACATGGTCGACCTCGACGGGATCGAGCGGGGGGAGCCCCAGCTCGACTACATCCAGGAGTTCTCGCGCGACATCGCGCTCTGGGTCGACGCGGGGGTGCACACCGCGGACCAGTCGATCGACATCATCGTTGCGGGGGCCCAGCGCGCCGTCGTCTCGAGCGGGGAGCTCGAGGGCCCCGAGGAGCTCGAGCGGGCCTGGAGCCTGACCACGGAACTGGTCTTCGAGGTCGTGTTCGAGGGCGGGAAGCTGCGGGCCCGGCGCGAATGGGCCGAGGAAGACCCGGTCGCCCTCGCACGGACCGTCCGTGGGATCGGGCCCGATCACTTCGTCGTTTCGCCCCGCGACACCGATCCGCCGTGGCCGATCGTCCGATCGATCGCGGCCGAGGGCCCGACGTGGGTCGACGGCACGTTCGTGCCACGGGACGCGCCCCGGCTCACGGAGACCGGTGCCGCGGGCGGGATCTTCCACATCGAAGCGATCCTCGACGCGGGCCCGCGGACCGCTTCGGCGCCCGATCCTCGACCGTCCCCGAACGCCGTGCGCGATGATGAAGACTAGAACCAGCTGAACAGTGATGAATGATGGGCGAGCTGAGCGCACGTCAGGGGATTGCCCTCCGGACACGGACCTATGGGCCCCCTGGCACGGCCGGGACGAGCGTGGCATTTCCCGCTTGGCTCTGTCCCGCGTGCCGGACCGTGGAGTTCCAGTTCGGTAAAGAGACGAGAGGGTCTACTCCCTGAGGGTCCTCGGGCTGCGGTCGCAACCGGTCGATTCTCGCCGCTCGGTCCCTATCGAGAAGAGAGACTTCAAGGCGACGAGCGGATATGTCGCGTCCCGATTCCCCGTCTTGGTGTCCGAATCTGTCGGTCCTCGACCGAGTCAACCGCCCTCCGGAAGCCCCCTGCCGGTCCCGAACCTCCCTGCTCGCCCTTCGTCCAGCAGGAGAATCATCCTCGCGGGCTTGGCCATCGGGGTCGTGCTGGGCGCCGCACTCGCGGCGACTGTCGAGTTCTGGGTTCTCCCTGCCATCGAGCACACCGCAAGCGGGTCCGGCGTCCCTGACGTGAACGTGAGCTATTCCATCACCGGCAACTCCGGCGCGAATTGGACGACGGACGGAACCTGCCGCGGCAACGGAACTGCCGGGTCGGTCTTGACCTGTCAGTTCACGGTCACGGCCGCTAACGATTCGAGCGAGCACACGTATCTCGTCGGCCTCCTTACCGTGATCGGAGCCACCCTTGATTCTTGGTCGCCGGGCGTGAGCGAGATGGTTCCCGGGGGTGGGTCGATGACGTTCGTCGCCGAGGTGACGCTGCCCACCGACGCCAGATTCCCACTCTCGCTTGAGTTCGTCGTCATTGCAACCTACGTCTCCTGAACCGGTGGGTCCCGGAATCAAAGGGCCGATTCCCCCGGACTCGGCCCGGCCCGGATTGCAGTCCGGGCCCATCGGTAACGGAGGGGGTTCGCTCATACGGGAGGACCCCCTGCCCAGCCGACGACGGAGGCGACATCGGGTATGGCGAGTCCGGCGGAGATCGCAGTCCGACAAGAGGAGGCGACAAGAGCGCGGCGACACCGCTTTCGTGTCTTGGTGGCAGTAATGGCGGTTGTATTCCTCGCCGGAATCACCGTCGGTACCCTCGGGCTGTCGGTCTGGGTAACGCCGACAATCGCAGTCACTGGATACAATGCGGCAAATACGACCGAGTCCTCGACATGCGATGGCTGGCCCCAGCTGTCCTTTGATGGATACTTCCACTGCTCAGTAACGCTCGCATGCAGACAATCCGGTCCCGGGAACTTTTTGCTCGAGGCTGTAAGCGCCGACCCTAACGCCTCAAACCTAGTCGTGTCCGCTTCACTGCCCCTCAACGTCCCGTGCTATGGTTCCACGAGTTTCGACCTCGCGGGGCAGTTGGGGTATAGCGGGTCAGTCACGATCTCCCTCGATACATTCTAGCGTCCGAACGAAGTCCAGTTGCAGGCATAGAAACGGGTCGGCTGTCACGAGCTAGGCCCTCCTCCCGAAGCGGGTGGGATAATCCCCGCCGGAGAGTCTTCCACGGCCACGGGCGCCTGTCTGCGGACCCAAGACGCCCTCCGACACGTTTCGGCGGGCAGGCCTACCCGCTGGGCCACCTAGTTCCACTTGAATCCAGCCGCCCGAAGCTCTGCGACCTTGGAAACTATCTCCGGGGTGACTCCGCCGAGGCGAGCCGACCGGTCGGGAACCGATCGCGTTCCGGTCGGCCGTCCTCTCCGGGTAGAGGAGGTGGGCGAACGCGCTCCCCACCCCGTCAGAACCGGCCGAGGTCATCGCCCACGTTCAGTTTATCGGAGGTCGTCCAGGACGCCGGCAGGGAGTCGGCCTTCATTCCCGCGCACCTCGCCAGGAACGCCATGACCCACCATGCCTGGTCCTGCACGGCCGTCCATGGCTGGCCGGTCTCGTTCTTCACGTCGTTCATGACGGTCAAGGCGCCGGTGCGGGTCCAGTTCGACAGGTTCGCCGGGTCCACGAGCGTCGTCCCCGCATGGACGTACTGTCCGCCGACCACCACGAACGGGATCGATCCGCCGCTGTACGCGGAGACGTACGCGAGCTGGTAGCAGGACGACGTCGCGGGCGCCACGCCATCGCTCGGACCGGTGTACTCGCTCACCTGGAAGGCAATGGAGCTGGAGGAGAACTGCGCGTTCGCGAGGACGACTTCGGGCGTGTACTGGTACGGCTCCGGGGAACCGTACGAGTACG